>Ga0209233_1000309_pt1 | contig 56841 bp, 51 predicted proteins | sample AraplaCL_Cvi_mCL_FD_184269 | JGI IMG/M metagenome (GOLD analysis project Ga0209233, IMG submission 184269) | Arabidopsis root microbial communities from the University of North Carolina, USA - plate scrape CL_Cvi_mCL (SPAdes) (version 2) | ecosystem: Host-associated > Plants > Roots > Endosphere...
ATCTGGCTGATCCTGTTGAGCGTCGCCTTCCTCTCCACGGTGCCGACCTCGCTCGTGTTCTTCGGATTTTCCTCCAACTGGCAGGCGGTCTTCCAGGGCGCCATCCTGATTGTCGCCGTCGCCATCGACGGCTGGCGTGCCAAGAGGCAGCAGCGATGAGCGACGTATCCACGACTTCGGGTTCGGGGCTCGACCGGCAGCGGCTGCGCGACCTCGCGACCGGCTCGGTCACCTCCATCGCCGTGACGCTCATCGCAGTGATCGTCGTCGGCCTGAGCTGGGTCGGTCCCAACTTCCTCGCCGCCAGCAATGTGACGATCATCGGCACGTTCGTGGCGGTGCCGATGCTGGTAGCGGCCTTCGCCGGCTTCGCGCTGCTCGGCGGCGTCGTCGACCTGTCGATCGGCTCGATGGTCGGCTTCAGCTCGTGCCTCTATGCAACGCTCATCGCCATGGGCTGGCCGCTGGTCGCCGCCGTGCCGGCGGTCCTCGCCGCCTGCCTCGTCTTCGGGGCGATCAACGCCACCGCGGTGGTGATCTTCGGCGCCGACACGATCGCCGCGACGCTTGGTATGCTCGTGGCGCTGCGCGGCATCTGCTACCTGCTGGCCCAGCCGACCGGCTCGCTTACCGCGTTCGACACCGATTTCTACACCTTCACCAACCTCACCTTCGGCCCGCTGCCGGTGCTGTTCATCATCGCGCTCGCGGCGATCATCGTCGCGGCCCTGATCGTGACGCGCACCCGGCTCGGCCGGCATGTGCAGGCGGTGGGCGGCGACGATCGCGCCGCGACGCGGGCCGGCATCTCGGTGACCCGCGTTCGCTTTGGGGCGCTGCTGCTCAGCGCGCTCGGCGCCGGCATCGGCGGCGTGCTCTATGTCGGCCAGCTCGGCAGCGCCTCCAACCTTACCGGCACCGGCCTCGAGTTCCAGGTCTATGCCGCCATGATGATCGGCGGCTATTCGATCCTGCGCGGCGGCGTCGGCAATCCGGTCGGGGCGGCACTCGGACTGCTGGTCGTCGCCGGGACCGCTAACATCCTCGATGTGCAGGCGATCAGCCCCTACTTCACCAACATCATCGTCGGCCTGCTGCTGGTCGCGGCGGTCTTGCTCGACCGCCTGCGCGGCGGCGACGCCTATGAATAGCTCACCCTCCATCCTCAGGAAGACGTCGCCGTGAAGATCACCGACATCAAGATCAAGACCTTCAAAACCTATGCCGACCGCTGGGACACCGGGCACGCGACGCTCATTCCCAAAGCGGAACTGATGCAAACGGTGCTGTCGATCGAGACCGACGAGGGCATCACCGGCAATTACTTCGGCGGCGGTTCGCATGGCGACAACGAGGGCCTCAACGTCGTCGATCAGCAGACCATCATGACGCGCGTCAAGGCGCTCATCGTCGGACAGGATCCGTTCGACCGCGAACTGATCTGGAAGTGGATGTGGGTCGCCAACTACCCCGAGAACATCCAGAGCGTGATCGATAACGCGCTATGGGATCTCGCCGGACAGGCCTTCAAGCAGCCGGTCTACAAGGTGATGGGCGGCTCGCGCGACAAGATCCTCGCCTATGCCTCGACTTATCCCAATATCGGCGTGCCGCGCGTTTATGCCGAGCATGCGCTCGCCTGCAAGAACGAGGGCTACAAGGCCTACAAGATCCACCCGCACTATTTCTGGAATCCGGAGACCGGCCAGCCGACGCCCGGCCGCCCCTCCAACATCAAGGCCGATATCGAGACCATCCATCTGGTGCGCGAGGCCGTCGGCCCCGACTACGTGCTGATGTACGACCCCTGGGGCACCTACATGTCGCTCGAGGAGACCATCAAGGTCGGCCGCGAGCTCGAGAAGGCCAATTACTACTGGTACGAGCATCCGATGCCGGAATACCGGGTCGAGAGCTACGTCCGCCTCTCCAAGGAGCTGTCGATCCCGATCCTGTCGCCGGAAATCGTCGCGGGCGGCGTGTTCAGCCGTGCCGAATGGATCCTGCGCGGCGCCGGCGACATGAGCCGCATCGACGTGGTGCGCGGCGGCATCACCGGCGCCCGCAAGACGGCGATCGTCGCCGAGGCCTACGGCATACGCTGCGAGATGCACATGGCCGGGTGGGGCAATCTGCAGGTCTGCGGCGCTACCTCGGTGGACACGTCCGAATATTACGAGAAGGGCCTGCTGGCGCCGGGCGTCGACTATGACGCGCCGCATCCTTACCTCAACAACACATGCGACCAGATCGACGCCGACGGCTATGTCCACATGCCCACGCTGCCGGGCATGGGCTACGACATCAATTGGGATTACATCAACGCCAACCCCATGGACCCCATGTGGTGGAACAAGAAGTATTGGTAGGGAAACCGTAGCGGTAGATGTCGAGCATCACGCGGAGCATTCAGGTCATGGAACTGCTGGCACGCAAAGGCCCGCTCGGCGTGCGCCCGGTTGCCCAGCAACTGGGGCTGCCGCTCGGCTCGGTGCATCGCCTGCTGCTCGACCTCGAGGCCGAGGGGGTCGCCGAACGCACCCCGCAGGGCGAATGGGTGCTGTCGTTCAAGCTGCTCGAAATCACCGGCGCGCAGCTCGAGCGGCTCGAACTGCCACAACTGGCCCGTCCCTTCGCCGATCGCATCGCCGAGGAGACGCGCGAAACCGTCAACATCAACGCCCTGCACAACATGATGGGCGTCACCGTCGACAAGGTGCGCGGCAATGAGGGCATGCAGCTCGACATGCGCATCGGCAGCCGCGGACCGCTGCATTGCGGCGGGGCCGGCAAGGCCATGCTGGCCTTCCTCAGCCGCAGCGAACAGGAGACGGTCTACGCCCAGCCGCTGCACCCGCTGACGCCGCATACGATCGTCGATCCGAGACAGCTCGAGGACGAGATCGGCCGCATCCGGCAGCGCGGCTATTCGCTCGACTACGACGAGGTGGTGGTCGGGGTGCGCTGCATCGCCATGCCCATCCTCGACCGAGGCGGGCGCGTGGTGGGGGCGATCAGCATTTCGGGCACGTCGCCCAAGACGCCGGGGCCCGACCTCGACCGGATGGTGGGCCTCCTCACCGAAGCCTGCGGCCATGTCAGCCGCCGGCTCGGTTTTTCGGGCATCTTTCCGCCGCCGGTCGGCGTGCCGGCCGTGGCGGCGGCAATCTGAGGGGAATGGCAATGCGGCTCGCGTGGGTGATGAAACTCAAGCCCGGCAACGAGGCGATCTACAAGCAGAAGCACGACGAGATCTGGCCGGAAATGCTGGCGCTGATGGAGAAGGGCGGCACCCGCAACTATTCCATCTACCGCTACGGCAACCTGCTGTTCGCCTATCAGGAACGCGACACGCCGCCTGACCCGAACGCGCCGATCGACCCCATCGTCTGGAAATGGTGGGAGATGATGGCGCCCTACATGGAAACCAACCCCGATTTTTCGCCGGTGACCGAGCCGGTGGAAGAGATGTTTCACGCCGATTGAGCGAGCCAGTTCCCCTAAAATGACCACAACAAGCATTCGCGGCGTCGTGCCGATCCTGGTGACCCCGTTCGACGAGCAGGCACGGATAGACGAGCCGAGCCTGAGGCGACTGATCGACTTCAACATCGCCGCCGGCGTGCACGGGCTGGGCGTCGCGCTCGGCAGCGAGGTGTTCAAGTTCACCGAGGCGGAGCGCGACGCGGTGATCCGCTGCGTCGTTGACCAGGTGCGGGGCCGGGTGCCGGTGATCATCAATTCGGGGGCGTCGGGCACCGATCTCGCCATCGCCTACAGCCGGCGGGCTGAAGAGCTGGGCGCCGATGCGCTGATGATCATCCCGCCCAGCTTCATGCCGGTGGGCACCGAGGAAATTGCCGACTACTACCGGCAGATCTCGCGCGCCGTGAGCATTCCGATCTTCCTCCAGGACGTGCCGCCCGCGCCGATTTCGCCGGGGCTGGCACTGCGCATCGCCCGCGACTGCGAAAACGTCCGCTACATCAAGGTCGAAACCCTGCCGGTCACCACCAAGGTCGCCGACATGGCCCAGGGGGCAGGCGATGCCCTGACGATCTTCGGTGGGGCGGGCGGCAGCTATTTCATCGAGGAGATGCGGCGCGGTTCTGCCGGCACCATGCCGTTCTGCAGCCAGCCGGCGGCCTTCGTCGAGGTTTGGGACCGCTTCCAGCGTGGCGATGAAGTTGGCGCCCGGCGGGCGTTCGACGCCAGCATCATGGCCGTCAACAGGCTCGGTCAGCAGGGCGGCGACCTGTTCTACCACCTGCACAAGCAGTTGCTGGTGCGGCAGGGCATCATCCGCTCCGCCTTCGTCCGCAGCCCCACGCTCAAGATCGACCAGGTGACGCAGCGCGAGATCGACGGCCTGCTCGCCGACCTGGTGCCCGCGGCCAAGAGCTTCGAAGCCGCCTGAGGACGCCATGGACCCGTTTGCGCTCAAGCGGCTCGGCCGGAGCGAATTGCGGCTGCCCCGGCTCGGCTTCGGCGGCGCCGGGCTCGGCAACATCTTCGACGACGTGTCGGAGGCGCAGGCCGAGGCGACGCTCAAGGCCGCCTGGGACGCCGGCGTGCGCTATTTCGATACCTCGCCGTGGTACGGACGCGGCCTGAGCGAGCGCCGAACGGGCAGTTTTCTGCTGCACCGGCCGGCCGACGAGCGAATCATTTCGACCAAAGTCGGCCGGCTGTTCTCGGCCCCAACCGATCCGGCGGCCTTCGCGCGCAGCGAGCGCCCATGGGCGCAGGGGCTCCATTTCGCACACCGCTACGATTACCGCTACGATGCGATCCTGCGCAGCTACGAGGACAGCCTGCAGCGGCTCGGGGTCAACCGGGTCAGCGCGCTGATCATCCACGACCTCGACCTCGCCAATCTCGGATCGCAGGAACTGGTGGACAAGCACCTCGCCGAGCTCGATGCGGGTGGCGGCTTCCGGGCCCTGGCCGAGCTCAAGGCCGCCGGGCTGATCGCGGCCATCGGGGCGGGCGTCAACCGCCTCGGCACCATCCCCGCGTTCCTTGACCGCTTCGATCTCGACTTCTTCCTCGTCGCGACGCCCTATACCCTCGCCGAGCAGCCCGCCCTCGACCGCGAGCTGCCGCTCTGCGAAGCGCGGGGGGTGGGCATCGTCATCGGTGCCGTCTATGCGACCGGCATCCTCGCCACCGGTCCGGTTGCCCGCGCGCGCTACAATTATCATCCGGCGACGCCCGAGGAACTCGACCGCATCCGCCGCATGGAGGCGATCGGCCGCAGTCATGGCGTGCCGCTGGCCGCCGCGGCGCTGCAGTTCCCCCTCCACCACCCGACCGTCGCCTCGGTCATCCCCGGCGCCTTTGCCCCCGAGCAGGTGATCGAGACCGTCGGCTTCATGCGCCACGAGATTCCCGATGCCTATTGGCACGACCTCAAGGCGGCGGGCCTGCTGCGCGCGGATGCACCTACGCCATAGGCGGCTCGGGAGAACGACGCCACCTGTCGCCGGGGCGGGTTGGCTTTCGCATTTGCGGGCCGACGGGTTGGTTGTGGACAGAAACCCCCACCCCGTCCCTCCCCTCAAGGGGGAGGGAGGACATGCGGCACGGCACAGCCCCACTCCCCTCCCCCTTGAGGGGAGGGGTTGGGGGTGCGAGTTGTTTGTCGCTGAGGCTTACCTGACCGGCAGCGCCAGACCCCGGGAAGCCGCCTAGGCCATCCCCACCACTGGCCCCACGTCCTGCGAGGCACAGGCCTGCCGATAGGCTTCCACCAGCGGCGTTTCGATGCGCTCGAAGGTGCCGTCGAAGCCCATCTTCAGCGTCCACAGCCCCATCGGCGCCATGAAGTCCTCGACGCGCAGATGCTCGAGCGTCGTCGCCCGCATGTAACGCATGAAGTTGGCGATCTGGTTGGGGTCGAGCACTTTTGGCCCCTGGCGCGTGATGTATTCCTCGAACGGCCGGCCCGAGCGGTAGACCCAGTCGACGAGGTCGAAGACGGGGAACCAGATGAAGCTGACGAGCGGCAGCCCGTCGGCCCGGATGTCGCGTACCGCCTCGACCGCTTCCGCCAGCCATTTGCCGCGCTCCTCGATCGTGCCGTTGAGGCTCGATTCGCTGACGATCACCGGGCGCTTGTAACGCTCCCAGAACGCCTTGACCGAGCTCTTCATGCCGGCGGCACGGCCCGAAATCGGCTTGCGGATCAACTCGTTGCCGTAGCGGACGAGCCTTTGCTGCGACACTTCGGGGTAATAGTTGGTGCCGACCAGTTCGACGTCCTGCTTGTGCTCGTGGTGCCAGACGAGGTCGGCCTCGCTCATGCCGTGCTGCAGGAACCAGTCGCGGAGGATATGGTCGTCGCCGACCATGCCCAGCGTCAGGTCGGTCGCCATGAAGGTCTTGGCGGTTTCCTTCGCCGCCGCTTCCGCCAGGTCGGGCGTGTCGGGCAGCACTTCGCCGGCCGCATCGACATTGACCATGATGGCGTCCGAATATTCGGCCCTGATCGCTTCGATGGTCAGCGCCATGCCGCGGGCGATGTTGCGGATGATCTTCACCTGCCCGTCGGCGCCGCGCAGATAAGGCGGCCACATGCCCCTGAGGCCGACGAACTCCGAGCAGACCAGCGGCTCGTTGAACGGCGTATAATACTTGACCCGGTCCTTGTAGCGGCGCGTGAAGGCGGTGGCCCAGTCAGCGACATGCTTTTCGTAGTCGGTATTGAGGAACTGGTTGTCGAGCCAGAGCGGGGTGCCATAGTGCATCAGGTCGAACACGATCTCGACCCCGGTGCCCGCCGCATAGTCGATGGCACGGTCGATCCAGTCCCAGTCGAACCTGCCCTTTTCCGGCTCTGCCTTGTACCACGGCATGCCGTAGCGCAGCGCCCGGATGCCGAGGCTTTTCACCCGGTCGAGGTCTTCCCGATAGTACTGGTAATGATTGGTCAGCAGGAATTCGTCCAGCACCCGCTCGCCCAGCCGCTCGGTCTGGCCGATGAAGGTGTTCTCGATGCCGCCGGCCCACACGAAGCCTTCGGGCGATAGGTCGAAAAGGTTGGTCACGTTGGATCCTGGTTTCGAGGGTGTTCGCGCCTGGTCCACGGTGTCATCCCCGCGAAAGCGGGGATCTCCGTTTCACTTTGGTCGCTGTGGCTGCAACAACAGAGATTGCCGCTTTCGCGGCAATGACCGGGTGGTGGAGGAGACGCTGAAGAGCCTGTGTGGGGCACCGCTCACTCCTTGATGCCGCTCATGGCGATGCCCTGGATGAAGTAGCGCTGGGCAAACAGGAAGGCGATCAGCAGCGGCAGCAGCGCCAGCACGGCGCCGGCCATGACCACGCCGTACTCGATGACGTGGCTGCCGACGAACAGCGCCAGGCCCGCCGGCAGCGTGCGCATCTCGAGCGAAGAGGTGATGAGCAGCGGCCAGAGGAAATCGTTCCAGTTGTACATGAAATGGAACACGGCGAGCGTCGCCAGCGCGGGCCCGGAGAGCGGCAGGATGATGCGCCAGTAGATGCCGAACTCGCTGCAGCCATCCATCCGCGCCGCTTCGTCGAGTTCCTTGGGCAGCGTGACGAAGAACTGCCGCAGCAGGAAGATGCCGAAGGCGTTGGTGGCGCGCGGAATGATCAGCCCGCCGAAACTGTCGAGCAGATGCAGGTCGTGCACGGTGACGAACAGCGGCACGAACATCACCTGGAACGGCAGCATCAGGGCGATGAGAATCAGCACGAAGACGACGTTGCGCCCCGGGAATTCGAGCCGCGCCAGGGCGTAGGCCGACATCGAATCGAGCGCCAGCGACACCACCGTCACCCCGCCGGCAAAGGCGATCGAGTTGACGAAGAGCCGGGCGAAAGGGATGCGGTTCCAGACGTTTTCGTAGTTTTCGAACGTCCAGGTCCGCGGCAGCAGGCGCGGCGGATAGGTGGCGATCTCGCTTTCGGGCTTGAGCGAGGTGAAGAGCATCCAGATGAAAGGGAAGACCACGGCCAGCGCCAGGACGCCGAGCACGATGAGCGTGACGGTGGTGAACAGCGGGCCCGGAGCTTCCTTGCCGTCTTCGCCGATCCTGGGGGTGCGAGCCGTCGCCATCTACTGCTCCCAGGCGCGGGTGAGGCGCATCTGGATGAGGGTCAGGATGAACACCACCACGAAGAGGAAGATGCCGATGCTGGCGGCATAGCTCAGGTTCAGGTTGGTGATGCCGGTATGATAGATGTAGGTCACGAGCGTATCGGTCGAAAACAGCGGCCCGCCCCCCGGCGTCATGACGAAGGAGGGGTCGAACACCTGGAAGGCGCCGATCACCGAAATCACCAGCACGAAGATGTTGGTGTTGCGCAATTGCGGCCAGGTGACGTTGGCGAATTGCTGCCAGCGATTGGCGCCGTCGATCCGCGCGGCCTCGTAGAGCACCTGCGGGATCGACTGCAGGCCGGCGAGGTAGATTACCATGTTGAAGCCGAGGTTTTTCCAGAGGCTCGCCAGGATGACCGACGGCATGGCGAGGTTCGGGTCGCGCAACGGACTGACATGCGGAAAGCCGAGGAACGACAGCCAATAGGCGAGGAGCCCGATGTCGGGGTCGAGCATGAAGCGCCAGGCCAGCGCCACGATGGCGAAGGAGGCGATCACCGGCAGGAAGAAGGCGCTGCGCAACAGCGACCGGAGCGGGATGGCCTGGTTGAGCAGCATGGCCAGCGCCAGCGGCAACACGATGCCGAGCGGCACGGTGAAAACCGTGTAGTAGACGGTGTTGCCGAGCGCGTTCCAGAAGCGCGCATCGCGCCACATCCGTTCGTAATTGGCCATCCCGACCCAGGCCTGCGCATCGGCCGAGAACTTCCAACGATGCACGGACAGGTCGAACGAATAGACGATCGGCCAGAACACGAACACGGCGAGAATGATGAGGCTCGGCGCGAGAAAGCACCATGCGGCGACCGTCTGCTTGCGGATGCGGCGCGGCCGACGCACCGGCGCGCGGGGCGAGGTCCGCTGAGCCCTGTCCACGACACCGGCCGCGATTGTCATGTCACACCGTCATTCCCGCGAGAGCGGGACGCTCCGTTTCGTTGATCGAGCGGCCGCCCGATGTCGCGGGCGACTCGCGTGCGCCTGATGATGCGCCGGGTCCGCCGAGTTGGCACTCGGACTGTCCTGCGAGCGAAACAACCCCCACCCCGTCCCTCCCCTCGAGGGGAGGGGGACCGTGCAGCAAGGCAGTGCCCAACTCCCCTCCCCCTTGAGGGGAGGGGTCGGGGGTGGGGGGCCTTCGACAATACATCCTTGCCAGACGCGGCCGCCTACTGGTTCAGCAGGTCGGTCAGCTGGTCGTTGGCCTGCTGCGCCGCCGACTTGGCGTCGGCTTTGCCGAGGGTGACCGACTGCACCAGCGGGGTGAAGACGTCGCCGTCGATCTGGGCGAAGTTGGGCTGGCCGGCGAGGTAGAAGCGCGACACCGGCACGACGGTCGAGAATTTCGCCGCCCAGGGGTTGGTCAACTCCGGGCTGCCGGAAAGGTCGGTACGGAGCGGCGGGAAGCCGGTCTCGTTGGCGAGCTTGAGCTGCGCTGCCTTGGAATTCCAGTTGGCGACGAAATCGAGCGCGGCCTTGGGGTCCTTGGCCGTCTTGGAGATGACGAGCACCACCGAGTCGGCCAGCGTCACCGCGCCGCCGGGGCCGGTCGGAATCGGGGCCACGTCGTAGTTGAGCTTGGCGGCGGTGAAGCCATTGGTCATCCAGGGACCGGTGATTTCCATCGCCGCCTTGCCAGACTGGAAGAGCTTGTCGGCATCGGCGCCGGCGAGGCCGGTCGGGGTGATCTTGTCGTTCTTGACCAGGTCCGACCACATGGTCAGCGCCTCCACCGCCTTGGGATCGGTGAGGTTGGCCTGGCCGTTCTTGATCACGTCCGAGCCATTGCCCCAGAGCAGGATCGGCCAGTTGGGAATGGTCTCGTGGTCGGGGATCAGCAGGCCATACTGGCTGTCGCTGCCGGTGACGGTGGTCTTCTTGATGTCGGCGACCCATTCATCCCAGGTCTTGGGCGGCGCTGCGATGCCGGCCTTCGCGAAGATGTCCTTGTTGTAGTACATCATCAGCGTCGCAAAATTCATCGGCGCCGCGTAATACTTGCCCTTGTACTGCAGCACGGCCTTGAGACCGTCGGACCAGACGGAGGAATCGAGCGGCCCGCCGGCCTTCACGTCGTCGGTCAGGTCCATGATGAAGCCGCTTTCGGCGTAGCGCGGCAGCTGGGCGAAATCGAAGGCGACGACGTCCGGGCCGGAGCCCGAGGCCATTGCGGCCTGCAGCTTCTGCAGCATCGAGTCCCAGGGCTCGATGTCCATCTGCACGGGCGTGTCGGGGTGCGCATCGCTCCAGGCCTTGGTGATCGCCTCGACGGTCGGGCGGTCGGGGCCGGTAAAGCCATTCCAGAACGTGATCGGCGCGGCCCAGGCGCTGGCGGGCATGGCCACGGCCAGGGTGAGCAGCGACGCCGAAGTCAGGCGCGATAGCGTAGTCATCGATTTCCTCCCAATGCCTTTGGCGGCTTTCGGCTGCCGGCGGGTACGCCGCCCGGCACTTCCACCCGTCATGTTAGTTATTTTATTATCAGCAGCAACTGATTTCTTTATCAGTCTGCGCGGATCACCGCTTGCGGCGCATCCCGGTTATGAGGAAAGTCGCCTTTCCTGGGGGAGTGATGGCCAGTCAGCAGCGCCGACCGACAATGTACGACGTCGCCCGCGAGTCCGGCGTCTCGCAGGCAACCGTGTCCCTGGTGCTCAATGGCGTCGCCGGCGTGCGGGTGTCGGAGCAGACGCGGGCCCGCATCATCGAGACGGCCGAGCGGCTCAATTACCGCCGCTCGTCGCGGGTGCGCGCCGATCCGAGGGAAATCTCGTCGATCGGGCTGATCATCGACGACCTGCTGGCGAGCCCGTTCGCGGTGCCGTTCATGGAAGGCGCACGCGAGGCGGCGTGGGAAGACCAGTGCGTGGTTGACGTCGTTTCCACCCGCAACGACCCCGCGATGGAACAGGCCGCCGTCGCCAGCATGTTGCAGCGGCCGATCGCCGGCATCATCTACGCCACGCTCTTCACCCGCGAAGTGACGCCGCCCTCGGTGCCCGCCGACGTGCCACTGGTGCTGCTCAACTGCTATGACGGCAAGGGCGAGTTCCCCGCCGTGCTGCCGGACGACCACAACGCCGCCCGCAGCCTCGTGGCAGCGATGGTCAATGCGGGGCACGAACGCATCGCCCACCTCGCCGGCGAATCCTTCCTCGACGCCGGCCGCGACCGGCTGACGGGCTACCGCGAGGCGCTCGAGGCAGGCGGCATCGGCTTCGACGAGCAACTGGTTGCCAATCTCGGTTCGGCGATCTCGGCCGCCTATGACAGCACGGGCGCGCTGCTCGACCTGCCCGATCCGCCGACGGCGATCTTCTGCTTCAACGACCGCATGGCGCTCGCGGCCTATGAAGCCGCGCGCGACCGCGGCCTCAGCGTGCCGCGCGACCTCTCGATCGCCGGCTTCGACAACGACCAGCTGGTGACGGCGTTCTTCCCCAGCCTCACCACTGCCACGCTGCCGCACGAGGCGATGGCGCGCTGGGCGGTCAAGCGCATCTTCGACCTGAGGCGTGGCAAGGCGCCGCGCGACAAGCGGGCGGTGCTGAACTGCCAGGTGGTCCGCCGCCGCTCCATCGCCCAGCCGGCCCGCCGAACCGCCCGCGCCAGCGCCGCCCGGCCCTGAGGGCGCAGGAAAGACTCAGCGCAGGCCGTCGCGGGCGCTGATGTCGGAGGCGGCGAGGCCGCCGACGCGGGCGTTGAGCCGGCCCCGGCTGGCGGCGCAGAACAGCAGCACCACCTCGTCGGCGTCCGGCGTTTCCGGCGGCAGCGTCATCGACATGCCGTCATAATGCGAGCGGACATAGAGCGCGTCCTTGTGCGCCATCGGCACGTCGATGCTGGCCCCCGGTGCCGCCCGCTTGGTGAACGAGGGGATCCAGGCGAGCGCGCCCCCGATCGCATCGCGGATCGGGTTGGCGAAGGTCGTGGTCAAGAGCGCATTGGCGTGTTCGAGTTCACCCCCGAGCCCCACCACGCCGCCCTTGCCATAGCCCTCGATGGGAACGCCGCCCATGCCGGCGACGAGCATGGCGCCCATCCGCTCCCCCAGTTCGGCGCTGGCCGCGATCATTTCACCGAGGTCCTCGACATAGCGGCCCGCGAAGGGATTGGCGACGACGAGGCCAACCATGGCGCGAACGATGGGCGTCTCGTGCCGCCGGCCGGCCACGACCGCCTCGGTGTCGACGAAGGTGAAGTGCCGGCGGATCTCGATCTGCATCGTGTCTCTCATTTTCATATCGGCGGCTGGGCGTGCCGGCGGCCTCCCCCACCCATCCTCCCCCACAAGGGGGGAGGTGGAACGTGGGACGGGCACTGCCCCTCGGGGCACCCTCTCCTCGATGGGTAGGGCTAGGGCAGCGGCGTCGGCGTTATCGGAGCCTCAGGCCCCTTAGTCCGTGAAGAACTCGCGGTCGAACGGGAAGCGCTTGTTGGTGGCGAAGGGATAACGCTGCTTGAAATCGAGCACGATGTTTTCGCAGGTGTCGAAGCTGACGCCGGGCTTGCCGGCCATGTATTCGATCAGCCGCTCCAGCATCAGCAGCACCTGCGGCCGGCCGGAGACGTCGGGGTGGAGGCAGATCGGGAACGTCGCGTAGTCGTATTCGCGATAGGCCCAGTCGAACTGGTCGCGCCACAGCTGCTCGATGTCGCGCGGGTTGGTGAAGCCGTAGCTGTTGGGGCTCTTGGTGATGAACATCATCGGCGGCAGGTCGTCGAGGTACCAGCTGAAGGCGAGGCTCACGAGCTCGATCTCGTGACCGCGGACCAGCGGCTTCATCCATTCGGCGGCGGTCTTCGAATAGTCGATCTTGGTCCAGCTATCCCCGCTCCGGGCATAAAACGGCTGGAAATCGTGCAGCACGTGGGTGCGGTCGTAGATGACGCCGGCCTCGAGCAAAATGTCGGCGGTGATCAGCGTCATCTCGCCCCAGGGCGCGATATAGCCGACCGGCTTGCGACCCCAGAGCCCGGTGATCAGCTCGATCGACTTCTGCAGCACGTCACGTTCCTGCTGCGGCGACATGGCGCGCGGGCTTTCGTGCGAATAGCCGTGGATGCCGATCTCGTGGCCGGCCTTGACCACCATCTCCATGCTCCTGGGGAAGGTCTCGATGGTGTGGCCGGGGGTGAAGAAGGTCGACTTGATGCCGTATTTCTCGAACAGGCGAACGAGGCGCGGCACGCCCACCTCGCCGGCCCAGAGGCCGCGCTGGATGTCCTGCAGGCTGTCCTCGCCGCCATAGGAGCCGAGCCAGCCCGCGACGGCATCGACGTCGACGCCGAAATTCACCCTGAAATCCTTGGCCATGCTCGCTGCCTTCCTGTGCCCGCTGGTCTGGTGGTGTTGCCCTAGCGCCCGGCCTTGCCGTCCGTCTGGGCAGAGAACGGCATCGCCTCGAGCAGCGCCTCCTGGCTGGCGCGCACGTGGTGCCGCATGAACTGCTCGGCAGTGGCGCCGTCCTTGGTCTCGATGATGTCCAGCATGTGCCGGTGTTCGTCCTCGCTCTTGGCGAAGCGCCCGGGCACCGACAGCGACGCGCTGACCAGCCGCGGAAAGGCCAGCTGGTTCATCAGCATGGTGTAATGCGCCACGAGCTTGCTGTTGCCCGAGCCCAGCACGATCAGCTGGTGGAATTCGCTGACGAGGTCGATGTAGGTCGCGACGTCATTGGCGGCGAGCGCCGCGTCCGATTTGAGGATGTTCTCGCGCAGCAGGTCGAGTTCGGGCACCGGGCCACGCCCCGCCAGGATGCGCGCCGCGGCGCCCTCGAGAATCTCGCGCATCTGGAACAGCTCGATGATCTCGCCGCGCGACGGCATGCTGACGAAGGTGCCGACGCGGGGCCTGATCTTCACCAGCCCCTCGGTCTGCAACTGCTTCAGCGCCTCGCGCACCGGCGTGCGGCTGACGCCGAATTCGGTGGCAAGCGCGCCTTCCGATATCGCCGCGCCCAGCCCGAACTCGCCGCTGATGATGCGTGCCCGGATGTTGTCCGCGACCGTGATTTGCGCGCTTCGCGTGTCTGCCGAGCCATCGTCGTCTTGCATGCAAGAAACGCTACCAATGGAGAGGGCTGCGGTCAATGGGCGGCTGATGCATGCAAGAATCTTCGGTCGCCTCCGTAAAGATACTTGGCAATCCGGGCGTTCTGGCGCAATGTGGCAGGATGATGAAGGGTCGCTGCCATGGCAGTTACTCGGGATAACTCGCTTTCTGCCATGCAAGATATCGCTTCCACCACTATCGCCAAGCGCTACACCAGCAGCGAACCGCGGCTCGCCTATAGCGTCAGCGGCCCCGCCGACGGTGCCTGCGTGGTACTGCTGCACGGGGTGGGAAGTTCATCCGAGACGTGGGCAGAGCTAGGGCCGCATCTCGGCAGCGAATTCCGCTACCTGATGCCGGACTATCGCGGCCATGGCGGCTCGGACGCCGGCGCCTTGCCTTACGGGCTGGCCGATTTTGTCGCCGACCATTTCCGCCTGCTCGATGAACTCGGGATCGAATCCGCCCATCTCGTCGGCTTCTCGATCGGCGCCGTGTTCGCACAGGCGATTGCCCGCGCCGCGCCAGCCCGTACCCGCTCGCTGGTGCTGCTCAACTCGATCGGCGGCCGCAGCGAGGCCGAACAGGAGCGGGCCCTCGCCCGGCTGGGGGTGATCCGCACCACCCCGCCGGCGGAGATCGCCGCGACCAGCCTCAAGCGGTGGTTCACGCCCGGCTTCCTCGCGGCCCACTCCGAACTGGCGGCCGCCGAGCGCGACATCGTGGCTGCGAACGTCCCCGCTCCCTACGCAGCGGCCTATGCGGTGCTCGCCACCACCGACGAGTTGCATCTCGCGCATGAAATCGCCGCGCCTACCCTCATCGTCACCGGCGAGTTCGACGAAGGCTCGACGCCCGAAATGTCGCGCAAGCTCAATGCCGCCATCCCCGGGTCGCGGCTCGAGATCAGGCCCGGCCTCAAGCACTACCTCCATATCGAGGACGCCGAAGCTCTCGGCGGCCTCATCACCGGCTTCCTGCGGGAGCACGCATGAAGCCGCGACGACCAGCCGCCCGCCCCTCATGTCACAGGAGACGTCCATGACTGCATCCGACGACCCCCGCTTCGCCGAATTCCGGCTCAACCGCCGCCTCGCTCTGGCGCTTGGCTCGGCCTTCGCCGTCACCGGCTTTGCCGGCCTCGGCGGCCGTGCCAACGCCGCCACGCTCAACATCGCCGCGCCGCTCTCCGGCCAGCTCGGCGACAAGAGCTTCATGGATTCCGCCAATGCCGGCTTCCAACAGGCGATCAAGGACCTCGGCGTTTCGATCAAGGTGATCGAGGCCGGCGGCGACGATGCCCCTGCCTGGGAGCGCAACCTCACCGAGGCCTCGGCCAGCGGCAATTATCCGCTGATCATCACCGGCGGCACCGTGGTCGCCTCAACGCTCAAGAAGGTCGCGCCGCAGTTCCCCGACCAGAAATACGTGATTTTCGACTCGCCGAGCGTGGGGCCGAACACCACCGGCATCTCCTACAAGCAGAACGAGGGCGCCTTCCTCGTCGGCGCGCTGGCGGGCCTCATCACCACCAACGCCAAGACCTTCCCGCGCGCCACCGGCAGCAAGAAGATCGGGCTCGTGGGCGGCATGGACATCCCGGTGATCCGCGACTTCATCGTCGGCTACGAACAGGGCGCCAAGTCGATCGATCCCTCGATCCAGGTCGACGTGCGCTTCATCGGCGACTTCCAGAGCGCGCAGAAGGCCTATGACCTGACGACGGCGATCTACAAGGCCGGTGCCGACGTCGTCTACCAGGTGGCGGGCGCTGCCGGCCTCGGCATCCTGCAGGCCGGCGCCGACGCGGGCCGTTACGCCATTGGCACCGATTCCGACCAGAACTACCTGCACCCGGATTCGACCCCCGCCAGCGCCATCAAGGCGGTCGGCAAGACCTGCTACGATGCCATCAAGGCGTTCGAGGCCAACACCCTGCAAATGGGCACCACGATCACCGGCAACATCGCCAATGGCGGCGTCGACATCGCCTTCAACGACAAGCTGGTGCCGAAAGACATCCAGGACCAGCTCAACGCCCAGCGCCAGAAGGTGATTTCGGGCGAGATCAAGGTCGACACGGTACTGTCCTAAGCGGTGTGGCGCGGCGCGGATTTCTGGTTCCTGGACTTCCGGGCCGCCGCTCTCGTTTATTCGTTAGGTTGAGATGCCCGCCTCTTCCTTCTCCCCTTGCGGGAGAAGGTGGCCTGGTAAGGCCGGGTGAGGGGGGAGCCACCAGAGTGTGCCGCTCCCCCCTCACCCGCCTGCCGGCACCCTCTCCCGCAAGGGGAGAGGGAAGATGGGGCCACTCTTCCGACTAAAGTGACCTAACCCCGAACCGGGCCGCTTGGGAGCGGCAAAACCGCATGACGATCGAGCAGCCTACACCCACCGCCGAGACACGTGCCCCGCTGCTCCGGATGCAGGGTATCGTCAAGCGTTTCGGCAAGATGACGGCGGTCGATCAGGTGGATTTCGACGTCCGGGCGGGGGAAATCCACGCTTTGCTGGGTGAGAATGGCGCCGGCAAATCGACGCTGATGAACTGCCTGTTCGGCCTCACCCGGCCCGACGAAGGGCAGATCCTGATCGATGGCAGGCCGGCCGACATCGCCTCGCCGCGCGAGGCGCAGGAATTGGGCATCGGCATGGTGCACCAGCACTTCAAGCTGGTGCCGTCGATGACAGTGGCCGAAAACGTCTTCCTCGGCAGCGAGCCGCACGCCGGGCCCTTCCTTCGCCACCGCACCGCCAATGAGGACGTGGCCCGGCTGGCCCAGACCTATGGGCTCGAGCTCGACCCCACCGACCGCGTCGGATCGCTCTCGGTGGGCGCCCAGCAGCGCGTCGAAATTCTCCGCGCGCTGGCCAAAAAGGTTCGCGTGCTGATCCTCGACGAACCCACGGCCGTGCTGACGCCCGCCGAGGCGGAGCGCTTCTTTGCCGTCATGAAGGGCTTTGCGGCGCAGGGCCTCGCCATCGTGCTGATCAGCCACCACCTCGACGAGGTGCGCAAGGTCGCTGATCGCGTCACCGTGCTGCGCCGGGGCCGCAAGGTCGCCGATGCGCCGATGGGCGCGCTGACCAACCGCGACCTCGCGACCCTGATCATCGGCGAGGAGCGTCCGGTGCTCTCCGAAGTGCCGATGGGCGCGCCTGGCCAGCTGCGGCTCGAAGTAACCGGCCTGACGCTCCGCAACGGCAAGGGCCTCGAGATCGTCCACGGCGTCGATTTCAGCGTCTCCGCCGGCCAGATCGTGGGCATACTGGGGATCGCCGGCAACGGCCAGACCGAGCTGGTCGAGGCGTTGACCGGCCTGCGCCGCCCGAGCAGCGGCGCCGTCATCGTCAACGGCGTCGACGTGACCGGCCGCGATCCGGGCACGGTGCGCCGCGCCGGCCTCGGCCACATCCCGGAGGACCGCATCGGCCGCGGCATGGCCGGCTACTGGACCGTGCGCGACAACATCGCCGTCGGCTACCTCGATACCGACAAGGTGGGCGGGCGCCTGCTCGCCCACGGCAGGATTTCGGCCCTGGTGCGCGGCCTGATGCAGCAGTTCGACGTGCGGGCCAATTCGCCCGAGCAGCTGGCGCGGCGGCTCTCGGGCGGCAACGCGCAAAAGATGGTGCTGGCGCGCGAACTCTCCCGCCACCCTTCGGTCGTCATCTGCGCCGAGCCGACCCGCGGGCTCGATATCGCCGCCACCGACTTCGTGCGCAAGGAACTGGTGGCGCAGCGCGATGCGGGCGCCGCCGTGCTGCTGGTCTCGAGCGAAATCGAGGAGGTGACCCGCATCGCCGACTGCGTCCTCGTCATCTCCTCTGGCCGCATCGTGGCGCGCTACGAGGGCCGCCGCCCCACCGAGGCCGAAGTCGGCCGCTCGATGCTCGGGGAGGCCGCATGACCCCCGCCACCGCGCCTGCCGAGCCGACGGCCGGCCGCAAGTCCGGCGACATTTTCCGCACCCCCGGGTGGCGCCTGCTGCCGATGGGGCTGGTGCAATCGATCGCCGCCGTGCTGATCGGCATTGGGCTCTGCCTCGTCATCATCTTCCTGATCGCCGCCGATCCGCTGACCGCCTTCCGCGCCTTCGTGCTCGGCACGTTCTCGACCACCTATGCCTTCGGCAGCATGCTGGCAGTGGCGACGGTGCTGGTGCTCACCGCCCTCGCCGCAGCCGTCGGCTTCCGCGCCGGGGCATTCAACATCGGCACCGAAGGGCAATTGGTGCTCGGCGGCCTCGCTGCGGCGGTAACGGCGCAAACGGTCGGCCTAGGCGGCATCGGGCAGGCTGCGGCGCTCGTCATGGCAGCGCTCGTCGGCGCGCTCTGGGTCGCCATTCCCGCCTGGCTGCGCGTCCGCTACCGCACCAACGAGATCCTAACGACGCTGATGTTCAACTACATCGCCGCCGACCTCGCCCTCTTTCTCGTCAACACCTGGTTCCGCGATCCCACCTCCGGCGCCGTCGAAACCCCGCCGCTCGACGCCACGCTCTGGCTGCCGCGGCTGCTGCGCACGTCGGCCGCCAACATCGGCATCGTGCTGGTCGTGCTGATCGCGGCCGGCCTCTGGGTGCTGTTCGAGCGCACTCGCGCCGGCAAGCGCATGGAAGCCGCCGGGCTCCAGCCAGCTTTCGCCGAGTTCCTCGGTATCAACTCCTCCCGCTACCTGCTGCTCTCGCTACTCGGCAGCGGCGCCCTCGCGGGGCTGGGCGGGGGCATTGCGGTGCTCGGCATCACCCACGCCTACGAGTCGGGCTTCTCGCCGCAATACGGCTTCCTCGGCATTACAGTGGCGCTCATCGGCCGACTCAAGCCGTTGGGTATCCTGTTGGCGGCGCTGCTCTATTCCTCGCTCATCACCGGCGCGACGGTGATGCAGTCGGCGACCGACGTGCCGTTCTCGCTGGTCTTCATCCTGCAGGGCGTGCTGATCCTGCTGATCACCAGCCGACGGGGAGGCGCCGCGTGAGCGAGATCGGCGACTTCCTCTTCCTCGTGCTCACGAGCCTGGTGCCGATCCTCGTGACCGCTGCCGGCGGCATGTTCGCCGAGCGCGCCCGCGCTCCCAATATCGCGCTCGACGGCTGCATGCTGGTCGCCTCGCTCGCCGCCGTGGTCGTCGGCACCCTCACGGGCAATCCCTGGCTCGGCATCGTCGCGGGGGTGCTTGCCGGTGCCGCCTACGCCGGGGTTCTCGCCTTCGCCGCCTTCGCGCTCCATTGCGACATCATCATCGCCGGGATCGCCGCCAACCTGCTGGCGACGGGCCTGACGCTGCTGATCGTGCAGCACGGGCTCCACTCGACCGGCACCTACGCGCCGTTCGGCACGCCGCTGGTGCCCCGCATTCCCGCCGGTCCGCTCGAGAACGTGCCGATCCTCGGTCGCGCCATCGGCAACCAGAGCGCGCTGCTCTACATCGCCATCGCCGCCACGGTCGTGGCTGCCGTGGCCATGAACCTGACGCGCTTCGGCGCCCACATCAAGGCAGTGGGAGAATCCGAGGAGGCGGCGCTGGCCGTCGGCATCAAGCCGGTGCTGCTGCGCACCGTCGCCGTGCTGCTGAGCGGCGCCTTCGCCGGCATCGGCGGGGCCTACCTGTCGCTGAGTTCGGTGGCAACGTTCAATTCGGACCTCACCGGCGGGCTCGGTTTCATCGCCTTCGCGGCGGTGATCTTCGGTCGTGCCACCCCGCTTGGCATCACGCTCGCGGCGCTGTTGTTCGCGGTCGCGACCTCCGTCGCCATCTACCTGCAGGGGCTCGGCCTCGGCATCCAGCAACTGGTTCAGGGGCTGCCCTACGTCGTCACCGTCATCGCGCTCGCCATCCAGGCGGTGAGCCGCACCCGCCGCCAGCGCTTCGATGTGTCCGACACCAACTATGTTCCCGCCATCATCCCGAGAGGCTGACCCGATGAGTTTTGCGCCATGACCGCCAGCCGGACCCCTGTCCTCGTCGATTGCGACACCGGCATCGACGACGCGATGGCGCTGCTCTATCTGCTCGCCCACCCCGACATCGAATTGGTCGGCATCACTACGGTCTTCGGCAACAACACTGCCCGCCAGTGCGCCATCAACAGCCTGCGCGTGCTGGAACTGGCCGGCCGCGACGACATTCCCGTCGCGATCGGCACCGAGAACCCACTGGTGGGCGAAGTGACCTATCTTGCGACCCACGTGCACGGCAAGGACGGGCTCGGCGATGCCGGGCTGCCCACGACGATCAAGCGGCAGCCGTCTACGCAGACCGCCGTCGAGCTGATCGACGCAATGAGCCGCCGGTACGAGGGGACGCTGCGCATCCTCGCCGTCGGCCCGCTCACCAACCTTGCCCACGCGCTCGACCAGTTGCCCGGCCTGATCGACCGCGTCCGGGACGTCGTCATCATGGGTGGCGCGGCCGACGCGCCGGGCAACCAGTCGCCCGCCGCCGAGGCCAACATCATCCACGATCCGGAAGCCGCGCAGCGGGTGATCACGGCGCCGTGGGAGACCACGCTCGTGCCGCTCGATGTCACGATGCGCGAAATCCTGACCGAAGCGCATCGCGACGCGCTGCTCGCTACCGGCAAGCCGATCCCGGCGTTCGTCGCGGCGGTCACCGAGTTCTACATGCGCGGCTACGGCATGGAATCGTACGGCACCTTCAGTTCGCCCTGCCACGACGCGCTGGCCGCCGGCATCCTCACCGGCGAGGTCAGGCCGCGCCTCGCGCCGGTGATCTCGGTCGAGGTCGACACCAGCTTCGGCCCGAGCCGCGGCGCCACCATCTGCGACACCCGCACCCGCTATCGCAACTTCACCGGCGTGGTCGGCGGCAATTGCCGCGTCGTGCTCGAAACCGAGGGCAATTTCCCCGACCAGTTGGTCGCCCGCCTGTCGCGGCAGGCCGGATCCGCGTCGTGAACCGGCTCGCGGGCCGCACCGCGGTCGTCACCGGCGCTGCGGCCGGGCTCGGTCGCGCCATCTCGCTGCGCTTTGCCGCCCATGGCGCCCATGTCGTCGCTTGCGACATCCGGCCGAGTGTCGAGACCGGCACGGCGGAGGTACCCTCGACCGCCGATCTCATCCGCGCCGCCGGCGGTGCCGTGACGCCGGTCGTGGCCGACGTCACCAGCAATGCCGACGTCGAGCGCCTGCTGGCGATCGCCCTCGTGCCCTCCGGTCGCATCGACGTCCTCGTCAACAACGCCGGCAAGTTCGGCGGCTCTTCCTTGCTCGAGGTCAGCGATGCCGAATGGGAGTTCTACCTCGCGCTCAACCTCACCTCGGTGTTCCGGATGTGCCGCGCTTTCATCGGCACGATGGTTAAGCAGGACGAGGTCGACGGCGTCAGGGGCCGCATCGTCAACATGGGCTCGCAGCTGGGCATCACCGCCCCACCCGGTGCCCTCGCCTACGCCGCGACCAAGGCGGGCGTCATCCACATGACGCGCCAGATCGCCGTCGACTATGCCCGCGCCGGCATCATCGCCAACGCCATCGCCCCGGGCCGGATCATCACCGGCGACCATCCGGGCGAGGCCGAATACCTCGAGCGCGGCGAAATCGACGCGGCGACGCGGTTCTCGCTCGCCCGGACGCCGTTCTCGCGCCTCGGCATGCCCGAGGATGTGGCCGGCGCGGCGCTCTTCCTCGCTTCGAGCGACAGCACTTTCGTTTCGGGCGCCGTGCTGTCGGTCGATGGCGGCTGGACGGCGTACTGAGAACCTCTCGAAAGGAATTCCATGCCCGATAGTTTCGACCTTTCCGGCCGCGTCGCCATCATCACCGGCGCTTCCTCCGGCATCGGTGCGGCCACCGCCCGCCGCTTCGCCCGGGCGGGAGCCTCGCTCGTCCTCTCCGACTTCGCGGCCGACGGCCACGATATCGGGGCGGTCACGGCGGACGCGAAGGCAGCCGGGGCCGAGGTCGAAGTCGTCGGGCTCGATGTCCGCGACATGGCGGCGGTCACGGGGCTGGTCGATGTGGCTATGGCTAGATTCGGCCGGCTCGACATCGCTATCGCCAACGCGGCCATCGCGCGTGTCTCGCCGTTCGGCGACATGAGCGAGGCCGATTTCGCCACCACCCTCGATGTCGACCTGACCGGGGTGTGGCGGCTGTTCCGCGCCGCTGTCGGGCCGATGGCCGCGGCCGGGCACGGACGCCTCCTCGCCACGACTTCGACGGTCGGCGTGCTCGAGGCCTGGCATGCCCACGCGCACTATGCCGCCGCCAAGGCGGGCATTACCGGCATGGTCCGATCGCTGGCAGCGGAACTGGGGCCCTCGGGCATCACCGTCAACTGCATCGCACCGGGGATCATCCGGACGCCGCAAACGCTCGATCCGGTCAACTCGCTCGGCGCGGCGGGGATTGAAGCGACTGCCGCCACGCAGCCCATCCGCCGCGTCGGCACGCCCGATGACATCGCCGCCGCCTATCAGTATCTCGCGAGCGATGCCGGTTCGTTCGTCACCGGGCAGGTCCTCGTCGTCGACGGCGGCAGGACGCTGACGCGGTAGCGGCAACGTCTAGGACAATTTCCTAGCCGCGTCGCAGCGAGCGCATCTGCTGCATCATGTGGCGGCCGGAACCGCCAACATGCTGCACCATCACCGCCTCCGCGCCGGCGCCGTCGTGCTCGCGCAGGCGGTCGATCAGCGCCCGATGCTCGGCGAGCACCGCCGACTGCCGGCTCAGCGCCGTCGGGAAGTGACGCGTCACGGCACCGAGGATTTCCCGGTGCCGCCACCACAGGTCGAGGATGTGCTGGTTGGGGTGGCGCTCATAGACCAGCCAGTGGAACCGGGTGTCGAGCTCGCCGTTGCGCGCCATGTCGGTGAAGTTGACCGCCTCGATCTCCGCCTGAATCGCCTCGAGCCGGGCGATGTCCTCGCTGGTCACCACCTCGGCGAACCAGCGCGTCAGGTAGGGTTCGATCAGCAGTTCGATCTCGTTGGTGTCCCTTAGGAACACTTCGTCGATCGGCCGCACCCGCGCACCGCGATTGGGCGAGATGATGACGAACCCCTCGCCACGCAATTGCTGCAACGCCTCCCGCACCGGGTTGGTGCTGACGGCGTAGCGGGCGGCGAGGTCGCGCACCTTGAGCCGCGAGTCCGCTGCAATGTGCCCCTGGATGATGTCTTCGCGGATGCGCTCGTAGACCGTCGAGGGTCGCTCGAGTGCGAGGTCTGCGGAGTCCGGGGCGGGAGGGGTGTCGATGTCGCTCATTGCCTTGGCTTCTACCGCTCTCCGCCGCCGACTGGAACGGACAATTTCTGGCCGGCAAATACATCGCCATTGACAGATGTTGTATCATCGGCAATCGATGTCGCAACAGACGCGCGGCGAAAACGCCGCCGAGGGAGGAGCTTGCGGACACGGCCCCGGCCGCGCCGCCTTGGCTCGATGGGTGAGAATTGAGCTGCCGTGGCCGCCGCAGGGCGTCCGGGCAGGCTGTGGAGCCGTGGCTATGGCGAGTGTGACCCTGTCGGGCCTGACCAAGAGCTACCCGGGTGGCGTGACGGCGGTGAACGACCTCAGCCTCGAGGTCGCCGACGGCGAGTTCCTGGTGCTGGTCGGGCCATCGGGCTGCGGCAAGTCGACGGCGCTCAAGATGATCGCCGGGCTCGAGGAATCGACCGGCGGCGAGGTCTGGATCGGCGGCGAGATGGTCAACGACTTCGCCCCGCGCGACCGCGACATCGCCATGGTGTTCCAGAGCTACGCGCTCTATCCGCACCTCAGCGTCTTCGACAACATCGCCTTTTCGCTGCAGATCGCCAAGCTGCCCAAGCTGGAGATCGAGCAGCGGGTCGCCGAGGTGGCGCGAATCCTGCAGCTCGAGCCCTATCTGCAGCGTCGCCCCGGCAGTCTCTCGGGCGGGCAGCGACAGCGCGTCGCCATGGGCCGGGCGATCATCCGCCAGCCGTCGGTATTCCTGATGGACGAGCCGCTGAGCAATCTCGACGCCAAGCTCAGGGTGCAAATGCGCTCCGAGATCGCCCAGATCCAGGACCGGCTGAAGGTCACCACCATCTATGTGACGCACGACCAGGTCGAGGCGATGACCATGGGCGACCGGGTCGCCCTGATGCGCGACGGGGTGCTGCAGCAGGTCGATACGCCCAATAACATCTACAACCACCCGGTCAACACGTTCGTCGCTTCGTTCATCGGCTCGCCGTCGATGAACCTCTATCGCGCCCGGCTCGAAACCTCGGCGGCGGACGCGCGGGTGCATCTCGGCTCGGCGGCCCTCGACGTGCCGGCGGCGGTGGTTTCGGCGCATCCGAGCCTTGCGGGCCTCAACGGCGAAATCATCGTCGGCATCCGGCCCGAGAACATGGAGGATGCCGCGCTGCGGCCCACCCATCCGGCCGGCCAGCGGCTCAGGGCGCCGGTCGTGCTCACCGAATCGCTGGGGTCGGACGAGATGGTTCACTTCACCGTCGACGCCCCGCCCGCCAAGGTCGCCGACCAGGACACGCTCGACGACATCGAGATTTCCGCCCATGGCGGCATCTGCATCGGACGGTTCAACGCGGCATCCCGGGCCCGGGCAGGCGACACGATCGAGGTCGCCGTGGACTGCACGCGCCTGCATTTCTTCGACGCGGTCACCGGCCGCGCCGTTTGACGGTCGCGCCCGGTGGAGGACCGGGCGCGAGGGGACGGCTGCACCAGCTGCCCCCGCATCACCCAAGGCGCATCAAGCGCCACGCGATCGGAGGAGGATCGGATGAAGCATGTTCTGTTGAAGTCGCTCGCTGCGGCGGCCCTGCTCGTGTCCACCGCGAGCCTGAGCCTTGCCGACGACAAGGTCGTGCTGACCATGTGGCACGGTCACCCCGAGTGGAAGAATGCCGTCGAAAAGATCATCGCCCAGTTCGAGAAGGAAAACCCCAACATCGAGATCAAGCTCGATGAGATTCCGGGGCAGAACCTGACGGCCAAGCTCAACACGGCGCTGGCCGCCGGGGAGGCGCCCGACCTCTTCGCGCTGCAACTGGGACCGACGGTGGGCGCCGCGGGCGCTGCCGGGCAGATCCTCGACCTCACCGGCAAGGTCGACGTCTCGGGCCTGACGCAGGCGGCGCAGGACGCTTCGAACTACCAGGGCCATGTCTGGTCGGTGCCGGTGTTCGGCTCCTATACCGTCGGGCTCTACTACCAGAACAAGATCTTCGCCGATAACGGCATCAAGCCGCCGACCAACGAGACCGAGTTCATGGCGGTCTGCAAGACGCTCAAGGACAAGGGCATCACCCCGATGATCGCCCCCGCCCAGGACGGCATCATCCCCGCCTTCCTCTATATGATGATGGCATCCTCGGTGCTGAAGGCGGACGGTTTCGCCGACATCCGCTCCGGCAAGCGCAAGCTCACCGATCCCGATGTGGTCAAGGCGGCGCAGTATCTGCAGGACATCTACCCCTGCTTCGAGGACGGGTCGCTCGGCACGGCCTATACCGAAGGCAAGGCGCTGTTCGCGCTCGGGAAGGGCGCGATGCTCGAAGGCGGCTCGGCCGACTACGCCGGGTTCGTCCAGACCAACCCCAAGATCGACGTCGGCGTCGTGCCGTTCCCGTCGGTCGATGGCGGCACGCCGGCGACGGTGACCGGCATGCAGGACACCTTCTCGGTCAACGCCAAGACGGCTCACGCGGCTGAAGCGATCAAGTTCATCCAGTGGCTGATCGGCAAGGAAGCGGCGCAGATGGTGGTCGATTCCATCACGCTCTCCAACACGGTCGGCATTGCCCCGTCCGACAACGAGGCGATGAAGCAGATGATCGATGCCAGCCACTCCAACGACGTGCGTGTCTGGTACGAGTTCCCCGAGACCGGCGACGTCTTCGCCGCCGTGCAGCAGAACTCGCAGGCGCTGTTCCTCAAGCAGATGACCCCCGAGGAGTTCTCCGCCAAGCTGCAGGCCGCCGTGAAGCCGAGCGGCAAGTAGTTCCGGCGACGGCCTCGCCACATGCTTCCCTCTCCCCTTGCGGGAGAGGGTCCGGCAGGGGGTGAGGGGGGAGCGGCGTACTGTGTGGCGCCCCCCTCATTCGGTCCTTCGGACCACCTTCTCCCACAAGGGGAGAAGGAAAAGGGGCGAGGCGGTGCCACGAACTTCGGCCGGCAAGAAACCCCCAACCCCAACCCCCTCCCCTTGAGGGGTAGGGGAGCACGGCGACAAACGTAGCGGGAACAACGAAGGCAGCATGGCTGACAACCTGATCAGAGCGGCACATATCACCGGCACGCGGCGCCGCAAGCCGGTCGATGCCGCGGCGCGGCGGCGGGCCAAGGCCTACCGGCGCTACAGCCATTTGTGGTTCGTGCTGCCGGGCCTGCTCTTCTTCATCGCCTTCATGATCTATCCGGCGGTCTCCGGCTTTGCCCTGAGCCTCACCGCCTGGACCGGCGTCGGCAACGACTACCACTTCGTGGGGCTCGACAATTTCATCCAGGCGCTCACCACCTGGCCGCTCTATCGGGCAGCCTGGCACAACCTCATCATGTTCGTGGTGATCCTGATCTTCCAGCACACCGTGGGGCTGTTCATCGCCGTGCAGCTGCACGCCCGTCCGCGGTTCATGGAAGTCTACCGCACCATCCTCTTTCTGCCGGTGATCATCTCGCTGATTTCGACGGGCTTCATCTGGACGCTGATGCTCAGCCCCAATATCGGGGTCATCAACCCGCTGCTGCACGATATCGGCCTCGGTTTCCTCGCCCACAACTGGCTCAGCGATCCGCAATGGGCACTCGGCACGGTGATCGCCGTGCAATGCTGGAACGTGCTGGGCTGGGCGATCATCATCTATCTCGCCGGCCTGCAGTCGATCCCGGAGGAATTGCTGCAGGCGGCCGAGATGGACGGGGCCGGCAACTGGCAACGTTTCCGCCGCATCGTCTTCCCGCTGCTGGCGCCTTCGTTCACGTCGCTCACGGTGCTGACGTTCATCGGCCAGTTCCGCGTCTTCGACATCGTCTACGTGCTCACCGGCCCGATCGGCTCGCCCAATTTCGAGACCGACGTGCTCGGCACGCTGATCTACCGCAGCGCCTTCGGCGGCGCGGCGGTATCGGGCAACGACGTGCGGATGAGCTACGCCATCGCGCTGGCCTTCATCGTCTTCGTCGCCGCGGTGATCAGTACGCTGCTCATCCGCATCCTCCGCCGCCGGGAGATCGAGGTATGACCACTGCCACCCTGCCGCGTCGCCAGCCGCGCAGCCGCCGCCGGGACCGGCGCATCGCCGGCTTCGCCCGCCAGTTGCTGCTGATCGGCGTTTCGATCGTCGTGCTGGTGCCGATCGCCTACATGGTGCTCGCCTCGTTCAAGAGCGTGGCGGACTTCTTCGGCAATCCTTATGGGCTGCCGAGCGACTGGGCCTTCGACAACTATGCCCGCGCCTGGAGCGAAGCGAGCGTCTCGATCACGCTGCCCAACACGGTCTTCGTCACCGCCTGCTCGGTGATCGGCAGCACCTTCCTCGCCTCGCTGATCGCCTTCGGCCTCAGCCGGCGGGAAAAGCCGTTCGCGCTGGCGCTGTACACGCTCTTCGTGTCGGGCCTGCTGGTGCCAGTGCAGATGATCATCCTGCCGCTCTTCATCCTGCTTAAGCAGCTCGGGCTGTTCGGAACGCTGTTCGCGCTCATCCTGCCCTATGTCGCCCTCGGCCTGCCGCTCGGCGTACTGGTTTTGACCCCGATCGCCGCCTCCATTCCGCGCGACCTCGTCAGCGCCGCCCAGGTCGATGGCGCCACCGACTGGGAGATCTACCGCCGGGTCGTGCTGCCACTGCTGCGGCCCGGCCTCATCTCGGTGATGATCCTCAACGGGGTGTGGATGTGGAACGAGTTCTTCATTCCGCTGATCGTCGCCTTCAAGCCCGAGGCGCAGACCATGCCGGTCGGCATTGTGTCCTTTATCGGCGTCTATTCGACCGAATGGGGGCTGGTCTTTGCCAGCGTCGTCATTTCAACGCTGCCCATCATCGTCGCCTACCTGCTGATGACGCGGCAATTTCAGTCCGGCCTTACCGCCGGGGCCCTCAAGGGCTGATTTCAGGAGACTTTGATGAAGATCACCGCCATCACCCCCTACCCCGTCTGGGTCGGCACCCGGAACCAGCTGCTGGTCAAGGTCGAGACCGACCAGGGTATCTTCGGCTGGGGCGAAAGCGGCTTGTCGGGCCGTGAAAAGGCCGTGGTCGGCGCGCTCGAGCACTATAGGGAGTGGCTGATCGGCCGCAATCCGATGCAGATCGGCGCGCTCTGGCAGGAGATGTACCGCAGCCAGTATTTCGAGGGCGGCCGGGTCCTGCAGGCGGCGATTTCGGCCCTCGACATCGCCTTCCACGACATCAAGGGCAAGGCGCTCGGCGTGCCGGTCTACGAATTGCTCGGCGGCAAGCAGCGCGACCTCATCCCCACCTTCGCCAGCACCACCGCCCCGCCCGGCGCCGAAATGATCGAACAGGCCAAGCAATTGGTGGCCAATGGCTGGATCGCCATGCGCCTGTCGCCGGCCGATCACCGCAAGGCCCCGACCTACGAGCCCCGCGAATCGATTGCCGCCACCGCCAAGTGGATGATCAAGGCACGCGAGGAGCTGGGCGACCTGCCAGTGCTGGGCATCGACTACCACCATCGGTTGAGCGTCGCCGAGGCCGCGAGCTTCTGCAACAAGATGCCCTCGGGCACGCTCGATTTCATCGAGGAGCCGATCCGCGACGAGACGCCGGAGGCCTATGAATCGCTGCGAACGATGACCGATATTCCGTTCGCCATCGGCGAGGAATTCGCCAGCAAGTGGCAGTTCCTGCCCTACATCGAGCGCGGCATCCACCAGTTCAACCGCATCGATGTGTGCAACGTCGGCGGCCTCACCGAATCGATGAAAATCGCCGGGTGGAGCGAGGCGCACTACGTCGACATGATGCCGCACAACCCGCTCGGCCCGATCTGCACGGCGGCTACGGTGCATTTCGGCGCCGCCGTCGCCAATTTTTCGTGGCTCGAAACCCGCACCTCGAGCGCCGAACAGCTCGGCTTCGACAATTCCGAGTTCTTCCCGGTGCAGCCGCGGATCGAAAACGCCCACTACCCAGTCAGCGACGCGCCGGGGCTGGGGGTCGAGGTCAACGAGGAGTTGATCAAGCAGCAGAGCTTCAAGTTCTGGGAGGCGCCGCACCTCAAGCGCCTCGATGGCTCGGTCACCAACTGGTAGGATTGGGCGACGTGGCGGATCTGGGACGGCCTGAGACCACGGTGCTCCACCCGCGCTTTGCCGGCTGCGTGCTGCCGGGGGCGCGGCTCGAGCGGTTGTGGAACGAGGGCAAATGGACCGAAGGGCCGGCCTGGCTCGCCGCCAAGCGCTGGTTCATCTGGTCCGACATCCCCAACAACCGGATGCTGCAGTGGGACTACGACTCCGGCGCCATCGGGGTCTTTCGCCAGCCCTCGCAGGGCGCCAACGGCAACACAGTCGATGGCCAGGGCCGGCTGGTGACCTGCGAACAATATTCCCGCCGGATCACCCGCACCGAAGCCGATGGCTCCATCACCGTTCTCGTCGACCGCTTCGAGGGCAGGCGCTTCAACGCGCCGAACGACATCGTGGTGAGGTCGGACGGTTCGATCTGGTTCACCGACCCCGATTACGGCCGCTCGCCGCTCTATGAGGGGGAGCGCGAACTGCCGGGCTGCCACGTCTACCGCCTCGATCCAGAAAGCGGGGCCATCCGGCAGATGACGCACGATTTTGTGATGCCCAACGGCCTCGCCTTCTCCCCCGACGAAAAGCTGCTCTACATCGTCGATACCGGCAGCACGCACCAGCCCGATGGCCCCAACCACATGCGGCGCTTCGCCGTCGGCCCGGATGGCAGCCTCGCCGGCGGGGAGGTCATCGCGACCGATCCGAAGAAATTCTTCGACGGTTTCCGGGTCGATACCGAGGGGCGGCTCTGGTGCGGCGGCGGTGACGGCATCGACTGCTACACGCCCGACGGCACGCTGATCGGCAAGATCGCCATCCCCGAACGGGTCGGCAACCTGACCTTCGGCGGCCCCGGCCGCGACGAGTTGCTGATCTGCGGCTCGACCTCGACCTACCGCCTGCGTGTCGGCGCCCGGGGCGCGTAAGACCTCCAAATGCCTTCCTGGTTCGTTTCGCGGCGCGCGCGGATCAGGAGGGCGGCGCAACTCCCATGCTGGAGGCCCACCGCGCGGGCGGCGCGCCGCCCGCCATCATTTCGCTCAGGGCTGCTCCCGCAATACTCATTTGACCTCGGCGGCCCGCGGGGTGGATAGCTCGGCGGCGATAGTCTGCCCGGTTTGCTCATGAATTCGTTGTCCAGCGCTCCCGAGGTCGGCGGTTTTGCCGTCGAACGCAATCCGCGTCTGCGCTTCATCATTCCCGGGGTGGTTGCGGTGGCGTTCCTGATGGAACAGCTCGACCAGACCATCATCGTCACTGCGGTGCCGCAGATGGCCCAGAGCCTCGGCGTGTCGCCGCTGGCGCTCAACCTCGCCATCACGACCTATATCCTGGCGCTGGCCATCTTCATCCCGGTCAGCGGCTGGTTCGCCGACCGGTTCGGCGCGCGGCGCGTCTTCGTGCTGGCGCTGGCCGTGTTTACCCTCGGCTCGATCCTCTGCGGAGTGGCGCAGAACTTCCCCATGCTGATCGCAACCCGCGCCCTGCAGGGTTTCGGCGGCGCCATGATGACACCCGTCGGCCGGCTGATCCTGATCCGCAGCTTTCCGCGCGCCCAGCTGATCACGGCCATGACCTACATGACGCTGCCGGCGATCCTCGGCCCCGTCGTCGGGCCGCTGCTGGGCGGCGTGCTGACCACGTACCTTTCCTGGCGCTGGGTGTTTTACGTCAACATCCCGTTCGGCCTCGTGGGGATGCTGATGGCGCTGCGCTTCCTCGAGGACACGCGGAGCGACGCGGCGGCGAAGTTCGACTTTCCGGGTTTCCTGATGGTCGGCATCGGCTTCTGCCTGCTCGAATACGGCATCGAGAACGTCGGCCGGCCGACCATCCCCGGGCTCGGCATCGCCGCCGTGCTGGCCGCCGCGCTCGCCCTGCTGGCGGGGTTTGCCTTCTATGCCCGGCTGGTGCCCGCACCGGCCGTCGACCTCACGCTGTTCCGCCAGCGCTCGTTCCGCATCAGCACGCTGTTCGGCGGGCTTTGCCGCGTGGGCTACAATGGCGTGCCGTTCATCCTGCCGCTGATGCTGCAGGTCGGCTTCGGCGTAAGCCCGATCGTGTCCGGCGCGCTGACCTTCGTTTCGGCGCTGAGCTCGCTCGCCATCCGGCCGGTGCTGACGCGGACGCTGCGCCAGTTCGGCTTCAAGCTGGTGCTGATCGCCAGCGCCGTTGCCGGGTTCTTCGTCGTCGGCGCCTTCGCCTTCATCGGCCCCACGACGCCCTACTGGATGATCGTGACGCTGATCGCCGTCTTCGGGCTCTGCCGCTCCGCCCAGTTCATGACCTCGAACACGCTGTCCTACGCCGATGTGCCGGCGGCCCAACTCAGCCGGGCCACCAGCCTTGGCGGCGTCATCCAGCAGTTGAGCGTCAGCTTCGGCGTATCGATTGCCGCTATGCTGCTCGGCCTCGTAACCTGGGGCGGCGAGCCGCTCAGCACGGATCGCTTCCACGAGGTTTTCCTGCTGGCGGCGGTGGTGCCGCTGCTCGGCATTCCCGGCTTCCTATTCCTCAAACCGGAAGACGGTGCCAAGGTCAGCGGCCACAAGCCGAAGACGGCAGATGCGGCACTAGCGGAAGCGACGGAGTAACCGTTCCGGCGCGGCGCCGGACCAAGCAGATTTTTCGCACGGAGTAGACGATGACCGACACCCCTTCCTATGTGCCGCCCAAGGTCTGGACCTGGGACAAGGCCAATGGCGGACAATTCGCCAGCACCAACCGGCCGATCGCCGGCCCAACGCACGACAAGGAGCTGCCGGTCGGCAAACACCCACTACAATTGTACTCGCTCGCCACGCCAAACGGGCAAAAGGTGACGATAATGTTGGAAGAGCTGCTGGCGCTCGGCAAGAGCGGGGCCGAGTACGACGCCTGGCCGATCCGGATCGGTGCCGGCGACCAGTTCGGCAGCGGCTTCGTCGAGGTCAACCCGAACTCGAAGATCCCGGCGCTGATGGACCGCAGCGGCCCCAAGCCGATCCGGGTGTTCGAGTCCGGCTCGATCCTGTTCTACCTCGCGGAAAAGTTCGACGCGTTCCTCCCCAAGTCGGGCGAAGCGCGGGCCGAATGCATGTCGTGGCTGTTCTGGCAGATGGGCAGCGCGCCCTATCTCGGCGGCGGCTTCGGCCACTTTTACGCCTATGCCCCGACCAAGATCGAATACGCCATCGATCGCTTCGCCATGGAAGTGAAGCGGCAGCTCGACGTGCTCGACCGCCAGCTGGCGGAGCGCGAGTACATCGCCGGGCCCGAGTACACCATCGCCGACATTGCCATTTTTCCGTGGTATGGCGGGCTCGCCAAGGGCTGGCAGTACGGTGCCGCCGAGTTCCTGAGCGTCACGGACTACAAGCACGTACAGCGCTGGGCCGACGCGATCCTCGAACGCCCGGCCGTCACACGCGGCCGCATGGTCAACCGCCTGTCGGGCGAGCCCTCGAGCCAGCTGCACGAACGCCACGACGCCAGTGATTTCGACACCAGGACGCAGGACAAGCTGGCGGCGGCGAAGTAGCGCGGTAGACCCCACGCGGCCCCTGCCTGGAAAACCCCCTCCCCAGCCCTCCCTCACAGAGGGGGAGGGTGTCCGGTGGAGATTGCTTCAAGGCCGGTGGCTCGCCAAGACGCTGACGAGCACCCTCCCCCTCTGTGGGGGAGGGCTGGGGAGGGGGCGGCAACAAGCTCGGCGCGGGCGACAAGCTGCCCGCAGCTTCCAGTCCGCTTCGACGTCTCCGCCTGAACCGCGCACGCCTCAAACGGCGCCGATGGCTGCCGTCATCGATCGGGCGGCGGCGATGACGGCGAGGCGGATTTCTTCCATGCGACTCGGCTCGGTGCCCTGCAGGAACGGCACACTGATGGCCGCCACGACCTGCCCTTGCTTATCGAGCACCGGCGCGGCGAAGGCGAAGATGGAGGGGCCGCTTTCGCCCTTATCCTGCGACCAGCCCAGCCGGCGGATGCGCGCCAGCTCGGCCCGCAGGCGCTTGGGGTCGGTGATGGTCCTGCTGGTGTAGCCGGGCAGCGGCTGGGCCAGCCAGCGGTCGATTTCCGCCGCCGGCCGATGCGCCAGCAGCAGCTTGCTGGCCGCGCCGGCGTGCACCGGCATGCGCTGCCCGGGCGCGACCGACAGGGCGTAGGGCCGTCGGCCGGAGGCCGCCGCCAGCACCAGAATACCCTCGGCATCGATGATCGAAAGCTTGCTGCCTTCACCCACATCGGCGGAGAGTTGATTCAGCACGGGCGTGGCGAAACTGACGAGGTCGAGCGGGCTGGCGGAGGCTGCCACATGCGACGCGAGCCCCAGCAGCCGCCGTCCCAGCCGGTAGGCGCCGGCCTCGTCGCGCTGCACCATGTCGTGCAACTGCAGCGAATTGAGCAGACGGTATATCCCCGTCCGGGGCAGCTTCAGCTGGGCCACCAGTTCGGTGATCGTCGCGCCGCCTTCCCGCCCCTCCAATTGGGCCAGCAGCTCCATCATCCGATCGATCGCCGGAATGCGGTGCTTGAGCTGGGTGTCGGCGGCGGGCTTGGGCATGGGTCGTGCGCGGTCCTTGACCTCACCCCCTGTTAGCATGTCAAATTGAACAATGAAAGTTCAAATATGAACAGGAGGACCACTGCATGAAAATTACCGGGCTCAAGACGTTCGTCGCCAATGTGAGCCGGACGAATTTCGTCTTCGTCAAGCTCTACACCGACGATGGCATCGACGGCGTCGGCGAGGCAACGCTCGAATGGAAAACGCTGGCGATCACGGCGGCGCTCGAGGAGCTCGAGCGCGTGCTGGTCGGGCAGAACCCGTTCGAGACCGACCGGCTGATCGAGACGCTGCATCGCGACTCCTACTGGCGGACCGGGGCCGTGTTTCGCACCGCGCTCGGCGCGATCGACGCCGCGCTGCTCGACATCAAGGGCAAGGCGCTCGGCGTGCCGGTGTTCGAGTTGCTCGGCGGCAAGCAGCGTGATCGCATCGCCTGCTACGCCAACCATTGGTTCTTCGGCGCCACGACGCCCGAAACCTATGCCGAAAACGCGAAGAAGGCGGTCGCCATGGGCTACCGCGCCCTCAAATGGGACCCCTTCGGCACCGCCGATCTCGAAATGACGCCGCGGCAGCGGCGCGACACCATCGACATCGTCGCCGCCGTCCGTGATGCGGTGGGCCCCGATGTCGACCTGATGCTCGACGTGCACGGGCGCCTCAACGTGCCGACGGCGATCGCCATGTGCCGGGCACTCGCCCCCTACGACCTGCGCTGGATCGAGGAGCCGACCCCGCCCGAATCGATCGACGCGCTGGTCGATGTGCGCCGCGCCAGCCCAGTGCCGATCGCGGCCGGCGAACGCTGGTTCGAGCCGGCGAAATTCCTCGAGGCGATCAGCAAGAAGGCGGTCGATATCCTGCAGCCCGACGTCTCGCACGCCGGCGGGTTGAGCGAAGTGAAGCGCATCGCCCACATGGCCCACATCGAATACATCCCGGTTGCGCCGCACAATCCGGTCGGCCCGGTGATGAACGCCATGACGCTGCACACGGCGGTGGCGATTCCCAATTTCTCGATCTTCGAGACGGTGTCGGTCGATGTGCCCTGGCGCAAGGAACTGGTGCGCGAGACGCTGGTCTTCGATCGTGGCGATCTCCTCGCCCCCACCGCACCCGGCCTCGGCGTCGAGTTGAACGAGGCGGCTTGCGCCCGCTTCCCCTACGAAGCCACCAACCTGCCGCTCTATGACGGCTCGATCAACGTGGCGGGCGTGGCCGGCGGCGACGCCACGATGGGCGGCAAGGACTAGGGATTTCGCGCCAAGTGGAGCGGCGGGGCGCGGGCGGCGTCCCCCAGCTCATCTCCGGCCCCCGGCATCCCGGCTGGCTCATCCCCGCGCAGGCGGGGATCGAGTTTTCGTCTTCTCAGCCAACGCCTTGCGGCGAGACTGGATTCCTTCCCCCGCGGCAATGACGCTCAGGCCTATTGGTCGGTTGGTGATCGAAGGCCTCGGCGGCGAGTCCCGCCTCGTCGTGCCACCCTACCCGGATGGCGCTTCCAGCGCTCCTGCCGCCGCCCCTTTTGCCGCATCGATTCACGAATTGACAACGGTCCGGCTCCTGTAGCATCCTATATTTGAATTTCTGAAGTTCAAATATGAACTCAACACTTGGCCAAACGAGGCCGCTGAGGGAGGAATGCATGAAGCTTAGCCATTTGCTGGCCAGCTCGGCGCTGACGGCGCTGCTGCTGGCGCCGTCGCTGGCGCACGCCGGAGATGTGGTGTGGTGGACGCCGAACTGGAGCCAGGAGCGGGCGCAAAAGCTCGCCGACGACTTCCACAAGGCCAATCCCGACATCACCATCAAGCTGCAGATCACCACCAGCAATGGTCTGCCGCAGCAGGTGATGACGGCGCTGCAATCGGGGTCCGGTCCCGACATCATCGAAGTGCAGCACGGCTGGGTCGCGGGCTATGCCCAGAACGACCTGGTGCTGCCGGTCGACGACACCATCGAGGACGTCGCCGACTACAACAAGGCGGTGATCGCCGAGGACACCTACGACGGCAAGCTCTACGCCATCCCCTACCGCATCGAGTGCACGGCGCTCCTCTACAACCTCGACGACTACACCAAGGCTGGCCTCGACCCCGCCAATCCGCCGCAGACCTGGGACGACTGGGTCGCCGCCTCCAAGAAGATGACCGGCAACGGCGTCTACGGCATGGCGATCACCGGTGGCGGCGAGTTCGGCAACACCATCACCCGCGCCCTGCCGCTGATCTGGATGAATGGCGGCGATGTCATCTCCGCCGACGGCAAGAAGGCGGTGATCAACTCGCCCGAAGCGGTCGCGGCGATCAAGTTCTACACCGACTTCTACACGAACAAGCTGTCCCCCGACTCGACGCTGCAGAACGACGGCATCGCCAACCGGCAGCTGTTCATCGCCGGCAAGGTCGCGAGCTACCTGACCGGCCAGTATGACGTGGCGCCGATCGCCAAGGCTGACCCGAGCATCAAGGTCGGCGCATTCATGACGCCGCATCCGGCCGGCAAGACAACGGCGGGCATCCTCAACGGCTGGAGCTACGTGATCCCCAAGGACGCGGCCAACCCGACTGACGCCAAGAAGTTCCTCAAGTTCCTCAACACCACCGACAACATGGGCTACTTCACCGATACCTTCCCGGCCCGTGTCTCCTCGCTCGCATTGCCCCGCTTCCAGGATCCGCTGCTGAAGGCATTTGCCGGCATGCTGCCCTATGGCCGGCCGACGCCGATCACGCCGCACTGGGTGCAGATCAGCCAGGCGATGTTCAACGGCATCCAGCGTATCCTGACCGGCCAGCAGGACCCGCAGGCGGCCATGGACCAGGCCAACGACGAAATCCAGGCGCTGCTCGACAGCTAGCCGATGCGCTGGGGTGACTTGGTCTGCCAGCGCACCGACCGGCGGCCACCCCCTCCACCCTCCCCCACAGGGGGAGGTGGACCCGTGACCGAGGCACTGCCTCTCGGGGCACCCTCCCCTTGATGGGGAGGCTGGGGAGGGGTGGGGCTCCAAACTCATGACTCCCGGTTTCGCTCGCGTCGCCGGCAAAGACTGAAGAGGCCTCATGCATCGCCCCTCACCCGGCCTGCTATTCATTCTACCGGCGATCGTGGTGCTGTTCCTGCTGATCGCCTTTCCGATCGTCTATACGCTCTACCTATCGGCGGTGGACAATCACGGCGCCTTCACGCTGAAGAACTACGCCAATGTGCTGCGGCCCTATGTGACGCGACAGGCCTTCGGCAACCTCATCTACTATGTCGGCGGCTCGATCGTCTTTCAGGTGCTGCTCGGCACCCTCACCGCGATCCTGCTGAACCAGAAGTTTCCCGGTCGCGGCGTCGTCCGCTCGATCGTGCTCATTCCGTGGGTGGTCCCCGGCATCGTCGCCGCCACCACCTGGGCGTGGATGTTCCATACCGAGTTCGGCATCATCAACTACATGCTGGCGGGCGCGCATGTGATCCCCGGACCGATCGGCTGGCTCACCGACAAGGACACGGTGATGCCGGTGCTGATCGCCATCAATGTGTGGAAGCTCTTCCCGTTCGTGGCTATCATGGTGCTGGCCGGGCTGCAGGCCATTCCGGGCGAACTCTACGAAGCGGCCAAGATCGATGGCGCCACCTTCTGGGAAGAGGTGCGCTACATCACCATCCCGCAGGTTCGGCCGGTGCTGGTGGCGGTGACGCTATTGCTCGTCATCTGGGGCCTCAACGCCATCACGCTGATCTATGCCATCACGCAGGGCGGGCCGGCTGGCCTAAGCCTCATCACCCCGATCCAGATTTATCAGCTCGCCTTCACCAGCTTCCAGTTCAACGAGGCGGCGGCGCTGTCGGTCCTGTTCTTCATCGTCGCGGCGATCGTCGTCGCGGTCTACATCAAAGTCATCCCGCCGAGCGCGGAGGCAACGGAATGAGCGCCGTCGGCAGTCGCATCGGCCAGCGGCCCCTCGCCGCGCTGGGCCTCGCCATCGCCGCGCTCGTGCTGGTGGCGGTGTGCCTGTTCCCGTTCGCCTGGATGGCGCTCTCCTCGATCAAGAAGTTGCCCGAACTCTTCACCGTGCCGCCGCATTGGCTGCCGAACCAGCCGACGCTCGACAACTACGCCACGGTGTTCTTCAACTCGAACATCCCGCGCTATTTCCTAAACAGCTGCATCATCTCGGGCGGCGCGACGCTGGTGGCCCTGCTGCTGGCGGTGTTCGCCTCGTACGGCTTCGCCCGCTTCAAATTCCGCGGCAAGGCGCTGCTGCAGACCTTCGTTCTGGTCGGCCAGTTGCTGCCGACGGCGGCGATCATCGTACCGCTGTTCATTACGCTGCGCTGGCTGCACCTCATCAACACCTATTGGGGGCTGATCCTCGTCTATACGATCATCACCCTGCCGCTCAGCGTCTGGATGCTTACCTCATACCTCCGCAACATCCCGCGCGAACTCGAGGAAGCGGCGACGATCGATGGCGCGGGCCGGCTGGGCATCCTGTTCCGCATCGTGCTGCCGCTCGCGGTACCGGGCATCGTTGCCGTGGTGGTCTTCTGCTTCGTCACCTGCTGGAACGAGTTCGTCTTCGCGCTGGTCTTCGCGCAGGACCAGTCGGTCAAGACGCTGCCGATCGGGCTGGCCGAATTCTCGACCGAGTTCAACACCGACTGGGGCGGCGTCATGGCTGCGTCCATGGTGATGACGGCGCCGGTCGTCCTGCTTTTCCTCGCCTTCCAGCGCCTGTTCGTCGGCGGCCTCACCGCCGGCGCCACCAAGGGCTGATGGGGGGACGGTCGTCCCCGCACTTTAGAAAGGTATCCGCATGATCGAGACCCCCGACATCGTCCGCCCGCCCCGGGAATGGTCGCAGAAGCTCGAGGAAATCGGCACCGCCACCATCTCCTCGACGCTGCAGAGAATGGGCATTCGCAACCCGCACATCGTGGGACCGATCCAGCGCCGCGACGGCCGATCGGCGGCGGGACCGGCGCTGACGCTGCAGTTCATGCCCAAGCGCGAGGACGTGTTCGGCGCCGATGAATACGAGCAGCCCGAACTGCAGCTGCATCGGCATGTGCTCTACCACACCCAGCCCGGCGACATGGTGGTGGTCGACGCGCGCGGCGACCTCAAGAGCGGCATCTTCGGGGAAATGATGCTCACCTATTTCAAGGGCATGGGCGGCGTCGGCTGCGTCATCGACGGCTGCATCCGCGACTACAAGCACGCCAAGCAGATCGATATCGGGCTCTGGACCACCGGCCTGACGCCCAATTTCCACGCCCAGACCGACATCATGCCCTATGGCGTCAACGTCCCCATCGCCTGCGGCGGTACATTCGTGCGGCCGGGCGACATCGTCGTCGCCGACGACGACGGCGCGCTCGTCGTGCCGGTGCAACTGGCCGAACAGGTCATCGCCATCGGCGGCGAACACCACGACTGGGAAGCGTTCTCCAAGCTCCGCCTCGAACAGGGCGGCGACCTCCGCCGCTACTACCCCCTGACCGAAGCCGCCCGCCCGGAATACGAGGCCTGGCGCGCCAAGGGCACCTGAACCGCCCAGGGCGGCCGCCGCTCATTTTGCCCGGGCTTCATTCCGATCTGCGACAGCGGAGACCGCGCGGAGGGACGCGACCCGGCGTCCCCTGCCCGGTCGGCTCCCAAACGATCGCCAGCACTGGTGCAACGTATCCGGACGCCTCAGAGCCGGCTCGGCAGTACCTCGGTGCGTTCGACCCAGAAGCCGTTGTCGAGTCCGACCGAGACGGTGACGCTGCCGTCCTCGCCGAAGGTGAACACCCAGTTCCGCGAGAACGGCGTCTCGATGCACTGCTGGCGGATTTCCAGGGTGCGCTCATCGATCCAACCAGCGCGGCTCTGCAAACGGGCCTTGCTCATCTCCTCGTGCGGCCACATGTGGGTCTCGCCGGCGAGCCATTGCGTGCGGCCGGCCGGCAGCACTTCGGTGCCGCCATCACGGCGCACCACCTTGAGGTCGATGCGATCGGCCGAAAAGGCCAACTCAGCCGACGCGGCGCCGAGCAGGTTGTAGGGGAGCACGATGGTCTTGCCGCTGGCCCGGCCCGCCGTTGGCGGATCATTGGGGAGGAAGCGCGGCAGCACCACCTGGCGCGAGCCGAGCAGATCGACGAGCGCCGCGCGTCCGGCCGGATCGTCGGGCAGCGGCCGGTCGCTGAGACCGGGCAGCAGGGTCTCCCAGACGAAATCGGTCACGGCCCGGTTGTTCTTCACCCCGGCGGTGATCGAAACCACCAAATCCTGCTCGGGCAGCACGAGCGCGAACTGCCCGTAGCGACCATCCATGCGGTAGGAATTGTGCCGGGAGCGCCAGATCTGGAAGCCGTAGCCCTGTGCCCAATCGTTGTCGGGATCAGAGCCGTTGGAAACGTGCTTGGCGGTCGCTTCGGCGACCCAGGCCTCGGTCAGCAGACGTTGGCCGTTCCACACGCCCCGGTTGAGGTAAAGCTGGCCGATCTTGGCCAGGTCCTCGGTGGTGAGGCGCAGCCCGGACGCGCCGAAATTGATGCCGCGCGGGTTCTTCTCCCACGGCGCATCGACGATGCCGAGCGGGGCGAAGAGGCGTGGCTCGAGGTAGTCGCGCACCGATTGCCCGCTGCGGGCCGAGATCATCGCCGCAAGGACGAAGCTGGCGCCGGAATTGTACAGGAAATGCGTGTTGGGCGGATATTCGATCGGCACGCCGAAGAAGATCTTCACCCAATCCTCGCGCGGCAGGGCGCGCATGATTTCCATGGTGTCGACGGCGTGACCGGAAGCCATGGCGAGCAGGTGCCGGACTTTGACGCCCTTCATGTTCGCCTTGTCCTCACCGGAGGCGATGTTGGGGAAGACGTCGGTCATCTCCTCATCGAGGCTCGCTTTCCCCTCGGCGCAGAGGATGCCGATCGCCGTCGCGGTGACACTCTTGGAAACCGAGAACATCATGTGCGGCTCGTCGGCCGTGTATGGCGCCCACCAGCCTTCGGCGACGACCTTGCCGTGCCGGACCACCATGAGGCTGTGGAAGGCATGCTCGCTGCCTTCGCGTACAAGCGCGGCGATCGCGGCAGGATCGACGCCCTGCGATTCCGGCGTGGCGCGTTCGAATTTGCTGGCGGTCGGCATGGATTATCCCTTCTCGGCGCCGGCGGTCTGGCCAGCCACCAAATAGCGTTGGGCAAAAAGGAAGACGCAGAGGATCGGCAGCACCGAAACCAGCGCCGCGAGCGCCACTTCGGGCGCGTGGATGGGGATATTGGACTGACCGCCGCCGCCGATGGCGCCGGTACTGCTGACCAGCAGTTGCAGGCCCAGTTGCAGCGTCGCCAGCGTGTCGCTGTTGAGCATGATGAACGGTAGGAAGAACGCGTTCCAGGCGCCGACGAAGACGAAGAAGGTGACCATAGCGATGGCCGGCCAGGCGACCGGGATGAAGATGCGCCACATGATGGCGAATTCCGAGCAGCCATCGATCCGAGCCGCCTCGATGATCGAGTCCGGCATGGTGGTCTTGGCGAAGAGATAGATGAGATAGACGCCAAAGGGGTGAAAGGTGAGCGGCAGGATGACCGCCCAGGGCGTGTTGATCAAACCGACCGACGACATTTCGAGATAGAGCGGCAGGATCAGCGCGGCGCTCGGCACGATCATCGTGAGCAGGGTGAGGAACAACACTGTGGTGCTGCCGCGGAACGGCAGCTTGGCGAGTGCGTAGCCGGCCGGCACCGAAACCAGCAGAGCGATGACGAGGCTGGTCGCGGTGTACCAGACCGAGTTCCAGGCCCAGAGCCAGATCATGCCGTTGTTGTAGCCGAAGAGGTTGCCTGCGGTGATGCCGACTTGGTCGAAGCTGCCGAAAGCGAGCGGCGGCAGGTATTGCAGCTGGTTGGTGGTCTTGGTTGGCGCCAGCAACAGCCAGACGATCGGCACGCCGAAGAACAGGATGGCGAGAACGAACAGCAAGTTGCGCGCGCCGCGGCTGACGACTTGCATGTCAGCGCTCCTCGGTCGAGTAGAAGCGGGTGCGGGTGATGATGAAGACCGCCAGCGCCACGCAGACGACCAGCAGCAGGATGGCGAGCGCGGAAGCCCGCCCGTAATTCGACTGGTCTGTGGCGTAGGAGAACACGAGCTGGTTTATCGACCAGGTGCGGCTCACCTGTCCGCCCGCGCCTTGCGAGATCACGGTGGGCTCGACGAAAAGTTGGAACCCCTGGGCGATCGAAACGATCAGAATGAAGGCTATGTAGCTGCGGATCATCGGCAGCTTGATATGCCACACCGTGTCCCAGGCGTTGGCGCCGTCGAGCACCGCGGATTCGATCAGCTCCTGCGGAATAGCGACGAGCGCCCCATAGACCACGACGATCCAGCCGCCGGCTCCTGAGGCGGTGCCCATGACAGCGAGGATGAGAGCGAAATTCTGGTCCGACAGGAACGAGCCGCTCTTATCGACGAAGTGCCGGAGGATCGCGCCGATCGGGCTCACCGCCGGCGACGACATGAAGAGCCAGAGCAGCGCTGCGGCCGAGCCCGTGACGGCACCAGGCACATAAGTGACGAAGCGGGTGATGGCGGCAAAGCGGGTTCGCTTGGCATCCATGGCGAGCGCCAGGGCGAACACCACCAGCAGCATCAAGGGCAGCCAGATGAGCAGGTACTTCACCACGTTCCAGCTGGCGGTCGGCAGCCGGTAGTCCTTCAGGACATCGGCAAAATTCTTCGTCAGCGACAGATAGGGCGCCCCGACCGGCGAGGTGACCTCGAAGGTTTGATAGAGGCCATAGATCGCCGGCGCGATGCCGAACGCGATCAGAATTACCAGGTAGGGCGCCACGAAGAACCAGCCGGGGGAACGCCAGCGACGGCTGCTCCGGCTGGAGGATTGAGAGGGCATCGATGCCTCAGGTCACTGCGAAACGTCGTAGCCGGCGGCCTGCGCCGCCTGCGAGGTCTGGTCGCCCCAGGCTTTGAGCGCCCCGGCCATGTCGGTCGCCCCGTTGGCGATCACCGTCTGGTTGAAGGAGTCGATTTCCTGCGTCTGGTACCGCACATAGCCGTCGGCCGGATTGACCTTGGCGGCGGCGTCGGTCAGCACCGGGCCGGGATCCTCGGCGTACCACGGGTCGCTCGACTTGGCCTTGAGCCACACCTGTGCGTTTGGCCCGAAGGCGGGATAGGTCGTCTGTGTCTTGACCACTTCCGGTGCGGCGGTCATGGCGATGGCGAACTTCACCGCTGCATCGGTGTTCTTGGATTTGTTGGAGACCGCCCAGATGCCGCCGCCGACAGCGCCCGACCAGTTTGTGGTTTCGCCCGACCAAGTCGGCATGGGTGCCGCGGCAAACTTGCCCTTGGCGTCGAAATCGGTACCGGCGTCGGTCGTCATCGGCTTGAAGGCGAAGTCGGCGACCCACGAGGCGCCGATCATGCCGATCACTTTGCCGGCCGCGACCTGCGTAGTGTAGTTCTTGTCGAACAGGTCGAGCGTCGAGAGCGAGCCATTGGCGATCATCGGCCCCATCACGTCGCCGACGCGCGTGCACTTGGGATCGGTAGTGTTGATCTTCACATCCGTCGGGCTCGACGGATCGATGATCGGGCAGCCGCTCGAGCCAAAGAACGCATCGACGCCATACCGGCCATTGACCGTGCCGAGATTGTAGCCCGGATGCTCCTTGGCGAGCTTGTCGCCAAGCGCCTTGAACTCGTCGAAGGTCTTCGGAACGGCGTAGTTCCAGGCCGCGAACTGCGCCTTGTTGTACCAGAACACCGTCTGGCCGGTGTCGTTACCGAGGCAGTACGTCTTGCCGTCATAGGTACAGCGCGCCAGCGTCGTGCCGAACCCGGCGAGAATGTCCTTGGGCACCAGATCGTTGAGCGCCACCGGGTAGTTGATCGGGTTGGCCGCCAACGTCGAGATTTCGTCCGGACTGCCGAGGAAGACCACGTCGGGGATGCCCGAATTGGCCTTCTCGGCCAGCGCGATCTTGGAGGTATTGCTGCCCTGCGAGCCGTCGATCACATCGATGGTGATGTCGACCTCCGGGTGCGCATCCTTGTAGGCCTGCGCGGGGATTTGGCGATTGGTATCGACCCACACGGTGATCGACGGCTTGTCTGCCGCCAGCGCCGCCTGGGCAAAACAGAGCGTGACAAGGCTGGCAGCGACCGCGGTCACCGCCGGAATCCGGCCATACATTCTGGGCTCCTCCCAAGATTTTTCAATTCGACCACCGGCAGGCTTCGACGGACATGCACGGAGCGACCCAACGGGTCGCGGCACGTCTTGCTGACTTCGGTAATCGATTTCCCAACCTTATGGGGAGAGTCCTGATCTCGTCAATATTAACGATGAGATTGTTTACTTATGCCCAAAATCGGCCATTCAGCTGCGCCGCGAGGAGTCGCGCACGATCAGCGTCGTGGACAGGACCACTTGGCGCGGCGCCGCAATGGTGACGCCGGACAGATGGTCCATCAGGAGAACGGCGGCTTGTGAACCGATGTCGTAGGCGGGCTGGGCGACGACCGAGATGCCCGGGGACAGCAGCGGTGCCCAGGGGGTATCGTCGAACATCACCAGGCCGATGTCGTGCCCCAGTTTCATGCCGCGGCGCTTGAACTCATCAAGCGCCCCGAGCGCCATCTCGCTATTGGCCACGAAGAAGCTGTCGGGAGGCTTCGGCGCATCGAGCAGCTCGGCAACGGCGGCCCGCCCGCCCTGCTGACGATAGGCGGCATGCCGAAAGATCGGCGCGCTCCGCCCATGCCGAGTCACCGCGTCGAAATAGCCCTCGAGGCGCGCAAGCGCCGTATCGGCATCTTCGGGGCCGGTGATGCAGGCTGGCCGCGTCCAGCCGGCGTCGATCAGGTGATCGGTTGCGGCTCGGGCCCCTTGCCGCGACTGGACCGTGACGGAATCTGTCGGCGTCTCAACGAGTTGCCGGTCAACGGTGACGACCGGAATAGCCGCCCGGGTCAGCCGGGAAATGTCCGCCGTGCCGTTGTGGGGCGACAGGATGACGCCAGCGACCTGTTCGCGCTCGGCCACGGCCAGGTAGCCGCCCTCCTTGACCCCGTCTTCGTCGGCGTTGCAGAGCAGCACCGAGTAGCCGTGCTGCCGCGCGATGTCTTCGACGCCGCGTGTAATGGCAGTGAAGAACGGATTGCCGACGTCGGAAATGATGAGCGCAAGCAAGTCCGTCGATCGCCGGCGCAAATTGCGCGCCACGCCGTTGGGGCGATAGCCCAGCCGCCCCGCCGCTGCCCGGACCCGCTCCACGAGTTGGGGATCGACATTCGCCTTGCCGTTGAGGACTCGCGAGACCGTCGCCGATGAGACGCCCGCAGCGCGGGCCACTTCGCCAATCTTCACCACACCGGCACGGCCCCAGTTATCGTCGCCCCATGCCTGCCATGACGGCGTAAAGGACGCAAGGAAATCGATTTCCGCAATCGTTTTTGTAACAGGGTAACGAGACATCGCGGGCGATGAACGGACGCTTCGGGCTCGTCGGAGCATTTCTGCCAGTTGCTCTCAAACTGATTGCGGTACACGCTGTCCCACAACCCTTTTCAGGTGAGACATGACCGCCTTTCAACTTGCGGCCTGTGCGGAAATGCTCTGGCGCGATCGTCCGATCGAATGGCGGGCCAGCCGGCTCAGGGAGATGGGCTTCGCGGTGGGCCTCTGGAACTGGCCCGAGCATGATCTTGCCAAGCTCGAAAAGACGGGCGCCACTTTCTCGATCATGAATGGTTATTTGCGGGGCCGGCTGACCGACGACGCCGGCGCTGCCGAGCTGTTGCGGACCGCCCGCGAAACGGCGCGCATCGGCAAGCGCCTCGGCGTTGCACGCCTCAACCTCCATGGCACGGGGCTTGGCGAGGGCGGCTTGCCGGTTCAGCCGGTCGAGGTGGTCACTGGGGCCATGTGGCTGAAGGCCCGCGATACGCTGAGGCGAGTAGTCGACATGGCTGAGGAAGAAGACGTCGTCTTCACACTCGAGAACCTCAACCTGGCGGTCGATCACCCCGGCACGCCCTTCGGCCGCGCCGAGGATACGCTGGCACTGGTTTCGAGCGTCGATCACCCGCGCCTGCGGCTCAATCTCGACCTCTACCACGCGCAGATCGGCGAGGGGAACCTGATCGAGCTCTGCCGGAAGTGCCTGCCGTGGATCGGCGAAATTCAGGTGGCCGACGTTCCCGGGCGGTGCGAGCCCGGCACCGGCGAGGTCAACTGGCGAGGCATTGCGCTGGCGCTCAAGGCCATGGGCTATGCCGGTCCCGTCGGCATGGAGGCCTTCGCCTCCGGCGACCCTGAACTTGCCCTGACCGCTTTCCGAGCGGCGTTTACGGTTTAGGTCAAACCGAGCCAACGTGCGGCGACAAACGACGATGCGCCTGCTGATCCTCGAAGACAACGAACAGCTCGCCGCCTGGCTGGCAAAGCTGCTGCGCGCCGGGAACTATGTGGTCGACTGGGTGCCGGACGGAGAGAGCGTGCTCGGCGGGGTGGACCTTGAGAACTACGACCTGCTGCTGGTCGATCTCACCCTGCCCGGCATCGGCGGCATCGAGGTGGTGCGCCGACTGCGGGCGCGCGGGATATCGGCGCCGATCCTGATCCTCACCGCCCGCAACGAATTGCAGAGCCGGGTCGAGGGCCTCAACGCCGGTGCCGACGACTACCTGACCAAGCCGTTCGAGATCGAGGAACTGGAAGCCCGGCTGCGGGCGCTGCTGCGCCGGTCCTCGACGCCGCTCAAGAGCAAACTGCAGTTCGGACCACTGTCGATGGACCTGGCGTCGCGGGGTTTCGTACTCGACGGCGAGGTCCTGCACCTGTCGCCGCGCGAGCACTCCATTCTCGAGACCCTGCTGCGACGGGCGGGCGGTGTCGTCAGCAAGGAAGCCCTGCTCGAGGCGGCCTATGGCTTCGATGACGAGGTGAACCTGGCGGCGATCGAAGTGCAGGTCCATCGCCTGCGGAAGAAGCTCGAGGGGTCGACGCTGTCCATCGTGACGCTGCGCGGCCTCGGCTACCTGCTGCGGCAGGAGGCGAATTGAGCCGCCTCTGGCCCACCGGCAGCCTGAGGCTCAACCTGGTGCTGTGGCTGGTGCTGCCGGGGGCGACAATCCTTGCCGTCGGCGCCTGGCTGTCGTTCGCCAGCGCCGAGCGCCAGGCGACGCTGGTGATGGACCGCCAGCTGGCCGCCTCGGCGCGCATGATGGCGGAAGCGGTCGACTATGAGGACGGCAACCTATCGGTGCTGGTCCCGCCTGCGGCGCTCGAGCTCTTCGCCAGCGACAGCCACGACGAAGTCGCCTACCAGGTGATTGCCCCGTCGGGAGAATTGCTCGCCGGCTATCCGGGTCTCAACGCCCCCGCCGGGCTCGTTGCGTCGAGCGACCCCACCTATTTCGCAACCATGTTCCGGACGGAGTCGATGCGGGCCACGCTGCTGCGGCAGCCGGTCGTGACGCCCCAGGGCAGCGTCGTTACCACCGTCATGGTCGGCGAGACCTTGAAAGCCCGCGACGAACTGGTCTGGACCCTGTGGCAGCGCGGCTTTGCCGAGCAGGCGGCGCTGATCGTGGCGGGCGCGCTCGCCATCTGGGTCGGCATCACGCGCCAGCTGCGGCCGTTGCTGCGGCTGCGGCAGGATGTAGTCGACCGCCCGATGGACCGTTTCGAGCCCTTCGATGCCCTGGCGGTGCAGACCGAGGTTAGGCCGCTGGTGCTTGCCCTCAACAATCACATGGAGCGGCTCCGGGCGCAGCTCGAGCGGCAGCGGCGCTTCCTCGACAGCGCGGCGCACCAGTTGCGAACGCCGCTCGCGATCATGAAGACGCAGGTCGGCTACGCAAGGCGAACGCCAGATGCCGCGGAGGTCGACCTCACCCTGCGCGAGGTCGACGGCAACCTCACATCGATGGCGCGACTGACCAATCAGCTGCTGACCCTGGGCGGCGTCGAACACCAGCGCGACCTGCCGCAGGCGGAAGTAATCGACCTCGACCGGGCCGTGCAGGCTACGGTGCGCGAGGCAGCCCAGCGAGCCCTCGACAGCGGCGTCGAACTGGCGTTCGATGGCGAGGGCCTGACGCGGGTCTGGGGCAGCCCTCTGCTGGTGCACGAGATGGTCGCCAACCTCATCGACAACATCGTCCAGCACGCCGGAGCGGGCACCGTAGCCACCTTCTCGGTGCGGCGCGCCGTGCAGGATGTGGTGCTGCGAGTTGAGGACGACGGACGGGGAATCGAGGGGGGTGACAGGGCCGGACTCCTGGAGCGATTTCAGCGCGGCGCCAACGCCAAATCCGGCGGGAGCGGCCTCGGCCTCGCGATTGTCGCCGAGATCGCCGAGGCCATGGGCGGCGCGGTCGAATTGCCGCTGCCGCGCGGCGGTCGCGGCTTCTGCGTGGTCGTGCGGCTGCCCGCCGCGGACAATGCGTAGTCGCCGTCAGGGATGGCGCAGGGCGTTGTCGACGAATTCGTCGGTGTAGGTCTTGGACAGGTCGATGGTCTTGTCCTTGAGATTGCCCCGAATCTGGCTGAGCACGCCGAGCACCGTGACGGGGCCGTCGCCGGGCATCCGGCCGTCGGCGGTAAACATTTCGAGCCCGTGCGAGAGGGCTTCGACGTAGAGGGCCTCGTCATCGACATAAAAGGCCGGCGGCATCTGAGCAGCTATCTCGGCGGCGCTGTGGGTAGCGATAAAGCGCATCGTCTTGACCATGGCGTTGGCGAGTTTCTGGACGACGTCCCGATGCGCCTCGACCCATGAGGTTTCCATGTAGATGCAGCCGGCGGCGTAGGTGCCGGAAAAGACAGCCCGGCTGCCCGCCAAGGTGCGGACATCGACCAGGACGCGAGCCTCGCCCGTCTTCAGCAGCCGCGACACGGTGGGTTCGGTGGTCATGGCGGCCTGGATCTGGTCGTGGCGCAGGGCCGAAATCAGCGTGTCGCCGGCCCCCACTGGCACTGGGGTCACGTCGCTCAGCTTGAGCCCAGCGCGCACCAGCAGATACTCGGTGAGGAAGTCGGTCGATGAGCCGAGGCCGGTGACGCCGATATTGCGGCCCCGGAAGTCCGCTACGCCGGCGATCTCGGGATGCCGCGACGAGACGATCTCGACCTCGCCCGGCGCCTGGCCGAACTGCACCACCGATTCGGTGTACTTGCCCAGCGACTGCAGCTCGATGGTGTGGTCGTAAAAGCCGACGACGCCCTGCACGGCGCCGGCCAGCATTTCGTCCGCGGCCTCGACGCCGGCCGGCTCGCTGTCGAGCTGCACATCGATGCCCTGCTCGCGGAAATAGCCCAGCTGCTGGGCGAGCACGACCGGCAGGTAGATCTGCTTTTCGATGCCCCCAACCATCAGCGATACGTCTGCCGCGCGCGCGGCAGGCGTGGCGGCGAGTCCCAGCAACGCCAGGGCGATCAGTCGAACGGGCGGTCCCATGCATCCCCTCGAAACCGAGTACCGCAGTCGAGGCGCAGCCGACCGAAGCTGATCGACCGCGCATCGCAAGTTAGCATATGGAGGCAGGGACCGGATGAACCGTCCCGCCGCCAAATCGGTGCCGGCGGCGGGGCGCTCCGAGCGCCCCGCCATCCGACTATTTGGCCAAGCCTTCGAGCTTGAGCGCGACGTTGACGTAGTCGTTGGTGAAGGTCTTGCTGAGATCGACAGGCCCCGTGACCTTGCCCGCCGCCTTCTGGATGTCGAACACGGTCTGCGGCCCCGAGGGAGGCATGATGCCGAGGCCATCGAGGTTGAACTGGCCCCAGTCGGCCTTCAGCGCCGCTACATACTCGTCCTTGGAGGTCAGCGGGTTGCTGACGAAGTCCTTGGGCAGGGTGTTGGCGACATCCGCCGCCGTATGGCTCTTCATCCAGGCGAGCGTGGCAACCATGGCATTGACCACGCCCTGCGTCTCCTTGGGATGGGCCTTGACCCAGTCGGCACGGGCGAGCACGCCGGCCGCCGGGTAGTCGCCGCCGAGCCACTTCTGCACGCCGGCACCGGTCGACAGATCGATGGCCGAGTAGCCGACCTTGAGCTTTTCAAGCGCGTTGACGGTGGGCTGACTGGTGATGCCGCACTCGGCCTTCTTGAACTTCAGCGCCGCGATCATGGTCTGGCCGGCGCCGGCCCCGATCTTGGAATAGTCCTTGGCGGTGAGCCCGGCATGGTTTGCCACAAAGGTCACCAGGTCGTCGGTGCCCGAGCCGATGTCGGTGACGCCGATGGTCTTGCCCTTCCAGTCGGTGGGCGACTTCACGTCCGTGCCGGTGGCGCACATGATGCGCTCGCCCGGCGCCACGGCCAGTTGCACCAGGTTGATGACGTCCTTGCCCTTCTGCTGGAAGTCGATGGTGTGGACGTACCAGGCACCCGCCATGTCGACCTGCCCGGAGACCACGGCGTCCTCGGCGCCGACGCCCCCGTCCTGCTCGGTGCTGAGCTGCATGTCGACGCCGTACTTCTCGAAGAAGCCCAGGCTCTTGGCCAGCTGGTATTCGAGGTAGATCTGCTTGTCGATGCCGCCCACCATCATCGTTACGGTGGGCAGCTTGTCGGCGGCGACCGCGACGGCGGTCAGCCCCATGGTTGCGGCAAACAGGGCGGCAACCGATACCATCAGCTTCTTGTGCACTTCACTCCTCCGGGTTGAATTCTTGGTTTGCTTTGTTGTGGCAGCCGGTCCACCGGCCGCTAGACACCCGCCACGTTGCTGTCGGCGGACGATTTCGGCCGCCAGGCGAGCAGGCGGTTTTCGATGATCGACATCAGCGCTTCCGCCCCCAGGGCGAGCAGCCCGATGACCAGCATGGCGCCGAAGACGCCGTTGGCGTCGAAGGTGTTCTGGGCGGTGGCGATCACCAGCCCGAGGCCGTTCTGGGCGCCCAGGAACTCGCCGACGATGGCGCCGATGATCGAAAAGCCGAGCGCCACGTGGAGGCTGGCGATGATCCAGGTCATCGCCGAGGGGAACACCACGTGCTGCACGACCTGCAGTCGCGAGGCACCCAGGATACGGGCGTTGGCGACGAGGTTGCGGTCGACGCTGCGGACGCCTTGGAAGGCGTTGAAAAAGACGACGAAGAACACCAGCACTGCGGCGAGCAGCACCTTCGACGGCAGCCCCAGGCCGAGCCACATGACGAAGATCGAGCCGAGCACGATGCGGGGCAGCGCGTTGACGATCTTGATGTAGGGGCTGAAGACGTCGGCGAGGAACGGCACTTCGCCGAGCAGCACGCCCACCACGATGCCGCCGCCTACGCCGAAGACGAAGCCGAGCAGCGCTTCCTCCAGCGTAGTGCCGATCTGCTCCCAGAACGAGCCGTAGGCCGTGCCGTTGGCAAACCAGTCGACGAGGCGCATGACGATGCCGAGCGGCGAGCCGAAGAAGAACGGGTCGATGGCACCGATCATGGTGCCAAGCTGCCATGTCCCGAGCACGACGACGGCCACCGCCAGCTGGGCGATCAGCACCTGAATGCGGCGGCGGCGGAGCCTCTCCCGGGCAGCACTGGTGATAGCTTGCTCGTCACCGGCGAGCGGTGTTGCGGTTGCGGCGCTCATGGTGGTCATGCCACTCCCCGGTTGAGATTTGAGCTGACCTGCTGGCGATAGGCGCGTTCGACTTCCTCTTTCAGCGACTGCCAGATCTGCTGATAGAGTTCGAGAAAGCGGGGCGCGAAGCGGATTTCCTGCACCGCGCCGCGGGGCCGCGGCAGATCGACTTCAAATACCGCCTTGACCGTTCCGGGACCGGCGGTGATGACCACGACCTTGTCGGCGAGCGCGATCGCTTCCTCGAGGTCGTGCGTCACGAACATCACCGACGGTCGGGACTTCTCCCACAGCGACAGCAACTCGTTGGACATGATGGCGCGGGTCTGGACGTCGAGTGCCGAGAACGGCTCGTCCATCAGCAGCATGGACGGTTCGTTGATCAGCGCGGCTGCGAGGCTGACCCGCTTGCGCATGCCGCCCGAAAGCTGGTGCGGAAAGTGCTTTTCGAAGCCGGAAAGGCCGACCACCTTGAGCCAGTCGCGCGCCTGCTGGAGCGCTTCGCGCTTGGCGACGCCCCGGAACACCGGGCCCAGTGCCACATTGGCTTCGACCGGCTTCCAGGGCAGCAGCGCATCGGTCTGAAAGACGAAGCTCGCGCCCCTGGTGATGCCGTCGACCTGCTTGCCGGAAACCGCAACCGTGCCGGCGCTGGGCCGCTCGAGGCCCGCGGCCAGCGTCAGGGTCGTCGACTTGCCGCACCCCGTGGGCCCCACGATGGCGCAGAACTGGCCCGGCTCGACGGTAAGGTTGATGTCGCGGATCGCCGTCATCGCGGCCCCGGTCGGGGTGACGAAACGCTTGGTGACGTTCGTCATGACGACGCCACCCATGCCGGCATTTGCAGCGTTCATTTGGTCCCTCGCTCGGGGAGGAACCTCAGGAGTGACCGCCTGCGGGATGAGACCCCGCGGCCACCTGCCTCTTCCTCCCTCTCGGCGCCGGGCCTCGTGGACTTTCGTCTCTCGGCTTCTGCGGCGCTGGAGGTACCCTAGCCCGTCAACCTTTCATTCACCTTTCAGCGGGTGCGATCGGGCGGTAGGCTGCGGCGACGGGGGAGGCGAGCTGCAATTCCTCGGCCCGATGGCAGGCGACGGCCTGGAGGCCGGGCCTCGCTTCGAGCTCGGGCCGATCGGTGTGGCAGCGGCGGTTTGCGTAGGGGCAACGGGTGGCGAAGCTACAGCCCTCGCCCTCGCTCTCGAGCGGGAGCGGCGGCCCGTCGAGGCGTGGCGGCATTTCGCGCATGCGGCGCGATTGACCCGGTACCGCGGCGAGCAGGGCTTCGGTGTAGGGATGTCGCGGGCGGAGGAAGATGGCTTCCGTGTCGCCCAGCTCGACGATCCGGCCGGCATACATCACCGCCACGCGGTCGGAAATATTGGCGACGACGCTGAGATCGTGGGAGATGAACAGGTAGGTGAGGCCGAACTGGCGCTGCAGCTGCTTGAGCAGATTGATGATCTGAGTCTGTACCGAGACATCGAGCGCCGATACCGCCTCGTCGGCGATGACTAGCCTGGGGTTCGACGCCAGCGCCCGGGCAATGGCGATGCGCTGCCGCTGCCCGCCGCTGAAGGCGTGCGGGTAGCGCGCCGCATACTCGGGCCGGAGACCCACCTGCACCAGCAGTTCTTCGACACGACGGTCGATCTCGGTGCGGCTCAGCGAGGCGTTGATCTCGAGCACCTCGCCGATGATTTCCCGCACGGTGAGGCGAGGATTGAGCGAACCGGACGGGTCCTGAAAGACCATGCGCATCTCGGTACGGAGCCGCCTGCGCGCCGCCCGGCCGGCGGTCTCGACCGCGACGGGCGCACCGTCGGCGGGATGAAAGCGAACCGCGCCACCGTCCGGCCGATGAAGTCCGACCAGCGTCTGGCCAAGCGTCGACTTGCCACAACCGCTTTCGCCGACGAGTCCGAGCGTCTCGCCGACCCTGATGTCGAAATCGACATCGCTGACGGCGCGGACTTCGCCGACCTTGCGCGACAGGAAGCCGGAGGTGATCGGGAAGCGCTTGCTGAGACCCTTGACCTCGAGCAGTGGCCGCTGGTCGCGATCGTCGGCCACGGTGGTCAGAGGGCCGGGGGCGACGATCGCCGGCGCACCAGCGGTTTCGGCGAACGCCACCGCCTCCGGGCCATAGGCGTGGCAAGCCGTCCGCTGGCCGTCGGCAAGGTTGAAGAGCGGGGGCTCGCGCTGGTCGCAGATGCCGGCCTTCGCCCTGTCGCAGCGGGGGTGGAAGGCGCAGCCACCAGGACGATCGGCGGGCGAAGGCACGGTGCCGCGAATGGCCTGCAGCGGGGCCTTGAAGCTGCCGTCGAGCCTGGGCATCGAAGCCAGCAGCCCCTGCGTATAAGGGTGTTTCGGACGCTCGAGCACCGCCCGAACCGGTCCCTGCTCGACGATCTGCCCCAGGTACATCACTGCCACCTCGTCGGCGATTTCGGCAACCACGCCAAGGTCGTGGGTGATGAACAGCATCGTCATCTGCCGCTCGCGCTGCAGGCGCTGAAGCAGGTCAAGGATAGTGGCCTGGGTGGTCACGTCGAGCGCCGTCGTTGGCTCGTCGGCGATCAGCAGGCGCGGTCGCGTCACCAGCGCCATGGCGATCATGGCGCGCTGGCGCTGGCCCCCCGAAAGCTCGAAGGTGTAGCGGTGGAAGCGTCGCTCGGGCTCGGGCATCCCGACCTGCCGCAGCATCTCGACCGCTTCGCCGGTCGCCTCGCGCTTGCTCAGCCGGCGGTGGAGACGCAGCGCTTCCACGATCTGGTTGCCGATGCTGTAGAGCGGCGACAGGAAGCTCATCGGCTCCTGGTGGATCAGGCCGATGTCGCCGCCGCGGATTTTCCGCAGCCGCTGCTCGTTGGGGCCGAGGGCGGCGATATCGATCGGCTCGCCCTCGGGCTGCGCTAGGCGAATGTGACCCGAGCCGATATAGCCCGGCCGGTCGAGCACGCGCAGGATGGCCTTGGCGGTCACCGATTTGCCGCAGCCGGATTCGCCGACGAGGCAGACGGTCTTGCCGCGGGGCACTTTCAGGTCGATGCCGCGGATGACCGGGACCTCGCCGCCGCGCAGCGCGAAGCTGACGTGCAGGTCCTCGATCTCGAGCAATGCATCGGCATCCATGGCGTGCCCTACTCCGAATAGGGGTCGGCGGCGTCGCGCAGGCCGTCGCCGAGGAAGTTCAGCGACAGTACGGCGACGACGACGGCGAGGCCGGGCAACAGCAGCCAGGGCGCATTGGCGATGGTGTGGACGTTCTGCGCTTCCTGCAGCAGTACCCCCCAGCTGACGATGGGAACCCTGAGCCCGATGCCGAGATAGGACAGCGCCGTCTCCGCCAGGATCATGGAGGGGATGGCGAGCGACACCACTGCGATGATGTGGCTGAGGAAGCTCGGCAGCATGTGACGGAAGACGATGCGCAGGGTCGAGGCACCATCGAGCCGGGCCGCCTTGACGAAATCCTCGTTGCGCATCGCAAGGAAGCGGCCGCGCACGACGCGGGCCAATCCCGTCCAGCCCAGCACCGACAGGATCACGGTGATCAGGAAATAGACGTCGAGCGGCGATACATCCGGAGGGATGGCGGCGGCAAGGCCGATCCAGAGCGGGATCGAGGGGACCGACTGCACGAACTCGATGAGCCGCTGGATGATGTTATCCGTCGTGCCGCCGAAATAGCCGGAAATGCCGCCCATCAGAATGCCGAAGAACAGGCTGAGCGCGACGCCGATGAGCCCGATCGTCATCGACACGCGCGTGCCGTAAATGGTGCGGCTCAGGATGTCCCGGCCGAGCCGGTCGGCCCCGACGACGTAGAAGGGCTGGCCGCTGTCGACCGGCCCCAAGAGGTGGATGTCGGTATCGATCAGGCCGAAGAGTCTGTACGCCTCGCCATGGACGAAAAGGCCGATATCGATCGGCGTGTCGGGGTCGTCGGTGAACAGGCGCTTGCCGCTATTGTAGTCGACCCGCGCCTTGTAGGCATCGACATGCGGTTCGAAATGCCAGCCGTGCGCGTCGGTGATGCCGAGGCTTATCGGCTGCGGCGGCGCGTAGGCGTATTTCGTATTGGCGGCCTCGAGCGTCACTGGCGCCAGGAACTCGGGGATGAGCACGGTGACATAGAGCAGCAGCACCACCACGCCGCCAAGGACGCCGAGCCGGTGGCGACAGAATTTGCGCCAGGTCAGGACCCACTGACTTTCGTAGCCGAGGCCGCGCTCTTTCCCCCTGCCCCAGACCGGCGGCGCTGTGGGCGCGATGTTGCTCGGTGCCATGGCGCTAGCCCCACTGCCGGCGGATGCGCGGGTCAAGCCAGCCGAGCAGCAGGTCGCTCAACAGCGTGCCGGTAACGGTGAGGACGCTCAGCATCAGGATGAACCCGGCCGCCATGTAGGAATCCTCGTCGCGCAGAGCCCGGAGCAGCAACGGGCCGGTCGTCTGGAGGCCCATGACGATCGACACGATGGTCGAGCCCGAGACGATGTCGACGAGCACGTCGTTGAGCCCGCTGACGAAGGGGTTCAGGGCGTGTCGCACCGGATACTTCATCAGCAGGTTGAACTCGCGCATGCCCTTGGCCCGGCCCGCCATCACGTAGGGCTTGTGCAACTCATCGATCAGGTTGGCGCGGATGATGCGGATGACGCTGGCCGTGCCGGAAGCCGCGAGCACCAGCGTCGGCAGCCAGATGTGAGCGGCAAGGTCCGTCGCCTTGCCCCATGACCAGGGCGCATCGACATAGGGCGCCGAGAACAGCCCGCCGACGTCCTGCCCGAACACGACGAAAACGACATACATCAGCGCCAGCGCCAGCAGGAAGTTCGGCACCGCCAACCCCAGGAAGCCGAACAGTGTGAAGAAATAGTCCCCCACCGAATACTGGCGCACCGCCGAGTAGATGCCGATGGGGATGGCGGTCAGCCAGATGAAGCCGAGGCTGAAGATCGACAGCAGCGCCGTGAGCCCCAGCTTTTGCCAGATCAGCTCGGCGACGGGCAGCTTCCAGGTGAACGAGTAGCCGAAATCGCCGCGCGCCAGGATGCCGCCGATCCAGCTCGCATATTGCACCACCACCGGCTGGTCGAGGCCGTAGGTATGGCGCAGCGCCACCTCCTCGGCCGGCGTCATGAGATCGCCGTTCTGCGCCTGCTGCTGGGCGAGGTGGTCGACGAAGTCGCCGGGCGGGATGGTGATGACCAGAAACGCAATGAACGACACCGCAATCAGCGTCGGGATCACGAACAGGATGCGGCGAACGA
>Ga0209233_1000310_pt1 | contig 56582 bp, 59 predicted proteins | sample AraplaCL_Cvi_mCL_FD_184269 | JGI IMG/M metagenome (GOLD analysis project Ga0209233, IMG submission 184269) | Arabidopsis root microbial communities from the University of North Carolina, USA - plate scrape CL_Cvi_mCL (SPAdes) (version 2) | ecosystem: Host-associated > Plants > Roots > Endosphere...
CAGCGACCGCCTGCTCGGCGTGCATGGCATCTACATCCAGCCGATCAACTATCCGACGGTGCCGCGCGGCACCGAGCGGCTGCGCATCACGCCGACGCCGTTCCATTCGGATGCGCTGATCGCCGAACTGCAGGATGCGCTGGTCGAAACCTGGGATGCGCTGGGTATTCCCTATGGCGCCGCCGGTCGCCCGGCCGTCGCCAAGACCGACCGCATCGTTCCATTGCTGGTGCCGAAGTCAGGCGGCTGAAATTCGAGACCCAAATCTTGATCCGGAGCAATGCGCTGATGTCACCGAAACGGAAAATATAAACAAATTGGAGGATTGCCGCGATGACACACTCTGTTTCGCACAATTCCCTCACCCATGCCGCCGAGCAGGCGCAGCAATGGGTGAATGAGCTCGCAAAGGATTTGGACTGGAATGAGCAAAGCGCGTTCCGGCTGTTGAAGTCGGTTCTACATGCCCTGCGCGACTGGCTCTCGCCCGAGGAGATGGCCGATCTGTCGGCCCAGTTGCCAACGCTGATTCGAGGTATCTATTTCGAAGGCTGGAATCCTGCCGAACCTACATGGGAACGGAAGAAGCGCGACTTCGTCATTTGCGTGCGAAACAGCTTCGGCTACGAGCAGGAGATCGACGTCGAAAAGGCTATAGGATCGGTGTTCAAGCTTCTCGACCGCCACATCTCCCGCGGCGAGATCGTCCAGGTCCGCAACTCGATGAAGAAATCGCTGCGCCAACTCTGGCCGGAGGGATGACTGATGTTTCGCAATCGGCAGGAGGCCGGACAGAAACTCGGCATCGAGCTCGCCAAGCTGCAGTTGCAGGATCCAGTTGTCCTGGCTTTGCCGCGCGGCGGCGTGCCCGTCGCTGCCGAAGTGGCCAAGGTTCTAAAGGCGCCGCTCGATCTGGTCCTCGTCCGGAAGGTCGGGGCGCCCGGCAATCAGGAGTTGGCAGTGGCCGCCATTGTGGACGGCGACCCGGCGGACGTGGTGCTCAACCGGGAGATCGTGGAAGCCTACTCCCTCGATGATGACGAACTTCGCGCTCTGATCGCAAAGGAACGCCCTGAGCTGGAACGGCGTCGCGCCGCATATCGCGGAACGCGGAAGCCGATTTCCGTCAACGGCAAATCAGTAATCGTCGTTGATGACGGCGCGGCCACAGGAACCACAATGAAGGTGGCGATCCGCGCATTGAAACGCCGTTCGCCGCGCGAAATCGTGGTCGCATTGCCCGTGGCGCCGCCCCAGACGCTGACCGATCTTGCCTGTGAGGCGGACTGGGCCGTGTGCCTAACCGAGCCATCGCAATTCCGTACGCTCGGCCAGCACTATCTCAACTTCCCGCAGCTGTCCGATGCCGAAGTTCTAACGATCCTGAACGATGCCGCCAACGCGTGCGCCTTAGGCCGTTACGCCGGTCGCGCTACATCCAGCATTATCAAGAAGCGACGCGAAGCCATCGCCAAGAGATAGGAGCCACGCCGATGCAGATCCGCACGCTCTCGACCCTCGAGTGCACAAAATTGCTGACGGCCAACCGCGTCGGTCATCTGGCCTGCGCCAAGGACGGCCAGCCCTATATCGTTCCGTTCTACTATGCCCACACAGACAATCACCTCTACGCCTTTTCCATGCTGGGCAAAAAGATCGACTGGATGCGCGCCAATCCGCTCGTGTCCGTGCAGGTCGATGCGCACGGCACGGGCCGCGATTGGAAAAGCGTCATCGTCACCGGCCGTTATGAAGAACTCCCCGATCGGATAGGCCACGAGGCACAGCGTGAACATGCATGGTTCGTGCTGAGCAAGCACGCCGACTGGTGGGAGCCGGGCGCGCTCAAGCCGGCTGCATCCTCGGACGTGGAGCATCTTCCCCATGTGTTTTTCAGGATCTCCATAACCGAAGTTTCGGGCCGCGAAGCGTCGGAAAGCTAGCCTTGCAATCGCGAAACCGAGCAGAAGCTGCACCAAGCCAACCGGTTGATGGCCAACGCGATCGGTCGCCTTTCGCTGGCGGTATTCGCAGGTCCGGTGAGATTCTGGCTTTCTCTAGCCAGCCCGACTTTGATTGCAGCAGCCGCAGGGTGCTGCACCATGCAACTTCTGTAAGGTTTGTTGGCCTCGCCGTCGGCGCTGGGCTTTCGATTTGACCCGCATCAAGGTCGCCACTCCCCTTTCCTGTTGAATGGCTCTCATCGTTCCAAAGGTGGGAGCCCCCGATGGCCACAACAGACATCAATGTCCCTGTCCGGGAAAGAACCGCGGCCCCAACTTCGGCGAAGCTCCGGCTGGGATCGCTGACCGCGCTGGTAATCGGCTCGATGGTGGGTTCAGGCGTCTTCAGCCTGCCCCAGAACATGGCGGCTGGTGCCGGCCCTCTGGCCATCCTGATCGGCTGGGCGATTACAGCCGCCGGAATGCTTGCGCTGGTGTTCGTGTATCAATCACTGGCGGTGCGCCGACCCGACCTCGACGCCGGCCCCTACGCCTATGCCAAGGCCGGCTTCGGTCCGTTCATAGGCTTCAACAGCGCCTGGGGCTATTGGATCAGCGCTTGGGTCGGCAACGTCTCCTATGCCGTGATCGTCTTCAGCGCGCTTTCCTACTTCTTCCCCGCCTTCGGCGACGGAAATACGTGGCAGGCGGTCCTTGGCGCATCGATCCTGCTGTGGCTCATCCACCTTCTGATCCTCGCGGGCATCCGCCAGGCCGCAGTCGTCAACACCATCGTGACGGTGGCCAAGATCGCGCCTGTCGTCCTGTTCGTAGGCATCGTCGCCGTCGCCTTCAGGCTCAACGTCTGGTCGCTCGACTTCACGGGTCTCGGCAACGCCTCGCTCGGTTCCATCGCGGCCCAGGTCAAGAGCACCATGCTAGTGACGCTGTGGGTCTTCATCGGCATCGAAGGGGCCAGCGTTTTCTCCGCCCGCGCGGAGCGGCGCAAGGACATCGCCACCGCGACGGTGCTCGGCTTTTTCACCTGCCTCGCGCTCTATGCTCTGGTTTCGCTGCTTTCGCTCGGCATCCTCAGCCAGCCAGAGCTCGCCGCCCTGAAGAACCCGTCCATGGCGGGCGTGCTGGAGGCGGTTGTCGGGCCTTGGGGCGCCGTGCTCATCAATCTCGCGCTCGTCGTCTCGGTCGTCGGCGCGTTCTTGAGCTGGACGCTGCTTGCGGCGGAGGTACCGCATATCGCCGGAAAGGACGGGACCATGCCGAAGTTCTTCGGCCGGGAAAGCGAGCGCGGCGTTCCTTCGACCTCGCTACTGATCACCAACCTGCTCGTACAGGCCTTCCTGGTGATCACCCTCTTTGCGCAAAGCACCTACCAGGCGCTCTTCTACATCGCCTCGGCGGCCATCCTGGTGCCCTACATTTTCTCCGGAGCCTTCGCCGCAAAGCTGGCATTGACCGGAGAAAGCTATCAGAGCGGCGAGCGGCGCAGCGGACCGCTCTTCGCCGGCGTGCTGGCAACGATCTACGGGCTGTGGCTCGTCTATGCGGCGGGACCTGCGTACCTGTTCATGTGCGCGATCCTCTACGCCCCGGGCATCATCTTCTACGTCTGGGCCCGCCGCGAGAGCAGCCAGCGTATCTTCCACCCGGTGGAAGCCGTCATCGCAGCTGCGCTCGTCGCAGTCGCAATCCTTGCCGTCTACGAGATGTGGACCGGTGCCGTCAGCGCGCTTTGAGAGGGCATGCGATGACAAATCTGGGAGTGTATTCGGAAGTCGGACGACTGCGCGAGGTCATGGTCCACAGGCCGGATCTCAGCCTGCGCAGGCTAACGCCGGACAACTGCAAGTCGCTGCTGTTCGACGACGTGCTGTGGGTGAAGCGGGCGCGTCAGGAACACGACGTATTCGTCGACGCGCTGCGCGAGCGCGGCGTGGTGGTGCATTCGTTCGGCGAACTGCTTGCCGAGACAATGGGCCTCGGCAAGGCCCGCGACTGGCTACTCGATCGCCGGGTGCATGCCGGCGTGGTCGGCCTCGACATGGTCGACGAGATGCGGGGCTGGCTGAACGAAATGTCGGCCGGCCTGCTTGCAACCTGTCTCGTCGGCGGCATTGCCCGCGCCGAACTGCCGTTTGAGCCCAAGGGCCTGACCGGAAGGACGCTCGCGCCGCAGGACTTCGTGCTGCCGCCGCTGCCCAACCAGCTGTTCACCCGCGATAGTTCCTGCTGGATCTATCGCTCTGTGTCGGCCAACCCGATGTACTGGCCCGCCCGGCGGCCCGAGACTGCCAACATCGAGGCCGTCTACCGCTTCCATCCGAGGTTCCGCGACAGCGGCATCCCGTTCGTTTCGCCCCAAGCCGGAACAGGCATTAGCCTGGAAGGCGGCGACGTGATGCCTGTTGGCGGAGGCATCGTTCTGGTCGGCATGGGCGAGCGCACCACGCCGCAGGCGGTCGGCGATCTCGCCCGAAGCCTGTTCGCCGCGGGAGAAGCCACTCGCGTGATCGCGGCCCTGATGCCGCGCGACCGTTCCTTCATGCATCTCGACACCGTCTTCACCTTCTGCGACCGCGACCTCGCCACCATGTATCCGCCCGTGGTCGAAAGGCTGCGCACCTTCTCGATCCGGCTCGGAGACGGCGATGCTGCGGTCGATGTCAGGGAAGAAAAAGCTCCTTTCGCAACGGTCGTGGCGGAGGCTCTCGGGTTGAAATCGCTGCGGATCATCGCCACGGGCGGCGACCGCTGCGAGGCAGAACGCGAGCAGTGGGACGACGGCAACAACGTCGTCGCGGTCGAGCCGGGCGTCGTCATCGGCTACGATCGCAACGTCTACACCAACACGCTTCTGCGGCGCGCGGGTATCGAAGTGATAACCATCGAAGGCGCCGAGCTCAGCCGCGGCCGGGGCGGCGGTCATTGCATGACCTGTCCCATCGCACGCGACCCGATCTGAAAGGATATCCAATGTCGATCAACCTGCATGGCCGCTCGGTGCTTTCACTGAATGACCTTTCGGCTGAAGAAATCCGCTTTCTCCTGAAGTTGGCGGCCGACCTCAAGGCGGCCAAGCAGGCCGGGCACGAGATGCCGCGCCTGGTTCGCAAGAATATCGCTCTCATCTTCGAAAAGGACTCCACGCGCACGCGGACAGGATTCGAAGTGGCCGCCTACGATCAAGGCGCGCATGTTACCTATTTCGGTCCTTCCGGAAGCCATATCGGGCATAAGGAATCGATGAAGGACACAGCGCGCGTGCTCGGGCGCATCTATGACGCCATCGAATATCGCGGCTTTGCCCAGCACCAGGCCGAGATGCTCGCGGCGCATGCGGGCGTGCCCGTCTACAACGGGCTGACGGATGAAGCGCATCCGACGCAGATCCTCGCCGATTTCATGACGATGCGCGAATTCACGCACAAGCATCTGTCGGACATGACCGTCGCATTCGTCGGTGAAGGTCGGGACAATGTCGCCCAGTCGCTGGCGTTGGGAGCAGCCAAGGTCGGTATCGACATGCGTATCGCCTCGCCGAAGGAGCTGTGGCCGGGCGAAGCATTTTGCGCTCATATCAAGGAATTGGCGGAAAACAGCGGCGGCCGCTTCCGGCTGGACGAAGACGTTGCCGGTTGCGTCCAGGACGCCGATTTCATCTACACCGATGTCTGGATGTCGATGGGAGAGGACAAGTCCGGATGGGCGGAGCGCATCCGACTGCTGACGCCCTATCGGGTTACGAAAAAGGTGATGGCGGCCAGCGGCAATCCGCACGTGAAATTCATGCACTGCCTGCCGGCATTCCACGACACCGACACCGAAGTCGGCGCCTATGTCGCGCGCGAGTTCGGCATCGATTGCATGGAGGTGACCGACGAGGTGTTCGAGTCCGGCGCTTCGATCGTCTTCGACCAGGCGGAGAACCGCATGCACACGATCAAGGCGCTCCTCGTCGCCACGATCGGCAACTGAGATGCTGATCGTCGTCGCGCTCGGCGGGAACGCGCTGCTGCGGCGCGGCGAACCCATGACCGCCGAAAATCAGCGCAACAACGTCAAGCGCGCCGCGTCCGCCCTGGCCGCGCTCATCGACGAAGGCCATTCGCTCGTGATCACGCATGGCAACGGTCCGCAGGTCGGCTTGCTCGCGCTCCAGTCGGCTGCCTCACCAGATGGGGCTTTCCCTCTCGATGTTCTCGGCGCCGAGAGCGCCGGCATGATCGGCTATCTGATAGAGCAGGAGCTTGCCAACCTCGCCTCTCAGAGACTGTACGCGACACTGCTGACACAGGTGAAGGTCGATCCGCACGATCCCGCATTTTCCCGTCCGACAAAGCCGATCGGCCCGGTCTATGACGAAACGACGGCGCGACGGCTCGCGGGAGAGCGCGGCTGGTCCATAGCCCCCGATGGCGACAGATGGCGCAGGGTGGTGCCCTCGCCTCGTCCGGCCGAGATCCTGGAGGCACCCGTCATCTCCTTCCTCGTCGACCATGATGTCATCGTCATCTGCGCAGGTGGCGGCGGCGTTCCCGTTATCGCGCGCGAGGATGGCGGTATCATCGGCGTCGAAGCCGTCATCGACAAGGACCTGGCTAGCTCGCTGCTGGCGCGCCAGCTGAAGGCCGACATGCTGCTGATGCTGACGGATGTCGATGCGGTCTATGTCGGCTATGGCAGGCCAGAGGCTCGCGCGCTTCGCAGCGTCGGAGCAACGGAACTGTCGGGCAAGGACTTTCCCGCCGGCTCGATGGGACCGAAGATCAGCGCCGCGATCGAGTTCGTTCAGGCGACAGGCAACCCTTCGGCAATCGGGCGGCTCGAAGACGCGGTGGAGATCGTCAAAGGCCAGAAAGGCACCTGGTTCGAAGCATAGTCTCGTTCAGACCCTTATCCATCGCGCTCTTTCAAGAAGCGGTCGATTGGCCTTGGGCGCTGATGCCGGTCATTCGCCTAGCACACGGTATCTTTCCTCGAACTCTTCCTTATCGATTTCGCCGCGCGCAAATCGGTCGCGAAGAATGTCAAGCGGTGTGCGGCTCGTGACCGAGTGGGGCGGCGACGCTGGTCTCGCCCACGGTCCACCCAGTCCGCGAACTAGAAGGACCGCGACTGCCACCAGCACCGCCAGGAAGAGGATCATAAACAGCGAGCCGAAAGTCATGGCATACCAGCCTCCGCCCCACCACATCATGTGAGGTCCCCAATCGTATCTTCCGGCATCCGACGGCACCTGCGTCCATGCCGCGCTGGGAGCAAGGGCCAAAGCAGCGCTCGCTGCGGCGGCCGACTGTGTCAAAGCCTTCTGCATTGGCCTGCTCCCTCTTTGAATGCACATCATTCTACCCCTTCGGTCGATCTCCACTTTGCGCGAGATCAACCGCAAGCTACCGAAACGCATTTGACGCGCATCAAGGCCAGTCAAAGGAATGGCTGCTAGCTGGAACGAACTGGCAGACTTCGGGAGACGGCCATGGCTCACAAACAGGTGCTGTTCCGACCAAGGTGGTCCGCATCGCCCTAGAAAACGCCGTCTCGGTCGCAAGCGTCCTGCTCACGGAGGCGACCATGACCGATATCGCGGACCCGGCGAAAGAGCGCACGCTTGAACCGGAGATGTCGATGTAGTGAGCGCGAAAAAAGGCTGAAGAGCAGGAAGCGACAAGCGGGAGTTCAAGATGCAGAGAGAACAGACAAGATCGAAGTCGGCATGGATCTGGCCGTAAGATGCCGCGTTACCGACACATGGCAAGACGATCTAGGGGACCATTGGGTCAAAGTCCTTATCGAGGGTTATGACGTGCCGGTCAAATTGAAGGCGGTCCACTTCTACCCCTTCGACGATCGTCATGTTGCCCGCGCCTAGTGCGACATCAATATCGGCAAGCGCAGGTTTCCTGCTCCTCAGGGACTTAGGCGGCTATGGCCGTTCAGTTCGACAGCAGCCTGTGGAACGAGCCCGACTTGAGCAGGGAGCGCGTCGCGCCCCCGAACGCCCATTCGCGGAACCGGCTATGGCCATAGCCACCGGCCACGATGAGATCGGTGCCGAGTTGATCGGCTGCTACGACGATGGCATCGCCCGCCGACGGCCCGTCGCTCTCCATCAACTGCGATCGGGCCTTCACGCCATGCTTCATGAGGAAGCGCACCACATCCGCCACGCCAGCCCGCCCGGCGAGCGTCCCCTCTTCGGCGATGTTGAAAACGGTCACCTCCTTGGCATTGCGCAGGAAGGGCATCGCATCGACCATCGCCCGCCGCGATTCACGGCAATCCTTCCAGGCAACCATGACCTTCTCGCCCTTGAAGTCCGCGAGGCCATCGGCCGCAAACAGAACAGGCCTCCCAGCGGACAAGACCAACGCGCCAGGGTCTACGGTTCTTTGATAGTCACCGGCTGCGACCGCTGCAGCCGCCCCGGTGATCACGACATCGGCCGCCCGCGCGTGCAGGGCAACGGCGCGCGTGGGATCATCCAGTTCCGCACGCCATGAGGCGCGCTCGTCGTTGCCGACGACGGCGAGGAACTCCTCCTTGAGCTTCTTGATACGCTCTTCGAGCTCGTGTGTTCGCTGGCGCAGAACCTCTGCCACCAACGGGGAGGACTCGCTTGGCGACACCAAAGCGGAAGGTTCTGCCGCCACCAGCGCGATGAAATCCGCTTCGAACTTCTTTGCAATCTGCTGCGCGAAGATGAGGCGTGGCGTTGCCGGAGCGTCAATGTCGAGCTGAACCAGTATCGTCGTGTAGATCATATCCGGACTCCATCAGAGGCGGTTAGATCAGCACGGCGGACACGCCACCACCTTGACGCACGTCAAGTTCGCTGGCGCTGCGGTGATTCTTGCTCGGTTCTCTCGTCAGTCGCAGCAAGACAGACCAAGCGCACCAAGGCCCGCCTCAAGATAATCCCCAGGAGCGGGTCTCCAATGAGATACCGGGCCGTGCGACTGTTGTGGGCATCGGCCGCCTGCTGGCGAACCTCTTCCCAATCGGCCGCGTGTCCGTCGTCCCTGCCGAGCCACATCAGCGCCACGAGGTCGGTCCGCTCGTCTACAGACAGTTCCGAAATCAACGAGACCAACTCTTCAGCCACTGGGTCGTCGGCATGATCCTGAAGCACCGCAATCTCGTTGTCGTCCGAAGGATTGGATCCTATGTTCGGCTCGGTAACGGCAACCTTGACGTCGAATTCATGTGCCTTGTCGATTATGAAGCAGACTTTCCGGACGGGAACCGCCAGCTCTGGCACCTCGATATCTTCATTTCCGATCCCGCGTTTCATCCAATACCTCCTCCTCGCCTTCAGCGCTCTCCCCTCCGCGGACGAAGCGCTCACCAACCCAAGGCCCCCGCGAGACGGTGACCACGGTGCACCGGCCGTCAGGCCGGCCGTCCTTGTAGTAATGAATGACCACCCAGTCGGCGGTTTTGTTGAGCCGGTGAGCCAGCTCGCTGTTTGAGAAGAGAGCGGTGAAATGCCAGTCGCCGTGGCGGGCATGCAGAATGGGAAGCCAGGCCTCGCCCGCCGGGTTGAATCTCTTCGGCGCTATCTTGCGGAGCTGTCCCGCAGCCGCGCGCTCGCGATATGTCCGGTCGACCTGCAAGAGCAATGCGGCCGGCGGTCGAGCGCCCTTGGCCTGTGGCACGAAGATCGGCCGTCCAAGGCGTTCCGCGATGCCTGCCGCGATCATCCGCCTGCGTCGCGGCCCGAGGCCTTTCACGTCCAGCTTGCCGAAACGAACGGCGTTCTCGAGCTCCTCCAGGCTCTCGATCTTGGCTTCCGCAGCAAGGCGGCCAGCCATCCTGGACCCAACCCCGGGGATGCTCCTGAACAGAACCTCGGGCGCAAGCTCTCCTCGCAGCCTGTCCAACTGCGACCAGCGCCCGGTACTGACCATTTCCGCGATCGCGCTGGCAATCCCCGTACCAACCGCAGGCAGCGCGATCAAACCCTCGCGCCCTTCCTGCGAAAGGATCTGGTCGACCGGCCGATCCAGCCCCGAAATCACGTCGGCTGCCCGCCGGCAGGCTTTGGCTCGAAATCCGCCCTCGCCTTGCTGGATCAGCAGATCGGCATAGTCACGCAGCCCACCCGCAACCAGCCGGTTGATTGCCAACACGTTTCGCGAAGCGACAGCCGTTACGGGGACAGCTTGAACGCTGGTCTGAACAGTCATCGTAAACTTCCTCGCCAATCGGTCCAAGAGGACACGATAGGCGAACGGCCGCCTCGTTCCTTGACATGCATCAATGACGCGTCGCTTTCCGGGTCAACGGCAAGGATCTCCGGCGCAGCGCAGGCCAAAGACGATCCATCACATCGGGAAAGAGGCTTTCGTGGTGGACGGCGAAGCAGCCTATTTCGAGCCCTGCATGCCATGAGCCGGAGCAGAATCGCTTTGATCAGCGTCAAGGCGCGTCCGTACCCGCTACGTAGCTTCAGCCTATCGAACACGTTCAAACCGAAGGCGCGGCTAATGAGCTACAAATCCATTCTCCTAAACCTTGACATCGACAGTCCGATCGAGCCGCTCACGCGGGCGGGCATCGATCTTGCCAGGCGTTTTGGCGCCCGGCTGATCGGCTTCTGCGCCGCTGACGCGCCGTTGCCGGTGACGATGGCGCCGGAGGGCGCGGCGCTTGCTGCCGAGCTCTGGGACCAGTCGAGGCATGAAATCAGGAAGCGATTCAAGGATATGCACGGCGAGTTCAACAGCCTCGTTGGCAGATCCGTGAGCTCGGAATGGAGAGACAGCGTCGAAAACCCGGATCACGCCCTTGCAAGCAGTTCGCGTCTCGCCGACCTCATCGTCACCAGCGCCTCCCAGGGAGCATTCACCGGCGACTCCTACCGCAAGGCTAATCCGGGCAGTTTGGTGTTGCGCGCCGGCAGGCCTGTACTGGTCGCGGCTCATGGTACGGCGCATATACCCACTGGCAGGATCGTTGTGGCTTGGAAAGATACACGCGAAGCGAGGCGTGCCGTGGCAGATGCCGTGCCGCTGATGGCCATGGCCAGTGAAGTCACCGTGGTTGCAGTTGATCGCGACCCGGATGGCTGGGTCAGAGACAGCATCAGGGATGTGACGAGCTTCTTGGCCGGTCACGGCATCGAGGCGCGGACAGAAATCCTGAAGTCGGGCGATGAAGCCAATCGCCTCATTGATTTCCTCGCCTCGGTCAACGCCGAATTGATCGTCTCCGGAGCCTACGGACATAGCCGCCTGAGGGAATGGGTGTTCGGCGGGGTTACCCGTTCGCTGTTCGACGAGGTCTGGCTCAATCGGCTTATGTCGAGCTGACTACCGCAAGGAGGAGGATATTGGGTACCGTTGTAAGTGACTGCGTTCAACGGTTTGATCGGAATCAAACGCCGTCCTGCTGTGTTGGGTCATATGTCTTGAGATCAAGCGCTTAGGTAATTCGTTCAATGACCAATGCTGTTGTCAAGCTTATCGACGCTTGTAACGCCGAAAGAAAAATGGGATGGGACTTTCCAACGATCTGGAAGACTACCCTAAAGGGGCATCCGTATGTTCGCGGGCAGCCTATTCAGGACAGTGGAGAGGACGGCCCGATCCTGAAGGTCCCTCTAACCACGGGCCAGTTTCTCGTGTTCCTAGGCTCGCATTTCTCGCTTTGGTAGGTTCGGCGCGAATAAGCGAGCGTCGACCGAGTCCGATATGATGCGCAATGCGCGCTTGGCAGATACTCGGCAACTGAGCGCCCGACCGCTCTTGAACTCCTGGGCCGTGCCGTCAGTTGGGCCACCTTGGCCAGTCCTTTTTCGGAATCGCCCGCGCTGCCTCACGCCGCCGAAAGGGCGCGCTTGAGCGACTCCACCGAATGTTTGACGAAGTCCTTGCCGATCTCGCCCGCCAATTTCGCTTGCAGCGAGGGCAGGTAATGTTTGCGCATTTCACCGAGCGTGCGCGGATCGGCGATCACCAGTACGTGCTCGTATATTTCCTCGAGCGCCTCGCGGTTGAGATAGGCCGCAACCGATCCGGCGAAATCATCCTCACGCAGCCGGGACTCGTCTGGATTGGCGGTTGAATTGCGATGCCTGCCGCCGGATCCGGCATGGGCTACTTCAAGGACCGGGTCCTCGATTTCGACCAGATCTAGATGAGGTTCATGGCCTTTGTTGTGGAATAGCCGAAGCCTCTCGCCATCCGTAACCGCGACAAGAGTGCCATTGTTCAGAATCATTTGTTCTCTCCGCAATCGGATCAGGCGGGTGTTCGTCCGGCTGATGCTTCTTCGCGGAAAGAAGATTGCATACCCGGTTGCGCTGCCTTGACTTTGATCAAACAAGGAACGGCATTACGGTGCCGACCGTCGAGAGATCCTACTTTGGGCAGAAGGCCGAATGCAGCGCCTCGATAACCGTCAGCACTTCAGGCCTCGCGATGCGGTAATAGACGGTCGTTCCGTCGCGACGGGCCTCGACGAGCCCGTCAGCCCTCAGCCGCATTAGCTGTTGCGACATCGGCACCTGGTCGATGCCGAGCAGTTCCCGCAGTTCGGCTACCGATCGCTCTTCGTTGCCGAGGGCGCACAGCACCAGCAATCGCTGTGGATGGGACAGGCTCCGAAGCAGTTCCGCCGCCTTGCCTGAAGCCGGGATCAAATCTCTTACATTCATGTTGTTGAATTTATAATCTTTGAATGTTATATGCAAGCTTGCCAATCGGGCTCACCGACATCGTCACCATACATTTGTGCCGCCCCGTTTGGAAATTGAGCCCTATCAACGCACCACTCGAGTTTCCGCGCAGGATGCGGCGAAGATCGAACCAACGGGAGGATTATCATGTCTCACATCGTCGTCCTCGGAGCAGGTCTCGGCGGCACGATCATAGCATACGAAATGCGGGACAAGCTGCGCAGCGAGGACCGGCTGACCGTCGTCACGCTCGGCACATCTTATTCCTTTGTGCCTTCCAATCCCTATGAGGGGCTGGCGCTCGACGTTCTCGGCATCAAGAAACTCAAGGCCATCCACATCGAGCCGGCCGAATAGACGGCGGGTATTCAGGAGAAAAGGATCATGACGATAGACAGGGCAGTTCTCATGTTCGCGGGCTTCATGGTGCTGATATCGCTCGCGCTCGGCATCTACTATTCGCCGTACTGGTTCCTGCTGACCGCATTCGCCGGGCTCAACATGGTGCAGGCCTCGGCCACGGGCTTCTGCCCGGCGGCGATGGTCTTCAAGAAGCTCGGCTGCAAGTCGGGCGTGGCGTTCAAGTAACGGCACGTCGTCAAGCAACTGGCTCCTGGCCGGGAGGCGAATAAGCCGCCTTCCGGCCCATTTTCCAACGACCGAGACAAGCGTGATGAGAACCATACGATCGGCCCTCGCGAACATTGTTCTGATCGGCGTCGCCGGCCTTGTCGCGGTCGATGCGCGCGCCGGCGAATTCATCGTCAAGGCATCCACCGTCACCGAGATGAAGGCCGTGTATGGACAGGTGGAGAGCCGCACCATCCTGCCGGCAAGGGCGAGGATTTCGGGAACGGTCTCGTCCGTCCGGGTCACGGAGGGCGCCCAGGTAAGCAAGGGCGACGTGATCGCCACGGTCGTCGACGACAAGCTCGCGTTGCAGCTCAGAGCCGCCGACGCCAGGATCGCGGCGCTGAATTCGCAGCTCGACAGTGCCCGCACAGATCTGCAGCGCGCGCAAGACCTGCTCGCCAAGGGCGCCGCAGCCCAAAGCCGGGTCGACGCCGCGAAGACGCAGTTCGATGTCGTCACGAACCAGCTGGCGGCTGCGATTGCCGAGAAGGCGGTCATCGAGCAAAGCACCAGGGAAGGCGATGTCCTGGCTCCGGCGGATGGCCGGGTGCTGACGGTGCCGGTGGCCGCCGGCTCGGTGATCATGGCGGGCGAACCCGTCGCGCGGGTGGCGTCGGGCCAGTACTATCTGCGACTGTCCCTGCCGGAACGGCACGCCATCGAGATAACGGAAGGCGCCCGCGTCGACATCGGCGAACGCGGCACGGGCACCAATGTCGGCTTCGTCAAGGCCAGCGAGGGGCGGATCGCCAAGGTCTACCCCGAGATCGACAACGGCCGCGTGATCGCCGACGTCGAAGTCGCCGAGATCGGGACCTATTTCGTCAATGAACGCACGCTCGTTTCCATACCGGTTGCCAAACGGACCGTGCTGAGCGTTCCGCCGGAAGCACTCAGGATCGCGCACGGCATAGACTACGTCACCGTCGAGACGGCGAACGGCCCGCTCGAGGTCGCGGTCGTGCTGGGCCGGGAATTCCAGGACGCCGGCCAGCCGCGCACCGAGATCCTGAGTGGTCTTGCGGATGGCGACAAGGTCGTCCTGCCATGAAGCTCGGCATCGCCGGATGGCTTACCCGTTCCTTCATCGCATCGCCGCTGACTCCCCTGTTCCTGCTGGCCGCGCTGGCGCTTGGGCTCGTGGCCTTGGTCACGCTGCCGCGCGAGGAGGAGCCGCAGATCTCCGTACCCATGGTCGACATCCATGTATCCGCGAACGGCCTGAAGGCCGAGGATGCCGTCAAGCTCGTGACCGAGCCGCTGGAGACGATCATCAAGGGCATAGACGGCGTGGAGCACGTCTACTCCCAGACGGTGGATGACGGCGCGCTGGTGACCGCGCGCTTCAAGGTCGGCACCAGCTCTGACGCCGCGATCTTGCGAGTCCACGACAAGGTCCGCGCCAACATGGATCGCATCCCTGTCGGGATTCCGGAGCCGCTGATCGTCGGGCGCGGCATCGACGACGTCGCCATAGTGGTGGTGACGCTGACGCCGACGCCGCAGGCGGCGGCACGCTACTCCTCGGCGGACCTGACGCGTCTCGCACATGAGCTGCAGGTCGAGGTCGCAAAGCTTCCCGATATCGGCCTCACCTACATAGTCGGGGAGCAGCCGGAAGAGATCCAGGTCGAGCCGGATCCGGAAAAGCTCTCGCTGTACGGCATCACCTTGCAGCAGCTGACGGGCAAGATCGCTGGCGCCAACCGCTCCTTCCAGATCGCCACGGTGCGCGACCAGGGCAATCAGCGTATGCTGGTGGCCGGCCAGACGCTGCAGGCTTTGTCCGACATGGGCAACCTTCTGCTGACGGCTCGCGACGGCCGGCCGGTCTATATCCGCGACGTCGCCAGCGTGGTGCTCGCGACGTCATCGGAGGAGAACCGCGTCACCAACATCATCAAGTTCGGCACCGGTCTCGAGCGCACGCCGGCCGTGTCGGTGGCGATCGCGAAGCGCCCAGGCACCAACGCGGTCGTCATCGCCGATGCGATCGTCAAGCGGCTCGAACAGGTACGCGGCCAGATCTTCCCCAAGGACGTCGCGATGGCCGTGACGCGCAACTACGGCGAAACGGCCAACGAGAAGGCCAACGAACTGCTCTTCCATCTCGGCCTGGCGACCGTTTCCATCGTTCTGCTGGTCGCTGTCGCCATCGGCTGGAGGGAGGCCCTGGTCGTGGCCGTGGTGATACCCACGACGATCCTGCTGACCATGTTTGCATCGCGCATCATGGGCTACACGCTGAACCGCGTCAGCCTGTTCGCGCTGATCTTCTCCATCGGCATCCTCGTCGACGACGCCATCGTGATCATCGAGAACATCGCGCGCCACTGGGCGATAGACGATGGACGCTCGCGCACCCAGGCGGCGATCGACGCGGTCGCCGAGGTCGGCAATCCCACCATCGTGGCGACGCTGACCGTGGTGGCGGCGCTGCTTCCCATGCTGTTCGTCTCCGGCCTCATGGGCCCCTATATGAGCCCGATCCCGGCCAATGCCTCGGCCGCGATGCTGTTCTCCTTCTTCGTCGCCGTGATGCTGACGCCATGGCTGATGATGAAGCTCGGCGGCAAGGCCAGCGCGCATGGCCATGCCGGCAGCGCGCATGGCGGCATACTGGGACGGGTCTATGTCGCTGTAGCGCGGCCGATCCTGAAGTCGCGGCTCAGGGCGTGGACCTTCCTTTTGGTCGTGGGCATTGCCACGATCGGGTCCATGGCGCTGATCTACACCAAGCACGTGACGGTCAAGCTTCTGCCCTTCGACAACAAGACCGAGCTGCAGGTCGTGGCGGACCTGCCCAGGGGCTCGTCGGTCGAGGACACCGACCGGCTGCTGCAGGCAGCCGTGAACCGGCTGGCCTCGGTGCCGGAAGTGGTTTCGCTCCAGACCTATGCGGGCGCTTCCGCGCCTTTCAACTTCAACGGCCTGGTGCGCCATTACTACCTGCGATCAGGGCCGGAGCAAGGCGACATCGCCGTAAACCTGCTTCCAAAGGGCGAGCGCAGCCGCGCCAGCCATGCCATCGCGCTCGACATGCGCGAGCGCCTGAAGGCGATGGCGATGCCGGCGGGCACGGTGCTGAAGGTGGTCGAGCCGCCGCCGGGGCCGCCGGTGCTCGGCACGCTGCTGGCCGAAATCTACGGCCCCGATGCCGAGACCCGGCGCGCGGTTGCAGCCAAGGTTCGCGAGACCTTTGCCAATATCCCATTCATCGTCGATGTCGACGACAGCTTCCACAATCAGCCGGAGCGGCTCCGGCTCTCGATCGACCAGGATAACTTGGAATACTACAAGGTCGAGCAGGCGGACGTTTACGATACGCTGAGCTATCTCTACGGCGGCACCACCGTCGGCTACTCGCACCGGGGTGGCGGACGCCTGCCGATCCCGATCCGCATCGCCTTGTCCAAGAAAAACGGTGTCGTCGACCAGCGCGCCCTGGCAACGCCCGTGGCCGCCAACACGCTGCCCGGCGCGCGCGATGTCGTCGAGCTTGGTGACATCGTGCGGGTGAACCGGGAGCCGGCGTCCTATCCGATCTTCCGCCACAACGGCCGTCCGGCCGAGATGGTGATGGGCGAGCTGGCCGGCGCGTTCGAGGCGCCGGTCTACGGCATGCTCGCCGTCAACGACGCGATCGCCAAGGCGGACTGGGGCACACTGCCGAAGCCGGCCATCGCGCTGCATGGCCAGCCGGACGACGAATCCAAGCCAACCCTGTTGTGGGACGGCGAGTGGGAGGTGACCTGGGTGACCTTCCGGGACATGGGCGCCGCCTTCATGGTGGCGATCCTCGGCATCTACATCCTGGTCGTCGCGCAGTTCGGATCGTTCAAGCTGCCGCTGGTCATCCTGACACCAATCCCGCTGACGCTGATCGGTATCATGCTCGGCCACTGGGCCTTCGCCGCACCCTTCACGGCCACCTCGATGATCGGCTTCATCGCGCTCGCCGGCATCATCGTGCGCAATTCGATCCTGCTGTTGGATTTCATCCGACACGCCGGGTCGACCGATGGACCGCTCGTTCACGTGCTGCTCAAGGCCGGAGCGATCCGCTTCAAGCCGATCCTTTTGACCGCGCTCGCGGCGATGATCGGCGCCGCGGTGATCCTGACCGACCCGATCTTCCAGGGACTGGCTATCTCGCTGCTGTTCGGTCTCGCCTCGTCGACGCTGCTGACCGTCCTTGTGATACCAGCGATTTACGTTGCGCTTAGGAGCTGATGCATCTGAGCGACGCGATGCTCCAGATCCGCGACAACCGCTGCAAGAGGCCGCCGATCCGCCGTCATTCGCTGCCTGGCAGGCCTGGAATCAAAGCGATCGATCGCCAGGCAAGCGTGCAGCCGGAGGTTCCGATGTCCGCTCAGGCCGACTTCAACAGGATCGGGCCTAGCGCGGGCACAGCAAGGCGGCATGTTGCGGATCATGGCATCGGCTTTCCGGGCTCCGCCCAACATATTGCGTGCCGAGCGATTTTGATCCAGCGCAAGGATGAAGTTGGCTGCAGATGCAACCATGCAATCACTGTTGGGCCGCTGGCAGGTGCCATGGCTCTGGTCGGTCGCCGGTGTCGGTTCCATCGGTGCTTGCAGAGAGGATATCGCTGTGAAAACGATGCTAAGGAATGCAGCACTGACGCTTGCCGCGGTCGTTGCTATGGCTGGTGGTGCCGATGCCGCCAGCACGGTTCAGGTATCATTGTGGGACAAAGGGGCGGACACGCCCATGACAACTGGTTTCGCCTATGGAACGCCAAATCTCGACATGTCGAAGGCAACCATGGGGATAACGGCCACGCCCGCGGCGGTGCAGGCTGGCAAGATCACGTTCAAGGTGAAGAACAGTTCGAAGGATACCATTCACGAAATGATCGTGATGTATCGAGCGGATTCGAAGGATCCGCTTCCCTACATTGCCGCCGAGAACCGGGTCGACGAGGACAAGGCCGGCGACAAGGGCGAGGTTTCCGAACTCGATCCCGGCGCTTCGGGCTCGCTTACCGTCGACCTGAAGCCCGGCAAATACGTGCTCATCTGCAATGTCCCAGGCCACTTCGCGGCCGGCATGTGGACGGAGTTCACCGTCAAGCCGTAACGTACAAGCAGAGCCGTCTGCTCATGCCGGAGACGCGTGGGCTACGCGTTTCGGTCTCGAAATCCGCTAATTCGCCCGCGCGCGTCGGTCCGAAACCTTCTGCTTCGCCGTGACGAGGATTTGCGACCATCCCCTCGTACCGGGCACCTGTTCGGAGTCGGGCAGATGTCAGTGTCGACGGCAGAGAGATGAGCGCTTTGGAGCATTCGAAGGTGGATAGGCTGAAAACGGCTCTGTTGCTGGTCGCCTTGAGCGGCTTGGGCCTGGGCCTCGTTTTCTACTTCACGGGCCAGTCCGATCTCGCGCGAAACATCTGGGTCGCTGGCGTGGTTCCGGTCTTGGCGGCCCTGCTCGTGGAAATCCTCCGCAGCTTGTGGCGCGGCGAGGTGGGCCTCGACATCGTGGCGGCGCTGTCCATGTCCGCTGCCCTGGCTTTTGGCGAGACGCTGGCCGCGGCGGTCGTCGCCGTGATGTATTCTGGCGGCACCTTCCTCGAGAGTTTCGCGGAAGGGCGTGCGCGTCGCGAGATGCACGGCCTCCTGTCGCGCGTACCGCGCAAGGCGACGAAGCACTGCGACGGTGGGCTTGTGGACTTGTCCCTGGACGATATCGTTCCGGGCGACCGCCTGCTAATCCGTCAGGGCGACGTGGTCCCTGTGGATGGTACCGTGGCTTCCGGCCTGGCCTTCCTCGACACTTCCGCCTTAACCGGGGAATCGCTTCCCGTCCGTGCGGAGGCAGGCGGCGAGGCGCTCAGCGGGTCCACCAACGCAGGCGAGGCCTTCGACTTGATCGCGGCGCGGCCTGCCAGGGACAGCACCTATGCGGGTATTGTCCGGCTCGTGGAGGAAGCGCAGAAATCGAAGGCACCCATGTCGCGGCTCGCCGACCGATGGTCGATCGGTTTCCTGGCCGCCACCGTCGGACTTTCATTCGCCGCCTGGTGGTTCACGGACGAGCCGATCCGGGCGGTCGCCGTCCTGGTTGTCGCCACCCCTTGCCCGCTGATCCTTGCAGTCCCCGTCGCGCTAGTGGCCGGGCTATCGCGCGCGGCGCATTTTGGCGTGCTGATCAAGGGAGCGGGTCCCCTTGAGGCCATGGCGCACATCCGGACGCTCATCCTAGACAAGACGGGCACGCTGACCGATGGCCGGCCCCAGCTCGTCTCGATCGACAGCCATTCGGGTATCGAGGAGGTCGAAATCCTTCGCCTTGGCGCAGCGCTCGACCAGGCTTCGAAGCATCCGGTGGCGCAGGCGCTCGTCGCTGCCGCGAAAGCCAGGGGCTTGCCCCTTCCGGTGCCGTCAGAGGTGATGGAAGTGCCGGGAGAGGGATTGTCCGGAATGGTAGACGGCCGCGCCGTCGTTATCGGCGGACATCAGTTCGTCACCGACCGCATCGGGCGGACCACGACTGAGCACCCTGAGCTCGCCTCGGGGTCGGTAATGGTGGCAGTGGGCATAGACGGGCAACTGGCCGGACACCTGGTCATGGCCGACCGGCTTCGGGACGAGACCCACAGCATGCTGTCCGGACTGCGCGGGCAGGGCATCGAGCGGATCCTGCTGGCCACCGGGGACCGTCACGAAGTGGCAGAGCGCGTAACGGAGGGCTTGGGCCTCGACGGCATCCGAGCGGACCTGACCCCGGACCAGAAGGTCCTGCTGGTGCTCACCGAGCATAACCGGGGTGCGGTAATGATGGTCGGGGACGGCGTAAACGACGCGCCTGCGCTCGCCGCGGCCGACGTCGGCATCGCCATGGGAGCGCGCGGCGCGGCCGCCTCGGCCGAGGCTGCCGACGTGGTTCTCCTCGTCGATCGCATCGACCGCCTGGGCCCCGGGATCGAGATCGCGCGCCATGCGCGCCGCATCGCGCTGGAGAGCGTCGTCGCCGGGATAGGCCTCTCCGTTCTCGGCATGATCGCAGCCGCGCTTGGCCACCTTTCACCCGTCCAGGGCGCGCTCCTTCAGGAGGCGATCGACGTCGCGGTCATCCTCAACGCCCTCCGGGCGCTCCGCATCTCGCCGGCCGTGGCGCTGTCGCCAGCTTCATCAATCATGGAAACCAGCCCCATAGGAGCGCACTCGAAATGAGCCGTCTCTCGCATTCCGAAGTCCACATGGTCCACCGGATCGGCTGGCTCCGCGCTGCCGTACTCGGCGCGAACGACGGGATCGTCTCCACGTCCAGCCTCGTCGTCGGCGTCGCGGCGGCAGGATCAGGATCGACCGAGATCCTGATCGCTGGACTGGCCGGCCTCGTGGCGGGCGCGATGTCGATGGCCGCGGGAGAGTATGTCTCGGTCAGCTCCCAGACCGATGCCGAGAGCGCCGACCTCGCCCGCGAGAAGCGCGAACTCGCCGAAACGCCCGAGGCGGAGCTGGAGGAACTGACGCAGATCTATGTCGACAGGGGCCTGGACCGCGAACTCGCTGAGCGGGTCGCGGTCCAGCTGACCGAGCGCGATGCCTTGGGAACCCATGCTCGCGACGAACTCGGCATTTCGGAGACTGTCGCAGCCCGCCCGGTCCAGGCGGCCCTGGTCTCGGCCCTCACCTTCGCGTCAGGAGCGGTCGTGCCAGTGCTCGTCGCGCTCGCAACGCCCACAAACAAGACAAGTATCGCGGTCGCTGCATCCACGATCGTCGCACTGGCCATCCTGGGCGGCCTAGGGGCCACCGCCGGAGGAGCGGGGGTGGTGCGCGGGGCTGCGCGCGTAACCCTCTGGGGGGCGCTCGCGATGGGTGCCACTGCCGCAGTCGGGACGATCTTCGGAGTCAGCGCTGGATAGCGAGGGCGCTCCGGGCGGCACCTTCTCAGGCTATCGCCGCGAGAACCCGTTCGGGCGAAAGCGGTAGGTCCGTCAGTTCCGTGCCCAGGGCGTTGTTCACGGCGTTGACTACAGCCGCCGCCACCGGGATCGTCGCAATCTCCCCCACCGCCTTTGCTCCAAAGGGGCCGGTGGGCTCGCCCTCTTCGACGAGCAACACGCGTATAGACGGCATCTCGGGCGCATTGGCCAGCGTGTAGCGGCTGAAACTGTCGCCGCGCATCCGGCCCGAGGCGCGGTCGATCGCGACATCCTCATAGAGCGCGTAGCCGATGCCGATCTGGATTCCACCGTGGATCTGGCCCTCCACCAGCATCGGATTGATCGCTCGGCCCACGTCATGAACGGCTAGATAGTCTGTCACCCGTACGCGGCCTGTGAGGCTGTCGACTTCAACTTCCGCGAAATGGGCCGCGTACGAACCCGGGTTGGCTTGGGCGCGATAGCTTTCGGTTGCCGCTGGCAGGTCCAGCCCGCGAGCGACCAAGCGGTCGGCGAGGTCGGAGAGCGCCATTCCGGAACCGTCCCGGCACCGGACGGTGCCATCTTGCAGACGCAATTCGTCCGCTTGCGCGTTCATTTCCAGACCCGCAGCAGAGCAGATTGACCTTGCAAGCGATATTCCAGCGCGACGGATGGCTTCCCCGCAGATATAGGTCATGCGGCTAGCCCGCGTGCCAAGGTCGTAGGGGCAGGTATCGGTATCGGCGGGAACGATCGCGATGTCGCGTGCCTGCAATCCCAGCGTCTCCGCGGCAATCTGCGCCAGCGTCGTGTCGGCTCCGCAACCAAGGTCGTGAAGCGCGCAGACGAGCTCGGCCCGCCCATCCAGCAGCAGCCTCAGCGAGGCCGTGGTTTCTTCATGGAACCCGGGATAGCAGCCATTGATGTGAGTAGCCGAGGCGACCCCAACTCCGTGCCGCCACCGCCCTCGCCCAGCATCCTTCCGGTAGCGTCCCGCCCAGCCGAACGCCTCAGCGCCGCGGGCCAGGCATTTCCTGCCCTGGGCGTTGCCCACGTCGAGCCCTTGCCAAGGTTCAACCGCGCCCGGGCCGACGAGGTTCCTCTGGCGCAGGACCACCGGATCCATTCCCATCCGGCGCGCTGCAATATCCAGCGAGACTTCCGCTACGGTGTGGATTTGGGGGGAACCGTAGCCGCGGAATGCGCCTGTCGGAACGGTGTTCGTATAAACCGCGCGGCCGCTGTAGCGCTCCGCCGGAACGTCGTACAGCCGCACGAGCCGCTGAAGCATCGAGCTGGGCAAGTAGTTGCCCCCGGTGCAGTAGGCACCGATATCTACGAGCGTGTAGGTCTCGCGCGCCAGGATGCGGCCGTCGACATCAAATCCAATCCGCATCCATCCCGTGACGCTGGAACGGGTGCGGGTCGCGGTGAATGTCTCATGGCGGTCGAAGCGAATGATGACCGGCCGGCCAAGCTTCAAGGCAAAGAAAGCGCACAGAGGATCGAGGATCGGCTCCGCCTTCCCCCCGAACGACCCGCCTATGGGAGTTTTTTGGACCCTTATCTTCTCGGGGGGCAGCCCTAGCGCCTGGCCGACGACCGCCTGGACGGCGAAAACGCTCTGGCACGGCGACAGGATCAGGATGCGGCCGTCGGGTTCGGGTTTGGCGATACAGGCATGGGTCTCCACGGCGCAATGATGGCTGCGCGGGGTCGTGACGCGGGTCTTGACGACCTGATCGGCGGCCGCGAAGCCAGCCTCCGGGTCGCCGTACACGAAAGTCTCGCCCGCTACGGGGTTCAGGAACGTCGGGGTATCGTCCTCCCGCAACGGCAGCCCCGCATGGCTGAGCGCGGCTTCGGGATCAAAGACGGCAGGCAGGTCCGCATACTCGACCTCGATCAGCAGCGTCGCACGGCGAGCGATTTCCTCGGTATCCGCAACGATCGCCGCCACTCGGTCGCCCACGTGGCGCACGACTTGCGGAAACATCTGTTCGTCCGACAGCGCCCTCTGCCCCGAAAACCATATCGAGCTGTTGTAGAAGTTGTCGGGCGTGTTTCCATGCCAGAACACTTCATGCACCCCCTCAACCGCCAATGCGGCAGCGGCATCCAAACGAACGATACGGGCATGGGGGCGCGTGCTCAGAAGGAGCGCGCCGTGGAGCAGGCCGTCGATAGGCAAGTCGGCGGTGAAGCGCAAAGCGCCCGTCACTTTCACGAGACCGTCAACCAGCGGTATGCGGCGCGACAACTGGTTCATTCCACTGCGTCCTGAAAGAGCTGCTCGCGCGGGCTAAGCCCCACCGCTTGCGCGACCAGGTCGAGCCCCAGTCCTGCGATCGCGCGCCGCTTGTAGGCTTGCGAACTGCGCCCGCGGATCGCCGCATCGACCTCGTCGGCCAACGCCGAAAGGAACCCGCGCAGGGTGGCGCGCTCCAACCTGCTGCCCGCCAGCGTTTCCTCTGCGAGAGGCAGGCGTCGAGGACGAGGCCCCAGCGCGCCGGCGGCAACGCGCACGCCGCCGAAACGGGCATCCTGAAATTCGGCGAGCAGCGCGATATTCAGGCGCGAGATGCTCAGGTCTTGCCGGGGACCGAGCTTGACAAAAGCGCTATGCGAAAAGAGGCCGCTGCCTGGCAAGATCACTTCGGTAATCAGGTATCCGCGGTCAGGCAAGTAATCGCGCATCGCAAGCTCGCACGTTGCGCCATCAAGCCCGATGCAGGCCAGTCGGGCTTCAGCTGCGACCAATACGGGCGCGAGGTCGGCGGCTGGGGCAGCGTTTGCGATATTACCGCCTATGGTTGCTCTGTTGCGGATCTGAACTGAGCCGCACTGCGCGGCGGCTTCGGCAAGGGCGGGCAGTCTTGACCGAATCCCGAGATCCTCTGCGATCGCGGCGACAGTCGTGGAGCCTCCCATGCGGATGCCGCTGTCATCGGTGGAGATGAAGGCCATGCCCGCTATTCGGGAGAGATCGACCAGAGGCCCGCCGGCGGGCAGCGGACGGCCTGCAATCAGCATGTCGGTTCCTCCGGCGATGAACCTCATCGGCCCTGCGGCTGTCGCGAACAATGCCTGCAACTCCGCCATGTTGGTGGGCATGGCGACCGACAGGCTGTTCATCAACGCGTCCCCTGACGAGCGGCAGCTTCTGCAGCCACTGCCCGCACGATGCTCTCGAATCCCGTGCAGCGGCAGATATTGCCTGCCAGCGCGTGGCGGATTTCGGGTTCGGCCGGTCCGGGATTGGCCCGCAGGAGCCCCTCGGCTGCCACCAACATCCCCGGCGTACAGTAGCCGCATTGCACTGCGCCCAATTGCAGGAATGCGTTTTGCAGGCCGCTGCTCCCGCCAAGCCCCTCGACGGTGGTGACTGCACGCCCCGTGGCCTGGAACGCCAGCATCAGGCAGGAATTGACCGGCTGGCCATCCAGCAGCACCGTGCAGGCTCCGCACTCCCCTTCGCAACAGCCTTCCTTGACACCTGTCAGGCCAAGGACATCGCGGAGAAGCCCGCTTAATCGCGAAACGGGCGAAACCTCCGTTTCGACCGCCCGACCGTTGACCTGCAAGGAGATTCTCATGGCGAGGATGGCTCTCGCATCCAATGGGTTGGCTTTTTGCTCCTGACGGCTCGCGCCGCTAGGTCACGCCGCGGAGCATTGGGTCGTCAGCCGCCGCAGCAACAATCGCAGCCGGACAGCCGCAACCGCTTGATCTCGATGCGCCAAATGTCCGGCCCTTGCTGCAGGTATTCCCAATCGAACTGGCCCGGATACCTGGATTCCAGCTGATAGCGCAGGGGCCGGGGGTCGTGATCGTTGACGATGGCGAAGGACTGGCCCTCGGCCAGTCCCTGGGCAATGCCGAAGATCCGTGCATGGCGTTCCACGGGCGAGATGGCGCGCACGTCCAGCTGACGCTGGGACACGACTTCTGTTTCTGACATGTTCGACAAATTCCTGAAAGCTGCGAACTGGCTTCAAACATCGAGCCCAGCGTCAAAATCTATCCCGGTATGGGGCCGTCTGTTTGTCGAAACGCAAACAATTCGCAGAAAGTGCTCCGCTCGGCCGAGGGGCCGCGGGAGCGCTTAACACGGCTACGCGCGCGGGCGATCCCGCAGCTTGCCATCTATCGACTAGCGGAATTGGCAAAATGGCTGATCGCTAGACACACACCGCCGAATCCAGCCAAGGCTGCTTTTGCAGGACAATGTCACCGGCTACTCTGGCAGAAGTTCCCCATAGGCGCGCCGCGCTGCCCGGTAGCGATCGAATGGAAATCGTATCGGAACTCCTTCCAGCGCCGCGGCGAGCATGTCGAGATGCGCCTCGAACCCCGCACAAGCCTTGGCAATGTCTTCCCCTGCCGAAAGTTGCACGGTCAGTGTCAGCGCTGTGCCTCCGTCGACGGTATCCAGTTCCCAGCGCAACGGCTGATGCGCCCCATCGCCGCTCCACGAATAGGCGATCAGCCGCGGCGGATCGAACGCGAGCACGGTGCTGTCGATCACCACGCCGCTGTCGCCGAAATCGATATGAACCCGGCCGCCTTCACGCAATTCGATCGAACCGGGAGCAAGCCACTGCACCAGTTGCGGCGGCTCGGTCAGCATTTGCCAGACCGCTTCCTGCTTGTGGCCTATCCACCGCTCGAGGCATCCTTCAAAGCCCTCCGCGAAGCGCCTGATCCGGCCTAGCTGAATAGCGTCGTCATTCATCGAAACTCTCCATATCGCTGTCGCCATTCCGGGAATCTGACGGCAACCCCCGTTCGCTCGCTCACATGGCACCGTCAGCGAAGATGTCAGCCATTGCGGAATTGACGATAATAATCGAAGGCACAGGCCAGCTCGCGCGTATGAAAATCCCGCGCCGCGGGGCCTTCAGGACCACCTTCAAAAAGCCGCAGCGCTTCAGCGGCCATGAAGAAGCCGGGCGCGGGCAAGCCGTGGCGCAGGCGGCCGACGCAAAGCGCAGCCAGAAGCGGCCGGCCTGCTTCGGCATCGTCCGCCATCAGCTTTTCCAATAGGCCGGCGACTCGGTGAACGGTCAACGGCGGCATGAGGCCGAGCCACTCGGCAAGATTTCTGTAGGTTGCAACGGCTTCGGTTCGCGCCAGCTCGATCAAAATCTGGCGCAGCCGATCCTTCAACGCGCGGGCATCGTCATTCCCTGGCAATGGCGGAAGCTTCAGCCTCAAAGCAGGCTCTCGACCGCCAGTATCCGGTTGCATCGGCTTCAGCGTGCCTCCCGTAGTCGCGTCATCCACGTCTGGAACCGCCTGGGTCCGTCCAGACGCATTGGGGAAGTCTTCAAGCCTCGACTGCATCGTTTCTGCACTTTCTTGGCCGCACGCGGCCGCGTCTTGGGAGACTGTCAAATCCCTGCTCAGGCCGCGGCCTTCCATTCGCAAACTCGGATGAGCGCAGGGTCATCTGCGTGCTGGATCAGCATCTTCTCGACGCGGGCCTGCCAGAGCGCCGCGAAGCGTTCCTGTTCGTCCCCATCGGCCTGTTCAGTCATGACCCGTGGAAGCAATACCTGCATCTCGGGCGCGAACGGGACGATGGCCATGTCGAGATCAAGGATCACGCCCCGCCCATTGTCGCTCCGCCGGAGCGCCATGATGCCGTCGAACGCTGCGTCGAAACGCATGAGATCGCGGCGAGTGAACCGATGGCTCGCGCCGATGCCGCTGAAGCCGGTCTCGGGCGCAGCCCCCGTGAGCAGCGTTGCCACTGCGGCGATCACCCCCGTCGTGCCCTCGTCGCGGGGGGCACGTAGGTAGACTTTCACGTTGCCTCGCTCGGGCAATTCGTCGCCATAGAGCCGGCTGAGCCCGCGCCGCACCATCAGATAGGCGCCGGCAACGATGGGACAGGAATGGCCCGCAAGCTTCACGGCATCTGCATAGACGTAGGACATCACTCCGCTTTTCGAGAGGCCAAGGAATGCGGCCAACGGATCGCGCAGCGTGATCGTGGGCGCTTCTGAAAAGAAGTCTGGGAACTCCATCGCATGCTCCGATACACGATCGCGCCACGCCTCCGTCCGCAATGGCTGAACCGAGATGCTGCAGATAACATGCATCTATAATACATGTTTAATCTGGCGGCAATCGAGGCACGATGTCGCGCTGATGCGGCGACGGCGCGCAGAACGCTGGGCGACGGTTGAAATGGCCATGGCATTCTTCGGGTCCCGCGAAGTCGAGGGTGCTTCACGATCTGGGCCAGCCTGCGGCCGCAAGCGAAGTTCATGTCGAAAGCCTAACCGGAATTCCGGTTATTCCGCCACGGGCCTCAGGCGCGGCTCCTCCGACCAATAGGTCCAGCGTTCGAGAACCATCTCGTTCAGCCGTCGAATCCGCCGCATCCGTTTTCGGCTGAAACGACCGCCGCCTAGACTAGCGGTAGCCGACGCACATGACGTAGTCCCTGAGAAGCTCTTCCTCATATTCGACTTCCGACAAGAGCATCTCCAACGCATCCCGGGCGAACAACAAGCCGATCGGCTTGCGCTCCGCGTCCACCACCGGGACACTTTGCAGTCCTCTTTCCTTCATGGTCGACCAAACCTCGTGCAGCCAGTCGCCCGACTCGCATGAGACCACATTCCTGGTCATGACGGCCGTGCAGGCCGTCGTGCACGCGCATCCCTGGCAATGGCGTATCTGCCGCACGATATCCGTTCGGGTGATGATGCCGACCATCACGCCGACGCTGTCGCATACGACGACCATATGTCTGGCATCATCAGAAAGAAGCGATGCTGCTTCCGTAAGCTGCCGGTCGTCGCCTATGAGAAGGAGGCGATCGCGAGTCTTCTCCAGCAAGTTGTCGATCCGTATCATGTCATTTCCGTCTAGTTGACGTCCAAGCAAGCATCGCGGCTCGTCGGACTATACCGCGTGAACCGCATCTGATCGGCATCGCGCGGTCATTTGATCCACCAGCTATCTGCTGCGGTGCGATGCCATGGCGCGGCAAGGCGGCTTGCCCGGCCGCCTATCGAGTGCCGCATAAGCGTTTCCCGTAGCGTCCCGATCCCGGCCCGCGAGCCAGGGAGCTTTCGATGAAGCGGCGGTTACGCCGCAGCCGATCCAGGACGGGGATCGCTGGCGGGGAAAGATTCCCACGATGCCTGCGCCACCTCATCCCACTCGATTTCAGCATCGCTGCGGGTTGACCTAGGCATTGGCGGTTCGTGTCTCCGGTCTTCCGATGGAACTCTTTGATCATACGCCATCGCCTTTCTCCTGGCCGCATGTAAAGATACACTTTATATGTATCTTAATGCAGGGATTGCAAGAATTTGGAATTTCGCAGAGATCAAATAACGACATGTCGCCAGCCGCGTGAGAGCTCGTTACGTCTTGGCGATGAGCCACCTCAGCACGGCGAGACTGGCTATGCGTTAACGACCCATCGCAATATCGTCTGCACAGCCTCAAGCCCGGGATCTTCCGATTTCCGGATCAGGGTCAGAAGCTGGAACCAGAGATCGTCGTCAGCCTCGTCGAGAAAAGCCCGCACGGCGCCGGCTGAAAAATCGCCCACGGACATCGATGCCTGCGCCGCGCGTTCAGCGACCTTTGCGGCGAGCTCCGGATGGAGAGTCGACAGGACGCCGGCGACCTCCTCCGGCCGTTCCATAGCTGCGATCAAGTCTCCGAGCATGACGACTCCGCGCCCAGTCTAATTCGTGGCCTTGGTCTCATTTCGAGAATGAAGTCTTGTTTGACTGGACCTAGGCTTGCAAGGCAGCAAGATGGTCGGTGTCCGACAAAATTCCAAGGCATAAAAGTAGCTTGCCATCCGATCCGGGCCGATCCTCGGCAAGCTGCTGTCATAGTCCGAGCCGTCTCCGCTGATGTGAGCGCTTGCGAACACCCCCGCCCGCCAATGAATGCCGCCGCGCCCCCTTAATAGGCACAGCCGCCTTGCGGCATCGCCTCCTGGCCACTGGTTAAGGCGGAACGCTTTAGCAGCCAGTGAGGCCCAATCGAGGGAAATCACGGATTGGTCGAGCAAGAACCATTGCTTGGAACATGCCTCAGCGCGTTACGATCACTGGGGACCTGGAACGCATGCTGCCAAAACGGAGAAAAGCAATCGTTTCCTTCAGGCCTCCCCCGCAGGTATCAAATCGTGGTTTGCCGAAGATCCCGCTTTTCCCGTCAGGTGTAATAGAGAGACCTTGCAAAGAGCGACTGAAATAGCGTCCTCACGCTCCCGCTCGTCCTCGCCAAACGAAATCCAAATCGTCGGGTTGCGTTTCGTCCTTCACTCGTTATCAATATGTCCGAGAGGCGTGTAGAACAATTGTCGCGTTAGGGAGGCCGCCTTGCTCCGATATGCGATCGTGACGTTTCTGGTAGCTAGATTTCCGTCGTTGGCGGCTAGCCTCCGGCGAGTCTTCGGCCACGATGCGATTCTCTGGCGCCTCGCTCCGCCAACGTTCCGCAATAGTGCCCGCGACGTCTTTCAGGATGCGCGCGACCATCCGCTTCCGCCTGCAGCCAGCATTGCCGGGCCGTCACCGCTTCGGTTCGAGCCGACGACGCGCGGCCATCGCCCGGTCGCGTCCATGGAGCGCGCCTTCGAACACTGGCCGCGGGCACCGGGCTTCGCGACGTCTTGCCGGGATTCGGCGGTCGGCCGGACCGCCGGAGGCAAGACCGGGGCCAGGCGCTAAGCATGCCGGAAACACGAAGCCTCGCCGTATTGCTCGTCAGCACGTGGGCGTTCACGGTCTGCTTCGCCGTCTGGATGATGTTCGGCGTGACCGGGATCCCGATCCGCGAGGAACTTGGACTCGACGCCACGCAATTCGGCCTTCTGACGGCGACTCCGGTTCTGACCGGCGCGCTCTTCCGCCTGCCGCTCGGCATCTGGACCGACCGCTTCGGCGGGCGGGTCATCATGCTGCTCCTCCTCGTCGGCTGCGCTGTTCCGCTGTGGCTGTCCTCCTATGCAACCGCGCTCTGGCAGCTTCTCCTGCTCGGCCTTGCGCTTGGGCTGGTCGGCGCGTCCTTTTCCGTGGGCACGCCCTATGTGGCGCGCTTCTTCCCGAAGGAACGGCGCGGCTTCGCGATGGGCTTCTTCGGCGCCGGCACCATAGGGGCGGCGCTCAACATGTTCGTGGCGCCCGTCTTGATCGACAACTACGGCTGGCAGACGGTGCCCAAAGTCTATGCCATCTGCCTCCTTGCCACCGCAGCGGTCTTCTGGGTCTTCTCGGCTCCTGACCCAGGCGCCGGCAAGGCTGCCGCCTCGGTATCGCAACAGCTGGCGGTGCTCCGCGATCCCCGCGTCTGGAAATACTGCCAGTACTATTCGATCGTGTTCGGAGGCTTCACGGCGCTCTCGGTGTGGATGCCTCAGTATTTCCGGAGCGAGTACGGCTTCTCCATCGCCCAAGCCTCGCTGCTCGCCGCGAGCTTCTCGCTGCCAGGCGGCGCATTCAGGGCGCTGGGCGGCTGGCTGTCCGATCGCTTCGGAGCCCATGCCGTGACCTGGTGGGTTCTCTGGCTTGCCTGGGTATGCCTGTTCCTGCTGTCCTACCCGAGAACGCAGCTTATCGTTTTCACCGTCAAGGGGCCGGTGACCTTTGCCATCTGGCTTGTGCCATGGCTGTTCACGCCGCTGCTGTTCGGGCTCGGCATCGCTTTCGCCTGCGGCATGGCCTCAACCTTCAAATATATCGGCGACGACTTTCCCGACTCGATAGGCGCAGTGTCGGGCATCGTCGGCATGGCGGGCGGCCTCGGGGGCTTCCTGCTTCCGATCATGTTCGGCGCCGTCCTCGACCTGCTTGGCATCAACTCAAGCTGCTTCATGCTGCTCTACGGGATCGTCTGGGTATCGTTGATCCTGAACTATCTGACCGAGGTGCGGCGCGCGCCTGTCATGGGCGAAGGCAACCCTCAGCCCTCCTCGGCGCAATCCTGACACTCCAGCATAAGGAACAGCCATATGAGCCACTTCCTGGAACGTCTCACCTACCTTAGCCGGCGCCGCGAATCCTTCGCGGACGGCCATGGCGAGTTGCGCGACGAAGACCGGATGTGGGAGGAAGGCTACCGGCAGCGCTGGCAGCACGACAAGATCGTGCGCTCCACCCACGGCGTGAACTGCACCGGCTCCTGCTCTTGGAAGATCTACGTCAAGAGCGGAGTGGTCACCTGGGAGACGCAGCAGACCGACTATCCGCGCACGCGCCCGGGCATGCCGAACCACGAGCCGCGCGGCTGCTCGCGCGGCGCCTCCTACAGCTGGTATCTCTACAGCGCGAGCCGCATCAAATATCCGATGGTGCGCGGCCGCCTCGTGAGCGCCTGGCGCGAGGCGCGCAAAACGCTCGGGCCCGTCGAGGCGTGGGCCTCGATCGTAAGCGACGAGAAGGTCGCGAAGTCCTACAAGGCGATGCGCGGGCGCGGCGGCTTCGTGCGCTCGACCTGGGCTGAGGCCACCGAGATCATCGCCGCCGCCAACGTCCACACGATCAAGGCATGGGGGCCGGACCGCGTCGTCGGCTTCTCGCCGATCCCGGCCATGTCCATGGTCTCCTACGCCTCCGGCGCGCGCTATCTGAGCCTGATCGGCGGCACTCTGCTGTCTTTCTACGACTGGTACTGCGACCTGCCGCCGTCGAGCCCGCAGACCTGGGGCGAGCAGACCGACGTGCCGGAATCGGCCGACTGGTACAATTCCGCCTACATCATCGCCTGGGGCTCCAACGTCCCCCAGACGCGCACGCCCGACGCGCATTTCTTCGTCGAGGCGCGATACAACGGCACCAGGGTGGTGGCCGTCACGCCGGACTATTCGGAGGTGGCGAAACTCTCCGACCTCTGGCTGCACCCCAAGCAGGGCACGGACGCGGCGCTCGCCATGGCGATGGGCCATGTCGTCCTCAAGGAGTTCTTCCTCGATCGCAAGACGCCGTATTTCGAAGACTATTGCCGCCGCTACACCGACATGCCGATGCTGGTGCGGCTGAGGAAGGACGGCGACCGCTTCGTGCCGGACCGCTATGTGCGCCAGAGCGACCTCGGCAGCGGGCCGAAATCCCGCCGCAAGGCGCCGAAATCCGACCGCGCCGTCTGGAAGACGGTGGCGTTCGCGGAGGAAAGCGGCGACCTCGTCGTGCCGCAGGGATCGATAGGCTATCGCTGGCCGGAGGACGGCGAGGAAAAGGGCCGCTGGAACCTCGAGGAGAAGGATGGCGAGACGGGCAAGGAGGTGCGGCTAGGGCTCAGCCTTGCAGAGCGGCGCGACGGCGTGCTGCCAGTCGCCTTTCCCTATTTCGGCGGCATGCCGCACCCGCATTTTGCCGGGAACGACCAGGGCGGCGACGTTCTCGTCCGCAACGTGCCCGTGCGGCGTGTCAGGCTTGCGGACGGCGAGACATATGTCGCCACCGTCTTCGACCTGCTCTGCGCCAATTACGGGCTGGATCGCGGGCTCGGCGGCGATTGCGCGAAAAGCTTCGACGACAACGTGCCCTACACGCCGGCGTGGCAGGAGAAGATCACCGGGGTGGCGGCCGCGCACGCCGTCGACGTTGCGCGCGGCTTCGCCGGGAACGCCGAGAAGACGAAGGGCCGCTCCATGGTCATCATCGGCGCGGGCATGAACCACTGGTACCATCAGGACATGGGCTACCGCTCCATCATCAACATGCTGATGATGTGCGGCACGGTGGGCGTCTCCGGCGGCGGCTGGGCGCATTATGTCGGGCAGGAGAAGCTCAGGCCGCAGACCGGCTGGACCATGCTCGCCTTCGCGCTCGACTGGGTGCGGCCGCCGCGGCACATGAACGGCACCTCCTTCTTCTATGCGCACTCCGACCAGTGGCGTTACGAGAAGCTCGACGTGGCCGAGCTGCTGTCGCCGCTCGCCGATCCGGCGCCCTATCGCGGCAGCATGATCGATCTCAATGTCAAGGCCGAGCGCATGGGCTGGCTGCCATCGGCCCCGCAGCTCAACGTCAACCCGCTGACGCTCGCGGCGGAGGCTGAGAAGGCAGGCATCGAGGCGAAGGACCATGTCGTCGCCGGCCTGAAATCCGGCAAGCTCGTCATGGCCTGCGAGGATCCGGACAATCCGGTCAATTTCCCGCGCAACCTTTTCATCTGGCGCTCGAACCTGTTCGGCTCGTCGGGCAAGGGGCACGAATATTTCCTGCGCCATTTCCTCGGCACGCGGCATGGACTGCAGGGCAAGGACCTCGGCGAGGAGGGCCGCGAAAAGCCGCGCGAGGTCGTCTGGCGCGATGCGGCGCCCGAAGGCAAGCTCGACCTCGTGGTGACGCTCGACTTCCGCATGTCGACGAGCTGCCTCTATTCCGACGTCGTGCTGCCGACCGCCACATGGTACGAGAAAAACGACCTCAACACCTCCGACATGCATCCGTTCATCCACCCGCTCTCCGCTGCGGTGGATCCGGTGTGGGAGGCGAAGAGCGACTGGGAGACCTACAAGGCGGTCGCCAAGCGCTTTTCCGAACTGGCCGAGGGCCATCTTGGCATCGAGCGCGACGTGGTGCTCACTCCGATCCAGCACGACACGCCGGCCGAGCTTGCCCAGCCTTTCGAGGTGCAGGACTGGAAGAAGGGCGAATGCGAACTGGTGCCCGGCGTCACCGCGCCGCAGGTCGCCGTGGTAGAGCGCGACTACCTGAACACATACCGCCGCTTCACCGCGCTCGGTCCGCTCGCCGACAAGCTCGGCAATGGCGGCAAGGGGATTTCGTGGAACACCGAGGCCGAGGTGAAGGGGCTCGGAGCGCTGAACCATCGGGTGAACGACGGCGGGCCAACCGACGGGCGGCCCCGCATCGACACCGACATCGATGCGGCAGAGACCGTCATGTATCTCGCGCCGGAGACGAACGGCGAGGTGGCGGTGAAGGCCTGGCAGGCGCTAGGCAAGATCACCGGTCGCGACCACACGCATCTTGCCGAAACGCGCGAGGACGAGAAGATCCGCTTCCGCGACATCCAGGCCCAGCCGCGCAAGATCATCTCGTCGCCGACCTGGTCCGGCATAGAAAGCGAGCATGTCTCCTACACGGCAGGCTACACGAACGTGAACGAGCTCATCCCGTGGCGCACCATCAGCGGCCGCCAGCAATTCTACCAGGACCATCGCTGGTTCCGCGATTTCGGCGAGGGCTTCGCCGTCTACCGCCCGCCGATCGACACGCGGACGGCCGCCGCCATGCTCGGCAAGAAGGCGAACGGCGAAAAGGAGATCGTTCTCAACTTCATCACCCCGCACCAGAAATGGGGCATCCACTCGACCTACACCGACAATCTGATCATGCTGACGCTGTCGCGGGGCGGGCCGATCGTGTGGCTGTCGGAGACGGACGCGAAGAAGGCCGGCATCGTCGACAACGACTGGATCGAGCTGTTCAACGTGAACGGCGCGATCGCCGCGCGGGCGGTGGTCAGCCAGCGCGTACAGGAAGGCATGTGCATGATGTACCATGCGCAGGAGAAGATCGTGAACGTGCCGGGTTCCCAGATCACCGGCCAGCGCGGCGGCATCCATAACTCGGTGACGCGCACGGTGCTGAAGCCGACCCACATGGTCGGCGGCTACGCGCAGCTTTCATACGGTTTCAACTACTACGGCACGGTCGGTTCCAACCGCGACGAGTTTGTTGTCGTGCGAAAGCTCATCAAGGTCGAATGGCTCGACCATTCCAATCCCGTCGATCCGGTTGCCGAGGAGGCCACGTCATGAAGATCCGTGCGCAGATAGCGATGGTGCTGAACCTCGACAAATGCATCGGGTGCCACACCTGCTCCGTCACCTGCAAACAGGTGTGGACCTCGCGCCAGGGCATGGAATACGCCTGGTTCAACAATGTCGAGACCAAGCCCGGCATCGGCTATCCCAAGGATTGGGAGAACCAGGAACGCTGGAACGGCGGATGGAAGCGGAAGAAGAACGGAAAGATCGTGCCGAAGCAGGGCGGAAGGCTCGCCGTGCTGGCGAAAATCTTCGCCAATCCGAACATGCCGGAGATCGACGACTACTACGAACCTTTCACCTTCGACTACGAACATCTGCAGAAGGCGCCCGAACTCCCGACGGCGCCTGTCGCCCGCCCATTGTCGCTGATCACCGGCCGGCCGATGGAGAAGATCGAATGGGGACCGAACTGGGAGGAGATCCTGGGCGGCGAGTTCGACAAGCGCTCGCAGGACTACAATTTCGAAGCGGTGCAGAAGGACATTTACGGCCAGTTCGAGAACACCTTCATGATGTACCTGCCGCGTCTGTGCGAGCATTGCCTCAACCCGAGCTGCGTCGCCTCCTGCCCCTCCGGCTCGATCTACAAGCGCGAGGAGGACGGCATCGTCCTCATCGACCAGGACAAGTGCCGCGGCTGGCGCATGTGCGTGTCGGGTTGTCCCTACAAGAAGATCTATTACAACTGGACCTCGGGAAAGGCGGAGAAGTGCATTTTCTGCTATCCCCGCATCGAGGCAGGCCAGCCGACCGTCTGCTCGGAAACCTGCGTCGGCCGCATCCGTTATCTCGGCGTGCTCCTCTATGACGCCGACGGCATCGAGCGCGCGGCTTCCGTCGAGGACGAGCAGGACCTCTACGAGGCCCAGCTCAAGCTGTTCCTTGATCCGAACGATCCAGCGGTCGTGGAACGGGCCCGCGCCGACGGCATCGCCGACAACTGGATCGAGGCGGCAAGGCGCTCACCCGCCTACAAGATGGCGGTGGACTGGAAGATCGCCTTTCCGCTGCATCCCGAATACCGCACCTTGCCGATGGTGTGGTACGTGCCGCCGCTTTCTCCCATCCAGTCGCACGCCAATGCCGGCGCGATCGACACGGTGGGCGAGATTCCGGACGTGCGCTCGCTGCGCATCCCGGTGCGCTACCTTGCCAACCTGCTCACCGCTGGCGCCGAGGCGCCGGTCGTCGCGGCGCTGGAGCGGATGCTGGCCATGCGCATCTACTTCCGCCAGCGCCAACTCGGCGAGGGCGATGGCGCCGCGGTGCTGGCTCAGGCCGGGCTTAGCGTGGCGCAGGTCGAGGACATGCACCGTTATTTGGCCATCGCCAATTACGAGGATCGCTTTGTCATCCCGACCAGCCACCGCGAGGATGCAGAAGACGCATACGGGCTGAAAGGCTCCTGCGGCTTCACCTTCGGCAATGGCTGCGATTTCGGGCCGCCGCATTCGACGCTTTTCGGCGGCAAGATGGGCCGCCGCAAGCTCAATCCCGTGCGGCCGCTCGATACGTGAGGTGGTCCCATGTTGATCTTCAAGGCCTTCAGCGCGCTTTTGTCCTATCCGAACGGAGAGATGCGGCAGGCGCTGCCCGAAATCGCCGAGGCCGTGTGCACCTCGCCGATCGTGGCCGCGCGCGAGCGGCATGCCCTCCTCGCCCTGATCGACGAGATCGGAGAAGGCAACCTGCTCGCTGCCGAGGAGAGCTATGTCGACTTGTTCGACCGCGGCCGGGCTCTGTCCCTGCATCTGTTCGAGCACCTGCACGGTGACGGCCGCGACCGGGGCGCCGCGATGGTCGATTTGAAGGCGCTCTACGCAGCCGCCGGCTTCGAGCTCACCGCCTCGGAGCTGCCGGATTATCTGCCTGTCGTCCTGGAATATCTGAGCTTGCGCGACATGACGGAAGCGCGCGAACTGCTGGCCGACTGCGCGACTATCCTAGCCTCGATCTGCCGTTCGCTGCTTGCCCGGCAAAGCCGATATGCTGCCGTCATCCAGGCCTTGCTGGTCATCGCCGGGGAAAAGCCGGTCGACGCGGCCAGGGTGAAGCCGGTCCGCGAGCAGACGGACACGCTCGACAGCGACTGGGCCGAGCGACCCGCCTTTGCCGACGCCGCCGCGTCCGGTGGCAGCTCCAAGATTTGAGAACGAAGGAGGCTCTCATGCTCGCCAATTCCTACGTCAACACGCTGCTCTTCGGCGTCTATCCGTACATCTGTCTCGTGGTGCTCCTGATCGGCAGCCTCATCCGCTTCGACCGTGAGCCCTATACGTGGAAGAGCGATTCCTCGCAGATGCTGCGCCAGCGCGAGCTCAGGCTTGGCTCCAACCTCTTCCACTACGGCGTCATCACCGTCATCCTCGGTCATTTCGCTGGCTTTCTCGCCCCGCACTGGGCGGTCGACTGGGCGCTCAGTCCGGTGGCGCACCAGCTTCTCGCCATGGTGGTGGGCGGCATTGCGGGCTTGGTCGCCATCGTCGGGCTGACGATCCTGATCCACCGACGGCTTGCCGACCCTCGCATTCGGCTGAACAGCCGCAAATGGGACATTGCCATCACCTTCATGCTCTGGCTGCAGCTTGCTCTCGGGCTGCTCACGGTGCCGCTGTCGGCCTTCCATATGGACGGGGGCCTGTTCGAGACGCTGACGGGCTACGTGAAAGGCATCGTCACGCTGGACGGCGGTGCCGCCGCGCTCATGGTCGACGTGCCGCTCACCTACAAGCTGCACGTGCTCCTTGGCTTCACGCTGTTCCTGGTCTCGCCCTTCACGCGCATGATCCATATCTGGAGCGGAGCCGGCGCGCTCGCCTACCTGTTCCGCCCCTACCAGATCGCACGCACGCCCAAGACACGCGCTCAGGAGCCGACCCGTTCATGATCCTTTCGGTCAACGGCATTGCGGTGGCGGTCGAGGCCGACCATTCGGCCGAATTCGCCGCCGCGCACGAACTTCTGAGGCAGCGGGCGGTTGCGGTCGGCCTGCTTGAGCCGGCGACCGAGGATGGGAAAGCGGTCGAGGCGGCGATCGAGGCGCTGATCGAAAAGGAAGTAGCGACGCCAAAGCCGACCGAAGCCGAGTGCCGCCGCTATTACGAACAGAATCCGGCCGAGTTCGAGAGCGGCGACCTCGTCCATGCGCGGCACATTCTGTTCCAGGTCACGCCCCAGGTGAGCGTGCCTCAAGTTCGGGCGCGCGCCGAACAGGCGCTGAACGAATTGCTGGCCGCGCCTGACCGCTTCGCGGCGCTTGCGGCGGACCTTTCCAACTGCCCCTCCCGAGAACAAGGAGGCAATCTGGGGCAAGTCGGACGCGGCGACATGGTGCCGGAATTCGAAAAAGCTCTCTTCAAGTTCGGAGCCTCTGGAATCCTCCGCGACCTCGTCAGGACGCGCTACGGCTTCCATATCGTGGCCGTGGACCAGCGCATCCCCGGCCGAAAGCTTCCGTTCGACGCCGTCCAGGAGCGGATCGCGACGCGGCTTCGGTCACGGGTTGAGGAAAGGGCGCTGCGCCAGTATGTAAGCGTTCTGGCCGGACAGGCTGAGATCGAGGGCATCCATCTCGAAGCGAGTGCGTCACCGCTGGTCCAGTGAGTTCGCCCCTCCCTTTCAGGCAGGAATCGACGATCTTGACGAAGATGCCTGTCGGCATGGTTGAAGCGCGGAGAGCGGACGGGATGACGCGCAGTCCGCTGATCTGTCATCCGGCCGGCGCATTCTTCGCCCTCGCGGCCATTGTCGCGGTCATCCTGCCATGGCTGTGGGTACTGCCGCTCGAGGATGCCGGACAGGCGCATGTCCGGCTGGGGATATTCGGTTTTGGCGGCATGGCGGTCTCCGGCTATCTTCTGACCGCGCAGCGCGCATGGACCGGGGCGGAGCCTCCTCTGCCGACGCTGGGACTGGCTGCCCTGGCTTTGGGCGCGCGAACGCTGGCGCTGGCCGAGCCGGAGTCGGTCTGGCTGGCATCCCTGCCCTCGCTGGTCATCGCGCTGGCGATCCTGCTGCCCGTTCTGCGGGCAAGTCGATGGGACAAGGCGCCGCTGGCCCTCGTGCCGCTCGGCCTGGTGATGGCCGAAGGGGCCTTGGTCCGGCAGCAGATGCCTGCTACGGCGCTTCCCTTGGCGATGGGCGCGGTGATCTTGGCGGTGGGCGGCCGGATGACAGCGGCGTTCCTGATCGAAGAGCGGCGGCGCCGCGGCTTGCCGCAACGGCCTGCGGCACGCACCTGGCCCGGCCTTGCCATGATGGGACTGGGGGTCTTCTCGAGCGGAGTGATCGGAACATCGGCCCTGGTGATCGCCGCCTTGTGGGTGCTCCGCAGGGCGTGGGCCGGGGTGGGAGCGTGGCCGGCAAGCCGGATGCTGTGCATGGCTTATGCGGCCCTCGCGGCCGGGCTTCTCGGCGTCGCCGCCGCGAGGGTTGGGATGCTTCCGCCGCTGGTCCAGGCGCATCTGCTTACAGTGGGCGCAATGGGCTCGATGATCATGGCGGTGGCGGCGAGAGTTTCGATGCGTCGGATCCATGACAAAGGCCTGATGCCCCTGACACGCCACTGGATCGCGCTGTGGCTGATCTTCGCTGCAACGGCCGCGCGCTGTCTGGCCGAAATGCTCACGCCTCACCATAACGCGCTGATGATCACGGCAGGCATCCTTTGGTCGGCAGCATGGCTTCTGTTTCTGTCGGCACACCTCGCAGCGCTGGGGCATCCGGCGCCCTTCCCGCTTCTGAGCGCCGAGCGCGCCTGATCTGAGCTAGGTAGCTTGAATGCCGAGCAGGGAAAGCCACAAATGGCGGATGCCGAGGGCGGCGAGCTCAGCAAGGCCGATCAGTATGACCCGGTGATATACAATGGTGGTTCACTGCCGAATGCCACGCTCTCACCCACGCTCGGCATCAATAATTGCCTTAAGGTGGCCAGTTTCTACCGCTCGTGTTGCCAGGCGCTCTCGACCGGGTTAGGGCCGCCCGCTGCGAAGAAGTCGGTACACTCGCCTTGTTTCATCTCTCCGCTTCTCCCAACTGGTTCATCGACAGATAGTGCTCCGTGAAAGAGGGGACGATCACCACGGCATTCTTGCCTGCATTTTCTGCCCCCGCGCCGACGACGGATGCCACCTTCAGCGCCGCGCCCGAGGAGATTCCGACTGGCACGCCCTCCAACCGCGCCATTAGGCGGGCATTGGCAACGGCATCCTCGTTCGAAACCGTGACCACCTCGTCATAGATCGAGGCGTCGAGGATCTTCGGAGCGAAACCCGCCCCCAAACCCTGAATTTTATGCGGGCCCGCCAGCCCCCCGACGCACCGCCGACGCATCCGGTTCCGCCGCCATCACACCGGTGGTGGTGCCCCCGGTGCCGATGCCGGCGAAGATGATGTCGACCTGTCCCCCACTCCGCAGGGCTATCGCATATGGGTTATCGCCTGGATGAGATAGTCATCATTCCAGGCGCATTTCTTGATGCGGTGGCTGATGGGAACTTTGTCGACATCGGCTGCCTGAAGCACGTTTCTGGCGATGCGATTGAGCAGTGCTGTGTTGGCCGGGGCGTGGTCCTTGCGGGCGCGGGATTGATCCTCGCCCAGATGAACGTCGAGCATCCAATGCAACCCGTTCTCGATCTGCCAATGAGCCCTTGTGAGGTCGAGCGCTTGCTGCGGCGACGGCAATGTCGAGGCCATGAACAGGCGCGTCAGCGGTTCGGCCTAGTCGCGCCGGCTGGTGATGCGGATGAAGGCTTTGTGGTCAGGCATCAGCGGCTCGGTCGCGGCCACGACCTCAGCTCGCCGCCACTCCTCGCGGCCATGGCTGGTTTCGGTCCGCTCCGTGACAGCGGGGGAGATCTCGGTCAGTCGTTGTTTGGCGTGAGCAACCCAATGCCGGCGATTGCCCTTGAGGGCAAGTAGGTAGTCGCCGCCGCGCGCGTTGATGGCTTCGGCCATGCGCGTATGGCAGTGGAGCGCATCGGCGGTAACCATTCTGCCAGTAAGATCAATGAGTTCGACGACCTTGAGCGCGGCCTCGACCTCGTTCTCTTCTTCGCCGGGCGACACTGCGGCCAGACACAGCCGCGTCTCGGCGGCGAAGGCCGACACCGTCAGGGGCGGGCTGGCCGCAAGGCCCTTCTCATAGGCGCGCCGCAACGCCTTGCCGTCGAGCGAGACCACCTCCTGGCAGGCCCGCGCGAAGCCGGCGGCGAAGGCGGCGAAAGCTCGCCCGAATGCCTCCGGGTCGAGCAGCCGCAGCAGCCGCGAGAAGGTGTCGTGACTGGGCGCCTCATCATAGTCGATCAGTCGCGACAGGGCCTGCCTGCGTTCTTGCGCGAACAGCGAGAACTCCGTCGCATTGCTCGCCCCGCACAGACTTGCGGCGATCATCATCACGATCAGGTCGCCAAGTCGATGCGTGGCGTTGCCAGCGCGCGGATCGGGCACCGCGCCGAAATAGCTCTCAAGGCTGGAAATGCAGTCTCTCCTTCGTTCGACTGCCTGCCCAAAGAATCCCTTCTCAGGACAACTTCAAGTCCCAAAAAGCCATATGCGATTCCCCTGCCCACTCCGGTTATAGGATGTGGCATCCGCCGCTACCGTAGCGAAGATGAGGCCAGCGGAACGCTCGCCCTCTCCACTGACACGCGAGCGCTACGCGCCAGCTCGCATGCAACCGTCAATCGCTCCGAATGTTGCGGCTATGCTACAGTCGTTCAGTCGAGGATGCATTAGGAAATGCTTGTGCGGGTTCCTGGGTCGGGCGGACCATCTGGGAAACGGGCGCACAGAAAAGCCCGTCAGCTTCGGCTGACGGGCTCTTTCCTTTCCGTCTAAGCCGCTGGGGCCGCTTGAACAGGGTCGAAAAAGCGACGGACTTCAGTGCGCGCATCGTTGGCGGTCTGGCCACATTCGATCGCGACGGGAAGCACATGCATAGCAGTCTCCCGCCAGAGCTCGGCCGCCTCGTCGCCTAGAAGCCGACCGATTGCATTTGCGACGATTCGAATGGCGGGAAGCTCTCGGCTAATTGGGAAGGCATGCACTGACATGAAACGGATGACCCGAAATGATTCGCGTCAACCTACCGCTCGAAAAGGAAACAGGCGTTTAAGGATACCGCACCAATACGCGACACGCATCTGCTGTTGGTCGGCATCGAGTACCGAATCAGAAGCTTTCTTCACACCCCTGATCGCTGCCAGCCCGCAACTGCGGCTTCCTCTTCGCTGCAAATCAGCGCCCGCCCCTCTTCGAGCCAATGACGGTCCTGATCGACAACAGGGTTCGCGTGAAGTGAAGCCGGACCTGCTACGCCCCTGGATTAACCGCTCAAGACAGCAGAATGCTGGAGGCTGCCAAGTTCGAGAATCACCAATACGTCGCGGGCTGACCGGGCCTGTCTCAGGCTCTCCCGAATCCAGGACGTCCGAAGCAGTCGGCATGTCTGGGACAGGGCGGGCAGGAAGTCGGAAATGGCAGCCTGCGGCCATAACACCGTGTAGACGAGATCAACGGGGTCATCATCGGGGCCATCGAAATTGATGGGCTGAGCCAATCGTGCAAAAGACACAACGGGCAAAGAGATCATCTCAAGCAGAACGTGCGGTATCGCAACGCCAAAACCGACACCCGTAGAACCGAAACACTCGCGGTCAACAAGTTCACGGAAGAGCATCCGCTCGTCAAGCCCAGCCTTCCGCGCAATCTTGATTGCGATTTTTGCCAAGGCTGATTGCTTGTCTTTTACGACGAGGTCAAGCGAGACATCCGCTTCCGACAAGGTGATCATCAGGGTCGCCTCCGGACCGATCCAACAGCCGCCCTGCTGATCGAAGGCGGGGTCCACAGTGGAAACTGGCTGTCCCGGACGCGAAACCAGGGATTCTCGCGTCCGGGCTAAGGGCCCGTTTTGAGGCGTTTCGGCACTTTCAGGATACCGGGGTTGAAAAAATCCATTGCAATCCAGAGGTAGCGAAAGATTTCTCAAAGTCAAGAATGCAGAAATAGTGCACTGAACCACCAGTTAAATTCGTTTGACGGACAGAAAGGGCTCCTGCTTGCTAGCCCTGCAAACAGACCGTGTCCGCAAAGAAGATCGGAAGTTTTTGGCGGTATTCTAGATTTCTGCCATCATGGGGTTTGGTCCCAACAAGGAGATCCGTGATGGAAAAGCTCGTCCGAAGGTCGAAGACATCATGACACGGGGAATCGTTCGGCGCGGTTAGATCAAGCCCATGAAAGAGCCTAGCTAAACAAAGAGGATTTGATACGACGGTTAGACGGGGTGCGAGACTCCTGCCTGCCGTCAGTGGGCGGTTGGGGGCAGTGTACATGACGGGCAAGGCGTATCCATTCGAAAACCACTCACAGTCTCAAGGGGAGCAGGACGGGCGCGCCCAATTGCCGAAGGTCGCCCTCGATGCCCAGTCAGTGAGCGAACGACGGGAGCACACCGCTTATCGGCTTGCCGCATTAGGCGAAATGACGGGCGGCATAGCCCACGATTTCAGAAACCTCCTGGCGGTCATCGAATCCGGCTTGCGGTTCGCTGAAAAGAGAGCCGACGATCCTGATCGCGTGCGTGCCTACATTGCGATGGCGCGGGAAGGAATAGATCGCGGGATCGATTTGACCTCGCAACTGCTCGCCTTCGCAAAGTATCGCGAACTCGACACCCATGCCGGCGACCTCAATGAATTCCTCAGATCCTTCGGACCGTTGCTGCGGTATGGTGCTGGCCCTGACGTGCGCGTCACGCTTGAACTTGGTTCCGATATTCCGTCGTGCCTGATCGATCCGGCGCTGTTCGACACCGCAGTGCTCAATCTGGTCGTCAACGCTCGAGACGCCATGCCGAATGGCGGCGAGATCAGGATTGTTACGGAGCGGTTGGTGCAGGAGACCGAAACGCCGGACCCGCCCGGGCCGGGGACCTACGCCTGCGTTCGCGTCAAGGACCAAGGTTGCGGCATGACCGCGGAAGTCTTGCGGCAGGCATTCGATCCCTTCTTCACGACGAAGGGCGAGAAGGGTACGGGCATTGGGCTGTCGCAGGTGCGCGCGTTGACGCGGTTGTTTGGAGGCCATGTCCGCATCGCGAGCGAGCGCGGGATTGGAACGACCGCCGAACTCTTGTTTCCGTCAATCCAACCTGAAGCCAACGGGTCGTGACGGATTCCTACGATTTGACATCGCCGCCAGCGACGGCGTGCAACCCCGCCAAGGCAGGACCTGCCACGCTCTGGTCAGCATTTGCCGATTGCACCGCATAGACCGGATAAGAGAACTGCGGCATCTCGGGTACGAGGTGGAGTCGTCCTGCCGCGATGTGAGGCTGAACGACGCTCATCCTGAAATACCCGGACCCGCCAGCCGCGAGAATGTAGCTCAGCGCGAGCGGGCCGAGATCAAAATAAAGGTCCGGCGCGACCTCCGGGAAGTTCATCCCATGGTGAAGCGTAAAATCTGGTCCCCAGTCCATATACACGTAGTCCGACCCATCCGGCGGACGTGCTTCGGGGTCCGTCGTAACAAGCACGAGCTTCTCTTCCGTGAGAAAATCGATCTTGAGGCCGGGCCTGTGCTGGGGCGCATACATGATCGCGATGTCCACCGTCCCCGACGCGACTTGATTGATCAAATCCTGGGGCACGTCGACGTGCACCCGAAGCGCAACATCCTCGAGCGAGTTGCGCATCCACCGGACCCAATCGAGCAGAAGGGGCTGCGCCAGGCTGACTTCGCTGCCGACCGTCATTAGAGCCCGGCGTCCCGCGGGCACGGCTACCTGATGAAGGGTGCGCTGCCATAGCTGGACAAACATCGGAGCGTGACGCAGGAACTGCTCGCCGGCCGGGGTGAGCGAAGCCCCTCCCTTGTGCCGGACGAAAAGCGGACGGCCCAATTGCTGCTCGAGGTTGCGGATTCGCGCGCTCACCGTCGTCTGGGCGACGTTCAAGCGTTCGGCTGCCCGAATGAAGCTCCCTGTCCCAACGATCTCGATAAAGGTGCGGGCGAGTTCAATGTCCATGCCGCAGATAGCATAAAAATTGCGCTTAAATGTCAATGAATTTCGTTTGCCACATTACGAACGCGGACTTTAGGCTCCGAAAAACCCACCGAATAGCGCTGGAGACTGCGCAGCGCCGGGTTGAAGCGGGCGCGAGCCCTCTCCTGCCTTACCCCATCGCTTTGCCTGCAGCGTCACAGGAATACACATGAAATCGACCTTGCTCGGAATGGCGACCGCGATCCTCACCGCAGTCGGCTCGGCTCATGCGCAGGACCCATCCCCTGGCAACGCGGAAGCAGGCGCAGCCGTCTTCAAGAGGTGCATGGCCTGCCACCAGATCGGCCCTGATGCAAAGAACGGGGTGGGTCCGGTCTTGAACGGGGTCGTCGGCCGGCCAGCAGGCGTATATCCGGATTACAGTTACTCCGCGGCGAACAAGAATTCGGGCCTGACCTGGGATGAGCCGACGCTGACGACCTATCTGCGCGCGCCGCGCAAACTCGTGCCTGGCACGAAGATGACGTTCGCCGGTCTCAGCAAGGACCAGGATATCGCCGACGTAATCGCCTATCTGAAAGAGTTCAACGCCCAGGGACAGAAGGTTGCCCCCTGAGTCAGGAGACTAGCTGTCCAGGCCTTTCAAAGCACAACCTTATGAAGTTCGTCCTGCATCCGGGTCTAGGCTATTCCACGGTCCATCATATCGGTGACTACCTGCGCAACCATGGCACCGGGCATCACTGGATCGAGCGATATCGCGGCGACATCTTTGTGTTCGTGTCGGATGGGGTCGACGAGGCAATCCTTAGAAACGAATTCTCCGACCTCCTCGATCCTGTCGACGACACGGTGACGGACAGGACACCACGTCAATGAGCGGAAAAGTCTTCCACGACAGAATTAAGTTGAAGCGGGCATACGAGAGCCCTGCTGCCGACGATGGCACACGAGTGTTGGTTGACCGGCTTTGGCCGCGCGGGGTTAAGAAGGCCGAGGCCGCCATCGACCTTTGGATGAAAGAACTCGCGCCTAGCACCGAGCTTCGGAAATGGTTCGGACACGATCCGGTCCGCTGGGAGGAATTCCGGCGGCGATACGCGGCGGAAATCCACGGGCATCGCGATGAACTCGACAGGCTGCGTGACCTCGTGCGGCAGGGCGCTGTCACGCTCGTCTACTCGGCTCATGACGAGGCCCACAACGACGCCGTCGTCCTCAGAGACGTTTTGCTGAGACATCGATAGAGACCGCGTCTCGCTGCCATTGTCTTCAAAGAGGTTGGGCATGCGATCGCGGTAGCAAGACCGAAGTTACCTTTCTGGAACCAAATCAAAGAAAACCCATCAAAGCGCTGATGAATATGTTCATCAAGGAGAAAACAATGAAATTCTTTGTCGATACCGCCGACATTTCTGAAATCCGCGAGCTTGCTGCCGTCGGCATTCTCGATGGGGTTACCACAAACCCATCCCTTATCGCGAAGACCGGGCGGCCGATCAGGGATGTGATCAAGGAGATTTGCCAGGCCGTCGGGGGCCCAGTTTCAGCGGAAGTCACGGCGACCGAATTCGATGGCATGGTTACCGAAGGAGAGCGTCTGGCCAAGATCGCCGCCAACGTGGTGGTCAAGGTGCCTTCGACCTGGGATGGTTTCAGGGCTTGCCGGGCGCTCCGCCAGCTCGGGCACAATGTCAACGTCACGCTGTGCTTTTCGGCCAACCAGGCGCTCCTCGCGGCCAAGGCGGGCGCAACCTTCATTTCGCCGTTCGTCGGCAGGCTCGATGACCTCGGCCTGGACGGCATGGAAGTGATCAGGGAAATCCGCACGATCTACGACAACGACAAATCCTTCACGACGGAGATCCTCGCGTCTTCAATTCGCGGTCCTCTGCATGTCAAACAGGCAGCGATCGCCGGCGCCGATATCGCCACACTGCCGCCAGCTGTGCTCAAAAACCTCGCCAAGCACCCACTCACCGACAAGGGTATCGAGTCCTTTCTCGCCGATTGGGGCAAGACGGGGCAAGCGATCCTATGACGGCCAGCATCGGTGTCGCCAAGCCAGCATAAAGATTGCACTCAACTGCCGATTAAATTCGTTTGCGTGATACCGAAGATGGCAGGAAACTGCCGGGCAGGAGCTACCCAACTCGGCATCCAAAGAGGCAAGCGAGCCCTTCCCAGGCTAGCATTCAGGAAGATTTCCCGCTTCTCGGACGTATGAGCGATTTTGACACAGGATCGCCAAGGGAGAAGAAATGGCAGAAGGACACGCCAAACTGGTCGGACCGGATTTGGTCCAGGGCATCGCGCTGTCCGACCTTCCCGACGGAGGAAAGCTTGTCGGCCATTGCGGCGGCGATCAGGTGTTGCTGGTGCGCCGGGGGAGCGAGGTTTTCGCCACTGCGGCGACATGCACGCACTACGGCGGTCCGCTCGTCGAAGGTCTTGTGGTGGGAGATACCGTCCGGTGTCCCTGGCATCACGCCTGCTTCGATTTGCGGACAGGCGAGGCATTGCACGCCCCTGCCTTCAATCCACTCGCCTGTTGGTCTGTGGAACAGCGCGACGATCGGATAGTCGTGCGCGAAAAGCGCGAACGGCGGGTGCCGGAGCCGCGCGGCGGAAGCTCGGGCCGAACTCCTGGCAAGGTCGTCATCGTCGGCGGCGGCGCGGCTGGCTTCGCGGCCGCCGAGACACTGCGGCGCGAGCAGTACCCGGGCAGCATCGTCATGGTCAGCGATGACAAAGCGCCACCCGTCGACCGACCGAACCTCTCCAAGGACTACCTCGCCGGAAAGGCTCCCGAGGATTGGATCCCGCTCCGCGGAGAGAAGTTCTATGCTAAAAACGGCATCGACCTGCGGCTCGACACAAAGGCCGATCTCATCGACCTGCATTCCCGCGAGGTAGTCCTCTCGGATGGCGGCAGGATTCCTTACGACAGTCTGCTGCTAGCCACGGGGGCCGAACCGGTTCGCCTTGCCATCCCCGGCGCCGAACAATCTCATGTCCACACGCTTCGCTCGATCGCGGACTGCAAGGCGATCATCGAGCGGGCCGCGAATGCGCGGCGCTGCGTCGTGCTCGGCGCCAGTTTCATCGGCTTGGAGGTTGCGGCGGCCCTGCGTTCGCGCGGCATAGACGTCCATGTCGTGGCTCCGGAAAAACGGCCAATGGAGCGTGTCTTGGGTCCGCAGATGGGCGATTTCATCCGCGCCCTCCATGAGGAGAATGGTGTTGTATTCCATCTCCAGGACACTGCGGCCAGCATCGACGGCAGCAAGATGAAGCTCAGCAGTGGCGGGACGCTGGCGGCGGATTTCGTCGTGGCCGGGGTCGGTGTGCGCCCGCGGATCGATCTCGCCGAAAAGGCCGGGATTAGCCTCGATCGCGGTGTAGCGGTGAACTCGTTTCTGGAAACGAGCGCGCCTGGGATATTCGCGGCGGGCGACATTGCCCGGTGGCCCGATCCCCACAGTGGCGAGAACATCCGGGTCGAGCATTGGGTGGTTGCGGAGAGACAGGGGCGAACTGCGGCGCTCAACATGCTCGGCCATGGTGAGAAATTCACCGCCGTGCCGTTCTTCTGGAGCCAGCACTACGATGTCCCCATTAACTATGTCGGCCATGCCGAGCAATGGGACGACATCGCGGTCGATGGAGGCATCGCGGCCAAGGACTGCCTGCTGCGCTTCAAAAGCAAGGGGCGCACGCTCGCCGTCGCTTCGATCTTCCGAGACATCGAAAGTCTGAAGGCGGAGGCGGAGATGGAGCGCCAAATGGCTACCTAGCAAGCACTCTCTGGTACTCCAATCCGAGAAGACCGCAGCCAGAGATGGCGAAGCGGAATTTGGTTGCGATGAAAGGAGCTCGGTTATGTCCATAGTGCAGCAGGAACTTAACGTCACCATTGGTTTGCGCACCGCTGCGCCCGCCCAACATCATTCGAAGACCGTGAAGTTCGTCGACGAAGCCGCCAAGCAGTCGGCCACCGAGGTACCGACCTCGGTTGAAATCTTCTCGGACAGTGGCCACTGGTACTGCCGGGTTCGTCGCGGCGAAGAAACGACGCGGCCGATGGGCCCCTATACTAAGCAACAGGCCGAGCGGGTTCAGGAGGCTCGGAGAATGCTGATCGCAAAAAGGGGAACCGCTCGGATCATTTTCGAGTAAGCGAGAACGTCACGATCGCGCCGGCCGGCGACGCATCGTCAAGGCTGGGTTCGCTCAAGCCGCCCAGACCCCACTCTGACGCGGCTGTCGGGCAGGCTTGCCGCTGGGATCACCGAACTGCTATTCGCCTTCCGTAGCGACCAACATCCAATTACGCTTCGCTGACCGAATTTCACAGGCGAATGTCCAGATGTCGGTCACCTCGACGATCTGCCGTGGATCGCCGGCGAGGATCGTATCGTTGGCCGAGCGCGTGACGCTGACCATGTCGGAAACGTACCGGACAACAATCTCAGCCGTACCATCTTCCACAAAGGCATCGACGATCTTTGCTTCTCGCGTGCCGATGAAGGCGAGCTCTAACCTCTCCTCCCGATCCCGGCGACCGCCGACCTCCCGTTCGAACACATCGAGCACCTCAGCCCCGACAAGGCGCTTCAATGCCTCGATGTCACCGTTCGCATAGGCCTGAAGGATAGATTCATAGGCCCTCTTGGCGCCGTCCAGAAACGCGGCGAGGCCGAATTGCGGGTCGATCTCCAGAAGGCTGTCCAGCGAGGGCGCGGGTTCGATAGCGCTCTCCGGTCGGGTAGACGGAGTTGCCCGCTTGCCTTTCTCGTCGTTCCAGAGCGATAGGAGCTGGCTCCAACTGCTCAGCATTGCCCAATAGAACGCGATGATCGCAACGAGCAGGATCTGGTTGTTCGGATCTGTGGTCTCGTTCATGACATTCACCCGACCGCTTCGTCCAAGCAGGCACACATCGATTGGCTCATTGGATGCGGGGCAGCTTTTCCCACTGATGGAATGGCGGTGGCGAGGGCAGCTGCCATTCAAGTGTGGTCGCCCCTGCGCCCCACGGGTTGGCGCTGGCTGTGCGCTTGCGGCTGAAAGCTTCCGCGACGGCGACGAAGAAGATGATCAGCCCCGCGGTCGAGATGTAGGATCCGATAGATGCGACGAAATTCCAGCCGGCGAAAGCGTCGGGATAGTCGGCGGTGCGGCGCGGCATGCCCGCCATGCCGAGGAAATGCTGCGGGAAGAAGACGAGATTGACACCTATGAACATCGTCCAGAAATGCAGTCTTCCCAAGGCTTCGCTGTACATGTAGCCGGTCATTTTCGGGAACCAGTAGTAGAAGCCCGCGAAGATGGCGAAGACCGCGCCCAGGGACAGCACGTAGTGGAAGTGGGCGATTACGAAATAGGTGTCGTGCAACGAGCGGTCTATGCCGGGGCTGGCGACCATGATCCCGGTGACGCCGCCGATGGTGAAAAGCAGGACGAAGCCGACGGCAAACAGCATCGGCGTCTTGAACTCGATCGACCCGCCCCACATCGTGGCCAGCCACGAAAACACCTTCACGCCAGTCGGAACGGCGATCACCATCGAGGCGAAGGCGAAATAGCGCTGGCTGTCGACGGAGATGCCGGTCGTGTACATATGATGCGCCCAGACGACGAAGCCGATCATGCCGATCGCCACCATCGCATAGGCCATGCCGATATAGCCGAAGATAGGCTTCTTGGCGAAGGTCGAGATGACGTGGCTGATGATGCCGAAGCCGGGCAGGATCATGATGTAGACCTCCGGATGGCCGAAGAACCAGAACAGGTGCTGAAAGAGGATCGGGTCGCCGCCCCCGTCGGGAACGAAGAAGGTCGTGCCGAAATTGCGGTCCGTGAGCAGCATTGTGATCGCGCCCGCCAGCACCGGCAGCGACATCAGCAGCATGAAGGCGGTCACCAGCATCGCCCAGGCAAACAGCGGCATCTTGTGCAGTGTCATTCCCGGCGCGCGCATGTTGAAGATGGTGGTGATGAAGTTGATCGCGCCAAGGATCGATGACGCTCCCGCAAGGTGGATCGAAAGAATGACGAGATCGACCGCGGGGCCCGGTTGGCCGGAGGTCGAAAGGGGCGGGTAGAGCGTCCAGCCGCCGCCATGGCCAAGCGTGCCTGGCGCTCCCGGCACGAACATCGAGGTGATGAAAAGGATAAACGCGGCTACCAGCAGCCAGAACGAGATGTTGTTCATGCGCGGGAACGCCATGTCGGGCGCGCCGATCATGATCGGCACCATCCAGTTGCCGAAGCCGCCGATCAAGGCCGGCATGAGTACGAAGAAGATCATGATGAGGCCGTGAGAGCTGACGACGACATTGTAGGTCATCGGGTCGCTGAATATCTGAAGCCCAGGCTCCTGGAGTTCCATCCGGATCAGCACCGAAAGCGCCGTGCCGAAGATCCCGGTCATGATCGAGAAGATCAGATAGAGCGTCCCGATATCCTTGTGGTTGGTCGACCACAGCCACCTGACGAGAAACCGGGGCTTGTGGTCGTCGAACGTTGTTGCTGGATTCGACATGGTGCTCTCCTGCCTTTCATTCAGGCATGCAGGATGGTTGCCGCGATGGACGACATTCAGCCGCCGTCGCGATCGGGGAACCAGGCGCTGTCTGCTTCGTGTTTCAGTCGTCCGTGACGATCACGTCCATCGGAATGTCGTGGGGCTGCGGATAGATCGTTCGGAGCCGGCTTCCCGCGTAGCCCACGCCGACGACCAGCGGCCGCCGGTGCATCGCGGCGAGCGTCCTGTCAAAGAAGCCGCCGCCATATCCCAGGCGGTAGTTCGCCGCGTCGAAGCCGACCACCGGCGCGATCACGACATCCGGCAAGACCGAGGGGCCGCGTGAGGGAACAAGGATATTCCAAACGCCACGCTCAAGCGGGTCGCCCGGCCTCCAGACGCGAAACTCCAGCGGCCAGCCTTTCCTGATGACGACGGGAAGCGCGATCCTGCCGCCGCGTTCGATGATCTTGATCGCCCAGTTGCGAAGGTCGGGTTCGCCGCGGAAAGGCCAATATCCGCTGACGATGCGTCCGCTGACCTTGCCGATCGCAAGGTCAAGACGCGAAGCGATGCGGTTCGACCTTGCCCCCCTTTCATCGGCGTCGATGGCGAGGCGCTCCTCGATCAGCCTCTGCCGTTCCGCCTGGCGCCAGCGCAGGACGCAGCTCCAGGAATCTCCTGACTCCGATTGTCCGCCATATTCGGATGAAAGTTCGTGCGCGAAGCAGGGCGGAGATGCGTATTCCCGGATTTCAGGATCGGGGTATCTCTTCTCGGCCATGGCCAGCTCCGCATCCGTGCGCCCCACACGTCTACTGGAAGGTGCTCCGCCGGAAACAGGAAGGCAAATGGAATTAAATGCTGTATGAGTGCAAAATTGTTGCATCCATAGGAGGAGTCGTTGGACATTGATCGAGCTCGAACCTTCCTTGAGATCGTCCATTCGGGCAGCTTTCTGAAGGCTGCGGATCGCCTTCACGTCACCCAGACGACGGTAAGCGCGCGCATCCGCACGCTGGAGGAAGAGCTCGGGCGTCAGCTCTTCATTCGCAACCGTAACGGCGCGCAATTGACACCGGCCGGGCGCGAGTTCGAGAGGTTTGCACAATCGTTCGTGCAGATCTGGGAACGGGCGCGCCACCAACTCGCGATACCCACGGGACGAACGAGCGTCGTGGCGTTGGGCGGCGAGCTGAGCCTCTGGAATCCGCTGCTGCTGGACTGGCTGGTCTGGATGCGGAAGATGAGTCCGGAAATCGCCATCCACGCGCAGGTTGGTGTGCCGGACCAACTCATCGAACAGCTCAGGACCGGGGTCCTCGACATCGCGGTGCTCTATGCGCCGAAGCTCTTGCCAGGTTTCAAGGTGGAGTTGCTGGTCGAAGAGCAACTTGTTCTTGTGAGGACCAAGAGCGAAGATCCGGCTGATGCGAAAGACTATGTCTATGTGGATTGGGGACCGCTGTTCGCGGCGCAGCACGACGCAAGTTCGACCGCATTCGGAGAGCCTGGATTGCTGGTTGGCCTGGGGCCGTTGGGTCTCAGCTATATTCTGCGGGCGGGCGGCATGGGCTATTTCCGCCGAGGTGCCGCGGCTCCTCATATCGAGGCGGGGCAGCTTGAGGTCGTGGAGGGCGCGCCGGAATTCACCTATCCGGCCTATGCGGTCTATCCGGAAGCAAGCGAGGCGAGAGCCGACGTGCAGGAGGCGCTACGTGGCCTGAAGCATGTTGTGAAATGATCGTTTCTCCAGGCGGGAAGCCAAAGGTTGAGCCAGGATGATCGTCACGGATTGACCGAACATGCCTTATCCATTCTGCACCATCGGTCACTCAACCCGGTCGATTGCCGAGTTCGTAGCCCTGCTGCGAGTTGGAGACATCACCCTGGTGGTCGACATAAGGACCGTCAGGCGATCGCGGGCGAACCCACAGTTCAACAGCGAGCCGCTTCCGGAAAGCCTGAAGACGTTCGGGGTCGGATATGAGCACATCGCCGAACTTGGCGGGCTGCGTGGCAAGGCGCACGGCATTCCAGCTACGCTCAATGCATTCTGGATAAACCAGAGCTTTCACAACTACGCCGACTACGCGCTCTCAGCGGAATTCCATCGCGGTTTGGACCGACTCGTGTCGCTCGGCAGGGAGTGGCGGTGTGCCGTCATGTGCTCGGAAGCGCTCTGGTGGCGCTGTCACAGGAGAATCGTGGCTGACTATCTGATCAGCCACGGAGAAGCCGTTTTTCATCTAATGGGCCACGACAATGTCGAACCGGCGAAACTCACCGACGGCGCGCGAGAGAGAGTCGACGGAACGCTTGTCTACCCGCCTTCACAGCGTGCGGGATAGCCGAGTTCTCAGGCAGCCGATGGACCCGGGTCGTCGAACCCGGTGTCGAAGGCCGCCGCAACCTTGTTCTGAGCTTGGCCGTCGGGTTCATCGGAACTGTGGACGACGCGCAGATCCGGTCCGCCCAGCCGATACGAGCCCGGCGCAGCAGCTCCCGCCAGCTTCAGCCGCTCGCGCCTTGCCGCTTCTGGTTGATAAACCACTTCGTGCACGGTCAGCGTTTCAAGGCCGCCGTCGGTCGCCGGAATGGAGATGGACTGACCCTCGGCCAGACCGAGCAACGCCAGGCCGCGCAGATTGGTGATAGGCAAAAGCATCCCGATCAAACCGCGCATGTGGTCATGGGCGACGATGCGGGTTTCGGCAGGGCCGTCGTTCACGCGATAAGCTACGCGGCTGCTGAGTGTCACGACGTTTGCCGGAATGTCTTCCCGAAACATTACAACCGCGCTCGAAATCTTCAGTTGAAGAATATTCGAGAAGGTTTCGTCCTGGATTGGATGGCGCTCCCGTATCACCTCAAGGATCGTGTAGTCCTTGGTGGTCAGTTGGCAGCTGTCGATAGTGGGCATGACACGTCTCCAGCCGGCCCGTCCAAGGGGGTCCGGCATCAAGCAATTGATCGGCTGGTGGAAAGCTACCCCTGCGCCGGGCCAGGATAGGCCGGCCCAGGGGTCAAGCTCCCGCGATCAGGCTGCCTGCATGATTGAGGAGACGGAAGGAGACGCCCATGTCTATAGGCTCGCAACGATCGCCGGAGACGCAGGTGCGAGGCGGTCGGCACTATCGCCTTCCGGGGCTGGATGGCTCACACCAAGCACCAACAGTTCGTGACGGCGCCCGTCTCGGGCGGTCCACATGATCGACTGTCCAGTTGAGAGGCCGATCAGGGCCGTGCCGATCGGCGTCAGGATTGAAACCTTGCCCTCAGAGATGTCCGCATCGCCTGGATAAACCAGCGTGATCGTCTTCCGATCGCCAGTGTCGGGCTTGAAGGTCACAGTCGAGCCCATCCGGACAGTGCCGGCGGAGACCCAACCGTCGGCGACGACGCGCGCACGCTCGAGTTCGGCAAGCAATTCATCGGACGCTTCTGGGTTTCGCGCGGCCATAGTGCTCGCGAGCGCCGCTAAACGCTCATAGTCCGACTGCGAAACACGGATATTGGGCTTACGGTAGGTTTTCGCGTTCTGTTGCATTTTGAATTCTCATAATTCTAGTGGGTCAGCCGCCATGAGGTGGTGGAAACTGGCCAATTCGAGGAGATTTTTGCTTGAAGCGGCGATGCATCGAGGACATGCGCGCCCCGTACATCACCCCATGTCAATGAAAGTCATGCCCCTCGGCTCGGGGCACATGGCGGCCGAGCCGGGGGTTACGATCCCGCGATGGGGCAAACCCGGAAAAGAAAATCAAGAAGAATTCTAGCGTCGGCGTTCATAGGACCATAGTTGGGGAAGCAATCCAGGAAGTCAAGGCAGCTGCCCCGAGGGCGTCAATCTTGAGCTATTTTGGGCGAGCGCCGAGCAACGCATTTATCACCAGTTCTCTTCCAGTCCTGTTTATCCCAGTCCCATTCGGCCTTTCTTCCGCCAATCCGAGGAAGACAAGCCGTTCGGCCATGGTTTTTGATAGTGAAGGGTAAGGTCCGCGATTCATCCGCTTGAGGGCCGTTCGTTCCTCGTTGGTGAGATCGTCCCATGTAACCGTCATGAGATTGACTTCCGTTGTTTGCGCTGTCTGGCTGAGTCGGTTCCAGTCTACCCGCGAAGGCTTTGACATGAATCGACCGAACCTCGATGCCTTGGGCCTACGGGACGGCATCCATGCCAACGATGCCGCCTTCGTTTTCCAGCACACCGATCCGCTTGACTTCCGAGCGATTGAGTTTCAGGCGGACACCGATACCGCCGCCGTTCTCGACGATGAAAACAGCCCCGGCGTTTTCCAGCGTGGTTTGCAGCGTGTCACGGACGTCCTGGCTGGGAAGGGTGATCCGACGCTCGAATTCTTCGATGACCGAGGCATCCACATCGGAATTGCTGGCGAGCTTTTCACGAGTCCATTCGACCAGCGCGCGAGCGGCGCGGCATTGGGCACCAGTGATACTCATAGACATCTCCCTCCAGACGTTCGAAATCACCGCCTGCTGAGACGAGACGCTCCAGACGCAGCGGCATCATTCACCAGAAATGGATATCGATCCCGAAAAAAGGAAGGGCTGCGTCACTCGTTCGGAAGCGAGATTTCGATGCAAGATATTTGCGCTAATACGGCAATAAATTTCGTTTGCCTTGCATGTAAAGAGAGCTGAATCTGCAATGTGAATTGACGGCATTGGTGCCGCCGTCAGGCCGGGGTGTTGGGGTGTCAGCCCTAGGAAAGCGCTGTGAGGCCCGCAGATGATGGACATGTCCAGACGCGATAATCACAAAGTGCTTTCTTGGCCGGGCGCTCGGCCTCGCGACAGAGCGCGAGCGCTGATGGCAATAGATATCATGACCTCGCCGGTCGTGGCGGTGGGGCCAGACAGCATATTGGACGAAGTGTGCGACCTCCTTGTCGCGCGCGGTTTGAGCGCGGTCGCGGTGATCGACCATGGTGCGCTGGTCGGGATCGTAAGCGAGGAGGACCTGATCCACAGGGCGGAAATAGGGACGGCCGCACCGCGGCGTTCCTGGTGGTTTCGACTCCTCGGCAGCAACACCGCGCTCGCGGCCAACTAC
>Ga0209233_1000313_pt1 | contig 54941 bp, 52 predicted proteins | sample AraplaCL_Cvi_mCL_FD_184269 | JGI IMG/M metagenome (GOLD analysis project Ga0209233, IMG submission 184269) | Arabidopsis root microbial communities from the University of North Carolina, USA - plate scrape CL_Cvi_mCL (SPAdes) (version 2) | ecosystem: Host-associated > Plants > Roots > Endosphere...
GCGAGCCCAACCCCGGGTCGGTCAAACTGACCGCGCCCGGGCCGGGTGGCCACCCGGCCCGGGCATCCCGCTGCGTAGCGGAATGACCCGCTTTTACATGAGTTCGAACAGACAACCCCGGGCTTGTCCCGGGGTCCATGGTTCCGCGTGCGCAACGCCTGATATTCGTGCGGCACGATGGATGCCGGAACAAGTCCGGCATGACGATTTGGGCAGATGACCGACTTCATCATCACCCTCATCGCCTGGGGCGGCTATCTCGGCATCTTCCTGCTGATGGCGCTCGAGAATATCTTCCCGCCCATCCCCTCCGAGGTGATCATGGGGCTCGGCGGCATCGCCGTCGCGCAGGGGCGGATGGCGATGGTGCCGCTGATCCTGTGGAGCACGCTCGGCACCATGGCGGGCAATTATGCCTGGTACGCGATCGGCCGGCGTTTCGGCTATCTCGGGCTGTGGCCGACGGTCGAGCGTCACAGCCGCTGGCTGACCGTCGACTGGCAGCATGTCGAGGACCTGCATGACTTCTTCACCCGCCACGGCCAATGGGTCGTATTCGTCTTCCGCTTCATGCCGACCTTCCGCACTATGGTCTCGCTCCCCGCCGGCATGGTCCACATGCCGCGCGGGCGCTTCCTGCTGTGGACGGCGGGGGGCGCGGCGATCTGGAACTCCATCCTCGCCGGCGCCGGCTATTATCTCGGCACGAATTTCCGCGAGCTCGACCGGTTCGTCGGCCCGGCCGCCATCGGCATCATGGCGGTGATCCTTCTGCTGTATCTCTGGCGCGTCGCGACCTGGAAACCGCGCAGCGACAGGGTGCCCTAGCCCGCAGGCGCGAGAGTCTCCGACACCGGCTCCCGGGATGTCGAAGGACGCGGCAGAAACTTCGGGCCAACGAACAGGCCGAATAGAAAGCCGCCCAGATGCGCTTCCCACGCCAGACCACCCGCTCCGCCGCTTGACCATGACATCAGCGCGAGCAGGGCGAAAAGAAATGCGTTCTGCTTGATCAGGTCCCAGCCGACGCGGCGTATCCTCGTGGATCGGACGGACACCAGCGCTCCGCCATCGACCGGAGCCCGGATCAGCAAGCCCATCAAACCGTAAAGCGCGCCCGACGCGCCCAGCATCGGTACCATCCCCGCCGGATGCAGCGCCAGGTACAGCGTCGCGCCGGCGAGCCCGCTGAGAAAGAACAGCAGCAGGAATCGGAGCCAATTCAGCGGCGTTGGCCCAAGCCGGGCGACCAGCTTTCCACCGATCGCAGCCAGCGCGGACATGTTGAAAACCAGGTGCATGGCGCTGCCATGCGCGAACATGTGCAGGAAGATAGTCTCGAACCGCCCCTGCGACAAAGCAAGGCCCGAGACACCCCAGCCGCTCATTCCACCACCAGGCACGTGCCAGACCCAGGCGACCACACAAAGCGCGCCGAGCAACGTCGCGGGAACGTACATGTACCAGGCCAGTCGCTCAGGTTCTAGCTCCCGATATTCGAGCGGACGGCCTTCGAACTCGACGGGGATCCCGCCTTGATCTTCCGCAAGCTCAAGATTGGTTCGCACCGATTCCATCAGTTCGCGAGGCGCAATCACCTGCACGCCGCCGCCGTCAGGCACGAATTCGATGAACTGGTGCGGCCAGCGTTGCCACCGCTCCTTGCCAATGGTGCGCCATCGACCATCCGATTCGGATCGGGCGTAGAGTTTCTGCACTTCCAGTGCAGCCTCGCTCCACTCCGCTTGCCGTTTCGAGACATTCATCGTGGAAGGCCGGGACACATATTGGAAAACCCAGCCGAGCAGCAGGATAAGGATTGCGACTGCCGGGAAATGCGTTGCCCCGCTGATCAGCCACAGGGTGAAGCCCAGAACGATCAGATTGGGGACCAGTTGATAGAGGCTGTAGATCGGAATCAGGTCTCGCAGCATTCCGTATCGCGAACGGATCGACAGTTCGTTTGCATCACCCGCCATATATGCAGTGTGTGCCGCCACTTGCGGGTTTGCAACCTCTTCGCCCGCGCGGCATGGTCTACATGCCAGGCGGACGCTTCCTGCTCTGGACGGCGGCCGGCGCGGCGATCTGGAACTGCATCCTCGCCGGCGCCGGCTATTATCTCGGCACGAACTTCCGCGAACTCGACCGGTTCGTCGGCCCGGCCGCCATCGGCATCATGGCTGTGATCTTCATGCTGTATCTCTGGCGCGTCGCGACCCGGAAGCCGCGCGGCTAACCGCTGAAAACGCGATTCCGGCAATCGGCCGGCGCCATCATTATTTGGTGGCATTGTTTGGTGGGCATATCCTGCCGAACTTGCGAAAGAAGCCGGGCATCCATCGAATCCGAAAGGCCCGGGCTCATGATCGGCAAAATCCTACTGGCATCCGTCCTGATGATGCCCGCAATAGCCGGGGCGCAGGGTCACCCGGCACCGCATGATCATGCGGCGATGGAGCGATTGGGCAGCGTCAGGTTCGAAACCTCATGCGCCGCAGCCATCCAGCCGCAGTTCGATCGTGCCGTCGCGCTGATGCACTCGTTCCAGTTCGGGCGCGCCATTGATGGCTATCATGGCGTTCTCGCAGCCGACCCCGGCTGCGCGATGGCCTATTGGAGGATCGCGCTCAGCAGCTGGAGCAATCCCTTCGCCGGCTTCAAATCTCCCGCCCAGTTGAAACAGGGTCTGGACGCAGTGAACCAGGCACGCGCAGCGTCTCCGAAAACCAGGCGGGAGCGAGATTATATCGAGGCAGTCGCCCTGCTCTACACTGATCCCGAACATCTCGGCCAGCAAGCCCGCCTCCTCGCCTATGAGCGCGCCATGGAGCGGCTGGCACGAGACTATCCGCAGGATAGCGAAGCCAGCATCTTCTATGCCCTGGCGCTCGCCGCAGCCGCTGACCCCGCCGACCCGACCCATGCGCAGCAGCTCAAGGCCGGGGCGATCCTCGAACGGCTGTTCGCGCGCTATCCCGATCATCCCGGGCTCGCCCATTATATCATCCATGCCTATGACGATCCGGCTTTGGCCGCACGGGCAGCCGAGGCGGCGCGGCGCTACGGCGAGATTGCCCCGTCGACGCCGCATGCCCTGCATATGCCGTCGCACACCTTCACCCGGATCGGCGACTGGCAGGCGTCGATCCAGGCCAATCTCGCCTCAGCGGCCGCAGCCCGCGCTGCCGGCCAACCGGCGGACGAGCTCCATGCCAGCGACTATCTGGTCTATGCCTATCTGCAGACCGGGCAGGATGAAGCAGCGAAGCAACTGGTCGCCGCCTCGGCGCAGGTCTTCGCCCGCTTCGATCCCGCCAATGCCACCGGCGCGGCACCGGCGTCGGCCGCCTATTTCGCGCACGCCGCGATCCCGGCGCGCTATTATCTGGAACGCCGGGACTGGGCCGGCGCGGCGAAGCTCGAGCCGCTGCCGAGCAAATTCCCCTTTGCCGACGCGATCACCTGGTTCGCTCGCGGCCTGGGCGCCGCGCATCTGCATGACGGCGCAACCGCGCGTGCGGCGATCGCCTCGCTGGACGGGATTCATGAAGCGCTCGCGAAGACCGGTGAGACCTATTGGGCCAACCAGATCGACATACAGCGGCGCGCGGTGGCTGCGACGCTGGCGCTGGCGGAGGGACATCCGGCCGACGCGCTTACCGGCATGCGCGCCGCCGCCGACATGGAGGGCAAGACCGAACAGAGTTCGGTCACGCCCGGGCCGCTGATGCCGGCGCGCGAGATGCTGGGAGAGATGCTGCTAGGCCTCGACCGGCCGACCGATGCGTTCCAGGCGTTCGAGACATCGCTGACCCAACAACCCAATCGTTTCTGGTCGTTCGTCGGGGCTGCCGAAGCCGCCAGAGCGGCTGACGATGTCCCGACGGCACGCAGCTATTTCCGGAAGCTCACGGCTATTGCCCCGCATGCCGACCAACCCGGCCGTCCGCAGCTCACCGAGGCACGCGAAGGGGCGCGGTAAGGAAGGGCCGTCGCTACAACGGACCAGGATCCTTGCCCGGCGCGAGATCGCCTCGCGCCAGGATCGCTGCCTCCCGGGCGGCGCGGATCGCGGCGTTGGTCTCGTCAAGCGCCTGCCGAGCCCGCGACTTCGGTATGGCTTGCGGGTCAGCAACCATCGGCAGGCTCATCCGCCACGCATCATGGCGCGCGCGTTGCTCCTCCAGCGTGACCGCCTCATCAGGCCCGATCGGCAGGAATCCGTCGATCAGCTCAGTCACCTCCGACCCGGGTGCGAAGCGCCGGCAGAAACGATCGTGACTTGCCGTGTCTTTCCAGCATTCCCCGCTCGCGACGGCGTGGAGCAGCCGCCCGCCGCCAGGCTCGATCGTCGCGCGATACGCCGCCAGCGCGTCGAACAACGAGCGCCCCTGGAAGCTCGGCACCGTTTCCTCGCCGATCGCCGTCGCATCCTCCGCCAGCGCGCCGATGAAACAGCGCCACCCGGCCTGGTGCGAGGCATTGTAGCGCATCGGCACGATCTCGATCGTCCCGTCAGCATTGCTGATCAGCAGCACTTGCTTCTTCGTCCGCATCGCTCTTCCCATGTGCGACCAGAGCCCTCAGGGCTCGCAGCTGCGACAGCGCCACGCCCGCTATCTGGTCAATCAGGTCGACCAGTCGCGGGAACGGCTTTTCGCGGTTTTCACAAAGAAGAGCTGCCAAACCTCTAATGCCGCCCGTCAGGCCCGCGGATGCGCGTTACGATAGACATCCAGCAAATGCGCTGCATCGACTGCGGTATAGATCTGCGTGGAGCTCAAACTGGCATGGCCGAGCAATTCCTGCAGCGCTCGCAAATCAGCGCCGCGGCCCAGCAGATGAGTCGCAAAGCTGTGCCGCAGGGCATGCGGCGTCGTCCGCTCGGGCAGGCCGAGCCGAGTCCGCGCTGCCTGCACCGCGCGGCGAATGATCGCCGGCGCCAGCGGCCCGCCCTTCGCGCCGCGGAACAGCACCGCGTCGCGCGAAATCGGCCAGGGGCAGATCTCGACATAGGCCGTGATCGCCTCGCGCACCTGCGGCAGCAGCGGCACGATCCGGGTCTTGTCGCGCTTGCCGGTGACGCTCAGCGTTTCGCCGAGCGGCAGGACCGCGCCGGTCAGCCCCGTCGCTTCGCTGATCCGCAGGCCTGCGCCGTACAGCAGCAGCAGCACCGCGAGATCGCGCGCGCCGATCCAGGGTTCGGCGGCATCCTCCGCGACATCCTCGGCAAGCGAGACCGCTTCGTCAGGCGACACCGGTCGCGGCACGCCTTTCTTGACGCGCGGCCCCTTGAGCCGCGGCGTCGCCCCGCCGGCAAAGGCCAGGAACCCGCGCACCGCCGACAATTCCCGCGCCGCCGAGGCATTGCCGAGCCCCTCGCCACGACGCTGGGCGAGAAAGGCGCGCAAATCGGCCGAACTCACCAGCTTCAGCGCCTCGGGCGATACGGGCCCGCCCCAATGGCCTTCGAGGAAACCCATCAGCCGTTCGGCCGTCGCCTGATAGGCCCGGATGGTATGGGCCGACCGCCGCCGGTCGCGACGCAGATGATCGGCAAAGGCAAGCGCGAGATCCAGCATGACGCGACCCTAGGCCATCGACTCCGCGGATCAAGCAGGCCTTGCGCGAAGCCTCAGAGGCTCACCGGCAAACATTGTACAACGCTTTGTACAATGTTTACTGGAAAATGTCAGAACCCTACTGACATTCCCAACAATCCCATCGTAACGCTTCCTGTGCCGCTCCTCGACGGCGCGATTCAAACCGCCCGTCGAGGCGGTTACCCCGTCATCATGGGACCAACTCTAGCGGCGCGGCCTCTGCTTCGCCGAGATCGCCCTGATCACCAGCCGCCCCTCGCCCGCAGGTCGATCGGCAGCGTCACGCTCGCCGCGGCGGCATCGATCAGCGCCGCGACCGCCTCGCTCTCGATCAGCGCAGGCGTCAGTTTCACATGGCGCACAACACTCCCTCCGCCTTCGAGCAACCCTTCCGGATCGGGCAGGCTCGGTCCGTTGGTCAGGAACAGGCTCGCCCAGCGCGGATAGAGCGCGATCGAGCAGACGATTGCCCGGGCATGTTCGTTCGGCCCGAAGCCGATCGCGAGCGCGTTGTAATTGTCATAGACCAGCCGAACCGCGCCGGGCAGTCGAGCTCCCACCATCGCCAAAGCGGCACGGGCATTGGCCGCAACCTCGGGCGCGAACCGGTCGATGAACATATCGAGCTGTTCTTCGGGCGTCATTGGGCTCCCCATCGACGCGATCCTATATTAGGGCCATGCCAATGTCGCGCGCCCGTGTCCTCGTCATGAATTCGGCGCTCGGCCCGCTCGATTATCGCGTGCCGCACGGCATGCAGGTCGAACCCGGCTCGATCGTGATCGCCCCGCTCGGTCCGCGCCAATTGCTCGGCGTGGTGTGGGAACCCGAGCATATGCCCTCGGACGCCGAGGTCGGCGACAACCGCCTGCGCAACCTTATCGGCGTGCTGCCCGTCGCTCCCCTCGCCGCGCCGCTCCGCCGGCTGGTCGAGTGGACCGCCAATTATTATCTCGCGCCACCCGCCGCCGTCGCCCGGATGGCGATGCCGTCCACCTCGGCGCTCGAAGGCGCGCGCACCGTCACTGAATATCGCGCGACCGGCCATATCCCGGACCGGATGACGCCGCAGCGCGAACAGGCGCTGGAGCGCATCGGCGCCACCCAGGGCCTGATCCGCGAACTGGCGATCGCCGCCGATGTCTCGGACGCAGTGATCCGAGGACTGGTGAAGACCGGCGCGCTTGAAGGGGTCGAGGTCGATATCGACAGCCCCTTCCCGGTGCCCGATCCCGAATTCGGCATCCCCGCGCTCTCGCCCGATCAGCGCGCTGCCGCTGAGGTGCTGGTGGCCAATGTCGAAGATCAGGCATTCCAGCCGACCCTGCTCGACGGCGTCACCGGCTCGGGCAAGACCGAGGTCTATTTCGAAGCCGTCGCCGCAGCGATCCGCGCCGGCAAGCAGACCCTCGTCCTGCTCCCCGAAATCGCGCTGACCGAACCCTTCCTCACCCGCTTCGCCGCCCGCTTCGGCGTCGCGCCGGTCGCCTGGCATTCGGGCCTGCGCCAGTCGCAACGCCGCCGCGCCTGGCGCGCGATCTCGAGCGGGCAGGCGCTCGTCACCGTCGGCGCGCGCTCTTCGCTGTTCCTGCCCTATGCCAATCTCGGCCTGATCGTCGTCGACGAGGCGCATGAGACCAGTTTCAAACAGGAAGAAGGCGTGCACTACCACGCCCGTGACGTGGCGGTGATGCGAGGGCTGTTCGAGCAATGCCCGGTCATCCTCGCCTCGGCGACGCCGGCGATCGAGACGCGCCATCAGGTCGCGCTCGGCCGCTATGCCGAACTGAAGCTCCCCGGCCGCTGGGGCGCAGCCGAGATGCCCGCGATCGAAGCGATCGACCTGATCGCCAGTCCGCCAGACCGCGGCCGCTGGATCGCGCCCAAACTGGTCAACGCGATCGAGGAGACTCTCGCCCGCCGCGAGCAGGTGCTGCTGTTCCTCAACCGCCGTGGCTTCGCCCCGCTGACCCTGTGCCGGACCTGCGGCCACCGCTTCCAATGCCCCAATTGCACGGCGTGGATGGTCGAGCACCGCCTCGTCCGCCGCCTCGCCTGCCATCATTGCGGCCATATCGAGCCGGTACCGCGCGCCTGCCCCGAATGCTCGAACGAGGAGACCCTGGTCGCGGTCGGGCCCGGCGTCGAGCGCATCGCCGACGAGGTGACCGCCCTGTTCCCCGAGGCGAAGACGGCGATCGTCACCTCGGACACGATCTGGTCTCCCGCCAAAGCCGCCGAGTTCGTCCACCGCATGGAGGCGCACGATATCGACATCGTGATCGGCACCCAGCTCGTCACCAAGGGCTATCACTTCCCGAACCTGACATTGGTCGGGGTGATCGATGCCGATCTCGGCCTGGACGGCGGCGATCTGCGCGCATCGGAGCGCACCTTCCAGCAGATCATGCAGGTCTCCGGCCGGGCCGGGCGCGGCGCCAAGCCGGGCCAGGTCTATATCCAGACCCACAGCCCCGATGCCCAGGTGATGCGCGCGCTGATCACCGGCGATGCCGACGCTTTCTACGAGGCCGAGACCGAATCCCGCCGCGAAGCCGGCGCCCCGCCCTTCGGCCGTTTCGCGGGCATCGTCATCTCGAGCGAGGACAAGGCGGCCGCCCATGAGATCGCCACCCTGATCGGTCGCACCGCGCCCCGGCTCGAAGCAATGGAGGTCTATGGCCCCGCCCCCGCCCCGCTCGCGATGCTGCGCGGCCGCCACCGCTACCGCCTGCTCGTCCATGCCCGGCGCGCACTCGACGTGCAGGACGTGATCCGCGACTGGCTCGGCAAGCTCGACTGGCCGGCCAAGGTGCGGGTCGTGGTGGATGTCGATCCCTACAGTTTTCTGTGACGACCAAGCGCGTTTCCCCCTGTCGCGCGCCGGATAATCCTGTCAGAAAAAGGACTATGTCCGGCGCGCCGCTTCCCTTCTGCCTGAGCCGATACCTGTCCGGGTTTTTGGCCGGCCTTCTCCTGCTGCTCATTCCCGGCGCCCCGGCCCATGCCGACGACATCTCCGCCACCGGCCGCGGCGTCGTCCGCGTCGTCACGATCGCGATGGTCGGCGATGAAGTCGTCGGTTTCGGCCATGGCAGCGGCTTCGTGGTCGCGCCCAATCGCATCGTCACCAACGCGCATGTCGTCGAACTCGCCAAACGCTATCCCGACAATGTCGTGATCGGCGTCGTGCCGTCCGAAGGCAGCAAGAGCTATGAAGGCAAGGTGATCGCCTTCGATGCGGCCCGCGATCTCGCGCTGATCGAGTTTACCGGCACCAGGCTGCCGACCGTCGCGCTCTATACCGGCCCGGTCGAGGAAGGTGCCCCGGTCGTGGCGCTCGGCTATCCGGGCAATGTCGATCTCGCGACGGCCAAGTCGGCGGTGGACTATATCCACCCGCTGTCGCCGATCCGCTCGGAGGGCAATTTCTCCGGCCGGCGGATGATGTCGGGCGTGCAGGTGCTGCTCCACACCGCCAATATCGCGCGCGGCAATTCCGGCGGCCCGCTGCTCGATCCATGCGGGCGCGTCATCGGCGTGAACTCGGCGATCACCCGCGGCGAGGAAGGCGATTCGAGCTTCGGCTTCGCCATCGCGGATACCGAACTGGCCGCCTTCCTCCAAGCGGCCAAGCAGAGCTTTCCAGCGGTCGGCATGCCCTGCACGAGCATCCTTGATCGCATCAAGCAGGATAGCGAGGCCGATGCGAAGGCGACCGCTGACGCGGAGGCAGCGAAGCGGGACGCAGCCGCCAAGGCGCAGGTCGCGCACGAGGAAGCGCTGGCCAAGGCGCGGAGCGATGCCGAGCTGCACCGCGAGAATATCATGGCGCTCGCCGCCGTCCTGCTCGTTGCCGGCGCGCTCGCGATCGGCGGCGGCGGGCTGCTGGAAGTCCGGCGGCGTCGGCGCGAGGCGATCTGGGTCGCGTCGGGTGGCGGCGTGCTGCTGATCGCGGCGGCGATCGTCTTCTTCACGCGCCCCGATGGCGAAGTCGTCCTGCCGCCTGAGGCTGTGCCGACCCAGACACCCGCCGTCTCCTCGACCGCCGCATTGGGCAAGATGGTCTGCACTGTCGTGCCGGACAAAAGCCGTGTCGTTTCGTCCGCCACTACGGATGTCGCGATCGACTGGGGCGCTGCGGGCTGCATGAACGGCCGCACCCAATATGCCGAGAATGGCAGCAAATGGGATCGCGTGCTGGTGCCCGCCCAGGACCAGACCGTCTCGGTGCTCGAGTTCGACCCGGCGACGCGGACCTATGTCAACATGCAGTATTTCCTGACCGCGGATCAGATGACCGCGGTGCGCGAGATCCGCTCGCAGGTAACGCTCAAGGCCTGCTCGCCCGACGAATCCGCCCGCACCGCGCTGTCGACCCAGCAATCGGCGATCCGCGCGGCGCTTCCCGCTTATCCCAACGAGAAGATCGTCTATTCCTGCCGGGCGGCGAACTAGGAACTATCCGTCATGCCGGACGTGTTCCGGCATCCACCTGTCCGCCAGAGTCAGGACCATGTACCCGGGACGATCCCGGGATGCTGATTCAACTATATCGCTGGATCGGGCACAGGCTGACCACGGGACGCCTCCAGAAGCCCGGCAGCTCTTTCTTATGGTCGGCCTCTTGAATGATTTCCGCTGCCAAGCGGCAGCGGACCGCGCCCTGCATTTCCCTGATAATTCCCTGTTCCGTGCCGGACGACGCGACGAGCATTTTATTTAAGTATCTGTAATAGAATAATTATTCCAGAAATCGGACAGGCAATGGCATCAAGAAAAAAAGCAATTCCCTGATAATTCCCTGATATCGGCGGCGTAACAGGGAAATCGCATAGCCGCGGCAGGGCGCCCGGCAGGCCGGCATACCCGCCTTGCCCAACGGCTTATCGAGAACGGGCCCAGAAGGGTTGGACGAACCGGCGCCGGCGCCAGGCGATCGTCGTGACGACCATGCCGAAGATCGTGCAGATCAGGATCGCGGGAAGCGACGCCTCAGCGCCGAACGCGCCGCCGGTCAGCAGATCGGAACCGGAAATGCGCGGGACCAGCACGCCGTCGACCGCGCCCCCCGAAACGGCGATGCCGTAGATCCCGCCCTGGGTGAAGTTCCACGCGGCATGAACGCCGATCGCGGCCCATAGCCGCCGCGTCAGCATATAGAGCGCCGCGAGCATGATGCCGGCCTCGAGCGCGATCGCCACCGCCGGCAGCAGCCCGGCATGGGGATTGGCGAGATGCCCCGCACCGAACAGGGCCGCCGAGAAGATCAGCGCGATCCAGGTCCCCAGCGAGGATTCGACCAGCCGGAAGATGATGCCGCGCACGACGATCTCCTCGCCCACACCGGAGACGAGCGACAAGGCCAGCACCGGAAGGAGCACCGTTACTGGATGCTCGCCGATCACATGATAGCCGCCGAACAGCGCGATAACGGCGACGACCAGCGAGAACAGCAGGAAGCCGGTCAGCAGCCCCGCGCCCAGTTCCTTCGCCGATCCCGCGGCAGCGAACTCCGACACCGCCGGCCTCCGCTCGACGAAACGGACGAAGAGAATATAGCCGATCACCGCCGCACCGGTCGTGCACAGGCCCGTTGCCAGGCTGGCGAGGGGGCCATGGGCATGGACGACGAAACGGGCCGTCATCGCCACGAGGATTTCCGGGCCGATGACCATCACCATGCCGATGATAATGAGCAGCAGCGGAAAGTGGATGATCCGCCAGAACAGGCTGTCGGGTGGTGTGACGGGTTTGATCGGTTCCATGGCGTGCCCCCTGCTTCTGCCCCTGATCCTGGAGCCAGCCTAGCGAGCATCGCGGACCCGTGCAAAAACCCTTACTGACGATCGATCCGGGCTGCGAAACAGCCACGTTTCGCATTGTGCGCGTGGAGATAGGCGACTGAGGGATCAGCGAAGAAACGATCGATCAGCGCGACGAGCGCGCGGCCTTCGACCAGATCGGCATCGGTCATCATCCCGTCTGCATCATAGGCCCGCACCGACAGCGTGCGGATCGCAAGTTGATCGGGCACTTCATTTGCGAACTGGGCAGGGTCGGCCGCACCCTCGCGCACGAAGATCGCGTGGCGCTGGCGATAAGGCGAATCGACGGGCAGATGCTCGTGATTGAGCAGCAGCATCGTCTCCCCGACCTCAGCGTCCTCAAGCGAAACGCGGCAGGGAAAGCCGGGCTTCGCATCGACCGCCATCCGCACCACGCCCTGCTCGGCCAGGGCGGCATCGGACAGTCCGTACAGGGCAGTGAAGGGCGCGGGGTCGAGCCCGCGGATCACGAAGCCGCTCATGCCACGCCCTCCCGCTTGCGCAACACGACCTTGCGATCGAGCCCGTATGCATAGCCGCCCAGGCTGCCGTCGCTGCGTTGTGCGCGGTGGCAGGGGATGACGATCGAGACATGATTGGCCCCGCACGCCGTGCCGGCCGCTCGCACTGCCCTGGGGTTGCCGGCCATCGCCGCAAGCTCGCTATAGGTCCGCGTTTCGCCTGCCGGGATGGCGCGCAGCGCCTGCCACACTGCTTCCTGAAAGGCAGTGCCTTGCACATCGAGCGGCAAGTCCTGGTCGCGCTCCGGCGATTCGACGCTGGCGACGACACGGGCCGCGAGATCGGCCAGCGCAGCACCGCCCGGCACGATCTCCGCATGCGGGAAGCGCTGCTTCAACGCTTCCTCGCCCTCGTCGAACGAGACCCGGCACAGGCCCTTGTCGGTCGCGGCGACGAGCATCGGGCCGAGGCTGGTATCAGCGATCGTCCAGCGGATCGTCACCCCCGCCCCGCCCTTGCGCCATGCGCTGGGGGTCATGCCGAGCCGTTTCGCGCCGTCCTCATAGAAGCGGCTGGGGGCTGAATAGCCCGCCTCATAGATTGCCTGGGTCACTGTATTCTCCTCGATCAGGGCCTTGGCCGCACGCTGGGCGCGCAGGCCGCGCGCATAGGCGGCCGGGGTGACCCCGGTCGCGCGCTTGAACAGGCGGTGGAAATGATGCGGGGCGTAGCCGACCTGCGCCGCAAGCTCTTCGAGACCGAGGCCATCCTCGCTCGCCTCGATCAGGGCGACGGCCTCGGCCACCGCGATCCGGTCGCGCCCGACCTCATCGGGCTTGCAGCGCAGGCAGGCGCGAAAACCCGCCGCCCGGGCTTCCGCTCCGTCGCGGTAGAACAGGACATGGTCGCGCTTCGGGTGCCGCGCCGGGCAGCTTGGCTTGCAATAGATGCCCGTGGTGGTGACGGCACCGACGAAGCGGCCGTCATAAGCGCGATCGCGGCGATGGAAGGCCGCCCAGGCGCTGTCGGAGTCGATGGCTGTTTGCTGTGTCATGCCCTGGATATAGGCCGCACGCGGGGCAGCGACATCCCGACGCTTGCGCTCAAAGTCTGCCCGGAAATCAGGCCCTGATCTTGATGCAGTTCCGCCCGGCTTCCTTGGCTTCGTACAGCGCCTCATCCGCCCGGGCCAGCGCGTCAGTCAGTTCCGTCGTCGCCGGGTTGATGGTGGCGATACCGAAGCTCGCGGTCACCGAGACGCTGCCCTTGATCGACCAGATGCTGGCGCCGGCAATCGCTGCGCTCAGGCGCGCGACCGCGGCAGGAGCACCCTTGGTGTCGCCATCGGTCAGCAGGATCGCGAACTCCTCGCCGCCGAGCCGACCGAGCAGGTCATTCTGGCGCAGATGCGCGCGACAGCACTCAGCGACCTTGGCGAGCACCAGATCGCCCGCGGCATGGCCATAGCGATCATTGACCTTCTTGAAATAATCGATGTCGCACATGACGATCGTGGCATGCGCACGCCGGCGCCGCAGCCGCTCGAACTCGCGATTGGCCATCCGGGTGAAGCCGCGGCGGTTGAGCGCGCCCGTCAGGATGTCGGTCTCCGACAAGGTCTCGAGCTGGGCGATGAGCTGTTTCCGCTCGGTGATGTCGCGCAGGTTGACGACAGTGCCGCCGACGGCGGGCACATGCAGGAGATTGGTGGCCATCACCTCGAACTCGCGCCGTTCGCCGCTGCGATGCATCAGCGGCAGCTCGGCGGTGATGGGAACCCCGGGGCTTTCGCGAACGGTGGTGAGAAAGCGCTGCGCATCGGCCGCCGCCTCGGGCTGGACGAAGGTGATCGGGTGCCGGCCCACCATCTCCCCCGGCAGATAGCCGAGCACGTTCCGGGCGCTGAAATTGTCGTAGATGAAGGCGCCGGTGGCATCGACGATGCCGATAATGTCCGACGTGGTTTCGATCATCGACCGGAAGCGCTGCTCGCTTCCTTTCAACGCGGCGGCTTCGCGGGCGGTCATGCTCGCCAGCGCGCGATCGAAATAGGCGGTCATGAGTCCCAGGAGCAACAGGAAGGTCGACGCAATGACGACGGCCAGCGCGAGGATCGCCGGCTCGATCAGCGGATCGGGCGCCATCGCACGACCGGTCACCTCGAACGTCGCCGCGGCCATGGCGGTATAATGCATGCCGGAAATGGCGATGCCCATCAGCAGCGACGCGCCGACCCGTTCCGATGTGTCCCGGGTGCGGAAGGCGAGCCACAAAGCCGCCGTCGCCGCAAAGAGCGCGATCGCGACCGACAGGCCGACCAGCGGGCGGTCATAGACAATGGTGACGCCCGGTACGCGGAGCGCGGCCATGCCGACATAGTGCATGGCGACGATGCCGGACCCGACGAGGAGACCGCTCCAGAGCAATGACGCCCGGCTCACGCCGAATCGGCACACCAGGTTGAGACCGACGCCGCTCGCGATGATCGGCAGCACCAGCGACAACAGGGTGAGCGACGTATCGTAGGTGGCCGGCAGGTCCATCGACAACATGCCGATGAAGTGCATCGCCCATGTCCCCCCGCCGAGCGCCACCGCTGCGGCGCGGATCCACCAGCGCCGCGCATGCGGTTCGGCCACGAGGATTCGGCCGGAGAGGTTCAGCGCAGTGAAGGAAGCGAAGATCGATACCGCGATCGATACCGCGACAAGAGCCACGCTGATGGCGTTCGTCATGCCCATCGCGCAGTCCTAGGCTCGCCGGTTTAACAGTCCTTTAACATTTGGCTCCGGGGCGGCTGCAGCAGACGCTCAATGCGAACTCGAAGCCGCCATCACGCGGGAGCGCAGCCATGCCAGGATCATTGCCTGCGACACATCGTGATAGGCCAGCGCGTGCCCGGCGCCGGGCACCAGTTCCAGCCTCGCCGCCGGGTTCGCGCGGGCGAGCGCCCGGGCGTGCGCCACCGGTACGGTCGTGTCCGCCGTGCCGTGCAGCAACAATATCGGGCAGGTGATGGACGGCAATTTCGCCACATTCTCGAATCGGTCGCGCACGAGCAGATAGGTCGGGACATAGGGATAATGGTCCCCTGCAGCCCGGACGAGGCTGGCAAAGCCCGAAACCAGGACAAGCCCGCCGACCTTGTGCCGCGCGGCAACCTCAGTCGCGGCGCCCGAGCCGAGCGAGTTGCCGATGACCACGATCCGGTCTTCGCCAATGCCTTTGGCAGTGAGCCAGTGCAGGGCGGCCTCGCCATCGCGGTAAAGGCCCTGCTCGCTCGGCGACCCCGGATTGCCGCCATAGCCGCGATATTCGGGCAGCAGTGCACCATAGCCCTGCGCGATGAGCAAGCGCGTCGCATAGGCGCTGCCCGCGATATCTCCGCCATTGCCGTGGAAGAACAACAGGGTCGGCAGCCCCGGCTTTGCGGGACGATAAAAGGCCCGCAGCTTCAGCCCATCGCTGGTCTCGATCCGGACATCGTCGAAACCCGCCGCAAGGACCGCGCTCGCTTTCGGCGCCGGATAGAAGAAATCCCGCTGGAACAGGAACAGCGCCCCCACCGCGAGAAGATAGAGAAACAGTACCGCTCCCGCGATGCCAAGGAGGATCCTTCTGACTCTCACCCCCGGTTCGCTTCGAACAGCTCCAGCGTCCGCTCCTTCGCCAGATCGCAGCTCGGCTCGTGGAAATCCTTGCGCCGATCCGAATTGAAGCCATGCCCGGCCTCATAGATATAGACGGTCGCGTTCGGGTGATCCGCGGCGATGACCTTCTCGACGCCTTCCATCGGAATGCCCTGATCGTGCCGGCCGAAATGGAGAATGACGGGGACCTTGGGCACCTCATCGGCCGTGCCGGGGACGAGGCTGCCATAATAGCTCGAGGCCGCCGCCAAGCCGTTCAAGCGCGTCGCCGCCAGCCAGGCGATCGACCCGCCATAGCAATAGCCGACCACGAAGACCGGCCCCTTCGCCTTCAGGGCATCCACACAGGTCTGGACGTCAGCGAGCGAGAGTTCGATCGGATGAAGCACCCGCGCGAGCTCGACGCCCCGGGCGAGCCCATCGCCGGAATAATCGGCCTCGAAGCCGGGATGCTCGCGATCGAACAAGGCCGGCGCGAGCACCTCATAGCCGTCGGCGGCATATTCCTCCGCCAGATCGCGGATATGATCAGTGATGCCGAAGATCTCCTGGACGAGGACGAGCCCGCCACGCCGCTCGCCTTCGGGCTCGACATGATAGACGCCGATCCCGGCACCGTCGGACATCGTCATTGTTTCCATCCGTCCGGCCATTGCTGTTCCTCCTCGGCGTTGTAGGCTCATCGCGAGATGACTGCCGTTCGCGATGGGAAAAGAAAAGCGGGAATGATATCGAGGAATGCGCATCGCGACCTGGGGATCAGGTGCGATGCCCGGGGAGCGGTCGATGCCATATCTCAGTTCGCGATCCGCCGCCCTGCTGATCGCATCGATCGGTCTTTTGTCGATCGGCGGTTGCGACGATCCCAAGGCTCGCGCCGCGCAACGGGAAGCCGGGGTGGTCGCCGATGCTTACGCGCTCCAGGGTGAGGCGCAGCGGGCCTGTCTGTGCGAGCGCACGCGCGGCACCGGCAGCCAAAAAGAATGCTGGTCGAAATTCGAGGCGGCAATCGCGCCAAAGCACGCGGAAGAAGAGACTTCTTCCTGCGACCCTGTCTACGCCATGGCCCGGTCCTGGTCGGAAAACGGCGCTGATCGATATGTGGTCACGCAGTACAGGGCGCTGATCTCGCCCGCCGAGGTCGTCCTGTGCACGCCAGCCGAGGCCAAGGCGGCGGAAGACGCGATCAATGCAGCCGGCAATGATCCCGCGGCCATGGCAAAGGCGGATCGCCTGGTGCTCGGGATCGCACACGGTCAGCCGTTCGCTGCGGTCCCGGGCAGGCCTGATTGCGGCTGACAGTGGCGGCGGCATTGCCGGGGCGATACATGAGCAGGGGATGAGTTGCCCCCGAGCCCCGGGGCGGAGTCGGGTTGCATCGCAGCGAACCCGATGCTAACCGCGCGGCGACCCATCCCGGGGGGCCGATTCCGGCCTCCCTTTTCGTATGGGTCATGCAACCCGTTCCAAACGAGGATTTCGATCGCGTGGAGACATCCGGCGGTATTCAAGCGAGTTTAAGCGGACGCTATGCGACCGCACTGTTCGAACTCGCGCGCGACGCGAAGACGATCGACACGGTCGAGGCGAGCCTCGCCAATGTGCGCGCCGCGCTTGAGCAGTCGGACGAGTTCGCCCGCCTCGTCGCCAGCCCGCTGGTCAGCCGCACCGATGCAGCCAAAGCCGTCGCAGCGAGCGCCGCTGCGATGGGCCTGGACGCCACCACCAAGAATTTCCTCGGCGTGCTTGCCGAGAATCGCCGGCTCGCCCAGCTTCCCGCGATCATCCGCGCGTTCCGCAGCCTCGCCGCCAACCATCGCGGCGAGACGACCGCCGAGGTCATCTCGGCCCATCCGCTTTCCGCGTCCCAGGTCGATGCCCTGAAGCAGCAGCTTCGCACCCGCATCGGCCGTGACGTTTCCGTCGACCTTTCGGTCGATCCCGCCCTGCTTGGCGGGCTGGTCGTGAAGATCGGCTCGCAGATGATCGATTCGTCGATCCGCACCCGTCTCAACACTCTCGCGCATGCAATGAAAGGCTGACAGCTTCACGCTGTTGGGAAAGGCTGACAATGGATATCCGCGCCGCAGAAATCTCGAAGGTCATCAAGGACCAGATCGCCAATTTCGGCACCGAGGCCCAGGTCTCTGAGACCGGCCAGGTGCTCTCGGTCGGTGACGGCATCGCGCGCATTCACGGGCTCGACAACGTCCAGGCGGGCGAGATGGTCGAGTTCTCGAACGGCGTGCAGGGCATGGCGCTCAACCTCGAGGCCGACAATGTCGGCGTCGTGATCTTCGGCTCTGACTCGGAGATCAAGGAAGGCGATGTCGTCAAGCGCACCGGCACGATCGTCGACGTGCCGATCGGCAAGGAGCTGCTCGGCCGTGTGGTCGACGGCCTCGGCAACCCGATCGACGGCAAGGGCCCGATCGCGACGACTCAGCGCAGCCGCGTCGAAGTCAAGGCGCCGGGCATCATCCCGCGTACCTCGGTGCATGAGCCCGTGCAGACCGGCCTCAAGGCGATCGACGCGCTCGTCCCGGTCGGCCGCGGCCAGCGCGAGCTGATCATCGGCGACCGCCAGACCGGCAAGTCGGCCGTCGCGATCGACACGTTCATCAACCAGAAGACGGTCAACGCCGGCGATGACGAGAGCAAGAAGCTTTATTGCATCTATGTCGCGGTCGGCCAGAAGCGCTCGACCGTCGCGCAGCTCGTCCGCACGCTGACCGAGAATGGCGCGATGGACTATTCGATCGTCGTCGCCGCGACCGCCTCGGACCCGGCGCCGCTGCAGTTCCTCGCGCCCTATACCGGCACTGCGATGGGCGAGTATTTCCGTGACAACGGCATGCACGCGCTGATCGTGTTCGACGATCTGTCGAAGCAGGCAGTCGCCTATCGCCAGATGTCGCTGCTGCTGCGCCGCCCGCCGGGCCGCGAAGCCTATCCCGGCGACGTGTTCTATCTCCACTCGCGCCTGCTCGAGCGTGCGGCGAAGATGAACAAGGACAATGGCTCGGGCTCGCTCACCGCGCTGCCGATCATCGAGACCCAGGCAGGCGACGTGTCGGCGTACATCCCGACCAACGTGATCTCGATCACTGACGGCCAGATCTTCCTCGAGACCGACCTGTTCTTCGCCGGCATCCGCCCCGCGATCAACGTCGGCCTTTCGGTCAGCCGAGTCGGCTCGGCCGCGCAGACCAAGGCGATGAAGAAGGTGTCCGGCTCGATCAAGCTCGAGCTCGCCCAGTATCGCGAGATGGCTGCGTTCGCGCAGTTCGGTTCGGACCTCGACGCCTCGACCCAGAAGCTGCTCAACCGCGGCGCGCGCCTGACCGAGCTGCTCAAGCAGGCCCAGTTCAGCCCGCTGCCGTTCGAGGAGCAGACCGCTTCGATCTTCGCCGGCACCAATGGCTATCTCGATGCGGTTCCGGTCGATGCCGTGGTCCGGTACGAGGCAGCGATGCTCGCTGACCTGCGCGCCAACCATGCCGATGTGCTGACGACGATCCGCGACACCAAGGATCTCGGCGACGACGCGAAGAAGGGCCTGGTCGCAGCGCTCGACAGCTTCGCGAAGACGTTTGCGTAACTGAGGATTAACACGTCGCCCCGGCGGAGGCCGGGGCCGCTTCGTAACTGAGCGATCCCGGCCTCCGCCGGGATGACGATCTGGGGAAGACGATTGGCTAGTCTAAAAGCCCTCAAGATCCGCATCGGCTCAGTGAAGTCGACGCAGAAGATCACCAAGGCGATGAAGATGGTCGCCGCCGCGAAGCTGCGCCGGGCGCAGGAAGCGGCCGTCGCCGGCCGCCCTTATGCCGAGCGGCTCGAAAAGGTGATGGCCAGCCTCGCCGCCAAGGTGAGCGTCAGCGAATCCTCGCCGAAGCTGCTCGCCGGCACCGGCAAGGACCAGGTCCATCTGCTGGTCGTCGCGACCTCCGAGCGGGGTCTCGCCGGCGCGTTCAACTCCAACATCGTCCGTGCGGCCCGCCGCAAGGCCGAGGAGCTGATCGCCCAGGGCAAGACGGTGAAGATCTATATCGCCGGCAAGAAGGGGCGCGTGCTGAAGCGCTTCTACCCGAACCTGATCGTCGCCGATCATGAGATGGGCCATATCAAGACTGTCGCCTTCGCCGATGCGCGGGCGATCGCCGATGACGTGATTGCGCGCTTCAACGCCGGCCAGTTCGACGTCGCCCATCTCTTCTACGCCCGTTTCCAGTCGGCGCTGGTGCAGGAGCCGGTCGGCCGTCAGATCATCCCCGTCGCGATCGACACCAATGTCGTCCGGCTCAGCGAGAACGGCACGCGGGTGAGCGAGAGCGGCGCGGTCGTCTCGACCGGCGGCGGTGCCGCGGTCGAGTATGAGCCCGACGAGGAATCGATCCTCGCCGATCTGCTGCCGCGCAACGTCGCGATCCAGATCTTCCGCGCCTTGCTCGAAAACGCAGCATCCGAACAGGGCAGCCGCATGACCGCGATGGACAATGCCACGCGCAATGCCGGCGACATGATCAACAAGCTGACGATCCAGTACAACCGCGCCCGCCAGGCGGCAATTACGACCGAGCTGGTGGAGATCATTTCCGGCGCCGAGGCGCTTTAACTTTGCTGTTCCCCGGCGAAGGCCGGGGTCCAGTTACGCAGGTCCCCCAACTGGGCCCCGGCCTTCGCCGGGGAACAAAGAAGGCAAGAAGGCAGAATAGACATGGCAACCGCAGCCCCGACCACCAAGAAGCCCGCCGCCAAGCGCGCGCCCAAGGCCGCCGCGCCCAAGGTGGAAACCACCGCCACCGCGCCCGTCGCGACGACGAACAATGTCGGCCGCATCAGCCAGGTGATCGGCGCCGTCGTCGACGTCGCCTTCCCGCAGGGCAGCCTGCCCGCGATCCTTTCGGCGCTCGAGACCGACAATAACGGCAACCGCCTCGTCCTCGAGGTCGCCCAGCATCTCGGCGAGAACACGGTGCGCACGATCGCGATGGACGCGACCGAGGGCCTGACCCGCGGGCAGACCGTGACCGACACCGGTTCGCAGATCCGCGTGCCGGTCGGTCCGATGACGCTCGGCCGAATCCTCAACGTGATCGGCGAGCCGATCGACGAGCGCGGCCCGGTCGGCCATGCCGAGACGATGCCGATCCACGCACCGGCACCGCTCTTCGTTGACCAGTCGACCGAGAGCAGCATCCTCGTGACGGGCATCAAGGTCATCGACCTGCTCGCGCCGTACGCGAAGGGCGGCAAGATCGGCCTGTTCGGCGGCGCCGGCGTGGGCAAGACCGTGCTCATCCAGGAGCTGATCAACAACATCGCCAAGGGCCATGGCGGCACCTCGGTGTTTGCCGGCGTGGGCGAGCGTACCCGTGAGGGCAATGATCTCTATCACGAGTTCCTCGACGCGAAGGTCATCGCCAGCGACGCCGATGGCAATGCCATCTCCGAAGGCTCGAAGGTCGCCCTGGTCTATGGCCAGATGAACGAGCCGCCGGGCGCCCGCGCCCGCGTCGCGCTCTCGGGCCTGACCATCGCCGAATATTTCCGCGACGTCGAAGGCCAGGACGTGCTGTTCTTCGTCGACAACATCTTCCGCTTCACCCAGGCGGGCTCGGAAGTGTCGGCGCTGCTCGGCCGCATTCCTTCGGCCGTGGGCTATCAGCCGACCCTGTCGACCGACATGGGCGCGCTGCAGGAGCGCATCACCTCGACCAACAAGGGCTCGATCACCTCGGTGCAGGCGATCTATGTGCCCGCCGACGATCTTACCGATCCGGCGCCGGCAACCTCCTTCGCCCATCTCGACGCGACGACCGTGCTCAACCGCGCGATCTCGGAAAAGGGCATCTATCCGGCGGTCGATCCGCTCGACTCGACGAGCCGCGTGCTCGAGCCGCGCATCGTCGGCCAGGAGCATTACGACACCGCCCGTGCCGTGCAGTCGACTCTGCAGAAGTACAAGTCGCTGCAGGACATCATCGCGATCCTCGGCATGGACGAGCTTTCCGAAGAGGATAAGCTGACCGTGTCGCGCGCGCGCAAGATCGAGCGCTTCCTGTCGCAGCCGTTCCACGTCGCGCAGGTCTTCACCGGCATCGAGGGCAAGTTCGTCCAGATCGAGGATACGGTGAAGAGCTTCAAGGCGGTGGTCGAAGGCGAATATGATCACCTGCCCGAGAGCGCCTTCTACATGGTCGGCGGCATCGAGGACGTGATCGCCAAGGCCGAGAAGATGGCGCAGGAAGCGTAATCCAACTTAAGCCCTCCCCTTCAGGGGAGGGGTTGGGGGGTGGGGGACGTCTCACCGAGACAAGCGCTTGGTACTACTGCCCCACCCCAACCCCTCCCCTGAAGGGGAGGGGCTTAGAGAGAAAAGAAATGCTGCACTTCGAACTCGTCACGCCTGAAAAGCTCGTCCGCTCGGAGGAGGTCTATATGGTCGTCGTCCCCGGCAGCGAGGGCGATTTCGGCGTGCTCCAGGGCCACGCCCCGGTCATGTCGACGATCCGCGACGGCGCGCTTTCGATCTACCGCACCGAGAAGGGCGAGCCCGAGAGACTCGCGATCCAGGGCGGGTTCGCTGAAGTAAGCGCGACCGGGCTTACGATCCTCGCCGAAAGTGTTGGCGACAGCGCCTCATTGGGTGCGCCGGTAAACCCAGCGCATCGGCCTGCCGCCCCCGATCGTTGAGATCTCCGCGTTGGGGCATCGCCCTCCATCCAGTAGCGGATACGCTGCGGATAATCATGCGCCGGATTCGCGAAGACGATTTCGCGCGGCCCCTGCGACACCATCGGAAATTCCACGCGGGCGGCCCCCTGGGGCGATGCCCAATAGGCCAGCTTGCCGTCAGGCCCGGCGAGAATCTCGGTCGCCTCCCATTCGCGCAGATCGCTCCCCACGCCGCTCCGGCCAGCGCCCAGCATGATGCCGCCGCGCGGGCCCATCCAGCATTCCTCGGTCCAGTGATCGCCGCTCGCCTGTTCCCAGCATCCCGCCATCCAGGCGGGCAGCTCGCCGGCGGCCGGTTTCGATTGGGCAACGCCAGGGCCGCTCGCGGCGATCGCCAGCGCGGCCAGCATCGCGATCGTCAGGCGCATGGTCGGCTCCCCGTGATCCTGTCCGGCGGTGCATAGCGCAAAAACACGGAGATCGCACCGAACCTCGCGATTTGGTTAGGCAATTGTCAAACCTTCGCCGTTACCGCTCCCTACAGGTATGAGGGATCAAACCATATGAGCGCATTTGGGCGTCGCCCCGGAGCAGGCGGTGGAGCCGCCGCCACACGGCCCGCCTTTGGCGTCGCGCGGCCGATGCAGGGTGGTGGCGCCGCACGTCCGTCCGAGCCAGAAGGCGGCGCGCAATTTCCGCCGCTCGTCAATCTGCCCGTCCCGGGGGAAGCGCCGCCCGCGACCGGCAACATGCCCGGATCGCAACAGGACGCACTGACCCGGCTCGCCGAACGCCAGAATGCCTCGGGCGAGTCCGGCAGCAGCAAGGTCGAGGGTTTCGAGAGCTCGATCCACAAGATCAAGGAGCAGGTCCTCCCCCGCCTGCTCGAACGAGTCGATCCCGAAGCCGCAGCGACGCTCAACAAGGACGAGCTCGCCGAGGAATTCCGCCCGATCATCGGCGAAGTGCTCGCCGAGCTCAAGCTGACGCTCAACCGCCGCGAGCAGTTCGCGCTCGAAAAGGTGCTGGTCGACGAACTGCTCGGCCTCGGGCCGCTCGAGGAACTGCTCGCTGATCCGAACATCTCCGATATCATGGTCAACGGGCCGGAACAGACCTTTGTCGAGCGCAAGGGCAAGCTCGAACTGGCGCAGATCCAGTTCCGCGACGAGGAGCATCTGTTCCAGATCGCGCAGCGCATCTGCAACTCGGTCGGCCGCCGCGTCGACCAGACCAGCCCGCTCGCCGACGCCCGCCTCAAGGACGGCTCGCGTGTCAACGTGATCGTCCCGCCGCTCTCCCTGCGCGGCACCGCGATCTCGATTCGTAAATTCTCCGCCAAGCCGATCACGCTCGACATGATGGCCGGCTTCGGCTCGATGAGCCCGAAAATGGCGACTGCGCTGAAGATCGCGGGCGCCTGCCGCTTCAACGTCGTCATCTCCGGCGGTACCGGCTCGGGCAAGACGACGATGCTCAACGCCCTGTCGAAGATGATCGACCCGGGCGAGCGCGTGCTGACGATCGAGGACGCGGCCGAGCTCCGGCTGCAGCAGCCGCACTGGCTGCCGCTCGAAACCCGCCCGGCCAACCTCGAAGGCCAGGGCGAGATCAGCATCCGCGATCTCGTCAAGAACGCGCTGCGTATGCGTCCTGACCGCATCATCCTCGGCGAAATTCGCGGCTCCGAGTGTTTCGACATGCTCGCGGCCATGAACACCGGCCATGACGGTTCGATGTGTACGCTCCACGCCAACTCTCCGCGCGAGGCGCTCGCCCGTATGGAGAACATGGTGATGATGTCGGACATCAAGGTGCCGAAGGAAGCGATCAGCCGCCAGATCGCCGATTCGGTCGAGATGATCATTCAGGTGAAGCGCCTGCGCGACGGCTCGCGCCGCGTGACCAACGTCACCGAGGTGATCGGCATGGAAGGCCCGGTGATCGTCACCCAGGAACTGTTCAAGTTCGAGTATCTCGACGAGAGCGCCGACGGCAAGATCATCGGCGAGTACCGCTCGATGGGCCTGCGCCCCTATACGCTGGAAAAGGCGCGGCAGTTCGGGTTTGACCAGGCGTATCTGGAGGCTTGTCTGTAATTCCTTCTCCCCTTGTGGGAGTTTTGCCGAGCGACGGGTCGAAATGCCCCCCGGGCATTTCTAAAACATGCCGGGGGCATGTTTTACCCGACGCTCGGCAAAACTGGATACGGAGACTTACGAGCGAAGCGAGTTAGTCGGAGTTGGATGAGGGGGCTGAGGCTCGAGACAGTCGGGTGTCCCCCTCACCCTCCCAAGCTTCGCTTGGGCCCCTCCCTCTCCCACAAGGGGAGAGGGGAAAGATTCAGCTCTTGTACGCAATGCTCGCCAGAATAGCCGCGGCGATCAGCGCGAGCACCTGAACCGCCGGCCAGTCGATGATCCCGACCTTGTCGAGATCGATGCGCCGCTTGCGCCGCCAATCCCGGAAGCCGGCAAAGACCGCAAGCGCCAGGCTCGCGCCGGCGCCTGTCCAGAATTCAACGGCCATGGATAAGCTCAGTCGCCGAGCTTCTCGATCTTCTCGTGGAGCCGGCTGAGCTCGGCCTTGAGCGCCGCGATCTCGGCGTCCTTGCCGGCGACAGGCGCCTCGCCCGGTGCACCACCCGGTTTGACTGCGCCGGGCTTGAACGCAGCGGTGGCCGCCTCGAACATCTGGATGTTGCGCTTGGCGATCTCGGCAAAGGGCGAGTTGGCAAACGCACCTTCGACTGCCGATTTGAACTGCTCATGGTTGCGGCGGAAGCTGTCCATCGACGCTTCGAGATAGCCCGGCACCATCGCCTGCATCGAATCGCCGTACATCGCGATCAGCTGGCGCAGGAAATTGACCGGGAGCATGGTCTGCCCGCGCGCCTCTTCCTCCATGATGATCTGGGTCAGGATGTTGTGCGTGATGTCGTCCTCGGTCTTCGCATCGACGACCTTGAAGTCCCGGCCCTCGCGCGTCATCGCTGCAAGGTGCTCAAGCGTGATGTAGGACGAAGTCTCGGTATTATAGAGACGCCGGTTCGCATATTTCTTGATAATGACCGGGCCGTCGCCGGTATTGTGTTTCTTCATGGGAAGGCTCCCAGCCCCAGTGGTCGATCCACCTGTAACACCCTTTATTGCCGCACCGCAACACGGTCCGCGCCCCCTGCCGCTGTTCCTGGAAATGTTGCGCCGCGAGACTGCAACATCGCCTGAACGGCGCAGCGCAGCGCTGGCCGGTTTGCGCGCCTATCAGGAGGCACCGCGCGGTCGCGCACGCCGCCTTGCGCCGGTGCGCTATCGCAAGGGCCGGGCGCGACTGCGCGACTATGGGACGAAGGGCAGCACCGGCAGGCCGGTGATCTTCATTCCCTCGCTGATCAACCCGCCTTTCATCCTCGATCTCGCGCCGGACACCTCGTTGCTGCGCTGGCTGGCGAGTCGCGGCTTTCGCCCGCTGCTGCTCGACTGGGGCACGCCTGTGCCCGAAGCGCGCGATATGGACGTCACGGCCCATGTCGAGCAATTGCTGCTGCCGCTGATCGCGAAGCTCCCCGAGCCGCCGGTGCTGGCGGGATATTGCCTCGGCGGGACGATCGCGCTCGCCGCCGCCTGCGCGGTGCCGGTCGCCGGCCTCGCGCTGATCGCTGCACCCTGGCACTTCGCAGGCTTCGGCAGCGCAGCACGCGCCGATATCGCGTCGCTTTGGCGCAGCGCACAACCCATGTGCGAGACGCTCGGGCTGGTGCCGATGGAGGTGTTGCAGTCCGGCTTCTGGCGGCTCGACCCGGCCCGCACCATCGCCAAATATGTCGCCTTCGCCGGGATGGAACCGGGCAGCGCCGCTGCCGCCTCCTTTGTCGCGCTCGAAGACTGGGCCAATGCCGGCGCGCCGCTGACCTACGCCGCCGGCAGACAGATGTTCGAGGATCTGATCGGCGGCGATGTGACGGGCAGGGGCGACTGGCAGGTAGGCGGCGCTATCGCCGACCCCGCGCGCCTCTCCTGCCCCGCGATCGACTTCGTTTCGCTCAGCGACCGCATCGTCCCTGCCGCCAGCGCGGCCGATCTGCCCGACCGGCGCGACCTCGGCGCGGGGCATGTCGGGATGATCGTCGGGCGCGGTGCGCGTGCGCAGCTTTGGGAGCCGCTGGCGGACTGGCTAAGCGCGCTTCCCGGCACTAGATAGGCGCCACATCGCAACCCCCCGGAGCTCCCGCCATGTCCGATATCGTCATCACCGCCGCCAAGCGCACGCCCGTGGGCAGCTTCCTCGGCGCATTCGGCAGCACGCCCGCGCATGAGCTCGGCCGGATCGCGATCGAGGCGGCGCTGGCCCAGGCCGGAGTCGAGGGCGACGAAGTCTCCGAGGTGATCCTCGGCCAGGTGCTGACCGCGGCGCAGGGCCAGAATCCGGCGCGCCAGGCATCGATGGCGGCGGGAGTGCCCAAGGAAATCCCTGCCTGGGGCGTCAACCAGGTCTGCGGCTCGGGCCTGCGCGCCGTGGCGCTGGCAGCACAGGCGATCGCGACCGGCGATGCGCGGATCATGGTCGCGGGGGGGCAGGAATCCATGTCGCTCTCGACTCATGCGCAGAATCTGCGCGGCGGCACCAAGATGGGCAATCTCTCGCTGGTCGACACGATGATCAGCGATGGCCTGACCGACGCCTTCAACAATTATCACATGGGCATCACGGCCGAGAACCTCGCCGAGCAATATCAGATTACGCGCGGCCAGCAGGACGAATTCTCGGTGCGCTCGCAGAACCTCGCTGATGCGGCGCGTTCGTCGGGCCGGTTCAGGGACGAGATCGTGCCGGTGACGATCAAGGGCCGCAAGGGCGACACCGTGATTTCCGACGATGAATATATCCGCGCCGGCGTGACGCTGGAGAGCATCTCGGGCGTACGCCCCGCCTTCAAGAAGGACGGCACCGTGACCGCCGCCAATGCCTCGGGCCTGAACGACGGCGCTGCGGCTCTGGTGCTCATGAGCCGGGCTGACGCCGAGAAGCGCGGTAGCCCGATCCTGGCGCGGATCGCCAGCTGGGCGTCGGCCGGCGTCGATCCTTCGATCATGGGGATCGGGCCGGTGCCCGCCACGCGGCGCGCGCTGGAGAAGGCAGGCTGGACGCTTGCCGATCTCGACCTGATCGAGGCGAACGAAGCGTTCGCGGCGCAGGCGCTCTCGGTCGGCAAGGAGCTCGGCTGGGATGCGAACAAGGTCAACGTCAATGGCGGCGCGATCGCGATCGGCCATCCGATCGGCGCGAGCGGCGCCCGCGTGCTGACCACCCTGCTCTACGAGATGGGCAAGCGCGACGCGAAGAAGGGCCTGGCGACTCTGTGCATCGGCGGCGGCATGGGCATCGCCATGTGCGTGGAGCGCTGACCTTTTCCCCTCCCGCTTGCGGGAGGGGCTAGGGGAGGGCCTGTCCTCCTTCGACGCTCGGCCCGATTAGTTGACACGCCCTCCCCCGACCCCTCCCGCAAGCGGGAGGGGAGAAGATGTGCGCGCTCGATCTCAGCTGCTCCATACCCGATCGAACCGGGCGCCAAGGCCGGTCAGCAATTCATATTGCGACATGCCCGAGGCAAGCGCCGCCTCGGGCAGCGCATAATCGAGCGCAAGCCAATCGCCCTCGCCGAGATGCGGGGCCGCATCCACGCTCACTGCGACGAGGTCCATCGAGATGCGGCCGAGCACGGGCAGGCTCTTGCCTTCGAACAAGGCCGCGCCGGTATTCGAAAAGCCGCGGAAATAGCCATCGGCATAGCCGATATTGAGGATCGCGACCTCGGTGTCGGCGGGCGCGGTGAAGGTCGCGTTATAACCGATCGTGTGACCCGCGCAGACGGTCCGGCGCTGCAGAATCTGCGCCTCCGGGATGACGACCTGGCGGATCGCACCGAGCTCGGGGCTCGGCACGCCGCCATATAGCGCCAGGCCCGGCCGGGTGAGATCGAAGGCATAGTTTCGCCCGAGGCCGATGCCGGCGGAATTGGCGAGGCTCATTCGCCTGGCGGAGGTTCGGCCGAACAGGCCGGTGAAGGTGGCGAGCTGGCGGTCGTTCATCGCCACATCCTCATCCGCGCAGGCGAGATGGCTCATCAGCGTCTCGATCGCGAGGCCGTCGAGCAGGCCGTTTGCGACATCGGCAACGGCAAGGCCCAGGCGGTTCATGCCGGTATCGACCATCACATCGCAGGCACCGCCGCCCGCAGCCTTCCACCGCGCGACCTGCACCGGAGTGTTGAGCACTGGACGGGCAATCCCGCTCAGCGCCAGCTCCATATCCTCCTCGCGCACCCCGTGCAGGACGGAGACCTGCACCCCGAGCGGCGCGAGCTTCTCCGCTTCCGCCCAGCTCGCGACGAAGAAGTCGCGGCAGCCTTCCGCGGCCAGCCGCTTCACCACCTCGGTCGCGCCCAGGCCATAGCCATTGGCCTTCACCGCCGCGCCGCACACGGCCTGCCCGCTCATCGTGGCAAGCGTGCGCCAATTATAGGCAAGCGCGGCACCGTCGAGGCTGAGGCGAAGGGGAGAGGTCATCGACTGGCGGTTAGCGACCCGCCGCCGACTCCGCTAGTGTGCTGGGCTAGTCCGCGCTGGCCGTCCCGGGCTTGGTTTCGCGCAGGCCCACCGCCGTCACCACCAGCGCCATCGCGACGACCACCCACGTGTACCAAAGCCCGGCATAGGGATCGCCGGTCTTGGCGACGATATACTGGCCGATCACCGGCAGGAATCCGCCGAAATAGCCGGTACCGAGATGATAGGGGATCGACATCGAGCTGTAGCGGATGCGCGGCGGGAACATCTCGGAGAGCAGGGCCGCGACCGGGCCATAAGTGATGCCCGACAGGGCAGCGAGTGCAAGGATCGCGGCCATGAGCTTGAGGATGCCGAACGGGCTCGGCACGACCTTGTCGAGATTATAGCCTGCCCTGGCCAGCGCCGCATCGAGCCCGGCCGGGCTGGTATCGGCCACAGGCACGCCGCCGATCTCGACCAATGTCACGGGCGTGTGCTGCTTCTTGTAGGCCACGCCCTTTTTCGAGAAATAGTCGAGCAGCCGGCCGCATTCGTCAGCCTGTTTCGCGGCGAACGGGTTATATTCGCAGACCGGGCCCGAGATGATCACCGGCGCCCGGTGCGCCGCCCGGGCGAGGGCAGGGTTGGCCGAGGTGCCCATCATCCAGAAGATCGGGAAGAGCAGTACCAGCGTCATCGCATAGCCGAGGATGATCGGCGTCTTGCGGCCGACCCTGTCGGAGAGCCGCCCGAAATAGATGAACCAGAAGATCCCGGCAGTCGCGCCCAGGCCGGTGATCAGCTGCGCGGTCGTCTCCTCGACGCGCATCGTCGTCTGGAGGAAGGAGAGGACGCTGAACATCGCGGTGTACCAGATCACCGTCAGCCCGGCGGCGATGCCGAACAACGCGACGAACAGGCGCCGGAGATTGCCGGGATAGGTGAAGCTTTCCGTGAAGGGGTTCTTCGCTGTCTCACCGGCTTCCTTCATCTCCCGGAACACCGGGCTTTCGGAGAGCTTGAGCCGCATCCACAGGGACACGGCGAGCAGCAGCAGCGAGAAGACGAAGGGGATGCGCCAGCCCCAGTCGTTCCACACCTCCTTCGGGATCAGGAATTTCGTCAGCAGCACCACGGCGAGGCTGAGGATGAACCCGCCGCCGACGCTCGCCTGGATGAAGCTGGTGTAATAGCCGCTTTTCCCCGGCGGCGAATGCTCAGCGACATAGATCGCCGCACCGCCATATTCGCCACCGAGCGCAAGGCCCTGCAGGATGCGCAGCCCGATCACGATGAAGGGCGCGGCAAGGCCGATCGTGGCAGCCGAGGGGACAAGCCCAACGCCCGCGGTCGCGATGCCCATCAGCGTGATGGTGACGAGGAAGGTGTATTTGCGTCCGAGCTTGTCGCCGAGGAAACCGAACAGCACCGCGCCGAGCGGACGGAAACCGAAGCCGACCGCGAACACCGCCCAGGCCGCCAGCGTCTGCACCACTTCGTTGCCGGCGGGAAAGAAGGCCCGACCGATGATGCCCGAGGCGGCAAGCGTGCCGTAGATGAAGAAATCATACCATTCGAAGATGGTGCCGAGCGCCGACGCAGTGATGACGAGCTGGATATCCTTCCGGCTCGGCTCGGGCCGCGCGCCCGGGCCGGGTGCCATGTCGTCGGCCGCGATCGTCGCCATTGTTGATTCTCCCCAAGGTTGGGAGGTTTAGCGGGATTGATGGGGGCGGCAAGATGGGGTTTGGGGGCGGAAACCCGGCGCATCGAAAAATGGTCGTTCGCGCCGCAGGCTTCGGCCATAACCGGCACCTTGGCATTGATGAGAGTGACATGCTCAGCGAAGCAGTATTCGACGAAATTCGCGGCCTTCATGCCGGGCCCGATCGTGGCTATCACGGCTGGAGCCATCCGCTCGCGCTACTGGCGCTTCATGCCGAGATAGAGTCGCGGTTGCATGACCCTGAGGCGGTGCGATGCGCCATCCTGCTGCACGACGCGATCTACGAGCCGCGCCGCGCCGACAATGAGAGCCGCAGCGCGGCGCTGGCAGCCCGGATGCTGGAAGGCCTGGTACCCGACGACACGCTTGCCCGCACCATCCGCCTCATTGAAGCAACTGCGCGACACGCCATACCGACCGACCTCGCGAATGAAGAGGCGGCCGACATGGCGCTGTTCCTCGATATGGATCTGTCGATCCTCGGTGCATCACCGAACGATTTCGACGCCTATGAAGCTGGTGTCCGCCACGAATATCGCGAGGTTCCGGAAGCTGCGTTCCGCGAAGGGCGCGCCGCTATCCTTGAGGGATTCCTGGCGCGTGACGCCCTTTATCTCTCGGATTGGGGCCACGCCCGCTTCGAGGCGGCAGCGCGCGCAAATCTCAGGCGATCCATCGCGAAACTGAGAACAGGCGGGTAAGGCCAAGGCAAGCGATCAGACTGTTCGCCCGATCGGCACGCAGACCAGCCGTCCCTGCCTGTCCCGATCGACACTCACCTCGATCTCGAACGCCGCGCGCAACTTCTCCGGCGTCAGCACCTTAGCTGCCTCGTCCGAGGCCAGCACTCGGCCCTGCTTGAGCAACAGCACGTCATCGGCCACCCGGCCCGCATGGAGCAGATCGTGGAGGACGATCACGACCCCTGCCCCGCCGCGCGCGACCTGCTGAAGCCGGTCGAGGATATCGAGCTGATGGGCCGGATCGAGGCTGGCAAGCGGCTCGTCAGCCAGCAGCCAGTCCGGCTTTCCGGCGAGGACGCGCGCGAGCAGCACGCGGGCGCGCTCGCCGCCCGACAGTTCGTTGACCGGGCGGTCGGCGAGATGAGTCGTCTCGGTCGCGTCCATGGCCTGCGTAACGGCGGCGAGATCATGGGCACTCGGAGCGGCAAAGGGGATGCGATGCGGCACGCGGCCGAGCGCGACGATCTCCGATGCGGCGACGTTCCAGTGGGCGCTCGCATCCTGGGGGAGATAGCCGATCGTTCGGGCACGCTCGCGCGGATCGAGCGTGGTGACACTGCGATCGCCGAGGCGGATGACGCCCTGGGTCGGCGCGATCAACGCGGCAGCCGTCTTGATCAGCGTGCTCTTGCCCGCACCATTGGGGCCAAGGATCGCGGTGACGCGGCCGGGGCGGAGGATGGCGCTCACATCGTCCAGCACGCGACGGCCGGACAGGGTGACGTCCACGCTTTCCAGGATCAGTGGGGGGATAGTCAGCTCCATGCCGCGCGTCCCTTCAGCAACAGCATCAGGAAGAAGGGCGCGCCGATCAGCGCCATGGCGACGCCCAGCCGGACTTCGCCCGCGCCGGGGGCGAGGCGGCACAGGCTGTCGGCGGTGAGCACCAGCGCCGCGCCGCCCAGCGCGCTCGGCAGCAGCAGTGCCGAAGGACGGTGGCCGAAAAAGGGGCGGAGCAGATGCGGGACGACGAGCCCGACGAACCCGACCACGCCCGTCACCGCCACGCTTGCGCCGATGGTGAGGCCCGTGCCGAGCACGACCAGGAGCTGAAGCCGGCCGAGGCGGACGCCGAGCGAGCGGGCGGCGTCTTCGCCCAGGGTCAGCGCGTTCAGCGATGGTCCGGTGAGGAAGAGAAGGATCGTACCCAGCGCCATGAACGGCAGCGCGGTGCGGACATCGTCGAGGCTCCGATCGGTGAGCGCGCCCATCAGCCAGTCGATCACCTCGGCGACCGCATAGGGATTGGGTGCTACCGAGATGAGGAAAGCGGTGAGCGCGCCGGCGAGGCTTGCGAGCACCGTACCGGCGAGGATGAACTGGACCGGGCTCGGCGAACGCCAGGTGAGCGCGGCAAGTAATGCCATCGATCCGGCCGCGGCAGCCATCGCGCAGGCGAACAGGACGAGCGGGTTGGCAGCGATGCCGAGCACGATCGCCGCGACCGCGCCCAGCGCCGCGCTCGAGGAAACGCCGACCACGGCGGGATCTGCGAGCGGGTTGCGGAGATAGCCCTGCAACACTGCGCCCGAGAGACCGAGCACCGTGCCGATGCTCAGGCCCAGAATGGCGCGTGGGAGGCGAAGCTCCACGATGATGGCGAAGCGCGGATCGGGCGAGAACCAGGCCGAGGGCGGTACCCACGCCTTGCCGGCGATCAGCGAGAGGCCGAAGGCGAGGACCACCAGCACAATCAGGAAGACGAGCTTGCGCGTCATGACGCCACCTGCCGGCGGATCGCCGCGAGCCGGGTGATGGCGGGGATGATCGTCGGGCCGCCGCAATTGACCAGGGTGCGGGGGAAGACTGCGTCAGTCGTCCCGGCATGGGTTGCGTCGAGGACATGCGCGCGGAGGGCAGCGGTGCGCGAGGGGCCGGGGGTGAGGATCACGCGCGGCGGATGCGCGGCGATGGTTTCGATCGGGAGATTGCCGGTGAAAGCGAGGCCGTAGTCGGCAGCGGCGTTGCGGAAGCCTGCGCGGGTGAGGAGTTCGTCGAGAAGATTGCCGGAACCGCTGGCCAGGCTGCCGCCGATGAAGAGCAGGGCAGAAGGATTTGCCTCCTTGTTCCCCGGCGAAGGCCGGGGTCCAGTATCGGGCCGGTCGTAACTGGGCCCCGGCCTTCGCCGGGGAACGGCTAAGGAGAGGGCGCGATCAATCTTCGCGTTGAGCGCCCTGCCCCTCGCAATCTCCCCTACCGCTTCAGCGACCTGCAGGATCTGCGCTTCGCTCGCCGCGATCGTGGTCGGCGAATCGAGCAACAGCATCTTCAACCCGGCCCGCTCATAGGCATTGCGCGTGCTGGCCGGCGTGAAGCTGCTGGTCAGCACCAGATCGGGATCGAGCGCGATCACCTCCTCGGCGGTGCCGGCGGTGGTGGCGAAGCGGTTCGCCACATCGAGCGGCATCGAGGTGGCGGCGGGATCCTGCGAATAATGGCTGATCGCGGCAACGCGGTCAGGCGACACCAGTTCGACCAGCATCGCATCGGCGCAGGGGTTGGTCGAAACGATCCTGAGCGCTGCCCCGCCGCCCGCGTGCGGCTTCACCGGTGCAGTGCATCCGGCAAGCAGCAGCGCGAGCGGCAGGGCCAGTCTCATCAGTTGAACTTCACCCGGATGCCGCCATAGGCCGTCCGGCCATAGGTGCCATAGCCGGCCACGGTCTGGTACTTCTCGTCGAACAGATTCTCGACCCGGCCGTACAGCGCGAAATGATCGCCGATCGGCATCTCCGCGCGCAGGCCCGCCAGCACATAGCCGTCGAGGCGGACGCTGTTGAACGCATCATCATAGCTGTCGCCGACATGGCTGATCGTCGCCCCGACCGAAAGGCGGAAGGGGAAGCGATAGCCGATCGAGGCGCTCACCGTCTGTTTCGGGCGACGGGCGAGATCCTTGTCGAAAGTCGCACCCGGCGTACGATCGATGGCATCGATATAGCTGTAGTTCGCCGTAAAGGTCAGGGCGTCGACCGGCTTCAACTCCAGCTCGAACTCGACGCCCTGGGCGCGAGTGCGCGTGGTGTTGAAATAGGTGAAGGTGAGGGAATCGAAGCCGATCTGGTTGTGCGTATCGCGGTGGAACCAGGTCGCACTGACCTTGGCGCGGCGGTCAAGGAAGGATTGCTCGATGCCCAGATCATAGCTGCGCGCGGTTTCGGGCTTCAGGCCGACAGTGCCGTAATATTGCGCGAAGCGCTGATAGAGGGTCGGTGCCTTGAACCCTTCAGCATAGCTGGCGCGGAGTGTCGTGCCTTCGGGCAAGGCAAGTGCTGCATTGGCGCCGAAGCTGAAATGGCCGCCGAAATCGCTGTTGTCGTCATGGCGCACACCGCCGGTGACGGTGAGGATCTCGACCGGCTTGACGATCGCCTCGCCGTAGAAGCTGGTGATGCCGCTGCCGTGGCGATTGGTGCCGTCGAAGAAGCGACTGTTCTCACGCTCGGCCCCGGCGACGATGCGGATCTGCTCGATCGGCTGGAACTCGCCCTGATATTCGTACCGCTCGCTGCGTCCGCGCGACAGGGACGGGAAGGACGGATCGAAATTGTCGCGGTTGATATCGGCGAGGGTGAAGGCGATGCGGTTGCGGAAGCGGCCGTCCAGGAAATTGGCATGGAGACCGGCATAACCATAGACCTCCTGCGCATTGGAATATTGCGGACCGTCGATAAGGCCATAGGGGAACGTCGAGGCGAACCCATCGAGCTCGGCATGGCTGTGCGCATAATAAGCGCGCAGATCGAGGCCGATCTGATCAGTGAAGACAATACCGACACTGCCGGTCGCGCCATATTGCTCATAGCCGTCCGGCTCGGTGCCGCTGGCGGCGGCCGAGATGCCGTCCGTGCGCAGATAGCCGCCGGTAAGCGATGCGGTGACGGGGCCGGCACCGCCGGAGACGCCGCCATTGGCGAACAGGCTGTTGTGCGAGCCATATTCGACGCTGCCGCGGCCCTGCAGCCCCTGGCTCGGCGTCATGGTGGTGATGTTGACGACGCCGCCGATCGCCTGGCTGCCCCAGGGCACCGAGTTCGGGCCGCGCAGCACCTCGATCCGCTCGATCGAGCCGGCGAGGAGGTTGCCGAAATCGAAACCGCCGCCGGGAGAGGATGGATCGTTGACGCGGACGCCGTCGATGATCGTCAGCGTCTGCTCGCCCTCGGCGCCGCGGATGCGCACCGTGGTGAGCGTGCCGACGCCGCCGTTGCGCGAAACGGTTACGCCGGGCGTGGTGGCGAGCAGGTCAGCGATGGAGACGGTCTGGCGCTGCTCGATCTCGGCGCGGTCGATAACGGTGACCGCCTGGCCGATCTGGCTGGAATATTGGGGCACACCAGCCGAGACGATGATGTCTGGCGGAATAACGCGGTGGCCGAGAGGGACAATGTCGCAATCGTTGGTTGTCTGGCAGTCGGCGGGAGGAGCCTCCTGCACTACAGGCACAGGCGGCGCATCCTGCGCATGGGCCGCCGTCGCGGCGAGCAAGGCTGCGCCGGTCAGCAGGAACTTACGGTAATCGATCATGGCATTGCCCCTTCACATGGGGGCCGATGGCCAGGCGCGCTTGCACGACACCCGGCCCTTGCGGCCCGGTTCATGTCGCTCACTCGAGGTAATGCCCTCGTCCGCCCGGTGCATCCCGCCCGCGCGATGGATCGACCGTGGCGGGCAGGTCTCCTGGCTTCCGGGTCTTCGCCTTGTGCCCCGCCTTCCCGGGCCTGAGCCCAGTGGCGTGATGGAGCACCGGCTATCCGGTTACAGTTGCGGGAGCAGCATCGGGTTTGCGGAAGGGTCCACGCACCGATTTCCCTCTTGATCCCGTCTCCGGGACCCGTCACGTGCGGGGCCTTACCGGCGCTGCCCGCTTGACGCAAGCCGCACGCGGAACCAAAGGCGCGGGTAAGCGTTGCGGTCTGGCTGGGAGGGTATGAGCATGTCGCTTGCCTCTGTTCACAAGCTCACAACTGGTGCCAGTTCACGCGAGAGGCTTGAAGTGGTCTCGCGCGCCTATGCCCGCGAGAGCGAGGCATCGAGCGACGCGCTGCTCGACTCGCTGACCGATGCCGCAATCAGGGAGCTCAAGCTGCAGGATGCGACCTTCTGGCAGCGGGTGAAGTTCCGATCCCGCATGATCCGCGCCGCGGCCGGCGGAGATCAGCCGAGCGATAAAAAAGCCCGCAAAGTCAACTGACTTTGCGGGCTTTTTAAAATGGTGGGCGTAGCAAGGATTGAACTTGCGACCCCTGCGATGTCAACACAGTGCTCTACCACTGAGCTATACGCCCACGCGAGTTGGGCGCTCTAGCGGGGGATGTCCGCCCGCGCAAGCGCCTGTCGCGCTATTTCACGAGCCGCGGGTGACGTTCTCCATTTCGAACATGCGATCGACCTCCATGACGAGATCGCGCAGGTGGAAGGGCTTGGAGAGGACGCGGGCCTGGGGGACCGTCTTGCCCGCCTTGAGGGTGACGGCGGCAAAGCCGGTGATGAACATGACGCGCAGCTCCGGGCACATCTCGCCGGCCTTTTGCGCAAGCTCGATGCCGTCCATCTCGGGCATGACGATATCGGTGAGGAGCAGATCGAACGGCTCGGTCTGGAGCAGCGGAATCGCAGCGGTGCCGCGATCGACCGCGCTGACGGCATAGCCCGAACGCTCGAGCGCGCGCGTGAGATATTCACGCATCACCCGATCATCTTCGGCCAGCAATATCCTGATCATCCGCGGTCCCACCAATCTTTCGCGCCGGTTTATGCTCAAATGGCTTAAGATTTTCCAGCACAGGTTACACCGATTGCGATGAACCCGGGCTGGCCCTAGGCTGGCCGACAATGGCCGATGTCCCCCTCCCCTTCGATCTCTACGGCGACGCCGAGCCGGCGAGTCCGGTCATCCTCTCGGTGCCTCATGCCGGCCGCGACTACCCCCTTGCCCTGCGTGCCGCCCTGCGCGTGCCGCTGGCGGCGCTGACCGCGCTCGAAGACCGGTATATCGATGCCGTAGCGCTTTCCGCGCATGGGCGCGAGACCATGCTGGTGCAGCGTCTGCCACGCGCCTGGATCGACTTGAATCGCGGCGAGCAGGAACGCGACCCCGGCATCGATGACGGCGCGAGCCGGCAGGCGATGCCGATGATGTCCGCCAAGACGCGCGGCGGGCTCGGGCTGGTGCCGCGCCGGGTGTCCGGCGTGGGCGAGATCTGGCAGCGGCGCTTCGACGCCGACGAGATCAGCATGCGGATCGTGCAGGACCACAGGCCCTATCACGCCGCGCTGGCGGACGCGCTGACGCGGGCGCGGGCGCGGTTCGGGACGGCGGTGCTGCTCGACCTCCATTCGATGCCGCCGATGGAGCCCGGAGAGGGCGCGGCGGGGATCGTGCTGGGCGACCGGTTCGGACGATCGGCCGCCTCGCGCTTCGTGCACCGGCTGCAGGGCGAGGCGATGGCGGCGGGGATCAGCTGCGCGCTCAACGCACCCTATGCGGGGGGCCACATCCTCGACGCGCAGGCGCGGCCGGCGGCGGGGGTGCATGCGGTGCAGATCGAGGTCGACCGGTCGCTGTACCTCGACCCGGCGCTCGACCGGCCCGGGGACGGGCTGGCGGCGGTGGCGAAGCTGCTGCGGTGGATGATCGATGCAGTGGCGGATGAGGCGATGGCCGGGGCGGGCACAGGGCCGGTGGCGCTCGCCGCCGAGTGACCCCACATAAAAAACCACCGCGTGCAATGCAGCACGCGGTGGCCAAGGTTCAGGGAGGAGATGCACCCGAAGGTGCATCACACGGCCCCGCGAAAGGGGGGACACGACGCCGTGCACGACTGATATAGGTTGCTGGTTTTCGGGCTTCAAGTGGCAAATGACACCGGTTTGATTATGCCGTTCAGCGTCGGCCCGGGAATGCTTGCGCCCTATGGGCAAGCACCGACTCGCGCAGCACAAAGCGATGCCGCAACGCCGCAGCGATGTGAATCAACCGCCAGGCGAGACCCGGGGGACGCGACTCGGGAGCGGGCACCGCGACCACCCGATGGGTGAGCGCGGTGCGCGCCACGAGGATCAGGCGACCGGCTGGAGCTGCGGCAGCGGCACCAGGCCGAGCTGCATCTGGCGGCTGAAGATCTCGCGCATCAGCGAGATGGAGAAAAGATGCGCGTAGAGCATCGGCAGCATGCCGTTCTTGTGGATCTTGCGCAGCTGATCGCCGCGCAGATCATTCAGCTTCTCTTCGTTGATGATCTGGAAGCCGCGATAGACGAAGGGCTGTTCGATGCCCTCGGTGGTGATCGTGGTCTCGCCCGGCATCAGCAGATCGAGTTCCTTCAGATCGCGCATGAACTGGGTGGTGCGGGCACCAGCCTGTTCGAACGATTCGTTGAACTGCAGGATGCTGGTGGTGACTTCGCTCGGCTGGCCGTCAGTGAAGAGCGGCTGGCCCTCCTCGGTCGCGCCAATGCCCTCGGCAGTGGGATCGAAGCAGAGCGACAGCTCCTGCGCGCCGGGCGCGAGGCGGGCGAGCATGAAGGGATAGCGACGGATATAGGCCGGGATATACATCTCGGCTTCCGTCAGCGTGCCGTCGGCTGCGACGAAGACGTTGACGCCCTCGTTCAGGCCCATCAGCGCGAGCGGGACGGGATCGTCGCCTTCAGTGAAGACGATCGGCAGGCGGCGCTGCACCAGCGGGAACTCGTCGATCGTGATCGGGATGGCATGCTGACCGACCAGGAACTTGGCATGAGTGAGCTGCTGCATCTTGAAGGCGGCATGCGTCTCGCTCGAAAGCGGCTCGAGCGCCTGGTAGAAAAGGGGAAGCTGCTGTTGCGGCGCGCTGGCCATCGAAAACTCTCCATCGGAACATTGGAACAAAGTGGCGGCTTGAGCGTGAGCGTGCCGGACGGCGCCCGGCTCTATGGTGACACGGGCCCGGGCGCAAGCGCAACGAGCTTGCCGGGGTTCATCAGGGCATGCGGATCGAACGCAGCCTTGATCGCGCGGAGCGCCGCCATGCGGGCCGGCGAGGACAGGCGTTCGAGCTCGGCGATCTTCATCTGGCCGATGCCATGCTCGGCCGAGATCGAGCCGCCCGAGGCGACGACGAGATCATTGACGAAGCGGGTGATGACCGGCCCCTGCTCGGCATACCAGGGCGCGGGATCGACGCCGCGCGGCGCACGGACATGGAAATGGACGTTACCGTCGCCGAGATGGCCGAAGCCCGAGGCGCGGGTGCCGGGGAAGCGCGCCTCGCACGCGGCCGCTGCCTCGACCATGAAGCGCGGCATGGCGGCGACCGGGACCGAGACGTCATGCTGCATGGCGGGGCCGTCAGTGCGCTCGGCCTCCGAGATGGAATGGCGGATGCGCCAGAAGCTTTCGGCCTGGGCTTCGCTCGCGGCGATCACTGCATCCGCCACATCGCCGTCAGTGATGGCGGGGAGGAGCAGGCGTTCGAGCAGGGCGGCCGGAGTCTCCGCCGCGGCGGGATCGTCGGTGACGGCCTCGATCAGCACGTGCCATTTATGGGACGAGTCGAGCGGGGCGCGGGTGTTCGGGATGTGCTTGAGCACCAGGGCCAGGGTTTCGTCGGGGATGATCTCGAAGCTCTCGATGCTGTCCGTGCCCGCCTCGAGCCGGCGCAGCAGGGCGAGCGCGGCCTGGGGATCGGCCAGGCCGACCCAGGCGACGGCGCGCGCGGCGACGGCGGGGACGAGGCGGAGCGTGGCCGCGGTGATGATGCCGAGCGTGCCCTCGGCGCCGACCAGCAGCTGGTTGAGATCATAGCCGCGATTGTCCTTCTTCAGCGCGGCGAGGCCATCATGCACGCTGCCATCGGGCAGAACCGCCTCGACCCCGGCGACGAGGCTGCGCATCGTGCCGAAGCGCAACACCTGGGTGCCGCCGGCATTGGTTGAGCAGAGGCCGCCGATCGTGGCGCTGCCGACCGCGCCGAGCGTGAGGGGGAAGCGCATGCCCTCAGCCTTCGCCGCCTCGTGCAGCGTGGCGAGGATGACGCCGGCCTCGGCGACGGCGAGGCCGTCCGCCGGGCTGATCGAACGGATGCGGTTCATCCGGCGCAGCGAGACGATCAGCGCTGAGCCGTCGGCCGGGGGCGTGGCGCCGCCGACCATGCCGGTGTTGCCGCCCTGCGGCACGAGCGGCACGCGTGCTTCGTGCGCGAGCCTGAGGATGGTCGCGACGCCATCGCGGCTGTCCGGTGCGAGGATGGCGGGGGCGGCGCCGTGATAGCGGCCGCGCCAATCGTCGAGCCAGGGGGCGATTTCGGCGGGATCGGTGACGACCGCCTTTGGCCCGAGCGCGGCACGGACGGAATCGAGCAGGCTGGCTATTGCGGGCGTCATGACCGCGCCCCTATCATGTGGCGCACGCTGGGCCAATTCATTGGGGGCCAATTCATTGGGGCCCAATTGATTGGACACGGCTTCACGGGGGGCAAGTTCTTGAGGGGCACGCGCCTGAGCCAGTTCATCGGGTGTTCAAGCCTGTCGGTTAACGGCGGGAAGACATGTCTCGACTGATGATTCCCGCGCTGATTCTGCTTGCCCTCGTTCCCGGGGCCTCGGCCGAGGAATCGCGCATCGAGGGCTATGAGGTCGCGCAGCTGACGCTGCACCAGCGCATCATCATCCGCATCCCCCGCCTGCCCTTCACCCGCCCGCGCGCCGACGACCCGCCCGACGGCGTGCGCTGGGTGGAGAAGAAGGGCCCGAAATGCGTGCCGATGGTGAAGATCGAGGGCGCCCTGCTCGCCGCGCCGAGCAGCGTCGACCTGATCATCGAGGACGGCAACCGGGTGCGCGCCAAGCTGGACAAGAGTTGCCCGTCGCTCGATTTCTATTCGGGCTTTTATCTGAAGCCGACGGCGGACGGGATGGTGTGCGCTGACCGGGATGCGTTCCGGACGCGCTCCGGCGGATCGTGCGGGATCGACGAGTTCAAGCGGCTGGTGGCGAAGCGGTAGCTGGCGGGGGCCATCAGGCGCGTGGGTTTCCTGGGCGATTTTTTTGTTCACGCGAAGGCGCGAAGGCGCGAAGATGACTCTCTTGAGGGGAGCATCGGGCTTGAGGGGAGCATCGGGCTGAAGCCCATAGAGGGGCGCGATCGGCCCGGCTGGATCTTCTCTTCGCGTCTTCGCGTCTTCGCGTGAATCAATACCCTGCTCCGCCGCCCGTGACCGCGGAATTCGGAATGGCGATGAGGCGCGGCGAAAAGCTGGCTGTTCCTGGCTGTTTTCGACAAAAATTTTCCGCTGGCTGTTATGTTGGATTGTCGCCGCGAAATTTCGGCGGAAGTTCAAGGGTTTGAGTGGGGGCTGGCTGTTATTCGATAACAGCCAGAAAACAGCCAGCTTTGCCGCCGGAACAGCCAGCCTTTTCGCGGGAACAGCCAGCGCTTGATTCAACCACATGGCGGAATCGGCTTGAGAGGGGTCGGGACGAATCATGGCCGGGAGCAATGGCATGACCGCGCGATATGTAGAATCATCTGACCAGGGCGAACGCGACGAGCCGGCGGATGATGCCGGCTGGCCTGACGAGGGTGCGGCGCCGCCGGGGAAGCCGCGCCGGGGGACGGGGCAGCCCTTTGCCAAAGGCGTATCGGGCAACCCGGCGGGGCGGCCGCGCAAGCGGATGGCGACGGGTGCGCCGGGCGATCGCCTGCTCGGATCCGACGAGCCGACCCGGGCGATGATCCTGGAGGAAGCCTATCGGCTGGTGACGGTGCGCGACGGCGACGGCGAGATCGCGATGCCGGCGAACCGGGCGATGTTCCGATCCATGACCGAGGCGGCGCTGAAGGGCGGCACCATCGCGAAGCGGCGCTGGACGGCGATGGTGCGGGAGGCGGAGCTCGAACAGAAGCGGGACCAGATCGCTCTGTACAATCTGATGGAGCGGTCGGAGTTTGCCGACGAGGAGGAAGAGCCGTCTTATGAGGACGAGATTTTGATTGATCGGTTTACGGGGACGACGATTGTGAGAGGTGGGGTGGTTGAGGGGGAGGAATAGGGGGAGGCGGCCGGTCAGGCTGCGGAACGGAGACGGATGAACTGGGAGCGAGAGTCGCTGGCTAACGCCCAAAGCCGTCATCCGTCAGTCTAGCTGCCGAGCGCGAAACTCGCCATTCCTCCATTACTGTCCTCGGGCGAGATCGGCATAGCGGATCGCCGTTAATCGGCTAAGTATGAGAATGAAAAGGATGCGCCATGCCAATCAATGTTGGACTTAAGGAAGGGATGCCGTGCCCTCGCTGACTCCAAACATCGAGAATCGCGTCCGCAAGCTGCCCAAACCTTCGAACGCTACGCAGGGTCTTCAGCCGCTTTTCGAAGCCGTGAGCAATGCCATGTTCGCGATCGAGGACCGCTTTGACGATAAGCCCGGGCTCGGTACGATCGACATCCGGATCACTGGTCTGTCAGATCCACAGGCAATCGAGATCGCGATTGCAGACAACGGGATCGGCTTGGATCTCGATCGGTATGGCGCGTTCTGTCAGATCGATACTGACTTCAAACGGAAACGTGGAGGTAAGGGCGTTGGCCGCCTCTTCTGGCTGGATGCCTTTAGCGGGATTACGGTGGAGAGCACCTACGAGCAGGAGGGCGTTCCTATCCGGCGCGAATTCGCGTTCATGCTGAACAACGAGGAGCAGGTCGTACCAAACGGTGATGAGCAGCAGGTTCACGCTGCCTCACCAAGGGGTACCACAGTCCACTTCAAAGGGCTCCGGATCAAGGAATATGCGGAAACCTTCCCCAAGCGCGCTGACACCTTTTTCCGCTACTTCAGCGCCCACTTCATTGCCGACTTCCTACTGGGCGGCGGCGCGTCGATCGTGGTGGATCTCGACGGAGAAAAGGTCGAATACCCGAAGGAGATCTCGGAGCTCAAAGTCGGAGGCCCGCTCGAAACAAGCTTCGCGCATGACGACTTCGGCGAACTAAGCATCGTTGGGTTTACCTGCCATGCCGAGGCGAGCACCGGCCTCGACGGACAACACCAGCTCCACCTCCTCGCAAATGGCCGAACGGTTGAGACGCGAAAAGTTGATAATTTGCTCGGCGTCGTGAATCTTGAACGTGAAGGCAAAGAACACCTCGTATTCCACGGGTGCGTTTCGGGTGAGTATCTCGACCTGCGGGTGAATGAGGGTCGGACGGCCTTCAATCTGCCCGAACGCACGCTCAAGGATATAAGCCGCGCTTGCATGGAGCAGGTGCGGGAGAAGTTGCTGCCCGACCAAGTTAAAATCTATGTAGAGAAGCGCCGAGAATACTACGTGGACTTCGTCGAACGCTATCCAACCTTCGGCTTTGACGATGACGATACCCAGCTTGGCCGCGTGCCTTTCCACGCATCGAGCGCCGAAGACTTTGCTTCGGGACTGATTAAGTATCAGATCCGGCGCGAGGAACAGCGGCAGGAGAGTCTGCAGACTTTGATTGATGCCCTAGATCTGGAAGAAGTGCCGTTCAGCTATGAGGCATCAGTCGCCAAGGCCGCCCAAGATATCCAGACGTCAGAGCGCCTAGCGCTCGCCCAGCACGTCGTCCGTCGCAAACTAGCGCTCGAACTGCTCGACAAGCTCATCAGGCGTATCCGAGGTCGCGGCGACCAAGAAGACGATTACCACCTCGAACGCACGCTTCATTCCTTCATTGTTCCAATGAGCGTGAAGGGGGATGATGCGAAGGAATTGAAGAGCCGAGCGCACGATCTCTGGGTGATTGACGAGCGGTTGGCATTCACCCGGGCATTCTCGTCTGACAAGCGGCTCGACGCCATCATGGCCGAAGGCGGTTCCAGCGATCGGCCGGACCTGCTGGTCTGGGATCTGGCCTACGGACTCGGCGCGACGGATCCTGCGGATCCTGAAGTGGTGGACCTCAATGAGCCGTTGCGGACTGTAATGGTCGTCGAGTTCAAGAAGCCCGGCCGCAAGCTTTATAGCAAGGCTGAGGACCAGATCGAACAGCAGATCACGAAGTACCTCGCGCAAATGAAAGGCGGCGAAATCGAGACGTTCGATCGCGCGCGCGTGCGGGTCGCGAACGACTGCATCTTTTATTGTTACGTCGTAGCCGACATCGTGGGCGATCTCGAACAACAGCTCTCGGCGTGGGACACGACGTCAAACGGCAAAGGCCGCATCCGCTCGCTTCGGGGCCAATACAGCGGGCAGATTGAAGTGATCCAGTGGCAGGATCTCGTCAATGACGCATGGATGCGAAACCGCGCGACACTTCATGCTGCCGGTTTGAGCAGGAAGCGTGCCACGCCGCTCGAACCAAAAGAACCGGCAATCGAGGCCGGAGACGAGTGAAAGGACCTAGGGACCAACTCCTTACGGAGATTCCGTCGCGTATTCTTGGTCTTGCACGGGCATCGCTCATGCAAGCCAACATGCATGCCGGATTCATGGACCCGGGAAACGAGCATTGGCCGCTGATGTCAGTACTCAATGCAGCCCACGCAGGCGAGCTTTTCATCAAGGCGATCATCGCAACCGAGCACCCTTTGCTGATCTTCAAGGACATTCCCGGGCTAGATGACAGCAGTTCGGTGGATCTCGATCTCACCACCCTATTGAAGCGGGGTCGGACCCACGACTTCGAAAAGCTTCCGCAGGTGCTCTGGGCGACGGCCGGCATCCGGATACCGGATCCAGGATGCTACGAGCGGCTGCGCAAAACGAGAAATGCGATCCAGCATTTCTGCCCGCCCGAGGACGAAGACCCGTCAGCAATTGCGCTTGAATTCATCTATCGGATCATAGATCCGCTGATACGCGAGCGATTCAATCTGTATGCTATCGAGCATCACGAGGATCACCTCATCGGCTACGACTATCTCGTAGGCACGCTACTTCAGAACGGCATTCGGTTCTCATTGCCTGATGATTTTGATCTCGGTGAGATCGATGCGGGATTGGAAATCGCGGGGGCAGATAAGAGCTATAAGGCTTGGTTTCGTCGCGAGCTCAAGCGGATCGGCAAGACAAATCTCATTGGTGAATAGCGGCGCGAATGGCGCGAACTATACACCGTTTTCAACGATAGAAATCGGTGAGATGTTTACACTCGTCAAGACCCTTCTCCCGAATGGCACGGCAACGAGAATTTGGGCTGAGTGGGCGCCGCAACTTCGATCCAGAGAGGAAAGTAGATGATTTGCAGCCAGGCCAGCCATTGTATTCTCGACACAGTCGGCTGCTTCATTTACAATTTTCAGACACTACTGACGGGCGCTTTGGCAATCTTAGTCGCTATCGTCGCAGGTATCCCTGTCTGGAGGCAGCTGAAGGATACCAACCTCCAGACACGAATATCGCATCGTGAAACGCTTTCCACGCTGATGCGCGATGCGCTCGCTCGCTATGCAAAGGTCGAGAAGGCGATGCGCGAGCCTCTTTCGGCCGCCGATAACGTCACCAGCGATCCCATCGGCGAGCCCATGGAGATCCAACCGGAAGACGCGCACCAGTTGGAGCAAATGTTCAATGGCGTGCTGGACTGGTATCTCGTAGTTCTCGCGCACACTGAGCATGTCGAGATCGAGAAATGCAAAACTGTACTGAAGGCTGCCATTGATAAGCTTGTCGAGACACTTGGTGAGGCGCACTGGGCTGACATTAACGAACAGCAGGCCGAGGATCACGACATTCCTGATGACGAGTGGGCCGAAATCCTGGCGCGTTGTGCTGCCGCCAAGATCGAAGCGTCGGATCGGGTCGGTGATGTTAGGAGGGCCAACCGCGCCCTCGAAGATGCGCAACAAAATTGGGTCCGATCTCTGCGCGTACAGATCGCGAAGCTCGATTCACAGATTGTGGCTTCCGAGTGACTCTGGTTGCCGGCTTTAGCCTGGGCGGCCTACCGGCGTTCATCGGCGATCTGCTAATTTCGCGCAGGCTGCCTGTCCCCGCCGATCTGCCAACTCGGCCGGAAGAGGCGGTGCATCCGGGAGAGGACGGCTTTTTCGCCACATCGTTGGCGCAGAAGCTAGTAATCGTGCGCCCCTATTTCTTGCTGGCTTGGGCCGGTTCCCGGTCGAACGCCGAGCGCATCCTCCGTGAGCTAGATCGTCTGCTTCCGGATGACTTCGACGCGATCGAAGATTCCTCACCGGTTTGGGACGCTCTGAACAGCTGTGCCGAAGACAGCGAAATGATTGCGCTCATCATTGGTGACGGGAAGGTTCAGCCGCTCGGCATACGCACCCGCGGTTTTGAGATCGACGGTAAGCGCGTCTATCCGATGGGATCGGGAGGACCGGCCTTCTTCGATTATCTGGCTGCTCATACCGAGGTCGTGCCCGAAGGAGATGGCGACGGGCTAGTGGCGCGTGCGGCAGCGCTCAGATTTGGAGCAAGGGCCATCGAAACGCAATGGATCAGCGGCGGTGGCTTGGAAGCTTCGTGGGGCGGCGGCTTTGAGGTTGCCTGTCCTGAGCCCGATGGGTTCCGGAAGATTAACCGCATTCTGTTTAGGGCTTGGCGAATTGACGCTGCTGGCGATTATTTCAACTCCGGCCGATCGTTCTTCGTCCACTATCACGGTGGTGACCTCTACCTGAGCACCTTTAATCCTGGCGAACGAACTTATGTTGTGGCGTCGCTTATCGGCGCGCGCGTCGAGCCGCCACCCTTTGAGATCGCGCACGCTGCATGGACTGTCGACATGTTCGTTCTCGAAGCGACCGGGAGCCTCGCTGAGTTCGTGCGATATCATCCTGACGAGCGACCGACGAGGGATTTCGTAGAACTCACCAACGGGATGCTAACGGGATGGTCGATGGATCAGGAATATGTTGAGCGTTGCGTGCGAACGGCCTCCGATCACGCGGGTAAGGGGAACGCATTCCGCATGGACCGATACTAACTCGTCGGGGACTAGGGGCTAGTGGATTAGGGTGACACGTGCAATAATTCCTTAATTCTACTCTTCTTTAATTACGGGTAATTGCATGTATCACCGCAATTCCGTCACTTCGCTGTGCTTATCCACATTGGCTTGCAAAGCCATTAAAGCCACTACAGAAGTGAGGTAGCTGACGTAGAGGGGAATGACGTGGCGGAAAAGAAAGAGGCTAGACGGGGTCGAACGTTCGAGGAGCGTTTTGTTGACGAGTTAGCGCGCCAAGGGGCCACCCAGGACGAGTCCGTTTCTAACAGAAGCCTCCGCGCGCAGTTGGGATGGCAGGATGAACGTTTCGATAAGGTCCGCGCAACGCTACTAAAAAAAGGGGTGATTAAGGCGGCCCAAGGCTACGGCGGAAAAACCAAATTTGCGCAAACCCATGCTGCTGTTCCCGCAAAGAAAGTATTGAAGGCATTCGTATCTTATTCTCATCATGATGAGAAGCTGAAAGACGGCTTAATTCAGCACCTTAGGCCGCTGGAGAGATTGGGCCTTATAAGCATTTGGCACGATAGAAAAATAAAGCCAGGTGATGATCTGAATGGTGCGATCAGTAGTGAGTTGGATCAAGCAGACCTAATATTTCTGCTAGTCAGCGTAGATTTTATTAACTCTGCATATTGTTATGATAAAGAGTTAAGTCGCGCAATTGAGCGGCATGAAGCGAAAAGTGCGAGAGTAATTCCGATAATTCTTCGAAAATGTCTTTGGACACATTCCCCCTTTGGTGGAATCTCGGCGCTACCGAAAGATGGTCAAGCAATTACCACGTTCGCCAACATAGACGAGGGCTTCAGTGTCGTCGCAGATGCCATCCTTGATCTTGTCGCGGAATCGTAGCGCTGCATGGGAAGATAGAAGGACACTATACGTGATTTCGCAAGGCGAACGGTGCCTAGCTGATTAGTATAGTGTAGCCGAGATTTCCGTGTCCCGAAATTTCCGGGGGTTAGTGCACGTGGCACCATAACAAGATTGAACGTGTCTTGGGCGGCACTCAGGCGTAATAAGGGTCAACCCGCCCCGGAGGTCGGGACGCAACATGTTCGTTCCTCGCCACGGCCTGGTCCTGTTGCTCGCCGCGCTCATCGCGGGCACCACCGGCACGGCCGCGCAAACGCCGCGAATACACAAACCGAGGCCTGCACCTCCTTCGGTATCTCCCATGCCTGCGCTGCCCCCCGCCGTCATCGACGACACGCTCGCGATCGGCGGGCATGACCTGAAGGCGCGGCAGGTGGAAACGCGCCTCTCCGTCGAGGTGCAGATCAACGGCCACGGTCCATACCGGTTCATCGTCGACAGCGGCGCCGACACCTCGGTCGTCGGGTTGCGCGTCGTGCGCGACCTTCAACTGCCGCTCGGCACGCCCGCCCTTCTGAACGGCATGACCGAGCGCAGCATTGTCGATCGTGTGAAGGTCGACAGCCTGACCCTGGGGCCAACGACGATCGAAAACCTGCAGCTGCCCGCGCTGAGCGAAGACGATGTCGGGGGCCAGGGCATGATCGGCATCGATGCGCTTGTCCGGCAGCGCATCATGATGGATTTCGACAAGCGGCAGATCAAGGTCGAGGATGCAAACAGGCCGGCGAAAGCCCTGGCCGATGAAATCGTGGTCACTGCGCGTCGGAGCCGGGGCCAGCTCATCCTGACCCATGTCAGGGCAAGCGGATTTTCGCTCGACGCGGTGATCGATACCGGCGCCGAGATGACGATCGGGAACCCGATCCTCCGCGACAAGCTTGTCCGGCATCGTCAAAAGTTCCAGCAGGTGAAGGCGATCGGCGTGACCGGCAAGGAGCTCGACCTGCAGGTCGCGGTGATAGCGGAGCTTCAGATCGGCGGGATTCTCATCCGGAACCTGCCGGTCGCCTTTGCCGACCTGCCCCCGTTCCACGTCTTCGGGATCGCCGACGAGCCGGCCCTTTTTCTCGGAACCGACGTTCTGCAAACATTCCGCAAGGTCTCGCTCGACTTCCGGGCCCGCAAAGTCCGATTCCAGCTGAGGCGCTGTTCGACGTCAGGTTTCGTGATTCAGACCTGGGGCGATTACAGTGGCACGCGATTGTCATCGACCGACACGAATGTGTGTGCCCAGTAATCGTACGTCGCGATACCCCCTCGCGGATTCCCCCGGCTGAATCACGCGATCTACCGCGCCGCCACCGCCCCCGTCCCGCCCCCTTCCACCACGATCGCCCCTCGCTACGCACCTCTTGCCCGGCAGCGCGCCGCCGGGGCATAAGAACCGCAGATCTGAAAATCAGACGCGCTGACGGACATGGGAGGGGAATATGATGAAGTCGCTGATCGTCATTGCCGGGCTGTTCTTCGCGCCCGCCGCCGCCATGGCCCAGGCAGCGCCAGCTCCGGCCGCGGCGCCGGCTGCAGCGGCCGATCCGATCGCCACCATCTATGACAAGGCGCTCGGCACCGGCTGGGAGAATTGGAGCTGGGCCAAGACCGAGCTCAGCGCCGATATCGGCAGTGCGCGCAAGCCGATCAAGGTAGAGGCGGAGGGCTATCAGGCGCTCTATCTCCACCATGCGCCGTTCAGCGCCGCACCCTATCGCGGCATTTCGATGCTGATCCAGGCGGTGGGCGGCGACGCTGAGGTCCGCGTGATCGGGATCGTCAATGGCAAGCCGATCCCGGACGGCACCAAGACCGGGGCCGACGGCCAGCCCGAGCCCAGGATGAAGGTCATCAAGGTCGTCCCCGGGGGCTGGACCAAGGTTCTGGTCCCCTTCAACGAGCTCGGCATCGGCAAGGGCACGACGCTCGACGGGTTCTGGGTGCAGAACAACAAGGGCGAGCCTGCGCCGCACCTCTATGTCGCTGACATCATGCTCAACAGCTGAGCGGCCTGGTTGCCGGCCACGCCCTGTCAAGAGCTCTTGACAGGGCAGGCGACTCGCCTGTAAAGAGCTCTTTACAGGACGGAGTCGATCGTTGCTCAATCGCTTGAAGGCCGTGCGCGAGGCGAAGGGGTGGAGCCAGGGCGAGCTGGCCCGGCGGCTCGGCGTTTCGCGCCAGACGATCAACGCCGTCGAAACCGACAAATATGACCCCAGCCTGCCCCTGGCGCTGCGGATGGCGAAGCTGTTCGACGTCGCCGTGCCGGAGCTGTTCATCGACGACTGGGCGCCGCAAGAGGATTGAGGACGATGGCGACGGACGAGCATTTGCCGAAGTGGCGCGATGTCGCGGCCTGGAGCGCGGTGGGCGCCGGTTTCTATATCCTGGTCGTGGTGAGCGTCTCGCTGCTTGTGCACGGGGGCGGTGCGGGCGCGATTTTCCGATCGAAGATGGTCGTGGCGGAGCTGGGGCTGGCGCTGGTTCTGTCGATGGCGGTGGCCGGCTTCAGCAACCGGAAGCGGGTCTTCTCCTTGCGGACCTTTCGCAATTTCCTGATCCAGAATGCAGTGGCGATCATCGCCTTCCTGCTCGTGATCTGGGGCTTCAGCGGGCTGGCCCGTCCCCATGCGGTGGGCGCCTCGGCATGGATTGCCGCCGTGACCGGCGCGACGCTCGTCATCGTGCCGGCCCTTGGCAGCCTTGCCGTGGCGAGTGCCTATGGCGGCGCCGGCCTGCTGGACAGCGACGCCGCCGAGGATCTGCGCGAGCGCGGGCGGTTGTTCCTCTACAGCTTTGCCTGGGTGGCCGGGTGCGGGCTGTTGCTGATCCTGCTGGCGCTGGCCGGGCCGGTGGGCGTGCTGTCGCCGGCGGCTGCGCTGGCCGGTGCGCTGGTGCTGATCGCCTTGCTCGTCATACTGGCGATGGCGACGCAGCGGCTGTCGGACGAGCTGGCGCGGACCTTGTCGCGCGAGGCCGGCTCCCTGGCTTTCTACCTGATCCTGGGGCTTGGCGGGGGTTGGGCGATCCTGGCCCATCTCGGCTTTGTGGGCGCGCCTGCGCCGCTCGACTGGCTGACCCTGTTCACCGTGCTGCTGTTCGTGGCGAGCTTCATCGCGGCGGGGCGGCGGAACCTGCTTACCGTCTAGGGGAAGATGATGACCAATGTTTCGCGCGTGGCGATGGGCCTGGCCATCGCCTTTGCCGTCGCGCTCGTCGCGCCCGCAGGCGCGCAGGAGGCCGGGGGCGACTGGTTCGGCATTCTCGAGCCGGCGCCCGGGGCCCGCCTGCCGCTGGTCGTGCATATCAGGCATGGCGAGGCCGGCGGGCTCGGCGGGACGATGGACAGCCCGGCGCAGGGCGTTCAGGGCCTGCCGCTTGCCGGGATCGCGGTCGAGGCGGGGAGCCTCACCTTCACCGCGCCGAGCATCGGCGGCAGCTATACGGGGCGGTGGGATGCCGCGTCCGGGTCCTGGAAGGGGGAATGGCGCCAGGCCGGACAGCATTGGCCGCTGGCGTTCGCCATTCCGAAGCCACCCTCCTTTCCGGCGGACTGGCAGCTGCCGTCGGATGCCGAGATCCGCACGCTGATCGCAGCGCGCAATGCGCCGCGCGACGGGCAGGGGATCGTGATCGGGGTGCTCGGGCCGGAGGGGGCGCGGTTCGTCGCCGGGGGCAGCGGCGCGGGCGCCGGGGTGGATCGCGGGACCCTGTTCGAGATCGGTTCGATCACCAAGGTCTTCACTGCGCTGATCCTGGCCGACATGGCGAACAGGGGCGAGGTTTCGCTCGATGATCCGGCGGCGAAATATCTGCCCATGGGGCACCATCTGCCGGAACGGGGCGGGCGGCAGATCACGTTGCGCGATCTCTCGACGCACCGGTCCGGGTTGCCGCGGATGGCCGATGATATGGGGCCGGTCACGGATGTGGACGGGCCGTTCGTCCATTATGGCGAGGACAAGCTGCTGGCCTTTCTCGATCGCTATCAGCTGACGCGCGATATCGGGTCGCAATGGGAATATTCGAACCTTGGCGTGGGGCTGCTCGGCTATCTGCTCGGGCGGGCGGCGCACAGCGATTACGAGACCCTGGTGCGCGCGCGGATCACCGGGCCGCTAGGCATGAAGGATACGCTGATCACCCTGCCGCCGCGCGCGGCCGCGCGGCTGGCGGCGCCGTTCGATGCCTATATGCGGCCGGCCAGGCCCTGGACCCTGGGGGTGTTTGCCGGGGCGGGCGGGATCCGGTCGAGTGCGGCCGATATGCTGATCTTCGCCAAGGCGGTGCTCGATCCGAAATCGCCGATCGCCGGCGCGGTGAAGACCGCGCTTTCGGTGCGCGTGCCGGGCGAGGCGCCGCAGGTCGAGCAGGCGCTTGGCTGGGAGGTGTTGCATCCGGTGCCGGGGCGGGAAATCCTGCTGCATGGCGGGCAGACGGGTGGGTATCGCGCGATGCTGGCGCTGGAGCCGGCCAGGGGACGGGCCGTGGTGGCGTTCGCCAATTCAGCGGCGGAGCCTTCGACCGACGACCTGGCGCTGCATGTGCTGATCGGCGCGCCGGTCGCGCCGACGCCGGCGGTGCCGCCGGCGCCACCGCCGCCCTCGAAGCATGTGGAAATCTCGCTGCCGGCGGCGGCGCTCGACAGGTTCGTCGGGCGCTATGATTTCGGGAGCGGCATCGTGATCGCCATTACGCGCGATGGCGGGAGCCTGTATGCGCATAGGGAAGGCATTCCCGGCGCGCCGTCGCTGCAGATCGCGCCCGAGGCGCCGCTGGCCTTTTTCTGGAAGGCGGTGGATGCGCAAATTCGCTTCACCGTTGATGCGGGCGGCGTGGTGACCGGGGCCAGCTTCTCGCAGGGCGGGCAGACGCTCGCCGGCAGGCGCCTGGCGCCCCAGCCCGGCGGTTAGCGCGACTTCCGGTGCCAGTTCCGGTGGTTTTCCGCGCCCATTTTCCCGAAAACCGGCGATGCACCGTCATGGCATCGTGAGAGGGAAATCGCATGGCCCAGGCCCCCACACGCGGCGGCAGTTCGCCGCTGATCCTGAGCGACCGACAGGGTTTCAACCGGCGCTGGTATGGGCCCAGGCTGGAGGCGGTTTATGTGCCGACCAGCCTCGACCAGGTCGCGCCCTGCGTCGAGGCAGCGCTCACCAAATATGGCCGCGACGTCAAAGTGTCGTCGGGGCGCCATTGCTATGAGGACTTCGTCTATAATGACGGCAGCCGGGCGGTGATCGACATGTCGGCGCTGAACCAGGTGGGCTATGATCCGGTGCGCAAGGCCTGGTTCGTCGATGCCGGGTGCGAGAACTGGACTGTGTATCGCACCCTGCTCAACGGGTTCGGCAAGACGCTGCCGGCTGGCTCCTGCTATTCGGTCGGCGCTGGCGGGCATATCACGGGCGGTGGATACGGGTTGTTGTCGCGGCTGCATGGGCTGACGGTCGATCATCTGACCGGGGTGGATATCGTGACCTGGGATGCGGCGAGCGGGCGGGCGCGGTTGCGGCATGTTTCGGATGCGAGTGGCGATAGTGCCGAGCGGGAACTGTTCTGGGCGCTGCGCGGCGCCGGGTGCGGCAATTTCGGGGTGATCGCGCGCTACTGGTTCGTCGATCTGCCGGACGCGCCCGACCATGCCTCGCTCTGGACCATCGCGTGGAACTGGAGCGACCTGACCGAGGCAAGCTTCGCGGCGTTGCTGCGCGAGTATGCCGCGGTGGTTGCGGCCATGCCGGAGACCGATTTCAGCCTGTTGAAGCTGAACCATGTCGCGGCCGGGCAGATCGGCCTGATCTATCAGAGCGTCTCGCCGCCCGGGGTGGCAGCGGCCGACCACCGGTTGCGGGTGGCCGGGCAGGTGCAGCGGCTGAAGGCACGGTTCGAGGCGATCGTGCCGTCGAGCGCACTGCTGCGGCCGCTGGGCGGGCATCCCGGCATGATGAACGCGCTGCCGGCGAGCGAGCTGGAGAACAATTTGACCTATCTCGAGGCATTGCAGACGCTGAACGGATCGGGGCCGAACCAGTTCGGGAAATACAAGTCCGCCTATATGAAGAAGGGCTTTCCGGACGCGCAGATCAGGGCGATCTGGCACTGGCTTCAGGTGGTGCCGAAGGGTGTCGCGGAGAGCGACATGGCGCAGAGCCTGCTCCAGGTGGACAGCTATGGCGGCGCGATCAACCGGGTGAGCCCGACCGCGACCGCGGTGCCGCAGCGCAGCTCGATCCTGAAATTGCAGTACCAGACCTATTGGAACAATGATTGCCCGGCGGGCGGGCAGCAGACCCCGGCCAACAAGGCCCAGGCGCAGGCGCATCTCGACTGGATCAACCGCTTTTATGCGGCGGTCTATGCGGAGAGCGGCGGGACGCCCGATCCGGCCCGAGACCCTTCAGGGACGGTGGACGGGTGTTATTTCAACTATCCCGATGTGGTGCTGGGATCGCATGCGCAGGGTGATGTCGACCATGCGCTGCGACTGTATTTCCTGGGGAATTTCCGGAGCAATGCGCGCAATCTGGTGGCGGTGAAGCGGCATTGGGATCCGGGGGATTATTTCCACCATGCGCAGTCGGTGCCGGTGGCTTGAGCGTAATCCTTCTCCCCTCGGGGGAGAAGGATACGAAGACTTGCGAGCGCAGCGAGTTAGTCGGAGTTGGATGAGGGGCGTGTGTCTTGAGACACAGCCCCCTCACCCTCCCGTCGCTTCGCTCCTCCTTCCCTCTCCCACAAGGGAGCTGTTGCGTAATTGAAGCGAGAGGGCCGATTGTTGGCGTGACTGTTAAGATTGGGCCGATCGGTGCCCCGTAGAGGGGTTGGAGGGCGGATTTTGCCGGGATCGTGGATGGTTTGGACGGATTCCGGGCGTCATCTTGCGGCGAGGG
>Ga0209233_1000315_pt1 | contig 53817 bp, 46 predicted proteins | sample AraplaCL_Cvi_mCL_FD_184269 | JGI IMG/M metagenome (GOLD analysis project Ga0209233, IMG submission 184269) | Arabidopsis root microbial communities from the University of North Carolina, USA - plate scrape CL_Cvi_mCL (SPAdes) (version 2) | ecosystem: Host-associated > Plants > Roots > Endosphere...
GAACTCAAGCGCACGGCAGTGGCCTTGAATTCGTCGCTGTAGCAAGTGGTGGTTCGGGGGCCTGGCTTGGGCATGGAACACTCCTGAAATGTTAGTTCAGGGTGTCCACTAAAGCGGAGGAACTATCGCGTCCGCTTGGACGATTGGTTAGCCGGCCGCAGAGACTGGCGCTTTGCACTGGATGACCATGGTTTGGTTTGCGGCAGAGAAGAACTTTTGTTCCTTGTTGTTCTGGTCGAAGATCTTGTAGCCATTGCCACCACATAGCTCCCCGGCCTTCTTGTAACACTGGCCAATGTCATTCATGGCCGAACAGTTGAGGCTGAAGCCTTGCTGGCCAGAAGGCGTGATGATCGGAGTTGCTGTAACACAGCCAGAAAGGGCGAGAATTGCCGACAGCGTTCCTGCGGCGAAGATGGCTTTGATGTACAAGTTTGATTCCCCTGTTTTTAAAGGCTAACGCTGGAATTAAGCGGCGGCGAAGCCGTCCGCTTGGATGACTGGTTAGGGGTTGCCTCAGTTTTCGAGGGTGACAACACCTTTACCAGCAGCTGCGATTTGCACCAGCTCATGGGTTGGGCGCAGGGCTAGTCCGGTGAATGTGACCCGTGCACCGCTGCCCTTTGCTGCGGCAGCAATTTGTACAAGCTCATGTGTTGGCTTCAGGCCTGCCTTAAGACTAAAGCCTCCACCAGCAGCAGCGATTTGAACTAGTTCGTGTGTCGGCTTGAGTTCGAAGCTCATGGATTACCCCCTAACGCCCGAGGTAACCGGCGCAAAGACCGCGTAGCGGGATTTGCGTCCGGTTGACCGAGTTGTTATGCGCCGCTACCACAACACGAACTGCCCTGCTGGATGGGCGGGCACTTGACCGAACCGTATGAACAGAATACACAGCAGTCTCCGGGGAGCGGCTTGAGCAATGCGTGACACGCCTTGCACTCGTAGAACCACTGGCACGCATTGGTTGGCATGGTCTCTTGCGCGGTGGCACCACACTCCGGGCAGGTAATGACTGACTCTAGCTCGATACGCGACATGTTGGCACCTTGACGGGACGGAGCAGATCTAGGACTGACATGAACAGCATGAGCGCAATGCCTGCGTAGAACAGATAGATGCTCCAGCCTTGGCTCCAGACCACCAGCAGCGCAACCAATACAGCGACTGGGCCGAGCACCGAAAGCAAGCCGCGTGTGAGCTGGCGATGCCGATACCACGCCCAAGCGTTTACCAAGAGCGCGAGCACCGCCAAACCGGGCAGCAGCTTGTGGAACAGAAAACCCTCGTACTGCCCGAGGAAGCCGAGGCCGATGGCGGCGCCCAACGACCCCAACGCGGGAAAGCAGCCGGCGCAGGACATTGCGGAAACCAGCGCGCCTAAGCTGCTGGTCTTGTCGAGTACACGTGTGACGCTCAATTCATGACCTCAATTTGCGAAGTTGTTTTTTTAGGCGCATAACGCTTATTAGACCCCACATCGGGGCATATGCACTGGATGTTCAGCTTTCGCCTGCCCTGCGTCAAGCGAGCGAATCCTACGGGCAGACAAGGGTTTATCGGATGGTCGATGCGCTGCGAACGGGCAAGGATGGCCTTCGCATATCTCACGGATCGAGGCGCTATGTCTTATGACCCCGGAAGTGGAGGAATAAACCGTATGGTCGATGGCCCGGCTGCGCCGCGGTTGCTGGATGAGGTGCGGCGCGTGTTGCGGTTGAAGCATTACAGCATCCGCACCGAGACGGTTTATGTGGGCTGGATCCGTCGTTTCATTCTGGCCAATGGCAAGCGGCATCCGCGCGATATGGGCGAAGCCGAGGTCGAGGGGTTTCTGTCGCAGCTGGCCGTTCAGGGCAAGGTGGCGGCCACAACCCAGAACCAGGCGTTGGCGGCACTGCTGTTTCTGTACAAGCAGGTGCTGAGTATTGAACTGCCGTGGATGGAAAGCGTGGTGCGGGCAAAGCGGTCGCAGCATGTGCCGACCGTGCTTTCGCGCGACGAGATCACACGCGTGCTGGCAAGAATGGACGGGCGACCCTGGCTGCTGGCGAGTCTGCTGTACGGTACGGGCATGCGCCTGATGGAAGTGCTGCGGCTACGGGTCAAGGATGTGGATTTCGGGCGCAACGAAATCACCATCCGCGATGGCAAGGGTGGCAAGGACCGGCGCACCATGCTGCCGCGGTCACTGGCCGAAGCGTTGCTCCGTGAAATCGAACGCGCCCGCCTGCTGCATGAAGCCGATCTGGCTGCAGGTTTCGGCGCGGCATGGCTGCCGCATGCGCTGGCACGCAAATATCCGAATGCCCCACGCGAAATCGGCTGGCAGTATGTGTTCCCTTCAGCACAACGTTCCCGTGATCCGCGTGACGGCATCGAACGCCGGCATCATTTCGACGACGCCATCCTCTCGCGTGCATTGAAGACGGCGTGTCGAGCCGCCGAGGTCGCCAAGCCGGTGAGTGCACATACGCTGCGCCACTCGTTCGCCACGCATCTGCTGGAAGCCGGCTACGACATCCGCACCGTGCAGGAACTGCTCGGCCACAAAGATGTGGCGACGACACAGATCTACACGCACGTCCTCAACCGCGGCGGGCATGGCGTGCTGAGTCCGCTGGATCGCGGTTGAGCGCAGCGGCTGCGTACGCCTCAGTGGAACTGGTCGCTCGCTGGCACCCACGAACTGGACGATGACGCGGGCGTGCTGGCCGGCTTGACCGGCAGCACGATGCCTTCGCAACCGGGCGGCGGCGGGCCGCCGGCGACGCGGGCGGCGGCGCATTCGGCGCTGTTGTCGAATTTGATCATCGGCGTCGGAGCGGCGCTGCTCGCCGCGGGCGCGGGCGACGCCACCGGGTTGGCGGGTGCGAGATGCAGGCGTTCGTAGACTTTCGCATCGAGCGGCTTGGCCGGCGGATCGGGGTTCTTGCAGCCGAACAGCGACATCGGCAGCAGCGGCATCACCGCACATTCGACGCGCACGCCGCGCGGCAGATGGAAGGTGTGCTTGACCGTGGTTTTTTCCACGGCATGACGCAGCGCGGTGTCGATCGAACTCTCGCCCTCGGGAGTCCAGTCCTGATCGAAGCGGGTCGGCTGATAGCCGATGTTCGGCGTGCCGTGGCTCATGATCGAGGTATCGCCGCGCGGCTTCAGTTGCACGTACTCGCCAAGCTCGCCGTGCTTCTCGCCCTGGTCGGCACCGGGCTGGTTGCCGCCGGGCTGACCTGTGCCCTGCTGCTTGCCGGTGCTGCCCTTGTCGCTGCCCTGCCCCGTTTTTGGCAATACGGCGGCGGTGCTCTTGCCGGTGCTGGCTTCCGGTGCGGCGACCACGCCATTGGCCTCGCCTGGCGTAGCCGTATCGCTGCCTTGCGGCGTGGCGTTGGGTGCACTGCTGACGTCGCGCGCGCTGCTGAGCTCGGCCGGGCTCGGGCTGGTCTCGTGCGCGACGGCCTGTTCGGTCGTGGCCGGTGACGATGACTGTGCCGGCTTGCTTGCCGTGGTGGTCGCTGGCGTGGTCGCGGCTGCGATCGCGGTGGGCGCACTCAGTGGTGGCCGCTCGATGGACGGCTGGATGGCCGGTGTGCGCGCGGTATCCGCAACCTCGATTTTCACGTTCGGCGCCTGCGCCTCGGTACGTGCCGGTGGCGCGGGCGCCAAGGGCACTGCCTCGAGTTCGGCTTCGGCCACGTCGACCGCCGGCGCCTGCACCTGCGGCTTCTCATTCGGCACCGTCGGCGTCGGCGCGCTCAATGACGTCTGCAGGTTCACGCTCGGCGCTGGCTGGGCTGGCAGCGGAATCGGCTGCAACTCGGGTACCGGCGGCGCGGCGGCCGCCTCCGCGCGGGCCGGTGCCACGCTGGCTGGCGCGGTGGTTTTCGACACCTCGGTATTCAACGCGATGCTGCTTGGGTTGATCGGCGGTGGTGATTGCGGCGGCACCTCCGGCAGTGCCAGCGAGGCCGGTGGCGACAGCGGCTGGTTGCCTTCCAGTTGCGGCTTGCGCACTGACTCGGGCTGGAACTTCGGTGGCACCGGCGGCTGCATGGTCGGCGTCGGCAATACCACCGGCGGCGGTTCGCCGGCCAGCGGGATCGCCTGCAATTCGGGAGTCGGCGCCGGCTTCGGCAGGCTCACCGGCGGCGGTGGCGCGGCCACCGGTTTCGGGGTCGGCGCATGCGGCTTCGCGACCTTGGCAAGCACCGGCGTGGCGGCGGCCGGTGCCGGTGCTGCCGCCACCGCTGCCTGCGTGTATGCACTGCGCTCGCTGCTCGGCGCGGGCTGGCTGCTGCGACCCTGATGCCGCGGCCCCAGCTCTTTCGGCGGGGTGCCACGCACCGGTGGCGGCGGTGGCGGTTCGGACGGCTCGATCAAGCGCACCTGCAGAACCTGCAGCTTCGGCTCCGGCGGCGGTTTCACTTCATAGGCCGGACCGAGGATGAAGGCGAACAGGCAGATCAGGTGCACCAGCAGCGCGCCTGCCGCGGCCGCCACATGCAGTCCGAATTCGCGCGGTCGATCGTGGGTGCGCGGCTGGATGACGAACACGGGAGCGGCCGCCGCCTGCGGCAGGTTCATGACGAACCATGGTGGCTCACTGGATGAACGGCCGGCAGGTCGATCGGAAGGCGGACGGGGCATGCCGTCAGTGTAATGGGCGCAAGCGTGTTTTCGCGTGTCCCTCAGGGGCGACTGGCGGCACCCGCGGCACGCTCATGCAGTTCAGCGTCGACCGCACGATTCGGCGTATCGACCGGGCAACCCCACGCCAGCGGCTTGCCGGCACGATACATCGCGATGCACGCCTCCACGCCGGGCGGCTTCAGCGCGTGCGCTTCGCCATCGAGTGGTCTGGCCGGCGCCATGCTGAGGCGCTCGTCGCCGTCCTTGGCCGAAGGCGGTGCCGGTGGGTTGATGCAATTCGGCGTCGGAATGCCCAGCACCGTCATGCATTTCAGATGCACGCCACCAGGCAGGTTCACGTCCTTCGACTTCAACACTGCATCGACCACATGCCGAACCGCCGCGCCGCCGGCCGTTTCATCCGGCGGCGGAAAATACTGCTCGAAGCGCGTCGCCTTGTACTTGATCGGATCGCTGTGCTGCATGACGTGCGCATCGCCTTGCGGCAGGTTCTGCACATAGCCGGGCACGGGCGCACTGGTGGCCGCTGCCGGCAGCAATGGCTGGCCTTGCTCGTCATACAGTCGCGCCGTGGGGACCGGCCTGGGCGTCGGCAGTTGGATGGTCATGGCGTTCTTCGCGACCGGCTCAGGCGGCCTGGGCCGCGCCTGAGGTTTCGGTGGCGGCGGCAGCGCCTGCGCCGGCGGCAGCTCGGCCATCGCCGTGGGTGCACGTGCGATGAAACGCACCTGCAATGCCTCGTTCGCTCGTGGCGCGATCAGGGGAATCAACCGCGGCCGCATGCCGTACCAGATCGCCACCACGAACAGCACATGCAGCAACACGACCACCGCCAGCGCCAACCAGTGCGTCCGGCCCTCGCGCCGTGGCTCGCGCCAGCGCCGCTGCCGCAGCCGCGTCCGGTTCGAGCCGTCCAGCGGGGCCAGCCCGCCATCCGGCTGATCCGACCCTGACGGGTTCTGGCCTGGCAGGTCCTGGCTCGGCCATGACTGGCGCTGATGTGCGACCTGCAGCGGGCGGGCGATAAGGATGCCTCCTGGGATTCGGGTGACGATGGGCAGGATGCCGGGTGGCGCTTGAACCCCGACGCACCGGCCAGCGGATGTCTGCGCGAGTTGTGCGCGCACTACAGACCGCCGCGACAGGCTGCCGGTTCCCCGCACTGCAGCTTGACCGTATCGGCGGTTCGCTCAAGTCTAGGCGGGTGGTGCTACGCGCCACTCCGCCATGACCGCCCTCACGGACGACCATGACGGCCCGCCACTTCGGTCGCCAACGCGCGGCTTCGTGCGGCGCCGTTGTCCATGCCGGCACGAACTGCGCCCAGTCATGGGAGGGTCGCATCGTGTCGTACACCACGGAAAGCATCCGCAACATCGCGCTCGCCGGTCACGCCGGCGTGGGCAAGACCACGCTGTTCGAAGCGCTGCTGCTGGCCGGCGGCGCGATCCAGGCGCCAGGCACGGTCGAGCGCGGCAACACGGTGTCGGACACCGACAGCCAGGAAAAGGCGCGCGTGCATTCGATCGACACCTGCATCGCCCATCTCGATCGGGGCGACTGCCACCTCAATCTGATCGATACCGCCGGCTATGCCGATTTCCGCGGCGCGACGCTGGCCGCGCTGGCCGCAGTGGAAACCGTGGCGATCGTGGTCAATGCGATCAACGGCATCGAGCACGGCACCCGCCGCATGATGATGCACGCGAAGCAGCGCGGACTCGCGCGCGTGCTGGTGATCAACAAGATCGACTTCGACGGCGCCAACCTGGCCGCCGTGGTGGACGCGCTGCGCGAGGAGTTCGGCAACGAATGCCTGCCGGTGAACCTGCCGGCCGGCCGCGGCAGCAGGGTGCTGGACTGCTTCTTCCACAGCGAAGGCGCCACCGACTTTTCCTCGCTGGCCGAAGCGCACCAGCGCATCCTCGACCAGGTCGTCGAGATCAACGAGACCATGATGGGCGCGTACCTCGACGCCGGCGAAGGCGCGCTGACGCCGCAGCAGCTGCACGACGCGTTCGAGCAGTGCCTGCGCGAAGCCCATCTGGTACCGATCTGCTTCGTCAGCGCGCGCACCGGCGCCGGCGTCAACGAACTGCTGGATGTCGCCGCGCGGCTGCTGCCGAACCCGGCCGAAGGCAATCCGCCGCCGTTCGCACGCGGCGATGGCACGCCGCTGGTGATCAGTGCCGATCCGAAGAGTCATGTGATCGCCGACGTGTTCAAGATCGTCAACGATCCGTTCGTCGGCAAGCTCGGCGTGTTCCGGGTGTGGCAGGGCACGATCCGTCGCGACAGCCAGCTGCTGATCGACGACGGCCGCAAACCATTCAAGGTCGGCCATCTGTTCCGCGTGCAGGGCAAGACGCATGTGGAGATCGAGGCGGCGATTCCCGGCGACATCGCCGCGGTGGCGAAGATCGAGGACATCCATTTCGATGCGGTGCTGCACGACTCGCACGACGAGGACCGGATCACGCTGGCACCGCTGGCGTTTCCATCGCCGATGTTCGGCCTCGCGCTGGAGCCGAAGCACAAGGGCCAGGAGCAGAAACTGTCCAATGCGCTGGGACGGCTGGCCGAGGAGGACCCGTGCTTCCGCGTCGAGCACCACAAGGAACTCAACGAGACGGTGGTGCGCGGGCTTTCCGACCTGCACCTGAAGGTGATGCTGGAGCGCATGCGCGAACGCTACGGCGTGGAGGTGGCGACCCACCCGCCGCGCATCGCCTACCGCGAAACCATCGCGGGCCACGCCGAAGGCCATCATCGGCACAAGAAACAGACCGGCGGTGCCGGCCAGTTCGGCGAGGTGTTCCTGCGCGTGGAGCCGCTGGAGCGCGGCACCGGGTTTGAATTCGTCGACGAAGTGAAGGGTGGCGTGATTCCCGGGCAGTTCCTGCCGGCGATCGAGAAAGGCGTGCGCCAGGCGATGGAACATGGCGCCGTCGCCGGCTATCCGCTGCAGGATCTGCGGGTGACCGTGTACGACGGCAAATACCATCCGGTCGACTCGAAGGAGGTCGCCTTCATCAGCGCCGGCAAGAAGGCGTTTATCGATGCGATCGGCAAGGCGCGACCGATCGTGCTGGAGCCGATCGTCAACGTCGAGGTGGCGATACCCGAGCACAACGTGGGCGACGTCACCGGCGGCCTCGCCGGCAAGCGCGCGCGCATCATGGGCACCGACACCCAGCGCGGCGGCGAACTGGTGATCAAGGCGCAGGCGCCGCTGGCCGAATTGATCGACTACCCCACCGAACTGAAGTCGATGACCGGCGGTCGCGGCCGCTACAGCCTCGACCTCAGCCACTACGAGGCGGTGCCGTCGAACGTGCAGAAGCAGCTCAGCGAGGCGTGGAAACCGCATGTGGAAGAGGATTGAGGTGCGTCCGCCGCGTTCACGTGGGTCCGGCGCCGCACCGCCATGCTGGGTCCACTCGCCGACGGCCACGGAGAAACCTGATGAATCCGGCCTGCACCACGTTCATCCGCAGCTTGCTCGCCTGCACCGCATGCCTGCTTGGCGCCTGCGCGATGCGCGCCAACGCGACGCCTGAGCAGCCCATGCATGCGACCAGCGTCACCCTCGAGCGCAGCCCCTGCTACGGCAACTGTCCCAGCTATACGGTGACGGTCAGTGCCGACGGCCAGATCAACTTGGCCGGCCATGCCCACGTGCAGGTCGGAATGCGTTCCATGCGCGACAGCTACGTGGGAAGCGACGACGGCTGCAAGATGGTGATGAGCGATCAGCCCGGCGTGAAGATCACCGTCGTCGATGCCGAAGGCAGCAAGACGGTGGACTTCTACAACGGCTGCACCGGCGGCGTCGCCGATGCCGTGCGGCGGCGGATCGAACAACTGGCCTGGAGCATCGATCAGCAACTGGATACCGCGCGCTGGATCGGCAAGCCTGCGGCGCCGGGTGCGGGTGGGGTTGAAAAGGCAGATCGCTGAATCCTGCCTGCCAACCGACTCCTACGAATACATCGCAGCGCATTCGCTACAGCCGACTGCTCCGCTTCACGCTCAGATAGCGCTCGATCAACGCGCCCGACAGCTCGCTGCAACTGACGTCGAGCGTGTTGACGCCCTCGCGGCGCAGGCCTTCGTGCACACGCTCGCGCTCGGCCAGGTAGTGCATGGCCGCCGCGCTGCGGATGCTGGTTTCCAGGTCGTCGCCCGGTTCGTTCGCGGCGCGATCCAAGGCCAGTTCGCGCAGGCTGACCAGCATCACCAGATGCCGCTTGGCCAGCATCGACACCGCCATGCGCAGCTCCGCGTCGTCCTCGTCGCGCACGTTGGTGATCAGCACCACCAGCACGCGGCGCCGCTGGTGCGCCTGCAACGCGCTGGCCGCCGCGAGGTAATCGGTGGCCAGCGGCATCGCCTGCAGGTCGTAGCCGGCGCCGAGCAGCATGTCCATGCCGCCGCTGCCCTGTTGCGGCGGCAGCCAGCGTTGCTGCTGGCCGGTGCAGGCCAGCATGCCGACCGCGTCGCCCTGGCGCAGCGCGATGCTGGCCAGTGCCAGCGAGGCGTTCAGCACATGATCGAAATGCGCCAGCTGGTCGTCCTGCGCCAGCATGCGCCGGCCGCAGTCGAGCATCAGCACCACCTGCTGGTTGCGCTCGTCGCGGTACTCACGCGAGATCAGCCGGCTGCTGCGCGCGGTGGCCTTCCAGTCGATCTTGCGCAGGCTGTCGCCGACACGGTAATCGCGCAACTCCAGGAACTCGGTGCCTTCGCCGCGGCGTCGCTGAAGCCGCGCACCGACGCTGCGCGAAGCCAGCTCCACGCTGAGCCCGGCCAGTTCGGCCAACGACGCGAAATTCGGATAAACCCGCACCGTCGACGGCGTGCCGACCACGCGCCGCACGGACCAGCAGTGCCACGGCGAGCGTATTTGCAGGTGGCAACCATCGAAACGGAACTGGCCACGCGCATCCGGCGTCACCGCATAGTCCAGCAGCAAGTCGCTGCCCGGCGGCAGGGAAACTTTGCGTGGCATGCCGCGCACGGCCCAGCCACCGGGATGCAGGTCATGCAATCGCAGTTTTTGCGTACGCGGCGCAGATGCGCGCAAACGCAGACCGACCCGCGCCTCCGGCCCCAACGGCATCACCGGCGATACATCGCGCTGCACGTCGGGCGAAGGCATCCGCCGCAGGCGCCAGCCGTCGACGAGCGCCAGCATCGCGATGACGGCGCCGCACGCCAGCCATGCCGACAACGGCAGCCACGCCAGGCTGGCCAGCACACCGAGCACGGTCCAGCCGGACAGCAACCACAGCAGGGGCGGTGCGGGTCGCATCATTGGCGCGGCGCAGGCACCTTGTGCAGCAACGCGGTGAGCACGTCGTCGGGACGCTGGCGTTCGATCAGCGCTTCCGGCGCCAGCACCAGTCGATGCCGCAGCGCCGGCAACGCCACCGCGCGCACGTCGTCAGGCGTGACGAAATCGCGACCGTCGAGCACCGCCTGCGCACGCGCCAGCCGCGCCAGCGCCAGGCCGCCGCGCGGACCGGCGCCGCCGATCACGCCCGGCCATTCGCGCGTGGTGCGCACGATGCGCACGGCGTAGTCGGTCACCGCCGCATCCATCCGGATCGCCGCAACGCCCTGTTGCAAGGCCAGCAGTTCCGGCTGCCCCATCACCGGCCGCACGCGCGAGACATCGAGGTCGGCGGCGACCTTGCCGTTGACCACGCTGGCGACCATGCGGCTCTCGTCCTCCGCACTGGGATAGCCGATCACCACCTTGATCAGGAAGCGGTCCAGCTGCGCCTCGGGCAGCGGATAGGTGCCCTCCTGCTCGATCGGGTTCTGCGTGGCCACCACCATGAACGGCGCCGGCAGCGCGAAGCGGCGACCCTCGATGGTGACCTGCCCTTCCTGCATCGATTCGAGCAGCGCGGCCTGCGTCTTCGCCGGCGCGCGGTTGATCTCGTCGGCCAGCAGCAGGTTGGCGAACACCGGGCCGCGGCGGATCTGGAAGCGTTCGGTCTTCGGATCGTAGATCGCGTGGCCGGTGACATCCGCCGGCATCAGGTCGGGAGTGAACTGGATGCGCCCGAAAGTGCAGCCGACCGATGCAGCCAGTGCGCGCACCAGCAGGGTCTTGCCCAGTCCGGGTACACCCTCGATCAGCACATGGCCGGCGGCGAGCAGGGCCAGCAAGACCTGGTCGAACACGGCGGCCTGGCCGATGAAGGCGTGCGCGACCTGTTCGCGCAGGGTGCGTGCATGCGCGCCGAGTTCGGCGAGCGAAAGCGGCGCCAGCGGCGTGACCGGTGCGGCAGCGAGTGTCTCGGTAGTCATGGGCGGCTCCTGAGTCGCGCCAGGGTGATGATGCATGCACGAAACGCCTGCGCGTTCGCGGGTGACTGGAAGGCCTGGGCGATCTGCGCAGCATCGAGGTCGCTGCGTTCGGCCAGGCGTGTATAGAGTGCGTCGCCGCTGAGCATCGCGCAGGCCGGATCGCGTCGGCGCAGGCGCACCAATACGGTCTGGCAGGCCAGGTTGTGCAGGCTGCGGCCGCCGTCGCGGCGATACAGAAATTCGCCGGCGGCGTGTACGTGTTCGAGCAGTGCGCGTCGATGCATGACCGGCGCCGGCATCAGCGGACCCAGTCGCGCGCTGCGCATGGCCATCCAGCCGGCCAGCAGCAGGGTCAGCGCCAGCAGTGCCGGCCAGCCATCGCGCAACAGCATCTTCAGGAACGAGATGCCATCCAGTGCGTACACCAGATAGATCTCGCCGCGGCCCATGTTGGGCGCCAGCAAGCGCCAGTCGAAGCGTTGCGCCGTGGTCTGCTTCAGCGCGTTGCGCGAGAGCGCATTCAAGTTGACCAGCAGGCTGACCGCGCCCTTGCCCAGCCGGGTGCGGGCAAACAGATAGCCATCCTGCGCATCACCGATCGCCGCATCGACCGTCGCAACCGCCGCCGGCGTGAGCCGGAAACGCCGACCGCACAATTCCGCCTTGTTCGCGTAGCTGTCGTCGGCCACGTCCGCCGCATGGATCGCGCTGCAGGCATATGCCGCCGAGCGCGGATCAAGCAACTGCAGCGCTTCGAACAGCGGCGTATGCACCGCTGTTTCCGTGAACCCCGGCGACAGCAACAGGTGGCCGCCGCCGCGCACCCACGTCGCGATGCGGGTGGCGTCCTCCGTATCGATCCGCGCCGCATCGTCGCCCAACACCAGCGTGTCGCCGGGACGCAACGGTATCTTCTGCGGGTCCAGCGTGGTCAGCGCGATCGCCGGCACGTTCAGGCGTTGCAGGGTCAGCTCCAGCGCCAGGAAGCGGTTGTAACGTGCCGCCCCCTTGGCGGCCACCGTCTCGGTGACCTCCCGGTGCTCGAACGTGGCGAGGAAGCCGCCGACCAGGAGCAGCAGCACGCCCAGCACCAGCAGAGTCGCGTAGTACGGTTTGCGGTTCATGCTGGCGCTCCCGCTTCCACCGGCCAGCCACGCAGCAGCTGCTCGATCCCGGCGTCATCCGGATAACGCCCCGCATAGGCGGCGAACTGCCAGGTGCGCACGATCGCGATGACGCGCTGCGCGTGCGCCGGATCATCGATCGCGGCGGCCTGGCGCAACCAGTCCGCCTCGGTCGCGTCCGCCGACGGCGGCAGCTTCAGCAAGCGGGCGGTCTGTTCCACGCAGCCGCGATACAACAACGCCAGCGCCTCGCGCTGATGCTGCGCCTGCCACAACGCGCGGGCGGCAGCGGCCAGATCCGCCGGCAGCGGCGCATCCGCCACGACACTCACGCGCATGCTCGGCGACAGCGCCGACATTGGTTCGACTGGCGCGGGCGTCAGTCGTCCACGCCAACGCCAGGCGAAGCGCAGCAGCGAAGCGCTTGCCACGATCAGCAACAGCCACATGAGCGCCTTGAAGATGATCGCCAGCGCATTGCCGAAGGCCGGGAACGGTATCGGTGGCGCGTTCGGCGTGGGCTTCGGCGCGTACTTGAATACCCACTTGCGCGTCGTGTGCTCGCCGCCGAAACGCGGATCGCGGTAGGTCTCTGTCGCTGCCGTGGCGAAGCGCTGGTCGGCGCCGTCCGCCGGTTGCTGGAACACCTGCTGCAGCGATGCCGCGATGGGTTTCGACGGCACCTTTGCCGATGTCGCCGCATGGCCCGCCAGCGGCCACGCGCACACCAGCAATATGCCAAGCACCTTGCCGAGTGCCTGCAAACGTGTATGCATGCGGCGGAATGCCAGATCGATATCCCACGCTTCCAGCTGGGTGCGCCGGTTGAGATAAAGCGCGAACCCGCAGGCCACATACAACGGCTCGATCGCGCTCATCGCCAGATATGCCACAGCCGCGGCCAGCAGCATCCAGGTCGTCGAGGCGTCGCGCACGTCGTGGCGGAAAAAATCGCCGAGCGAATCCGCGCGCCATTCGTGCGGTATCAGCATCGCGCCCAGCAGCCACGCGCTGAGGAACAGCACCAGCTCGAACTGCAGGCAGCCGTAGGTCAGCAGGCTGGTATCCGCCACGATGCGCCGGCGCAGCACTTTCCAGCGCGCCGAGCGCAGCTTGCGCGGCGCGCCTTCGAGCAATTCCATCGGCAGGCGCAGCGCGCGGTTGCTGTCGACGCGCAGCCAGCTGAGCGCGGCCAGGGTGCTGCGCCAGCTCCATTGACGCTGGCCGCGCAGGGTTTCGCGCCAGCTTGGCGGGCGATCGAACACCGCACGCGACAGCACGTACAGCGGCAATCGGTCGAACAGCGGCTTCAGCCACCACATCAGCACCAGGCCCAGCCACGGCAGACCGAGCAGCACGCCCAGCGCATTGCACACCACGAACACCGGCAGGGTGAACGCGAACCATGCCGACCACACCGCCAAGGCATTCGCGCGAAGCATCGCGGCGCCGAGGTCCAGCGCCTCACGCGGTGCGCGCGGCCGCAAGACCACGCTGATCCGCTCAAGCTCCATGCGTACCCGCCCTGCCGCCGCGCCACAACCAGCCCAGCACCAGCACCCACAGCAACGCGCCACTACCGAACTTCACTACGTCCGGTAACGCCGCGATCGACGACCAGTACGCCTCGACGAAGGCCGCCGCCAGCAACATCGCGAACGCGCCCAGCGCGAGTTGCGCGCCGATCCAGCCGGCAGCAACCAGCGCCGGACCTCGCCGTTGCCGGCCCGGCGCCAGCAAGGTCAAACCGAGCTGGAGGCCAGCGCCGCCAGCGATCACCAGCGCGCTCAGTTCGAACGCCGAATGCCCGACCACGAAACGCCAGAACGGGCCGCCGTAGCCGATCGCGGTGAGATGCCCGGCCACGCCACCGATCACCACCCCGTTGCCACCCAGCACGTAGATCGCGCCCACCCCGAAGAACAGGCCCGAGGCAAACGTGCGGAACGCAATGCCGACGTTGTTCATCACGTAGTAGCCGAACATCTGCATGTCGGTGCCGCTGTTGCGGCCGATGTGCGCATTCGCCGGGTTGTACATCTTCTCGAAATCGGCCAGCTGGGCGCTGCTGAACACCGTGTGCGCCAGCTCGGGCCGCACCTGCATCAGCACCAGGGTGATCAGGGCCGGCACGTAGAACAGCACGGCGGCGGCGGCCATGCAGCGCCATTGCGCGCGCACCAGACGCGGAAATCCCGCAACCAGGAAACTGGCCACCCGATGCCAGCGCGGTGCCGGTGGTCGATACAGCACGCGATGACCTTGCTGCACGATGCGCTGCAGCCGATCGGTCACCTCATGGCTGTAACCGCGTCCGCGTGCCAGCGCCAGGTGATGACAGAGGCGCCGGTACGACAGCGGAAAATCCAGCGCCTGTTCCTGTCGCATGGTGCGCTTCGGCTGCCGTTCGAGCGCGTTCAGCCACGACTGCAGGATGTCCCACTCACGACTGTGCAAGGCCACGAAACGTTCCTGCCTCATGGTCGCCCCAGCAACCAGTTGGCATGTCCGATCAGCTGCCGCACCGCCGCGCTGTCGTTGCGCCCGGTCAGCGGCGTGAGCAGGTTGGCCAGCTCCTCCTGTCGCTGCAGGGTGAGCTGGCCCGAGCGCTCGGCGAACTCCACCAGCGCCGCCTGTTCATCGGCCACCAGCACCACGGGCAGCGGCACGGCTGCGAGTGTCGGCACCTGCTGGCCTGCCGGCAGCTCGATGGCATGAATCACCATCGTGCCGGCAACGATGTCGCCGAGCCGGCGCGCATACGGGTCGATCAGCGTGCTGACCAGGCCCACGCCATACACGCCGGGCAGCACGTCCACCACACGCAGCAGATTGCGCACCACCGATGGCAGCCAGGTCACCGGCGTGCCGTCCGCGTTGACCACGCGCAAACCCAGCGCGCGCTTGCCCAGCGTCTGCCCGCCCAGCCATACCTCGCACACCACCGAGTACGCCCACGTCAGCGCGAACAGCAGCAGCATGGCCAGTCCGTTGCCGCCCATGCCGAACAGCGACAGCGGAATCATCGCCAGCATGAACACGCCCATGCGCAACAGCATGTCGACCATCCACGCCTGCGCACGCGGCAACGCTCCGGCCGCGCGCAGACGCAGGGCGATGCCTTCGGGCGTCTCGATCTCGCGAACGGTGTCGAGCATCAAGCGTTGACGACAATCGTGTCGGCGATCAGGTCGTGCAGGCAGCGACGCTCCTTGCCGAAGATCATCAGCAAATCCACCAGTGTGATCAGCGAGCCCACGTACGGGATCGCACCAAGCAGACTGATCGGCACGCCGCGCACGAAGATGTAGCGGAGCAGCCCGACGCGGCTGCCATCGGTACGCACGACGGCAATATCCAGCGCACGCTTGCCGATAGTCTGCCCGTGCCGATGCATCAACATGCAATTGATAACGAGGATAACCAGCAGCAATACCAGACCGAACAGGATCAGCCCCGTCATCGGCGCCGCAGGTTTGAGCCCCTGCCTGACATCACCCACCATGGAGCCGCCCCAGATGATCGGAAGAAGCCAGATCAGGCTGATCACGCCATCCGTCAGCGCGGCGCCCAGACGTTTGCCGCGGCTCGCCTTGCTGTTCTCCAGGTCATATTTGTCCCACGCGGCCACATCGTCGACCACGGCCGCTGGCGCGGCATACGGATTCGTTTCCATCGCTTCCTTCCCCTTGTTGCCTGTCCTCGTTGCCCTCCCCCATGTCGGGCAACGAGGCGAGTATAGAAGCGAATTTTGACCGCTGACTACCGCTTGGGCTTGAGCAGGGTGCCGGTGCACTTCGGCGAACCGCACAGGCACTTCCACAGCTTTTTCAACCGCGCGGTATGCGGCACGTCGAGCACGATGCCGTAGTCGTAGGTGAGCTCCTCGCCCGGCTTGATCGCGCGGATCGTCTCGATCAGCACCTTGTCCTTGCGCGGATCGCCGCTAGCACTTTCCTCGACCACGGCACGGCAGTTAGGCGCGCAGCTGTGGTTGATCCAGCGCGCGCTATTGCCGCCCTGGTTCGCGTCGATGATGTAGTCGTCGTTGAGCGTGAACAAGAATGTATGGCCCGTCTCGCCGCCGTCGCCATACAGCTCGTCGGCCTCGGCATGCGTCATCAGCTTGCCCTTGTACTGGATGATCTCCTCGCCCTTGGCGATGGCGCTGACGGCGAAGACTCCGTTGCCGTGGATCGGCGAACGGCGGGCGGCAATGCGACGTGCTGAAGTCATGGGCGAATCTGCTGGCTCTGGAGAATGGAGCCGCGATGATGCCCGTTGCGGAGCGTCATGGGAATTTCCGCCAACTTTGCTAAGATTCAAACAATCGTTTGAGGTGAAGCCATGAAACGACTGCTACAAGGATTCCTGCTGGTCCTGCTGACTGCCGGCCTGATCGTCTGTGGCCTGACTGCCTGCGGACCGGCGAAGAAGAGCGTATTCCCGCCCACCGTGAGCATCCAGCAACTGTCGGTGCTGCCGAGCGGGCAATGGCAGCTGACCGTGCGCATCCAGAACAACAGCTACGCCGAGATGGATTTCAAGTCGCTGGATGGCCAGTTGCAGATCGCCGACTCGGTGCCGATCCGGCTGCACGCCGTGTTCAAGCGGGACATCCCGGCACTCACCGGTGATGTGATTCAGCTCGACGTGCTGCCGACCGCGGCGATGACGCAGGCGCTGCAGACGATCTCGGGCAAAGGCAGCAGCGGCAGGCTGGCCTACCGCATCGGCGGCAGCGCCAGTGCCAAGCCCGAGCAGGAAGACAAGCCGCGCGACTTCGACTTCAAGGGCAACGACTGGCTCTCGCCGGTGCCGGGCATTGCCAACACCTATCGCTGATCCCTTTCCACGACGCCACCTTTCATTCCAGGAATCACCATGACCGCTTACAAGGCTCCCCTCGATGACCTGCGCTTCGCCCTGTTTGACGTGCTGGGCGCCGAAAAAACCCTGACCGGTCTGCGTGGCGGCGAAGCACACAGCCGCGACCTGCTCGACGCCGTGCTGGAAGAAGCCGGCCGCCTCAGCGAGCAGTTGCTGGCGCCGACGAATAGTCCTGCCGACGAGGAAGGCTGCCACTTCGACAAGGCCACCCAGACGGTGACCACGCCGAAGGGCTTCAAGGAAGCGTTCAAGCAGTTTGCCGAAGGCGGCTGGACCGGTCTGACCAACCCCGAGGCGTACGGCGGCCAGGCCCTGCCCGGCGTGCTCGGCACCGCCACCACCGAGATCTTCCAGTCCGGCAATCTTGCGTGGAGCCTGTATCCGCTGCTGTCCGAAGGCGCTACTCATGCCATGGAGATGCATGGTGAGGAATGGCAGCGCGAGCGCTTCATGAAGCCGATCGTCGAAGGCCGTTGGACCGGCACGATGTGCCTGACCGAGCCGCAGGCCGGCTCCGATCTCGGCCTGCTGAAGACCCGCGCCGAACCGGGCGACAACAATACCTACAAGATCACCGGCACCAAGATCTTCATCAGCGCCGGCGAACACGACCTTACCGAGAACATCGTGCATCTGGTGCTGGCGCGCCTGCCTGACGCGCCGGAAGGCAGTCGCGGCATCTCGATGTTCATCGTGCCGAAGTTCAAGGTCAACGAGGACGGTTCGCTCGGCGCGCGCAACACCGTCGCCGCCGGCGCGATCGAACACAAGATGGGCATCCACGCCTGCTCCACCTGCGTGATCAACCTGGACGGCGCCGAGGGCTACCTGATCGGCAAGCCGCACAAGGGCCTGATGGCGATGTTCACCATGATGAATGCGGCGCGCCTGTCGGTCGGCGTGCAAGGCCTGGCGCTGGCCGAACGCGCGCTGCAGAACAGCCTCAACTACGCGCGCGAACGGCTGCAGTCGCGCGCCCTGTCCGGCCCCAGGTTCCCCGACAAGCCGGCCGACAACCTGCTGGTGCAGCCGGACGTGCGCCGCATGTTGCTGACCCAGCGCGCCTTCGTCGAAGGCTCGCGCGCACTGCTGCTGTACACCGCGCTGCAGACCGACATCGAATCGCGCAGCAATGACGAGGCTGCACGCAAGGCTGCCGGCGAACTGGTCGCGTTCCTGATCCCGATCGCCAAGGGTGTGGTCACCGAACTGGCGCAGGAAAGCACCAAGGAAGCGCTGCAGATCTACGGTGGCCACGGCTACATCGCCGAGAACGGCATGGAGCAGTTCGTACGCGACGCCCGCATCATCACCTTGTACGAAGGCACCACCGGCATCCAGGCCGCCGACCTGCTGGGCCGCAAGATCCTCCAGCTGCAAGGTGTGGGCTTCAAGCATTTCCTCGAGGAGATCAGCGCATTCTGCCAGCAGCACAGCGCCGACGAGGCGCTGCGCCCCTACATCGCACCGCTCGCCATCGCCACCCGGAGCTGGAGCGACCTCACCCTGAAGCTCGCCGCACGCGCGCAGGCGAATCCGGAGGAACTTGGCGCCGCGGCGGTCGACTACCTGTACTACTCCGGCTACGTCGCACTTGCCTACATGTGGGCACGCAGCCTGGCGGCTGCCACGACCGGCACCCAGTCGGTCGCGTTCAAGCAGGCCAAGCACGACACCGCGAAGTTCTATTTCGCGCGTATCCTGCCGCGTTGCCTGACCCATCAAGCGGCGATCGAGGCAGGCGTGGATACGCTGCCGGCTATCGTCTGAGCGGTCTTCGCACGATCCACAAACAAAGAGCCCGGGCGTGCCCGGGCTCTTTGTTTCGCCACACTGGCCGGTTCTAGGCAACCAGCATGGAAAACCGAATTCCCCCACCGTCCACTGAGGTCAGGGTGAGGTGTCGAACTTGGTCACCTATGGCTCAGCCGTGACACCATCCCGACTGTAAGCGGCGTGTCACGCCGTGTAACTGTCCTGATACGCAGCATCGGTCATCCGCAGGTACTGCTGGATCAGCGCCTCATGCGCATCGGCGGCCTGCAGCAGTTCCCGCGCCAGCGCCTCCTGCGCGGCGGCGACACTCAACCGGGGCGGCGCCGCGGGCGGCGCCTTGGCTATGCGCAAATCCGGCGCAGCGACCCTGGCCGGTTCGGACTCAAGCAGATGGGAGATGTCGTAGGCTTGTTCGCTCATGCCATCGTCAATGCAACAGGCTTGCCAACCTCGGCCGATGGCTCACCCGGATCATCATTGCGGGTACGCTAGGCCGTCTTGTCCGTCCGGGGAATCATGATGCATTCAAGTCGACTCGCTACCGGGCTGCGGCCCGCGCTGTTCGCCCTGCTGTTCACTTTGAGCGGCGCGCTGCAGGCCACCGACACGCCACAGGTGAAATATCCGAATTACCCCAGCGAGACGCCGGCCAAGTTCGTGCCCGCCACCGCCGACCACGACTACGTCTCGCGCGACGTGATGATCCCGATGCGCGACGGCGTGAAACTGCACACCATCATCCTGATTCCGAAAGGCGCGCAGCACGCCGGCATCCTGCTCACCCGCACGCCGTACGATGCCAAGGCGCTGACCACGCACACGATGAGCGGCCACCTCGGCCCGATGCTGCAGGGCTATGACAACGCCACCGACGTCATCGTCGAGGACGGCTACATCCGCGTGGTGCAGGACGTGCGCGGCAAGTACGGCTCCGAGGGCGACTACGTGATGAACCGGCCGCTGCACGGGCCGCTGAACCCGACGCCGGTGGACGACGCCACTGACACGTACGACACCATCGACTGGCTGGTGAAGAACATCCCCGAGTCGAACGGCAAGGTCGGCACGCTGGGTATCTCCTACGACGGCTTCGAACCGCTGATGGCGCTGGTCAATCCGCATCCCGCACTGAAGGTTTCGGTGCCGATGAACCCGATGGTCGACGGCTGGATGGGCGACGACTGGTTCCACAACGGCGCGTTCCGCCAGCAGAACCTGAGCTACGTCTACGAGCAGACCGCCAGCCGCGACAACAGCATCAAGTGGTGGACGAACTACCACGACGAGTACGACCAGTTCATGCACTACGGCTCGGCCGGCGCGCTGGCCCACGCCTACGGCATGGAGCAGTTGGGCTTCTGGAACAAGATGCTGGCGCATCCCGCCTACGACAGCTTCTGGAGCGAGCAGGCGGTGGACAAGCTGCTCGCCGCGCAGCCACTGAAAGTGCCGGTGATGCTGGTGCACAGTCTGTGGGATCAGGAAGACAGCTACGGCGCGCTCGCCGTCTATCGCGCGATCAAGCCGAAGGACGCCAGCGGCAACATGGTCAAACTGGTGATGGGCCCGTGGCATCACGGCCAGGAGATCGACGAAGGCAGCTCGCTCGGCGCGATCCGGTTCGGCAGCGACACCGCCCGGTATTTCCGCGAACACATCCTGCGTCCGTACCTCGCGCAATACCTCAAGGACGGCGCGCCCAGGGCCGACATCGCCGCGGTCACCGCGTATCAGACCGGCAGCAACCAATGGCAGCGACTGAATCGCTGGCCATTGGCTTGCGCCGACGGTTGCCCGACCAAGAGCCGCGCGCTGTACCTGGAAGCCGGCAACAAGCTCGGCTTCACTGCACCCGCGGCCGGCACCGACTACGACGAATACGTGTCCGATCCCGCGCACCCGGTGCCGTACCGCGCACGGCCGATCCAGCCGATGGGCTACGACGTCGGCCAGACCTGGTCGCAGTGGCTGGTCGACGACCAGCGCGAAGCCTCCGGCCGCACCGACGTGCTGAGCTATGTCTCGGACGTGCTCACTACGCCATTGAAGATCAGCGGCGTGCCCGAAGTGAATCTGGTCGCCTCGACCAGCGGCAGCGACAGCGACTGGGTGGTCAAGCTGATCGACGTCTATCCCGACCAGGTCGCCGATCAACCGGAGATGGGCGGCTACCAGCTCGCCGTGGCGATGGACATCTTCCGCGGCCGTTACCGCGAAGGCTTCGCCGAAGGCAAACCGATCGCCGCCAATCAGCCGCTGCCCTATCGCTTCGCCCTGCCCGCCGCCAACCACGTCTTCCTGCCCGGCCACCGCATCATGGTGCAGGTGCAATCCAGCTGGTTCCCGTTGTACGACCGCAACCCGCAGACCTTCGTGCCGAACATCTTCCTGGCCAAGCCGGCGGATTACGTGAAGGCTACCCAGCGCGTGTATCACGCACCGGCGCGGGCGAGTTTTATTGCATTGCCGGTGGTGGGGGGCTGAGTCGTTCTACTCCTCCCCCTGCGAGGCAGGGGGAGGTTGGATGGGGGTTCGCTTTTGACTTGAGAGATCAGATCAAGAGCCACCCCTCATCTGAAGGACTTTCTTCGGTCGCCCACCCTGCCTTCCACAGCAAAGGTCAGTCGCGCCTCTGCCCCTTCGCGATCACACCCGCCTGTCCGAACGCATCGGAGCTGATCAACGCCTCCGGCGTGGGATAGCCCGCCGGCATGCCCGGTGCAGTGACGGAATGATGGGTGGTGATGCGATCCGCGACGCGCTGGTTGAGTTGGCAGTTGTTCCAGCAAGTCGTTCTTCACGGCAAAGCCGCAACCCGTTTCAAGTCCATCATCCCTGCGAAGGCAAGGATCGCAGTTGAGGCGCTATGACCAGCTGCGCTGGTGAAAAACTCCTCCGACCTGACCAGCCATTCGGCTGTTGAAAACCGCCGGAATGGCGCCGTCAGGTGGGATGTTCGAGATCCCTACGACTTCGCTGCCCGCACCGCCGCCGCATGCAGCGCAAGAATCCTGCGCAGCTCCAGGATCGCCGCCGGGGTTTCCTGCACGCTGTGCCATGACGGGATGGCGAGTTCGGAGTCGGCACCGTCGAGGTGCGCGCTCTGGTACGGCACGACGCCATCGCTGCTGGTGGCTAGCGGGCCGGTGGATTTGTAGACGCCGACGATGGTGTGATAGCGCACACGCGGCGATATCGACAGGTTGGCGGCGGCGACAATGAAGGGATCGGCGTCGCTGAGGTTGTCGATGCTGTTGGGTATGCGCAGCGGCGTGGACGCGCCGGAGCCTTCGCCCTTCATCATATCGGAAAGGCTGGCCACTTCCTTGAGCACGTTGACCGGCAGGCGGATCAGGTTGCCGATCCAGCGGGCGATGCGATGCTGCGCATACGGCGTGCCGCGATGCGGCGAGGCGAGGAACACGGCGCGGGTGACCTGCGGCATCGGCGTGAACTGCAGATAGGGCGCGAGACGCTTGCGCACCCATGTGCGCTTCTCCGATGGCAGGTTGGCGCGAACAGGCACGACATCCCACAGCTTGTCGCCGCTGGACGACACCAGAAGCCGCGCGATGACACCGCCCATGCTGTGCCCGACCAGCACCATGTTTTGCGAGGCGCGTGCACGACCGGAGGGATCGAAGTGCTGCAGCGTCGCGTCGAGCGCCTTGCGGATCTGCGCGAGATTCACCGCAACGGGCGCATTGGTCGGGTAGTAGACCTCCCACACCTGGTAGTTGCGGCGCAGGTTCTCGTCGCCCATGACTTCGTTCGCCACGTTGATCCACGCCTCGGGGCTGCTGGCCAGGCCGTGCAGCATGACCACGGTGAGGCGATCCGGATCGTACGGCTGCATCAGCAGCACACGCGGCGTGGTGATGCCGCCTTCGCGGCCCAGCAGCGAGCGGATCGACTGGCTGGCGAAGCCCGAACGCGCCAGCCACACGCCATAGGCAGCAGTGAAGTTGGCGCCGAGCGGCACCACGCGGCCTCCGATGGTGATGCTGCGGTCGCGATACGGATCGCGCGCCAGCAGTTGCACCTGTCTGGTGGCCAGCACGTCGGCCAGCGTGTTGCCGTCGAACACCAGCGCGCCGGTCATCGACATGTAACGGGGATTGCGCCAGGGCACTTCCGCGACGGCCGGTTCCGGTGGTGTGACGGCGACGAAATCCGGGCCGAAGCCGTCGCGCTGGTAGACGTTGCGCAGGCCGTTGAAGCGCAGGTCCGCGGCGGGAAGGAGTTCCGTCGGCACGCGCGCGTCGCCGGCCAGGCGCAGGTCGGTCTGCGGCCGCAGCACCGTCCAGCCGGCCAGGGAGGTCTGCGTCCACTGCGTGCCCAATTGCGGTAGCGCATGAAAGAAGCGCACCACCGCGCGCTGCACGGCGAAGTTGTAGAAGCCGATCACCTGCACCTGGCGCAACTCGAAGGGCCGTTCGGACGGTTGCCGCGCGGTGTAGAACAGATAGGCGTAGGCTTAGCGCGCGGACTGCAGGTAGGCATCGAGTGTCTCGTCGTCCATCGGCGTGCCGGCCTTGGCGCGGTCGGTCTTCATCGCCCTGCCCATCCATAGTTCGGACAGCGTCGAAAGCCGCTGCTCGTCGGTCAGCCCGGGCGAGCGGATGACGGTATCCATGCAATCCGCGAACGCATGCGCACAGGCATCGGTGGTCAGCGCGACGACGTTGAGCGCCTGCACCGTGCCGTCGCTCAGGCGACCGCCGCCGAGCATGTCGGCGCGCCGCTCGGCGACATAGTCGTGCGGCTTGCTCTGGCTGACCCCGACCATCGCGCACGCGCTGAGGGAAAGCAGCATGGCAAGGGCACTGCATCGCACGATCCACATCCGCGTTCCACTACGCATGCTGCTGTTGTCCATTCGACGGGTGGCGGGGCATTGTAGCGATCGAATCACCGGCGAAGACTTGCTGCTGCGCCGGACCATGCATTGTCTTCCCGCGACCAAAGCCGCACGCTTGCGCAGGCGGTCGATGCGGTGGAGAGATGATGGCGAAGAAACTCTGGATGATGGGCCGGGCCGTGCTGTTCGTGGCGATCGCCTTGATCACGGTCCTGTCGGGCGCGTGGGGTGCGCTCGCGCTCTGGTACCAGCTACCGGGTGGTGCGGTGGCGCGCACACTGGGCGGCGCGGTCTGGGCGCTCGCCTTGATCGCGCTTGCCGTGTTCGCGATCAGCCGGCGCAGCTGGCTGCCGCTGGGCATCTATGTGGTGATGTACGCGGCGCTGCTGATCTGGTGGGCGAGCATCGCGCCGTCGAACCAGCGGGTGTGGTCGGACGATGTCGCCCGCATGCTGACCGGTGCTGTGCAAGGCAATTTGGTCACGCTCGACAACGTGCGCGATTTCAACTGGCGCAGCGACACCGACTACGATGCGCGCTGGGAAACCCGCCATTACGACCTGGACCGGCTGGTCTCGGCCGATGCGGTGCTGTCGTACTGGGGCAGCAAGGCGATCGCGCACGCGATGATCTCGTTCGGCTTCGACGACGGCAGTCACGTGGTGTACTCGGTGGAGATCCGCAAGAAGCGCGGCGAGCAGTACTCGTCGATCGGCGGCTTCTTCCGCCAGTTCGAAACGATCCTGGTCGCCGCCGACGAACGCGACATCATCCGTGTGCGCACCAACGTGCGTGGCGAGGACGACTACCTCTACCCGCTGCGCATGGACAAGCCGGCCATGCGCGCGCTGTTCCTCTCCTACGTGGAGGCAGCGAACACGTTGTCCGTCAAGCCGGCGTTCTACAACACGATCACCTCGAACTGCACGACGATCGTCTATCGCATGGCCCGACAGATCGACTCGGGGCTGCCGTGGGACATGCGCCTGCTGTTGACCGGTTACCTGCCCGAATACCTGTACAAGGTCGGCGCGCTGGATCGCAGCGTCCCGGTCGAGCAGTTGCGTCAGCGCGGGCGCATTACCGGCCGGGCGCGAAATACCACGCCGAGCGACGATTTCTCGAAGGCGATCCGCGCAGGACTTCGCTGATCGCCGTGTGCATGCCGCTCAGCCGGCCAACTCGAAGCGCGTGCTGCGCTTGACCGGATCGGCCTCGACCAGCCTGACCTTGACGTCGGCTCCCAGCGGCAGGCTGGCGGTACTAGAGACACTGGCTTCGATCGCCGGATCGCGCACGATGACCACACCCTTGGTGGGTGCGTTGGCGGCGACTTCGACAATCGAACCATCGAAGATTTCGCCCACGCGCGGCGCCAGCACCGCGGCTTCGGCCAGGTCGAGCACGGCTTTCTGGTACTGGCTGGCGCGATGGCCGGAGGCCTGCATCGTGGCGGGCAGACCCGGCAACGCGGCGAGCGCCCAGTCGGGCACCGGCTGTTTCGCGCACAGCGCCACGCAGACCTCGCCGGTGTAGCGGTCGACCAGCCGACGCAGCGGCGCGGTGGCGTGGGTATATTCCGCCGCTACCGCCCACTGCATCGGCTGTGCCGGCAGTTCGCCATTGAATGCCGTATAGCCGGCCCCGCGCAGGACGGTGGTGCATGCGGTCAGCATCGCGACATGGGTGTCCTTCGACGGATCAAGCGTGCGGATGAATTCGGGATAGCTCAGGGCACCCGGCCAGTCGATGTCGAGCGCCTTTGCGGTGATGTGCAAACGCTGCAGCGACTGCGGCTCGGGTGCGGGCAAGGTGCGCAGCAGGCCGATCCTGGCCTGCACCATCAGCTGCGCCGCGGCCATGCCGGTCAGCAGCGAGATCTGCTCGTTCCAGTCCTCGACCGCCAGGCGCGCGCGGAATGTCAGCGACCACTGGCCGTCGACCACGTCGATTTCCTGTTCCGGCAGCGGCAGACTGATGCCGCCGCGTGCCTGTTCGCGCTGCTTGCGCAGCTCGCCGATCTCGCGCAACACCGCCCACATCGGATCGGCGCTGCCGGCGTCGATCTGCTGCTGCACGCCGGCATAGTTGAGTTTGGCGCGGCTGCTGACGCGGGCGCGTCGCACGTCGATGCTGGCGATCTCGCCGGCCTTGTCCAGCTCGATCGTCCACAGCAAGGCAGGGCGCTGCTGACCGGGCAGCAGCGAGGTGGCGCCCTCGGACAGCACCTTGGGATGCAGCGGGATCTTGGCATCCGCACCGTACAGCGTCTCGCCGCGGCGGTTCGCTTCGAGGTCGACCCGATCGCCGGCAGTGACAAACGCGGCAACGTCGGCAATCGCGTAGTACACCCGATGACCGCTGTCGGTACGCTCGACGTACATCGCCTGATCCAGATCCATCGACTCCGGCGGATCGATCGTGACCAGCGCGATGTCGGTGCGATCCAGCTCCGGCAGCCGTGGATGGGCGGCGGCCTGTGCGGCGGCGGCTTCGACGTCCGGCGGAAACGCCAGCGGCAGTTTCAGCTGACTCTGGATATCGCGCATGCCCTGCACGAACACGTTGTCGTTGCTGGGCTGGATGTGGATGCGGCGGGTGGTGGTCGGCACGGACGAATTCCTTGCGTGGTGGCTTGCGACAATCCGGAACGCATGCAGCACGCCCTGGCAGCTGGCACATTCTTCAAAATATACACGTCTCGCCGCATCGGCCGGCATGGCACGCATATGCCGCGGCCCGCCGATCGGGACTTCCACCGCCGCCGCGCAAGGTGTAGAAACAGGAACGTTATTCCCACCCCGTCATCGATCCCCTCATGACTGACACATCCCTGCTGATTCGTCTGGCCGAAGACGACGACGATTTCGTCCTCTCGCTGGTGCCGCGCTTCGTGGATTTCACCCTGCCGCCGTGGCGGCGCCGGCACGAATGCATTGAAGGCATCCGCAACGACTTGCTGCGACATCTGGAGGATCAGCCGGCGAACAGCTATTTGTTCGTGGCCGAAGACGCCGATGGCGAACGGGTCGGCTTCATCCACCTGCAGCGTACCGCGGACTTCTTCACCGGGCGCAGCAATTGCCACATCTCCGATCTGGCGGTGGCACCGAAACACGAGGGCAACGGTGTCGGCCAGGCACTGCTGGCACACGCCGAGGACTGGGCGCGCGAACATCATTGCCAGCTGGTGACGCTGGCGGTGTTTCCCGGCAACGAACGTGCGCGGGCACTGTACGAGGCGACCGGCTACGCGCCGGATCTACTCAGGCTGGCCAAACCAGTGCATTGAGAGCGCCCCCGATCCGTATAACGAAAGAAGCCGCCCGAGGGCGGCTTCTTCGTGATCGTGTCGCGATCGACGGCCGATCAGTTCTTGCTGGCGCCCGCAGCGGCTTCAGCCTGCTCGCGCACGTCCAGGCGCTGGGCCAGACGGTCGATGTTGGCCAGCGACAGCAGGTGCGCGTAGATCCAGCCAAGTACGCCTTCACGCAGGAGCTCGTGGGTGACCTTCTCGTCCAGCGCGCGCAGCTTCTCTTCACTGACCACGAACAGGCCATTGAGGTTGATCGCCCTGCCTTCCTGGCCGTCCTGGCCATCCTTCTGCAACCGGACGTTGCGCGGCTCCAGCAGGTCATGCTTGTGCAGCTGTTCCATGAACCACTTGGTGCGGGCGATGTTCTGCTGGAATTCGCCGAGGAAGCCCACGGCCTTGGTCAGCATCTCGCTGTCGCTGCCGTCTTCCATGAACAGACGCTCGCCTTCGCTCGCGTTGAAGCCTTCGTACCGCTCGTCGAGGAACACGGTGAAGTCATCGCCTTCCTGCCCGGCCGGCTTCTCGGCCAGCACGAACGGATAGCGACGCACGAAAGCCGGGATATAGGTATCCGGCGCCCAATGACCCTCGGCATCGACATACAGGTTTTCGTTCTGGCGCAGGCCCAGCATGGCCATCGGGCCCGCTTCGGCCATGGAGGTGCCGCCAAACACGATCAGCAGATCGCGCGCGGCGATGCCGAATTCCACACCGGTCAGCGGCACCGAATGCGCGTTCATCGCGAACTTCACGTTCGGCACGCCCTTCAGGCGCAGATCCTTGTGTTCAGTGCGGTTGAGCGGCACCGGGTGCTCGTAGAAAAGAACTTCAGCCACGTTACTTACCTCTGCCCCCGCCGTGCCGGGTCACCACCGAAGCGCCCCTACCAAACCCGGCGTCGGGTCTGTGTTGACTGGCAATCATATCAGCGCTTCCCGACGGCGGCGACTGTCATGCCGATCGCCCTAACCCGTATTGCATGCGGATTGCAATGAAATTGTTCTATGCTGGCCCCAGACAAGCATTTTGCATTGCCGAAACGATCTTTCGAAGCCCTGGCTGAAGGACGATTTACATGCTGATGGAAGTGCCAAGTCGGGCCGACCTCAACGCGACCCGAGTATTGTCGCTGGACGCCGCCGGCCGCATCCTCGACTGGATCAGCTGGCAGGAGGCGGTTTGCCTGTATGTCCGCGACGCCGTTGCCTGGACCCTGGGCGATCCCTGCCTCACCGTGCATGGCGGCCACAATCGCCTGCTCGGCGTGCAGAGCCTGATGCAGCTGCACCCGATCATCGCCAGCACCGGCCATTGCCGGGAGCACGCGATCGATCCGGCCCCGGCGCTCACCAACACCGCGCTGTTCGCCCGCGATCGCCATATCTGCCTGTACTGTGGCGAGCACTTCACCCGCGGCGAACTGACCCGTGACCATGTGCTGCCGATTTCCAAGCATGGCAAGGACGACTGGGAGAATGTGGTCAGCGCCTGCCTCGCCTGCAATCTGAAGAAGAGCAACCGCACGCCGCAGCAGGCCAACATGCCGCTGCTGGCGGTGCCGTACCGGCCGAGCTGGGTCGAGCATTTGATCCTGTCCAACCGCAATATCCTGGCCGACCAGATGGAGTTTCTGGTCAGCCGGCTGCCGCGCGACCGGCGGGCCACTGCCATGCCCACGGCGGCCTGAACCGGCTCGCGCGGACTCAGTCTGGGGTAGTCGCACCCGTTTGCGCGACAGCGCCGCTCTGATCGGCCTCGACCATGGTCGCACCGGATTCGCGCAGCTCGCGCAACACGTTTTCCAGCTTGCCTATCGCCTCGCCGCGGCTTTTGGCCATGGTTCTGTAGTAGCCGCGGATGCGATCGAGGGCCTCCTCATCCAGCTCGTCCAGGTTGAGCAGTGCGTTGTTCGCGTTGGTTGCCCGGATCAGCTCATTCAGCTTGATCTGCAGCGCAGCAGTATCCCGGTTCTGGCTGTTCTGGATCAGGAACACCATCAGGAACGTGACGATGGTGGTGCCGGTGTTGATGATCAGTTGCCAGGTATCGCCGAAATGGAACATCGGCCCGGTTGCGGCCCATACCAGCACCACCAGTGTGGCGAGCAGAAACGCCGAAGGCTTGCCGGTACCGCGCGCGGTGGCCTCGGCAAAACGGCGAAAGATCGACGGCGAGTTCATCAGAAAGCCTCGTGTTGAGGGGGTAGCCAAAGCGTCTCGCGCCTGATGTCTTCGGTATGTGCAGACCCCAACTGGCTGGCCACGCCCGGTTTGTTCACATGCCCGCCCTTGCCCCGCCCCGTCGCTGGGCCAACAATACGCGGATGAACGATCTTTCCCACTACCCCCATCTGGCCCCGATCGAGACGCCGGCCGACCTGCGCCGCGTTCCCGATGAGGAGCTGCCCGCCGTTGCCGACGAGCTGCGACAGTACCTGATCGAAGCCGTGGCCAGTTCCGGCGGCCATTTTGGCGCGGGCCTGGGCGTGGTCGAGCTGACCGTGGCGCTGCACCATGAGTTCGATACGCCGAACGACCGGCTGGTCTGGGACGTCGGCCACCAGTGCTATCCGCACAAGATCCTCACCGGCCGGCGCGAGCGCATCACCTCGATCAAGAAGAAGGACGGCCTGGCGCCGTTCCCGCGCCGCGAGGAAAGCGAATACGACACCTTCGGCGTCGGCCACTCGTCCACCTCGATCTCGGCTGCGCTGGGCATGGCGATCGCCGCGCAGCGCAAGGGCGACCCGCGCAAGGTCGTGGCGGTGATCGGCGATGGCGCGATGACCGCCGGCATGGCGTTCGAAGCGCTCAATCATGGTGGCGATGTCGAGCCGAACATGCTGGTGGTGTTCAACGACAACGGCATGTCGATCAGCGAGAACGTCGGCGCAATGACCAAGATGATGGCCCGCGCCATGGCCAGCCGTCGCCTCAACGAATGGCGCGAACGGGCCAAGCGGGCGATTCCGAAGCAATCCCTCATGGGCCGTTTCTTCAAGCGCTGGGAGGAACACGCCAAGGGCATGTTCGTGCCCAGCACGCTGTTCGAGGAACTCGGCTTCCATTACACCGGCCCGATCGACGGCCACAACATCCCGCAGCTGCTGCAGGCATTGCGCACGGTGAAGAACCTGCCCGGTCCGCAGCTGCTGCATGTGATCACCACCAAGGGCAAGGGCTACGCCCCGGCCGAACAGGCGCAGATCGAATACCACGCGGTCGGCCCGTTCGATCCGCAAGCCGGTCTGGTGAAGAAGAGCGCGCCGGCCAAACCCAGCTATACCGACATCTTCGGCGACTGGCTGTGCGACCAGGCCGCTGCCGACGAACGCCTGCTGGCGATCACGCCGGCGATGCGCGAAGGCTCCGGTCTGGTGCGTTTCTCGAAGGAATACCCGCAACGCTATTTCGACGTGGCGATCGCCGAGCAGCACGCGGTGACGCTGGCCGCGGGCATGGCCTGCGAAGGCGCGAAACCCGTCGTGGCGATCTATTCGACGTTCCTGCAGCGCGCCTACGATCAGGCGATCCACGACGTGGCGCTGCAGAATCTCGACGTCACCTTCGCGATCGATCGCGCCGGCGTAGTCGGCCCGGATGGCGCCACCCATGCCGGCAGTTTCGACCTCACCTTCCTGCGCTGCCTGCCGAACATGCTGATCATGGCGCCGGCCGACGAGAACGAATGCCGCATGATGCTGAGCACCGGCTTCCAGTACCACGGCCCCGCCGCGGTGCGTTATCCGCGCGGCAGCGGCCCCGGCGCCGCCATTCATCAGGAACTCGACACCTTGCCGATCGGCAAGGCCGAGCTGCGCCGGCGCGGCCGCGGCCTGGCCCTGCTCAGCTTCGGCACGATGCTGGCCCCCGCCGCCACGGTCGCCGCCGAGCTCGACGCGACCCTGGTCAACATGCGCTTCGTCAAACCACTGGACGAGGCGCTGATCGTGGAGCTGGCGAAAACCCACGACGCCTTCGTCACCCTGGAAGACAACGCGATCGCTGGCGGTGCCGGCTCCGCGGTGGCCGAGTGCCTCGCCGCGCACGGCATCACCTTGCCGATCCTGCATCTCGGCCTTCCAGACGTCTATCTGGAACACGGCAGTCGCGAGGAAGTACTGAGCATGGCCGGCCTCGACCTGCCCGGCATCCGCAACGCCATCCATGCACGCTTTCCACAGCTGAGTGCCACGAGCATGGCCAGCGCCGGCTGAAGCCGACACCCGGTTCCGGACATGCACGCCCTGCCTCGTGCGGGGCGTGTTGCTTGTGCGATCAGCGCCGGCCGCCACTGATGCGATCGCGCTGCTCCAGGTCCTGCGTAGTGAATACCTCGACATAACCTGCCTCGCGCAACAACGCACGAGCCGCATCGCCCTGGTTCCAGCCATGTTCGAACAGCAGCCAGCCCCTGGGATGCAGGTGGGCGGGTGCGTCGCGCACGATGCGGCGGATGTCGTCCAAGCCATCAAGGCCTGAAGCCAGCGCGCTGGTCGGCTCGAAACGCAGATCGCCCTGCCCGAGGTGCGGATCGGCGGTCTCGATGTACGGCGGGTTGGAGACGATCAGGTCGAACTGCTGACCGGCCAGCGGCGCCAGCCAGTCGCCATGTACGAAAGTGACGTTGCCGATGGCATGACGCTGCGCATTGCGCTGCGCGACGGCGAGCGCATCGGCGCTGGCATCGGTGGCCATTACCTGCGCATGCGAACGCTCGCGTGCAATCGCCAGCGCGATCGCGCCGCTGCCGGTGCCGAGATCGGCCACGCTGCAAGCGGCATCATCCGGCAGGCGTTGCAATGCCAGCTCGACCAGCAGCTCGGTTTCCGGGCGCGGGATCAGCGTGGCCGGGGTCACTTCCAGATCCAGCGACCAGAAGCCGCGCTGGCCGGTGATATAAGCCACCGGTTCGCCGGCTGCACGGCGCTCGATCAGATTCGCGTAAGCCGTCTGGACGTCCCAATCCAGCACGTCATCGGCATGCGTGAACAGCCAGCTGCGCGGTTTCTGCACGACGTGCAACAGCAGCAACTCGGCATCGAGACGCTCACCGAGCTGCTGCGTGGCCGCGGCCAGCATGTGGCGGACATCAGGCATGCTGCGGCGGCTCGGGCGTGGATGGCGGCAGCTGCGGTGGTGTCGGGCCGGGCTTCGGTTCGTGCTTGCGCCAGTAACCACCGCGCGTCCACGCCTCGAATGCCCAGCGCAGCCAACCGATCAGCGCATTGGCCAGCCACAGCGCCCACGCCAGCATGGCCAGCTTGTAGACCCACAGCGAAACGCTGAACACGCCACCGCTCGGCAACGCATTGGTGCTCTGATCAGCGAACCAGCGCAGGCTCCAGGCACTGGAATCGTTGCCGGCCACATGCATGTCGGGCAAGCCGAGCAAGCCCTTTGGTACCGCGCTGATCAACACGGTCAGCGCCAGCAGCGTGAGTGCGGCGAGGCCGAATTGCAGCAGGTTGAATTTCGTCGCAGTCAGGCGCTCCGCAGGCGCTCCACGTGCGCGCAGACCGAGCAGGATCAGCCACAGCACCACCAGCGCATAGGCACTCCAGGCGAACGCTGAGAAGCCCAGTCCAAGCAGCAGCCAGTGATGGAAGCGCAACGGCGTCGGCGCATAACGCGCCAGCAGCCACGCCGCCAGCAGCAGCACGACCAGCTGCGACCAGTACAGCACCGCCGGCCCCACCGTCGGCCCCCACGTCCACAACACCCAGCGATCCTGCGGCAGCTGCAAGGCGAGGTTGATGTTCGCCACCGGCGCATGCAGGGCGAACGTCGGCGTACGCAAGCGCGTGGCCACGCCGTGTGGCTCGCGCAGACGCAGCGTGTAATCGTGCTCGCCCGGCAGCAACGGCAGGCTGAGCTTGCCGTCACGCACGGCGAGGTTGATCGGCTGGTTGTCGCGCTGCGCCTCCAGCAATTCGGCACCTGCCGGCAGATCGATCGCATGCTCGCCACCACGCGTGCTGCGCGCATGCAGGCTCAACGTGGTCTCGCCGGCACGCTCACCGACCGTGCTGGTCAGCTGCGCGCCATCGAAGGCCAGACTGTCGCCCGCCACCGCCACCGGCTGACTGAAGGCAAGCTGCAGGCTCTCGCCCGGCAGCGGCTGGTATAGCAGGCCATCCTCACTGGCGCTGGTCGGCACACCCTTGGCATCGACGTGCCACATCGGCGCGGCATGGATTTCCCAGACCTCGGCACGCTCGCCCAGCGCCGGCGCTTCGAGCGCCAGCTTCGTCGCGTGATCGAGCCGACTGGTCCAACGCACCGCTCCGCTGTTCGCGTTGAAGGTGATGCTGATGCGACCGTCTTTCACCAGCACGTCGTCACCCAGCGGATGCTCACCGAGCAGCAACGGCAAGGTGACACTGAAGCCGCCCTCCTCCGGGGCGATGCGCTCGACCGTGTTCTCGACGGTCCAGTCGAGGCCCAGATCCAGCCTGCGGGTCAGCCGGACGTACGGCGGGAAGTTCTGAACGGGCGGCAAGTCCTTGCCGTCGCTGGCCGTGCGCACGCGCTGCAAGGCGATGCTGTCGCCCAATGGACGGCCGTTGTCGACGCCAGCCAGCGACCAACCGTTGCCGTTGAACGCGATGCGCTGGGGGCGCAGCGTGAAGCGCAGATTGGCGTTGTCGGTCGCGCCGATGCGATAGCGCAGGCTGATCCGGTGCACGCCACGATCCAGACGCAACAACAGCTGATCGCCGCGACGGCTGAGCGGTGCATTCCCATGGCCGTCCATGCCGACATCGAGCAGTTGCAGAGCTTCGTCAGCCTGCGGCAACGGCAGTGCGACTGCAGCACCGATATGCGCTTCCAGCTCCACGTCGAGCGTGTCGCCGCTGGCCTGCAGTTGCGCCTGTGCCACGGCGGCACAGGATGGCGCGCACTTGGGCGCCTCGATCAGCCGGTCGCGCAGCTGATTCAGCAGGTCCTGGCCGGGCAGGTTCTGCGCACGTGCGCCAGCGGGTAGCAATGCGATGGTCAGCAAGGCCGCGCTCACCACGCCACCACCACGCCAGTCGCGCCAGCGACCACGCAGAGGTGCCAGCAGCAGCGGCCCCAGCTTTGCCAGCAGCAGCGCCAACAACCCCACCATGGTCACCCGCAACAATCGCACCAACCAGGCCGGCGCGATCACCAGCCGCGTGCTCTGTTCCGCCGTCACCGGACCGGACCAGCCGAGTCGGTAGTCGTTGCCTTGATTCCAGTGCGGCGTGCCTGCGCCGGCCTGGGTCACGTGGCGGCTGTCGACTTCATTGCGGACACCAGCGGATCCACTACCCAGATACTGGACATTCATAGCTGAAACGGTGATGGCAGACAGCGCCGCGCTCGATCCACCCCGCACCACCACACCTGGAGCCTGCAGCGCAGTCGAACTCACCTCGTCAGCTGCTGGTGCGGGCGGCGCAGGGGGCGGCGCCATTTGCGCGATGATCTTCGGCGACGCCACCCGCTGCTTCATCTTTCCTTGCGCATCCGCATAGGCCTCTTCCTGTGCAGCCTGCTGGGCGTAATCCGCCGAGACGATCCGACTCTGGCTACCGCCCTCCAGTTGCGGATGCAGCGCGTACTGCAACTGCGCCGCGACGAACGGCAGTGTCCACAGCACCGCCAGCACGAAGACGGCAACGGCACCGATGCGCGCGGCAGAGCGCAGGCGACCTTCCGGCAGCGCGCGCAGCAGCAACGCCAGCGCCAGCGTGACGGCGAGTGTCCACAGCGGCGCGGCATTCTCGTGCTGGGCCAGCGCGAGATAGCCGGCCGCCGGCAGCGCCCACGGCCAGCCGAGCAGACGGCCGACCAGCAGCGCGATCAGCGCCACCACGAACAGGTCGAGCAGGCTCCATTGTCCGATCCATGAATCGGGCGAACGATCCGCGCCGACTGCTCCCAGCAAACGGTAGCCCGCAGGCAGGTGCAAGGTGGCCTGGATGCCTTCCAGCGGCAGCTGCCAGCCCGCGCTCGGGATCGCGCCGCCATAACTGGCGAGGCGCAAGCCGGCATTGAGATTGAGTTGCTGCTCGCGCAATTCGACGCCACTGCGATCGTTGGCGCCCTTGGTGATCAGCAGCGGTTCGCCGGCCTGTGCTGCACGCTGCAGCTGCCACGGCGCCGCCACGTCCAGCCGCTGATGATGACGAAGGTCGCCGGTGAGATGGTCGGCAACGCTGAGGCCCGTGCCGTCGAAATCCAGCCACAACTCGCGCTGCAGGTGCAGCTGATCGCCCTTGCCGCCTTCGTCGCCTCGCGTGCCCTGCTCTATCGCCAGACCAGCGTCGTCGTCCAGCGCATACGCCGGCAGATCGCTCCAGTCGGATGGCACGCCCGCCTGTGCCGCATCGGTGGCGCGACCTTCGACGCGCGTGCTGCGCAGATCGGTATCGTCGGCATAGCTCCAGATTTCCTGCCGCGGCCACGGTGCGGCCGGCAGCTTCAGTGCGACCTTGCCCAGCGGCGCGACACTGCGGGCGGCGAGCGTGATTGTCCATTGTCCGGGGCGCAGCTGCATGCGCAGCTGGCCATCGTTCTCCAGCCGTGCCGGCAGATCGCCAGTCAGCGCAGTCGCCACAAAACCCGCCGGCAACATCGGACCCAGCAACTGCTCGCGCGCGCTGCCGGTGACATTGAGCTGCAACCGTGTCTGCAGCGTGGCCGGCAGGCCATCCTCGAGGCGGCGATAGACGCGCAGCGACAACGCATCGGCCGCGCGCTGTGCGGCGGCGGCTTCGCCGAGGGTGAGCTGATCGCCATTGCGCTCGATGCGCGCGACCGCCTCACCGTCGACGCTCAGCGTGACCAGCCCGATCATGGCCGGCACGCGCAAGCGTGCGGGGCGCGAAGTCCACGGCAACGTGCCGCTCAACTGATAGTCGCCCGGCGTCAGCCACAGCATCGGCACGCCGCCACGCTGGAGCACCGTGGCCGTATGCTTGTTGGCGCTGACCTGTTGCGGCCAGTTCCTTTCGTCGCCCGGCAAAGCCACCCAGCTTGGCGCGTCCACGTGCACATCCATGCTGAAACGGCCGCCGTCCTTGCCGGCATCGAGGGTCAGACGGCCGGGCCACGCGCATTGATAGCTGCCGTCGCCCGGCATCTGGTTGGCCAGGAACGGGCAGTCGTGCTGCGGCACATCGTGCAGCACCCATCCCTGCCAGTCGTGCAACGGCAGCGGCACATCCTGCGCCGGCAACGGCGTGGCGTACAGCAGCCACAGACTCAGCAACCCAAGACCGAACAACCCTGGCGATCGACGATGCATGCATTTCTCCCTGTGTGCCCGTGGGGCCGGCACAGTGTAGGTGGAACACGGCAGGCATACAGCGGTGCCTGCATCCTGCGGCGGCGACGGCACGTATCTACCTGCGACGACAGCCCGAACCTTCATGCAACGCAGCCAGCGCTGCGATGGGGTTAAAGGCTGCGCATCGATCTCCACCCAGGAACAGGCATGTCAACGAAAACCACTCGCCCAACCCGCCATCCATCGCGACGCACCCTGCTCGCCAGCATCCTGCTGCTGCTCGGCAGCGGCTTGCTCACGGGCTGCCAGGCCGTACTGTTTCGCAGTCTCAACGGCACCACCGGCAAGACCGACGTGGTGGTGCAGCGCGACGTGGTGTACGACTCCACGCATCAATTGGCGCTGGACATCTATCGGCCGCGCGATGCGCGGCATGCGCCGGTAGTGGTGTTCTTCTACGGTGGCAGCTGGAAGTCGGGCAAGCGGTCGTGGTACCGCTGGGCCGGCGAGGCGCTGGCGCAACGCGGATTGGTCGTCGTGATTCCCGACTACCGGCTGTGGCCGAAGGTAAAGCTGGACGGTTTCATGCAGGACGCCGCGCGCGCCGTCGCGTGGACGCACGCGCATGCCGGCGAATACGGCGGCGATGCGGATTCGCTATTCGTGATGGGCCACTCGGCCGGCGCGCATATCGGCGCATTGCTGACCACCGACGCACACTGGCTCGCTGCCGTCGGCATGCAGCCGCGCCAGCTGCGCGGCTTCATCGGACTGGCTGGCCCGTACGATTTCCTGCCACTGAAGGACGCCGATTTCATCGACATGTTCGGCAGTACGCACGACGCACAATTGCGCTCGCAACCGGTGCACTACGTCGGTGGCGACGAGCCACCGATGCTGCTGATGCAGGGCACGACCGACAAGGTGGTATGGCCGCGCAATGCACAATCGCTGGCCGCAGCGTTGCGGCGCGAAGGCGATCCGGTCGAACTGAAGATGTATCCGGACGTCGGCCACAGCGCGATCCTGCTGGCGATGTCGCGGCCATTCCGCGACAAGGCGCCGGTGCTGGACGACACCGCGAACTTCATCCGGGCGCAGCTGGCACAGCACCGTCATGCCACCGCCGTCACGCCATAAAAAACGCCGGGCGTTGCCGCCCGGCGTTCGGTACCACATGCAGCCTTGCGTCAGTGTCAGTGGATCGCGGCCGGATCCTGCTTGGCCTTGAGCGCACTGCATAGCTGGATCGATTCGCTGGTCTGCGCCAGACCGCGATCGATGCCGGCGGCGTCCTTCAGACGCGGCTTGAAGAACGCCTGCAAGCGATCACCCTCGGCGGTGGTGCAGCTGCCGCCAGCGGCCAGCGACGGCAGACGGCCGCCGGAGAAGCTGCCGGTGCGATCGAGGATCTGCTGGTAGTGCGCGGTGAACCACGTCCACATCGCATCACGCTGGGCTTCAGTCTCGCGACCGGCGCGCAGCAACATCGCCATCTCGCCGACCTTGACCGGTTTGGTCAGCGCGAAGTTGCGCACCTGCTCGGTCAGCGCCGGATCTTCCACGCTGGCCAGGCCACCGAGGATGCCGTTGCGCAGGGCCGGGTCGCTGGTCTTCGGCAGCTCGGCGATCAATGCATCGACCGCGCTCTTGCCATGCTCCTGCACTGCCATGCCCAGCGCATCGCCGAGCAGGTCCGGATCGGCCGCCCCCAGATCCAGACGACCGTCCGCCTTGGGCTTGAGCGCCGCCTCACCCTGCTTGAGCAGGGCCGCACGCACTTCGGGAAGTTTGAAACCGAAGGCAAGCGCACCGGCCAGCTCGCTCCGCATCAGCGCGTTGTCCTCGGACTCGCCCGCCTTGCGCTGGTAGCCGAGCTGCTGCAGACGCGGCAGATAGGCATCCTTCGCCCATGCGGCCAGACGGGCACGCTGGGCATCGGTGACGGCTTCGTTGCGATAGATCCAGCCGACCTGACCCAGCGGCGCGGTGGCCACCTCGCGGATCTTCGAGGCGGTCAGCGGCTGCAGCGCGGTCAGCACGTCGCCGGCATCCAGGTCACCGTGGCGGAAGCTCGCGTCGACCGCGTCGGCGTAGGCCAGCTGCTCTGCATCGCTGAGCTTGCCGACCTGCTTGACCAGACCGGTCACGCCGTCCTTGCCGAGGCTGAAACGGTAATAGCCGCTGGCGTTCGCGTTCGGCATCACCCAGGTCGGGTTGCTGGCACCGGTCAGCTCCATCGAGCCGGTGGCCTTGTCGAGCATTTCGCAGGCGACCTTGCTGGACTGTGCTTTATCTTTGCCGTTGACGGCGGTGCCGTAGCGCACGCATACCGGCACGCCCCAGATGCGCTGCGCGTCGCCGGTGCTGCCGATCGGCAGGTAGCGGTTCTGGCTCAGCTGCAACACGGTCTTGCCGTCTTTCTGTTCCAGTTTGGTCGCAATGTACGGCACGCCGGACTGGTCGAGGAAGCTCTTGAAGGCATGCTTGAACGCGTCGCCCTTGTCGGCGGCGGTGGCGATCGAGGAGACCAGATCATCGGCGGTGGCGTTGCCGAATTTCTGCTTCTGGATATATGCGCGCATGCCCTTCTGGTAGGTCTTCTCCCCCACATAGTTCTCGAACATGGCAATGACGCTGGCACCTTTCTGATAGGTGATGCCGTCGAACGCGGTCATGATGTCGCCATTGCCGGTGATCGGCTGGCGGATGCTGCGCGCGCTGATCAGGCTGTCGTTGCTCATCGCGCCCTGCGCACCACGCACGCGGTCGAGATCGGCGCGGTATTCCGGATGCACCTGCATCGTCACCTTCTGCTGCATCCAGGTGGCGAACGCTTCGTTGAGCCAGATGTCGTTCCACCACTCGGTGGTCACCGTGTCGCCAGTCCACTGGTGCGCCAGCTCATGCGCGTTGACGTTGAACGAGCCCTGCACGTTGCGCGCCGGCGAATCCTTGTCGATCAGCAGCAGCCAATCGCGGAACGTCACCAGGCCGGCGTTCTCCATCGCACCGGCTTCGAAATCCGGCGCGGCGAGCAGGTCGAGCTTGTCCCACGGATAACCGAAGCCGTAGTAGTTCTCCAGCGCATGGATGATACTCGGCGTTTCGCCCAGCACATGCTGCATGCGATGCCCTTCGCCGGCGGCGGCGATGCCGCGCAGTGGCAGCGGCTTGGCACGGTACGTGTCGGGCGAGATGTCCGGTGCCTTGACGACATCCCACGGACCGACGCCGAATGCGACCAGATACGTCGGCAGCGGCAGTGTCTGCGCGAAGGTCAGCGTCTTCCAGCCCTTGCCCGCGGCGACTTCCTTCACTTGCTGGGTATTCGCCACGCCGACCTGGTCGCTGGGGATGGTCAGGCTGATGTCGAACGGGGTCTTGAAGCCCGGCTCATCGAAGCTCGGAAACGCGAAGCGCGCGCTGATCGGCTCCATCTGCGTCATCGCGTACGGCTTGCCCTTGGCGGTGACCTTGTACAGGCCCTGCAGCTGCGCATTGAGCGGCGCGGTGTATTCAAACTTCAGGGTCAGATCCTGCGGCTTCAGCGTGCTGCCGAAATCCACCCTTACTACGCCGGCCTTCGGGTCGGCCTCGACATATTTGCCGACATGCAGCTTGCCCGCGGCGTCGGTGATGTCCACCTTCGACACCTTGAGCGCGGAGCCATCCAGCCACAGGTGATCGGAGGCCTGGGTCAGCTTGACCTTGATCGTGGTGGTACCGGAAAAATCCTGCTGCGCCGGATCGACCTTGAACGCGATCTGATACGACTGCGGTATCGCCCAACCCGGCAAGCGACCTGTGGGCGCCTGATCGGCAGTGGCGGCAAACGCCGCGCCACAACAGGCAGCGAGTGCAGTGAGCATGAAAGGACGGGCAAGACGGTGCATGGAGATTTCCCTGGGACGATGGAGAATCCCCACGCTAGAACCGCCATGACCATCGACCCAGTGCCAGAAGGCACAGGCGCCACGCCCAAGGACACACTTCGACCCGGTGCAATGGCCGCTTGCAATGGTCAGGGCACAAAAAAACCGGCGACGAAGTTGACTTCGCCACCGGCCGGGGAAGCCCGCGCGCCTGCGGGGGAGAGGGAGGGGACTCCGACACGCGGGGTGTTGCGAGCAGAACGTATGCACATGATAGGACCCGCACTTGTATTGCTCCAATTGATTGTTACCATCCCAGCCATAGCGCGAGCCTATTGCGTAACCGGGACGATCCATGAATCTCCGTGATCTCCAGTATCTGGTTGCCCTTGCCGAACATCGGCACTTCGGGCGCGCCGCCGAAGCCTGCTTCGTCAGCCAGCCGACCCTGTCCACCCAGATCAAGAAGCTGGAGGACGAACTTGGCGTGCCCTTGGTTGAGCGCACGCCGCGCAAGGTGCTGCTGACCGAAGTCGGCCGCGACATCGCGATCCGCGCACGCGACGTGCTCAACCAGATCGATCAGATCCGTGGCGTGGCCAGGCGCACGCTCGACCCGGAATCGGGCACGGTGCGGCTGGGCATCTTCCCCACGTTGGGGCCATACCTGTTGCCGCATGCGCTGCCACTGGTGCGTGCCGCGTTCCCCAGACTGGAACTGCTGCTGGTCGAGGAAAAAACCGAGGCAGTGCTGCGCCTGTTGCGCGAGGGAAAACTGGATGCCGGCATCCTCGCGCTGCCGCTGCATGAGGACAGCCTGCACAGCGAGTTCCTGTTCGAGGAACCCTTTCTACTGGCGGTTTCGGACGAGCACGCACTGGCGCACAAGCAGGGTCAACTGAAACTGGCCGACCTGACCAACCAGAATCTGCTGTTGCTGGAAGACGGCCATTGCCTGCGCGATCAGGCACTCGAGGTATGCCACATGGCGGGTGCCGGCGAACACAGCGGCTTCCGCGCCACCAGCCTGGAGACGCTGCGACAGATGGTGGCGGCGAACGTCGGCATCACCCTGCTGCCGGTGACGGCAGTGAAGCCGCCGGTAGCGCAGGTCGAGGGACTGCACCTGATCGAGTTCAAGGGCCATCCACCGAGCCGGCGCATCGCCATGGTCTGGCGCAAGAGTTCGGCGATGACCGGGTTTCTCAAACAACTCGCCGACGTCTTCCGGCAACTGCCCGCCGACCTGTTGGATGCCCACACGGCGGCCACACCAACGCTGGCGAAAACGGCAACGCCAGCGCTGCGCAAGACCACCCGCCGATAGCTGCAAGCTATGCACCCCATCTAAACAATCAATTTCATCGTTGACCCGCCGGGCGTTACGCTCGGCGGGTCAAGACCGCAAGGCCGACTCGCATTTTCCTCCCAGCCACACGCCACGAGGTGATGTCATGAGCAACCTGAAAGGCTCCCGGACCGAGCAGAACCTGAAAGACGCCTTTGCCGGCGAATCGATGGCCAACCGCCGCTACCTCTACTTCGCCGCCAAGGCCGACGTCGAGGGTTACAACGATGTCTCCGCGGTATTCCGCTCCACCGCCGAAGGCGAGACCGGACACGCGCACGGCCATCTGGAATATCTGGAAGCCGTCGGTGATCCCGCCACCGGCCTGCCGTTCGGCGAAACCCACCTGAACCTGAAAAGCGCCATCGCCGGCGAAACCCACGAATACACCGACATGTATCCGGGCATGCACAAGGCCGCGCGCGAAGAAGGCTTCGACGAAATCGCCGACTGGTTCGAGACCCTGGCCAAGGCCGAGCGCTCGCACGCCAACCGTTTCACCAAGGCGCTGGGCGATATGGGCTGAGCAAAACTACGGTCAGCGCATTTTTCGTCTGCCGATCAGCACTGCACCTCTGCAACCGTTCGCCCTGAGCGTAGCGCAGCGAAGTCGAAGGGCAACCCATCGACGTCGGCCCTGCGGAGCTACGCTCAGGGCGAATGGTTACAACGATGCGCCGCCAACCAGATTTCATTTTGAAGGAAGGGTATTCCGACCCTTCCCTGCCTGACCTCTGGGGAGATGACGATGACCGATCCCATCCATGAAAAGCGCGAAGGCAATCTCGACGCCCCCACCCGGCACCCACTGGACTGGCTCAATCCCGAATTCATGAACCAGCAGGCGCTCGACGCCGAGCTGGAGCGCGTGTTCAACATCTGCCACGGCTGCCGCCGCTGCGTCAGCCTGTGCCACGCCTTCCCCACCCTGTTCGACCTGATCGACGAATCGAAGACGATGGAGATCGACGGCGTCGACAAGGCCGACTATCCCAAGGTCACCGAGCAGTGCTACCTGTGCGACCTTTGCTACCAGACCAAGTGTCCGTACACGCCGCCGCATCCGTGGAACGTGGATTTCCCGCACCTGATGCTGCGCGCCAAGGCTACCCACTTTCACGAACATGGGGCGCCGCTGTCAGCGATGATCCTGTCCAGCACCCGCGCCGTCGGCAAGCTGGCCTCGATCCCGGTGGTGGTGCAGGTGATCAACGCCGCCAACCGCAATCCAAACGCGCGAAAACTGCTGGAAAAAACCATGGGCGTCGATGCCGACGCACGTGTGCCCGAATACCACACGCTTACCGCACGCAAACGCCTGCGCGATCTCGACGGCAGCGGCATGGCGACACCGGCCGGCCGCACACGCGGCAAGCTCGCCATCTTCGCCACCTGCTACTGCGACCACTCCGATCCGGTGGTGGTCGAGGATATCGCCGCGGTGCTGAGGCACAATGCGATTCCGACGAAACTGGTCGAACAGGAAAGCTGCTGCGGCATGCCCAAGCTGGAACTGGGCGACCTGCAGACAGTGAAGAAATACAAGGAACGCAACATCCCGGTGCTGGCGAAGATGGCGCGCGAAGGCTGGGACTTCACCGCGGCGATCCCGTCCTGCGTGCTGATGTTCAAGCAGGAACTGCCGCTGATGTTCCCAGACGATCCGGACGTGGCGCTGGTACGCGAGCGCTTCTTCGACCCGTTCGAATACCTCGCCGAACGCCACAAGGCCGGCCTGCTGCAGACCGACTTCAAGCAGTCGCTGGGCAAGGTCGCCTGGCAGGTGCCGTGCCACCAGCGCGTGCAGAAGATCGGACCGAAGACCCGCGACATCCTGCAACTGGTGCCGGACACTGAAGTCATCACGATCGAACGCTGCTCCGGCCACGACGGTACCTATGGCGTGAAGCATGCGACCTATGCGCTCTCGCGCAAGCTGGCCAAACCGGTGGAGAATCGCGTCGAGCAAGCCCAACCCGACCACTTCACCAGCGACTGCCCGATGGCCGGCGGCCATATCGCCCACGGTCTCGACGACAAACCGGCGGCGGAACATCCGCTGAGTCTGCTGCGCAAGGCGTACGGAATCTGATGATGGACAAACTGACCCGCGCCGACCTGCTCACGCTCGAAGCCTATGCGCAGCAACGCGGCGAGTTCCGCTCCCGTGTGATTGCGCACAAGAGGAAGCGCGGTGTGCATCTCGGCGAACACCTCACGCTGATCTTCGAGGATCGCCTGAGCGTGCAGTACCAGGTGCAGGAGATGCTGCGTATCGAACGCATCTTCGAGAGCGCCGGCATCCAGGATGAACTCGACGCCTACAATCCACTGATTCCGGATGGCAAGAACCTCAAGGCGACTCTGCTGATCCAATACCCCGACGTCGAGCAGCGCAAGCGCGAACTGATACGCCTGCGCAACATCGAGCACGCCATCACGCTGACCGTGCGCGGGCACGCTGCGGTCACCGCGATCGCTGACGAGGACGTGGAACGCAGCAACGATGAAAAGACCGCTGCCGTGCACTTCCTGCGCTTTGAACTCGACGTGGCGATGATCGCAGACTGGAATGAGGGCGCGCCGGTCACGCTGGCCTCGACCCTGCCGGCGATGCCGGTCGAAGTGACCCTGACACCCGAACAGCGCTGCATGCTGGCGGCGGATTTCGCCTGAGCATGCGCAAACTTCTGCTTGGCGCCGCCCTGCTGCTGGTGTTGCTGGGTGCGATGTCGCACTGGCGCCACCGTCCATTGAATCCACTGCCAGGCGTACTCGCCGCTGATGTACCCGAGCAGGTAGACCTCGATCATGGCGCGCAACTGCAACGCGGCGACGTCACGCTGACCACCCGCGCGCACTTCGACATCACCGCACGCGTGCTGTCCCGCAAGGATTATTCCTTGGGTGCCGACGCCGAGCTGATCCCCGAAGACCTCGCCCTCGGCTGGGGCCGCATGTCCGACAGCGACGTACTGGCAAAGATCGACATCACGCAATCCGACCGCTTCTACTACTGGCATGTGAAGCAATTCCCGATCCCGCGCCGCGAAATCGAAACCTCCAGCGCCAACATGCACATGATCCCCGCCGACGCCGGCGTGAAGCACGAGCTCGAACTGGTGCGTGAGGGTCAGATCATCCATATCGAAGGCTTCCTGGTCGATGCCAGCCGCGCCGATGGCTGGCATTGGAATACTTCGATGACCCGCGACGACACTGGCGCAGGTGCGTGCGAACTGGTCTATGTGGAGAGTCTCGGTATCGTCACGCCGTAAACGCTGTTACACCTCGATTTCGTCGGCGCACCTCATAACAGCAGCAAAAATGCTGAATAACAATAGAGTCTAGCTACGATAATTCCTGCGGTTTAGTGAACACATGAACTAACCCTTCAGGGATCGTCACGATGTCCAAACCTCAATAACGCAACAAGCTGTGCAGCCGCTTGTCTCCTGGCCAACGATCCCGTCCGCGCAACGCGATCAACTCGATGACTACACTGGCACCGATCAGCTCGCCAGCGAGCTGTTCGACCAAGACACGTGCCGCCGCCAGCGTGCCGCCGGTAGCCAATACGTCGTCAACGAGCAGCACGCGCTCGCCAGGCTTCAACGCATCGCGTTGTGTCTCCAGCCGGTCGCTGCCGTATTCCAGCTGATAGTCCACCGTCACCACCGGCGGCGGCAGCTTGCCGGGTTTGCGCAGCGGCACGAAACCGGCGCGCAGTTTCTGCGCCAGCGCGGCGCCGAAGATGAAGCCGCGCGCCTCGATGCCGCACACGGCCTGCACATCGCTGCCCTGCCACGGTTCGGCCAGCGCATCGATGCAGCGGGCGAAGGCGCCGGCATCCGCGAGCAGCGGGGTGACGTCGCGGAACATCACGCCGGGCGTGGGGAAATCGGGCACGGCACGGATCAGCGCGGCGAGGTCTTGCATGGAGCTTCCTTGGGGGTGGTGCGATCACGGAGCCGCAGTGACTGACCCTGTTCAGCAGGGCATGAGCTGCGGACCGTCGGGCAGATCACCGATCTCGTCAATGGCGAGCCGCGCATCGCTCAACTGTGCCTCGACCTTGCTCACGATGCCGCTGGCGAGCGACAGGCTCGATTCGGGCACCATCACCGCGATGTAATCCATCGCGGGCAGCTGGCCCACCGCACCGGTGAGGTATTCGCCGGCAATGAATGCCGGAATGCCCTCGGCTTCCAGCGCATCCTTGACCAGATGGGCATCGAACAGGTTTTCGGCGCGATAGATGGTGTGCATGGCCTGCACGCTACGCCCTCGCGGCCCCGCGGGGCAAGGCGGCCCGGTGACCTGCGCCCGATGGCGGCGACAGGGTAAACTTGGGCGTTTCCGCTACCGCTTGCGAGTCCTGCCTGATGTCGACTGAAAATCCCGCCGCCGCTCCCGCCACACCGACTGCGGCTGTCACACATCAGGATTTCATCCGGCAGATCGTGCGCGACGACCTGGCCTCGGGCAAGCACCGTGCAGTTCACACGCGCTTTCCGCCGGAACCGAACGGTTACCTGCACATCGGTCACGCCAAGGCGATCTGCCTGAGTTTTGGCATCGCCAGCGAGTTCAACGGCTGGTGCAATTTGCGCCTGGATGACACCAACCCCGGCAAGGAAGACCCGGAGTTCGTCGAAGGCATCAAGGACGACGTGCGCTGGCTCGGCTTCGAATGGCATTCGCTGCGCCATGCTTCGGATTATTTCGAGGTGTTCTACCGCTCCGCGTTGAAATTGATCGAGGACGGCGTGGCGTATGTCGACGACCTCAACGCCGAGGAGATGCGCGAGTACCGCGGCACGCTGACCGCTGGCGGGCGCCATTCGCCCTACCGCGAGCGCAGCGTGGAAGAGAACCTCGACCTGTTCCGCCGCATGCGCGCGGGCGAGTTCGCCGACGGCGCGAAGACGCTGCGCGCGAAGATCGACATGAGCGCCGGCAACATCAACCTGCGCGATCCGGCGATCTACCGCATCCGCAAGATCGCCCACCAGAACACCGGTGACGCGTGGCCGATCTACCCGATGTACGACTACGCGCACTGCCTGTCCGATGCGATGGAAGGCATCACCCATTCGCTGTGCACGCTGGAGTTCGAGGATCACCGCCCGCTGTACGACTGGTTCGTCGACAGGGTCGACCTGCCGAACCATCCCGAACTGTGGCAGTCGGTGGTCGCTGCGGGCCTGGAGGCGAAGCCGGCCAAGCCGCGCCAGATCGAGTTCTCGCGACTCAACCTCAGCTATTGCATCACCAGCAAGCGCAAGCTGGCGCAGCTGGTGAGCGAGAATTTCGTGGACGGCTGGGACGATCCGCGCATGAACACGCTGCGCGGCCTGCGCCGACGCGGGTTCACGCCGGCCGGGCTGCGCCTGCTGATCGAGCGCGTGGGCGTGAGCAAGCAGAACAGCGTGATCGATTACGCGATCCTGGAAGGCTGCATCCGCGAGGATCTGGATGCCACCGCGGCGCGCCGCATGGCCGTGCTCGATCCGCTGAAGCTGGTGCTGACGAATTTGCCTGAAGGCCACGAGGAAACGCTGAGCTTCGCGAATCATCCGAAGAACGACAGCTTCGGCACCCGCGAAGTGCCGTTTGCACGCGAGCTGTGGATCGAGCAGGACGATTTCGCCGAAGTGCCGCCGAAGGGTTTCCATCGCCTGAAGCCGGATGGCGAAGTGCGCCTGCGCGGCGTCGGCATCATCAAGTGCGAACAGGTGGTCAAGGACGCCGACGGCAAGGTGACCGAGCTGCGTTGCACGCTCGATCCGGAAACCCGCCACGGCATGCCGGGCGCGGACCGCAAGGTGAAGGGCACGATCCACTGGGTCAGCGCGAAGCATGCGGTCGCCACCGAGGTGCGCCTCTACGACCGCCTGTTCAGCGTGGCCGCGCCGGACAGTGAAGAGGACGGCAGGAGCTGGCTCGACCACGTCAATCCGCAAGCCAAGCGCGTGGTGCAGGCGTGGCTGGAACCCGCCGCGGCGAATGTCGATCCGGAGCAGCGCTTCCAGTTCGAGCGGCTGGGCTATTTCGTGGCCGATCGTGTCGATCATCGCGCCACGGCGCCGGTGTTCAACCGTACCGTCACCTTGCGCGATACTTGGGCGGCGCAGGCCGGAGCATAAGGAAGCCGCATGTTGCCACTGCAGATCCACCTCACCTTGCCGCCATGGATCGGTGAAGTCGCCGACGAAAGCCGCGCTTACCTCACCGACGAGGAACGGGTCGGTCTGGCGATCGAGCTGTCCAAGCACAACGTCGAGCGCAGCCAGGGCGGCCCGTTCGGCGCCGCGGTGTTCAACGCGGCGGGGCGGTTGATCTCGGTCGGGGTGAATCGCGTGGTGCCGCAGACCTGCTCTGTCGCGCACGCGGAAATGATGGCCTACATGACGGCGCAACAGCGCCTGGCCACCTTCCGGCTGAACCAGCAGGGCGGCCACTACATCCTGGCTACCAGCGCGCAACCGTGCTGCCAGTGTTTCGGTGCCACGGTCTGGGCCGGTATCGATGAACTGCTGATCGGCGCACGCGCCGAAGACGTCGAGGAGCTGACCGAGTTCGACGAAGGCCCGCTGCCGGCCGACTGGATCGGCGAGCTGCAACGCCGCAACATTGCCGTACGCCGCGACATCCTGCGCGATCAGGCACGTGCCGTACTGGCCAGCTACGGCGCCACCGGCACACCGTATTGAGCCGCTGGCGCGCCGCGCTGCCGCTGATCCTGCTGGTGCTGGCCGGCATCGTACTCTTCGCTTCCGGCTCGCTCGACCAGTTGGGTCCGCGGCAACTGGTGGCGCATCAGGTCGAGTGGCAGGCGCAGATCGTCGAACACCCGTGGCTTACCCGGCTGGCCTATATCGGGCTGCTGACGTTGACCGTGGCCACCGGCATTCCCGGCACCATCGTGGTGATCCTGGCCGGCGGCTTCGCGTTCGGCGTGGTGGATGCCACGCTGTGCTCGTCAGCAGGGCTGCTGCTGGGCTCCCTGATCCTGTACCTGGCCAGCCGCTATGCATTCGGCCCGGGCAGCCGACAACCGCCCGCGATCGTGGCGCGGCTGCACCACGGTTTCGAGCGGCATCCGGCGAGCTACACCCTGTTTCTGCGTTTCGTGCCGGTGGTGCCGTTCGGCGCGGTGACCATTGCGCTGGCATGGCTGCGTTGCCCGCTATGGCTGTTCCTCGGCGCAACCTGGCTCGGCGGTACGGTCGCCTTGATCTTCGAAACCTCGATCGGGGCCGGCCTCGGCGACGCCATGAGTCAAAGCGACAGTTTCGGCATCGCCCTGTTCATGCACCGCGGCGTGCTGCTGCCCCTGGGCGCGCTCGCCCTGCTCGCTTTGCTGCCGCTGCTGATCGAGCGACTCACCCGAAAGCGCCGGCAAACTGGCCGGCACCCAGATTGAAACATGCGCCGGCGAGCATCTCCGGCAGCTGTCAATTCACCCGTTTCGCGCTAGTGTTGTCCCACTTCCACGAGGCCCGGATGCGGCATCGGTGGACGACTGAACCGCCCCCGGCGTGTCGACGCGCGGGGTGATACAGGGGAGGTACCGGGCAAATGGACATCGCGACCAACTCCTGGCCTGTACGGCTATGGCAGCGTACGTCGCTGATGCAACGGCTGGCCTTTGTCGCGCTGGTGCCCACCCTGATCACGGCTGCGTTGCTGGTGACCTTGCTGACCCAGCGCCAGTTGGCCAACTTGCGGCAGATGGCACAGAGCAATGCCGATGCCATCGCCACGCAGACCGCCTCGGTCTGCGTGCAGCCATTGCGCAACATGCAACTGCGCGAACTGCTGGGCATTGCCGATTCGATCGGCAACCTGCCGCATGTGACGCGCGTGCAGATCCGTACGGCCGCGGGCCAGATCCTCGCCGATCATCGCGAATCCGGTGATCACCACAAACCCCAGGAAATCATGACCGTCGTGCACGACGTGGTCGACAGCGGCCAGGCTGGACACCCCCTGCTCGGTTCGGTACTGGTGGATGTAAGCCTGCACGATGCGATCACGGCACAACGCGCTAGCCTGCGTCATGCACTGATTGCGCTGTTGCTGAGTCTTCTTGTCGCCGGCGTGATCGGCTGGCAGGCCGCGCGCTGGATCAGCGCACCCTTGCGCCACCTCGCCAGCGCGGTGCACCAGCTAGGTCAGGGTGACCGTCGAGTCGCCGTAGCCGTGACTGATCGCACCGAGATCGGCGAGCTGCAGCAGGGCTTCAACCATGCCGCGGCGGCGCTGTTCGACGTGCAACGCGGTATGGAGCAGCAGATCGAGCAGGCCACTCTGGAGCTGGCACGGAAAAATGCCGCACTGGAAGCGGCCAGCGTGGCCAGGTCGCGCTTCCTGGCGGCTGCCTCGCACGACCTGCGGCAGCCGCTGTACGCGCTGACGTTGTTCTCCTCGGCGCTGGCGGTGGATGAATACGACCCGCAACGACTGGATCGCATCGCGCATATCCAGGAGTGCGTGCAGTCGCTCGATCACCTGTTCAGCGAGTTGCTCGACCTTTCGCGACTGGAAACCGGCGCGGTCCAGGTCGAGATCAGCGAGTTCCCGCTCGATCAGGTATTCACCGAGGTCCGCCGCAATTTCGACATGGTGGCCGAGCAGCGTGGACTGCGGCTGACTGTCCGCCCTACGCGGCTGTGGGTGCGCAGCGATCGCACCATGCTGACCCGCATGCTCAACAACCTGGTCAGCAACGCCTTGCGCTTCACCCAACTCGGCGGCGCGCTGGTTGGTGCGCGGCGTGACGTTGATGGCTGCGTGCGCATCGAGGTGTGGGATACCGGCAGTGGTATCGCGCTGGAGCATCTGCCCAGCGTATTCGACGAGTTCTACCGCATCGATGACCGTGCCGATGCCGGACTCGACGACGGCTCGCATTCGGGCCTTGGCCTGGGTCTGGCCACGGTGCAGCGCCTGGCCGAACTGCTGGATACCGAGGTTCAGGTGAAATCGCGGCCAGGCCGCGGCAGCGTGTTCCATTTCCGGCTGCCGATCGCCGATGCACGCTCGGAGCTGGCCGCGCCGGATGACGACACGTCGACGGATCTGGTCGGCAAACGCGTGCTGGTGCTGGACAACGATCCGGCGATTCTTTCCGGTATCCGCTTCCTGCTGCGCAGCTGGGGTTGCGAAGTAGCGGTGGCCGAGGATCGGCTGCAGGCGCTGGAAGCGATCGAGAACTGGTCCGGGCCGGCCGATATCGTGATCTCCGATCTGAACCTGCGCGCGGGCGAACGCGGACTCGAGGTGTTTGCTGCCCTGGACCAGTATTACCAGCGCGACGGCGCGACGCCATTTGCGCGACTGCTGATCACGGGCGAAACCCGCATCGACCACCTGCGCGAGATCATCGCGGCAAAGATTCCATTGCTGTACAAACCGGTCTCGCCACAGCAATTGCGCAGCACGATGATGTCGGTGTGGACTGTCGTCAACGGCGACAGTTGATCCCGTTCGGTCTATCCCGGCCACAGGCAAAAAAAGAGCGCCCGACGGGCGCTCTGAAAAGTGGTGGGTCGTCCGGGATTCGAACCCGGGACCAATAGATTAAAAGTCTACTGCTCTACCAACTGAGCTAACGACCCATCATTGCAAAACTCAAGCGGGCAATTTTACGGGCTGGGCGGCAGCGGCACAAGCAATCTTGTGCTCAGACATACCGCGTGGGATCGACCAGACCCGCTTCGCGGAAGCCTTGCGCACGCAATCGGCACGCATCGCAATGACCGCAGGCACGACCTTCATCGTCCGCCTTGTAGCAGCTGACCGTAGCCGAGAAGTCCACGCCAAGACGCTCACCTTCGCGTGCGATGTCGGCCTTGCTCATGCGCATCAGCGGGGCGTGGATGCGGATGCCGGCGCCTTCGACGCCGGCCTTGGTGGCTACGTTCGCCAATGTCTCGAACGCCTCGACGAAGGCGGGACGGCAATCCGGATAGCCCGAGTAATCGACTGCGTTGACGCCGCACCAGATGTCGCTGGAACCCAGCACCTCCGCCCAACCTAGCGCAATCGACAGCATGATGGTGTTGCGCGCCGGCACATAGGTCACCGGGATGTGGCCGTCGCCGTCGTGTGCACTGTCGTCCAGCGGCACATCGATATCGGCGGTCAGTGCTGAGCCGCCAATGCTGCGCAGATCGATGCCGACCGTCTTGTGCTCGATCGCACCGAGCATCTTCGACACACGATCAGATGCAGCCAGCTCGGAGTTGTGACGCTGGCCATAGGCCACGCTCAACGCATGTACCTGATAGCCCTGTTCGCGCGCCAGCGCGATGGTGACTGCCGAGTCCATGCCGCCGGAAACCAGCACGACGGCTTTGCGCAATGTGTCTTGAGACATGATGTATTCCACTTCAGGGTGACCGGTCACCGGCCGCAAACGCCACCGGCAACACAGGCCGGCGCGGGTTTCTTGTCGCTGGCAGCAACATGGCGACTCAATGCCCGGCCGCGTCATTCCACAGCAGCTTGTGCAGCTGCATCTGAAAGCGCACCGACAGCTTGTCGGCGATGATCCATTCGGCCAGCTCACGCGGCTGCACCGCGCCGTGCACCGGCGAAAACAGCACCATGCAGCGATCCGTCAGCGTGTGTTCGGCCAGCATCGCGCGCGCCCATTCGTAGTCGGCGCGACTGGCGATCACGATCTTGATCTGGTCGTGCGGCAGCAAATGGTCGAGGTTCGACCACAGGTTGCGCTTGCTCTCGCCCGAATCCGGTGCCTTCAGGTCCATCACCTTGTGCACGCGCGGATCGACGGCGGAAACGTCCAGCGCACCGGAGGTTTCCAGCGACACCTCGTAACCCGCGTCGCACAGCTTCTGCAGCAGGATCAGGCAGCGCTTCTGTGCCAGCGGCTCGCCGCCGGTCACGCAGACGTGCTTCGCGCCGTGCGAGGCCACCTCGGCCAGGATGTCGTCGATCGCATACCAGTCGCCACCGTAGAACGAGTATTCGGTGTCGCACCAGACGCAACGCAATGGGCAGCCGGTGAGCCGCACGAACACGGTGCGCCAGCCAATCGCATCGGCCTCGCCCTGGATGGAGTGGAAGATCTCGGTGATGCGCAAACGCTCGGGCACAAACGCTGCCGGCGCGATGGACGACGCCACATGTGCATCATTGCCGCTCATCACTACGTGCTACTGCTGCAGGCGCTGCAGGCGTTCCTGGGCCAGGCTGGCTGCCTTGGAACCCGGATACTTGGTGGTGACTTTCTTCAGCGTGGCCTTGGCCGCATCGACCTGCTTGAGTTCAAGCTGGCTGTAGCCCACCTTGAGCAATGCATCGGACGCCTTGTCGCTCTGCGGAAACTGGCTGAGCAGCCGCTGAAACGATTCCTGTGCGACCTGGTAATTCGTGGTGGCGTAATACGATTCACCCAGCCAGTACCACGCATTCGGCGCGAGCGCATGGTTCGGATACTGCTGGAGGAAACTGCGGAATTCGCGCGATGCCTCCACGTAATTGCCCGCGCGAATTGCCTTGAAAGCCACGTCGTAGGCAGCCTGGGCGCCGGCCGGATCGGCGGTGCCAGCGGCAGCAGCGCTGGCATTGCCGGCTGCGGTAGTGGGGGCTGTCGCAGCGTTTACCGCGGCAGCCGGGTTCCTGGGCTGAGCCGGCGGGGGATTGTTGCCTGTTGCGGCCGCGCCCGTCCCAGCAGCACCGCCCTCAAGACGTCCCAGGCGGGAATCGAGGTCGCCGTACTGGGCTTTGTTCTTGTCCTCGATCGTCTGCTGCTGATGCTGCAACTCCTCGAGCTGACCCTGCAACTGCTGCACCTGTGCCTGCAATTGCTGCATCTGGTTGACCATGCCGATACCGGACTGATCCTTGTTCTGTGCCTGCTGTTCCAGCCGCGAGACGCGGTCGGCGAGACTCAGCCGCGAGTCCTGCGCGAATGCCGGAAACGCGAACAGCATGGCTGACGCCAAGGCGCCCGCCATGCTGATCCTGGCTGCAAAGCTGTTAGCCAGTCGCTTCATCTCTTACTGCGCCGTGTAGACGATCTCGACGCGACGGTTCTTGCCCCAGCAATCCTCGTTGTGCTCACGGCACACCGGCTTCTCTTTGCCGTAGCTGATCACTTCGAGCTGGCTGGCCGAACCACCGGCTGCCTGCAGCGCGCTGGTGACGGCATTGCCGCGACGCTCGCCGAGACCCAGGTTGTACTCACGCGTACCGCGCTCGTCGGTGTTGCCTTCGAGACGGATGTGCGACGTCGGGCGATCCTGCAGGTACTTGGCGTGGCACGCCATGATCTGCTGGAACTCCGGCTTGATTTCGGTCTTGTCGAAATCGAAGTACACGACGCGCTGACGCAGGCAGGCATCGGTATCGAGATCGGC
>Ga0209233_1000319_pt1 | contig 52404 bp, 44 predicted proteins | sample AraplaCL_Cvi_mCL_FD_184269 | JGI IMG/M metagenome (GOLD analysis project Ga0209233, IMG submission 184269) | Arabidopsis root microbial communities from the University of North Carolina, USA - plate scrape CL_Cvi_mCL (SPAdes) (version 2) | ecosystem: Host-associated > Plants > Roots > Endosphere...
TGAACGCGTCGTAATTGCTCATCAGGTGGAAGGTGACGATCTCGCCCGGCCCCACGGCGGGCGAGGCCGCGACCACGCTCAGCATCGGCTGCGCATGGAGCGTCGTCACCTGGACCTGGATCTTGTCGGCGGCGAGCGCCTTGTCGGTGGCGCGCTCGGCGTCGCCCTCGACCGGCCAGCTACCCGTGGGCGTCTGGCCGTCGACCGTCACCCGGAAGGGATCATAGGCTCCGCCCTGCTCCAGATTGGGCGCGATCGGCGTCGGCTCGGTCCCGCTATCCGCCGGACGGCGCTGGCAAACCTTGGGACCGCACGGATCGGGCGCATCCGCGGGCGGGTTCGCACCTTGGGCTGCAGCCAGCGCGAAGGGTGACAGACCCAGCGCGAGTAGGGCGACGCGGCGGCTCACCGGCTTTCCTCCGTCTCGATGATAAGTCGGCAGCGGCGCGTCTTTTCACCCCACTTGCGTTCGATAAGTGCCTTGAGTCCGGCGATGCGATCGCGGACCTGCTTTTCGTCCTCCCCCCGCGCGATGTAGCTGATGCGCAGCACCGAAGGCTGGCCCTCGAGCGTCTTGATCAGCGCATCGACCTTGGCGAGGTAATCCGGCGCGATCTGATCGCCCTTGAACACCGCGTCCTGCACGTCGAGCCGCACGACCCGCAGCAGCGCCGCGCCGAAGTTCAGCTTCACGAACTTGCCGCGGGTGAGGCGAACCGTCTCCGGATTCTCCGTGGTCATGCGGTAGCCCGTGGGCAAAGTGCGCGTATCGAGCTTGAGGATGAAGTTCGATCCCCGCTCGGCATTGGCGATCATCGGACAGGTGATGTGGTAGCGGCCCTCGGCATCGGTGGTGATCAGGTCGCCCGCGACCGTGACCACGCGCACGCTGGGAAGGCCGGGCTCGCCATCGTCCTGGACGCCGTTGCCGTTCCTGTCGTCGAACACCTTGCCGAGGATGTCGGTGCAATCGAAATCCGCATCGGGCTCGATCCGCACCGTCGCCTGAGCGACGTTCGACACGACCGCGTTGACGTTGCTGTTCACCGCCCAGGCCTGGTTGACATGCTCCCCGTCGCCCACGCCCGCGCCGACCGTGAGGATCAGATCGATCGTCTTGGTTTCATCGGTAGCGAAAGTGACCGGCGGGAAGGTGAGCTGGCGGCCATTCTCCACCGGCGTCACGGGCAGTCCGTTCAGGCGCGCGCTGCCGGTGCGGTAGCGGAAGCCCGCCGGGACCTGATCGACGATCGAGATATTGGGGATCGTGCCGCCGAGGATGTTCTTGGCGGTGATCGTGTAGGGCACCAGGCCGCCACGCGTGACGTCGCGCATCGGCGTGGTCTTGGTGACGATGAGCGCGCCCTTGAGAATCGGGTCGATCGGCAGGTTGTTGTTGACGACGTTGGCCGAGATGCCCGCCGTCAGCACGAAGCTCAGATAATAAGCGGTGGACCCGGTACCGACCGTGCAGCCGGTGACCGCCTCGGCCGGCGGCGCGCCGTCATAGCTGGAGATAAGCAGCGGATCGGGGGTCGATCCGACCGTCAGCGCACCCGAACAGGGCGGAATCCGCGTCGACGGGGTGATCGGATTGTATCCCCCGCCCACCGGCGGCTTCACGCTGATCGTATAGGTGCCGTTGGGAGCGCCCGCCAGCAACAGGAACTGATAGAAGCCATCGGCTCCGACGGTCTGCACCGCGTTGATCGCGCCGCCCAGCAGATGGGTTGCGGGATCGAAGCCCGAAGGACCGCTGATGCTGACGATCGCACCCGGCACCACCTGGCGGGTAACCGAGTCATAGACCACGCCGGCCGGGTCGAGCGGCAGCGATTGCTGCTGCACGTTGGCGCCGGGAAGCAGTGTCAGCTCGTGAAGCTGCCCGTTGCTGAAGGCCGCGCCCGCCGGATTGCCCGTCGATACCACGCCGTCGCTGGCGGGCATGCCCGTTTCGTTGGGGCGAGCGCTGCCGAAGGCGGCCTGGCTGGTCGGCTCGCGGAAGAGCAAGGCATAGCCCGCGCCCGGCGCGAGATCGGTGAACTTGTACTGGCCGCTGGCATCGGTGGTGGTGCTGGAGACGAGCACGCCATCCAGCAGCAGCTGCACGGTCCAGTCCGCCTTGCCCTGCTCGTTCGGGTCGCGGACACCGTTGTGATTGACGTCGTACCAGACGCTGCCCGACAGCTCGGCGCCCTGACCATGCTCGCCGAACAGATAGCCGGTGGCATCCTGCGCGGCGGTCATGGTGATCCCGGAGATCGTGTCGCCGGGCGTGGGCGCGGCGCTGCCACCGGCGCTGCCGGCCGTGTCGATCCCGTCCTGGTAATTGGCCGGCTGCGTCTCGACGAGCGAGTAGGTTCCGCCGGCGACATTCGGGAAGCTGAAGACGCCGTCCTTGCCCGTGGTCGCGGTGCGCGAGACAGGCTGCCCGGTCGCGTCCGTTCCATTGAGCGTGACGAGCACGCCCGGAATTGCGGGCTCCGTCGGATCGCGCCGGCCATTCTGGTTGCTGTCGTTGTAGACCAGGCCGGAAAGCGTCGCCAGCCGCTCGCCGAAATTGACCTGCGGGGGCGTGGACGTGCCGACGGTTACCGTGGCGCGATTGTCGCCATGCTCTGCAGCATTGCCGTAACCGGCCGGCTGGGTCTCGACGACCAGATAGTCGCCCGCGCCCGGCACGGGGAAGATGTAGCCGCCGTCGGAACCGGTGACCGCGGTGGTGATCGGCGTGCCGTCAGCATGCTGGAGCGCAACCGTGACACCCGGCACGCCCGGCTCGCCCGGATCCTGCTTTCCGTTGAGGTTGGTATCGACATAGACCACGCCGGTTATCGCCTGGCCAATCTCGCCGAAGGCATAATTCTTGGCATCGACGCCGCCCGTCAGCGCGATGCTGCTGATCACGTCGTTGGCGACGGTACCGCCCGCGGTGCCGGCACTATCCTTGCCGTCCGCATAAGCCGCGGGCTGGGTTTCCTTGAGGGTGTAGGTACCGCCAAGCAGATCGCCGAACGAGAAGACGCCGCTGGCATTGGTGGTGGTCGTGAGATTGACCGCCGTGCCGTTGGCCGCGGTGCCGGTGAGCGTGACGGTGACGCCTGAGATGGGCTGCTCGCCCGCCTGGTAGACGCCGTCATTATTGCCGTCGACAAAGACCGTGCCGGCGATGGTCGAGACCGTGTCGGCGAAGTCGATCGAACGGGTCTGGCCGGCGCTGACCGTCGCCGTGACCGCGTCGGGCGAGGATGAACCATAGCCCGAAGGCTGCGATTCGGTGACCGTATAGGTGCCCGCCGCCAAGCCGACGAAGCTGTAGCTGCCATCGGCCGCCGTGGTCGTCGTCGCGACAACCGCGCCGCCCGAGCTTAGCGTGACGGTGACGCCGCCGATGCCGGGCTCGCCGCCGCTGTCGACGCCGTCGCGCTGCGGATCCTTGAAGACCCGCCCGTTGAGCACCACGCCCAGCTCGCCAAAGTTATAACCCGTTCCCGCGACATGCGCGCCGAGCGTCACCGAACCGATCGTGTTGTGCGCGGCGGTCGCATCGAAAGCGCTGTTATCGACCGTGCCGGCCGGTGTGCCCGTGCTCTCCTTGCCGTCGAGGTAGTTCGATAGCTGGGTCTCGACGATCGAATAGGTACCGGCCGGCAAATCGGCGAAGCTGTAGCTGCCGTCCGCCGCGGTAACGGTGGTGCAGGTCAGCGCCGGCGAGAGCGCGGCGCGCTGGGTGCAGATGTCCGCACCGCCCAGGGTAGTGCCGGAAAGCGTGAGCGTGACGCTGCCGATGCCCGGCTCGCTCGCACCCTTCACCCCATCGTTGTTCACATCGACATAGACCGAGCCGCTGAGCGACGAGGCCTGTTCCCCGAAGCGATAGTTGCTCCCGAGTTCGCCCGTGGCGAGCACGATCCCGCTGATGACGTCGTTGCCGGCGGTGCCGCGGGTGACACCCGCCACGGTGCCGGCGCCATCCTGGCCGTCCGCATAGGCATTGAGCGGCGCGCTCGACTGGCTCTGCTCGGTCAGCGTGTAGCCCGTGGCATTGGAACCCGGCACATTCGGGATGATGAAATTGCCCGCCGCATCGGTGGTGGCGGTGCAGGTGATCAGGGCGCAGACGTTCTGGTTGGTCGCGGTGGTACCGGACAGCGTGACGGTTACGCCCTGGATGCCGATCTCGTCCGCATCACGCGTCCCGTTATTGTTGCGGTCGACATAGACGTATCCCGCAAAGCCCTGGCCGTTCTCCGCGAAATTATAGTTGGTGGCGCTTCCGCCGGCGGCGAGCACGATATTGCTGACGGCCAGATTGCCCGCACCCACGGCAGCCACATTGGTACCGCTGCTGCTGCCCGCGGTGCCGCCCGCCGAGCCGATATAAACGCCGACGTGCGAGAAGCCGCTCGGCGGCGTTTCGGTGAGCGTATAGGTGCCGCCCTGCAGCACGCGGCACGCGGGTACGGCGTTGGACGCGTCGGGGAAACTGAACGTGCCGCTCGCGGTGGTGGTGATCGAGCAGTCGACCGCACCGCCGAACTGGTCGGTTCCGGTCAGCCGTATCACGCCGCCCGCGAGGCCGCTGGTCTCGCCACCGTCCTTCACGGCATTGCTGTTGGCGTCGAGGAAGATCGATCCCGACAAGGTCGCGCTCTGCAGCTCGCCGAAATCGCGGTGCGTCAGGTTCGCGCCCGGCAGCACCTGACCCACAAGGATCGTCTCCGGCGCGGAGCGGCCGCCCGAATTGGGGATGACGTTGCCCGCGCCGTTCTGGTCCTTGCCGTCCGCGAAATTGGTCGGCTGGACGAGCTCGGTGATGGTGTAGCCGGCGGCATCGGACGGCGCGAGATTGGCGAAGCTGTAGGCCCCGCTGCCGTTCACCGCCGCCGTCAGCGTCACGGGACGGCCATAGAGATCATTGCCGGTCAACTGGATCGGCTGCGCCAGCGTGAAGTCCGCCGGCGGGAGGCCGGGTTCGCCGCCGTCCATCTGACCGTTATTGTTATTATCCTGGTAGACCGTGCCCGAAATGGTCGCGGGGGCGATCTCCTGGAATTTGTAGCCCGTCGCCGCGGTGTTCGCCGGCAAGGCGATCGCCGAGATGGTGTTGTGCGCAGCGGTCGCGTCGAAGGCGCTATTGTCGACGGTACCCCCGGCGCTGCCGGCGGTCTCGAGACCGTCGATCAGGCCCGGATCGGTTTCGACGATCGCGTAGGTGCCGGGCGGCAGGTTCGAAAAGAGGAAATTGCCCGACCCGTCGGTGGTCTGCACCACGGTCGGCGCGGTGCCGATCACGTTCCCATAGGCATCGGTGCCGGTCAGCTTGATCGAAACGCCGCTCTTGCCCTCGCCCGCATCGACGATGTTGTCGCGATTGGCGTCGACGAACACTGTGCCGGCGATCGACGAAGGTACGATCTGGACATTGGCGCTCTTGCTGTCGTTCGCCGGATTGTCGTCGACGCTGAGCGGATTGCCGCTGCCGTCCTTGCCGGGCGAGATCGTCGCCGTGTCCGCCACGTTGCTGTTGTACGGACCCGCATAGGGATATTGCGCGAGCGCCTGGACGCGCACCGTGATGAGCGAGCCGTCGGCCGGGATCAGGCCGTTGATCGTGCACTGGATCAAGTTGGTCCCGGTGCAGGTGATCGAGCTCACGCTGGCGGTGCCGGCCGGGGTTGCCGTCGCGGTGAAGGCCGAGTTGCGGACGAAGCCTGTCGGCAGCTGATCCGCCAGCAGCACCTGGCTCGTGTCCGACACGCCATTGTTGCGGATCACGATGTCGAAGCCGATCGGCTGGTTGACGCTGGCCGAGCTGATCAGCGGCGTCTTCGACACGACCTCCAGGTCGGTCGCCGGCAGCACGGTCGTGTTCTGCGACGCCTTGTTGTTCGCGAGATTGGCGTCGGCGACCGAGGTGGTCGTGGTCGGCTGTTCGTTGGAGACGACCTGCGCATTGTTGGTGAAGGTCAGCGATCCGGTCGGCGTCGCGCCGCTCGGCTTGAACTTCACACGGAAAATGACCTGTTTGAGCTTGTCGAGATAATTGCTGGTCGAAGTCGTCGCATCGATCTTGCAGGTCACGGTTCCGGCCGCGAACGCGCAGGCTCCGTTCGGCGCGGCAACGAGACCCGTACCTCCGGTCGCGGTCGCACCGGGCGGATTCACCTCGAAACCGTCGAACGTATAGGTATAGCCGCTCGGCGGCGCGAACGTGTCGGTGACGACCACATTGGTCGCGCGCGAGGCCGGCCCGAAATTGGAAATGTGCAGGTCGTAGACGAGGTCGTCGCCGAAGGCGCGGGGATCATATGTCGCGTCGGGCTCGACGTTGGTGATGCCCAGATCGAGCTGGGGCGCGACAATGTTATGCGTGAGCGCAAGCTGGTTATTGGCGAGATCCGCCGTCGGTTCGATCGACGTGGTGGTGACGTGAGCCGTGTTGGTCACGCTCAGCGGATAGCTGGCCGCGCTGTCGTAGATCGGCCGCACCTGCTGCGTGATCTGATAGGTGTTGCCCGCTGAAAGCGTACCCATCGAGCAGCTGATCGTGGCCGTGCTGCCGACCGTGTTGGTCGTGCAGCTGCCGCCGGGCGCCGTGGTCGAGGGGCTGCCGACAAGCTCGAATTTCGTGAGATCGATATCGTCGGTGAACTGGACGCCGAGCGCAAAATTGCGGTTGTTGGCAACGCCCCAGGTGTAGGTCGAGACGACGCCGACCTGCGCCGGATTGGCCGTGATCACATTCTGCGTGACCGCCACATCTGCTTGCGGCTGAATCTGGTAGCTGGCCGTGCTGCTGTTGTTGGCGGGGTTCGGATCGTAAATGTCGGCGCCGGCGATGGTCGCCGCATTGGTGTAGGGCTGCGGACCGCTGGTGCCGTTATATGCCGTGCTGAACGGGCGATCGAGCTTGATGATCAGCGTCTCGCTCGCACCGGACGCCATCGTGCCGAGGGTCCAGGTGAGATCGCCATTCGCCGCAAAGGCAGCCGAGCCCGCGCTCGCGCTGACCACGGTGCGGCCGGTCGAGCTGGTGACGCCGTAGGCGCTGAGCGCATCCGTCACGCTGACGTTGGTCGACGGATTGGGGCCGGCATTGCCCGCGACCAGCTTGATATAGAGCGACGTGAAAGTGGGCGCCACCTCCGCCGGCACGTTCAGCGTGCCATGCGTGTAGCTGGCGTTGTCGATGCTGACCTGCTTGTCGATCGAAAGATCGGCCTGGGTGGTGCTGGCCGGAAGCGAGGCCGAGGCGCAGTCGTTCGACGGATTATTGTCGGCCGGGGTCGCCAGACTCCCGCTGGTCGATCCCGTACACGCGGTGTTGGTGAGGACACCGTTGGCGGTGGCGCTGCTATGCGTGGTCAGATCGAGCGTCAGCGAACTGCCCACCGTCAGGGTGCTGGTGTTGGTCGTCTTGCAGGTGACCACGCTGCCGGCGAGCGCGCAGCTCCACCCCGCATTGACGGTGCCGGCGCCGCCCAGGAAGGTTTCGTCCGAACCCAGCGTGTCCGTGACGATGATCTCGCTGCCCGGCGCATAAGATAAGGTCGCCGGCCCGAGATTCTTGACCGTGATGACGTTGTGGATGTCCTGATTCGGCGCGATCGGGGTCGTCCCCTTCGTCTTGCTGATCGCAAGGTCGGCAGCCGGATTCTGGACGCTGAAGCTCACGCTGGACGTGTTGTTGGAACTTACCGGATCGGTCATGCCCGCCGGCGGAGCGACGGTCGCGCTGTTGGTCAGGCCGGTGCCCAGGCTATTGCCCTGAACAATCACATCCCAATGCTGTTCTCCGCCGCTCAGGATGGTGCCGGAGGTGCATGTGACGGTTTGACCCACCGCCGAACAGCCAGACGGCAGCGGCGTCTGAATCGTCAGCTGGGATGGCATGGTGTCCGTGATCGTGGCGCCCGTGGCCGTTTGGGGCCCCACATTGTCGATCCTGAGCCGCACCGTGGACGGACTGCCCATCAGCACGACAGCAGAGCCGCTCGATCCGTTGATCGTCTTGGTAGCCTTGAGATCGGTACCGGCGGTGACGGTTGTGACCACAGGGGCCGCCGCATTGTTGGTGAGATCGGGATCCCCGACGGACAGCAGCGTCACGGATGCGGTAGCGTTGTTCGTGAGCGTACCCGTCGTGGTCCTGACCACCGTGCCGGTGATGTTGACCGACGGCAGGGTTGCCGGCACCGACAATGCGCTGCCGGTATAATTGCAGGTCACGACCTGGCTGGACTGCGAGCAGGACCAGTTGGTCCCGCTGGCTGACACGAACGTGAAATCGGATGCCGGCGGCAGTTGATCGACGAGTTGGATCGCGCTCGTCGTATCCGGTCCGGCATTGCTGACCACCGCCGTATAGGTGATCGTCCCGCCCGACGCGATCGTGTGCCCGGGCGCAAGATTGTCGGTCAGCGTGGTGGAGAGGTCCGCCCCGGCGATCACATCCGGTGTGATGGTGAGGCTGTCGTTCGCGGGATTCGTGTCGGCGGCCGTCGGACTGCTGATGGTCGCGGTCGTGTTGAACGAGCCCACGCCGGTGGCGTGCGCGCTATAGGTCAGGAATTCATTTCCGACCGGAACCGACACCGGCGAGCAGGTAAGCGTTTGCGATCCTGCGGCTCCCGATACCGAACAGCCCGAAGGAATGATGTCGGCATTCGGGCCGCTGGTGATGATCTGAAAGTTTTGCGCCAGCGAAACCGTCACGGTCGCATCGCTGATCGACGCGGGACCGGTATTGGTCAGGCGGATATTGAAGGTCCCCTTGCCCCCGTTGGGGGTTGGGTCCGGGGTGAAATCATATTGCGAGACCTGCAAATCGGTCGCGTAGGCAGCGTTGCCCGCGAGCATGGCCATAAAAAGACATGCCGCCGCAACGAGGCGCAGAATCCCCTGCGTCCGGACGCAATTTTTCCGCAAGTCGGATGCCCCTGTTTGACCCGGCCCCCGGGCCGGTACTGATCGATATTTATTTAACCGCTATATCAACGAGATAAAAGTTAACGACTGTTAAATGGACTGTAAAATTATGTGATTTTACAATTTAATATTCACCGCAAAAGCCCCCGCCGGATTTCAGGAAAAGAGTGAAACAATATTGTCATAATCGGTTATTTACCTGATCTCAGCGATCATCCGCATGATCGCCACTTCTGAAGTAAAGCTACAGTCAATATTGGCATTATAATGTAAACATGGTCGGTGATGTAATTAATTGCAAGACAAGCCAATGATCCCAAATGCTTAACGCACCGCGCGCAGGCTGATGCCCAGCGCGCAACAGGTGAAGGTCCATCAACCGGGAGGGTTTGGATGGCCCAATGTCGGTTATTCGTTGCCGATCTGCGCGCTCTCGAAAGCAGCCGTTTCAAGGCCATCCGTCAACTTGAGGCCAACATACGCACCGCCCCGATCTGCCCGGCGTATGGCAAGAAAAGTGAGACCACTTGACTGTATTGCATGCATATATCACTAATACAGCCGGCGGGCGAGTGGGCGCCACCGACCCCGCGACATTTCCTCCGGAGGCTCCATGACTCGATCATATGTCCCCACGCGACGCGAGTTCTCCATCCTGTTGTCAGGAGCCTTTGCGGCGCCGGCGACGGCGGCCGTTTCCCAACCCCGCCGGTCCGAAGCCGCGCGGCTGCGCAGCTACGCGGAGGCGACCCAACCGCGTGGCTGGACAGCCGCCACAGACCCGGTTTGGCGGTCCGGCTGGGATCGCCTCGCCGCTGAGGCGGACGCCATGACCCCCGAGGCCTATCTCATGGGCCTCCAGGCGCGGTTGGCTTGGTTCCAGGACGGTCACACGACGATGTACGTGGATGGGCGTAATGGGCCAAATGCCATGATCAAGGCGCCCGGCTTCGACCTCACCCTTCCGATCGCCGCCACCCCCTTCTTCGACGGCCTCTATGTCACCGCGGCCAAGGGAGAAGGCGCGCCTTTGCTCGGTGCACGGATCGCGCGTGTGGATGGGGTCGCCATCGAGGAGGTCCTGAGATCCTTCGCGGCGATGTGGCCCGGCAACAACCCCACCCGGGCCCACCATGACGCGGACTTGATCCTGAGACCCGCGGTCCTGCGCGGCGCGCGATTAGCCCAGCCCGCCGACGTCTCGGCGCCGGTCACCATCGAGGCCGAGATAGGCGGCTCGCTCGTCAAGGCCGTGCTGATCCCGCGCCCGGACACGCTCGAGGCGATGCAGAACATGTCGAGGTGGTGGATCCCGATTTCCCTGCGCCAGGACGCGCGCGAGGGGCTAGTCCCGCTTCCCCGAAAGCCGTTTCCGATCGAAACTTGGCGGCCGCGGTCCGCGCCCAACTTCGTCCACGTAGAAGGCCGAGTCCTGGTCATCGCCTTCGACAGCTTGTTCGGCAGCAAGGACCCGATCCTGGCCTTCGTGCGGGAAGCCTTTGCGGCCATGGAGGCTCCTGCGATCGAACGGGTCGTGCTCGACCTGCGCCGCAACGACGGCGGCGACAACCGGATGGGCGAAGGCCTGAGGAAACATCTCGAACGGTCCCGCTTCAACCGCCCCGGTGGACTCTATGTGCTGATCGGACCTCACACCTTTTCCGCTGCCCAGAATCTGACTTCAAGGATCGAGCGGGAGACCTGGGCCGTATTCGTGGGCGAACCTTCCGGGGGTGCCCCCAATCATGAGGGCGATGCCAAGCCGTTTCAGGGCAACGAGTTCAGCGCATATGTGTCGACCCTGCCCTGGTTCGATTCCCACCCCTACGACAAGCGGATCTGGACCATGCCCGACCTATCGGTCCCGCTCCGGTTCGCCGATTGGAAGGCGGGGAGGGATAGGGCGATGGAAGCGGCTTTCGCCCACTTCAACGATCAACAGCTCGACGACCTTAGCGAGCAGCACACCAACTATTCCGATCGGCCGAGCCAGAAGACGGAATGGAAGCCGTTCTGGATGCGGTAGAGGCGCAATCGGCCGACATCGACCAACCCTTGGCGCATCGTGCCACCTTTGCCTGAACGAACCGCGGCTTTGGTATCACGGACACTACGTTTCAGCGGGTGTGATTTAAGGCGCAACGCGGCCGCTGCGCTGAGGCAGCCTTATTTGCCGAATGAGGCAGCCTTATCTGTGCTCGCCAGGATTCTGGTGGGCGGTGACGGGCTCGAACCGCCGACCCTCTCGGTGTAAACGAGATGCTCTACCAACTGAGCTAACCGCCCGGAGGGCTCGCGATAGTCGCGAAGCTCCGCGGCTTCAACCGCGGTTTGCATTCTTCACGGACACAAAAACGCCGCCGGGGTGTGTCCGGCGGCGTTTCCATTTCGTCAGGCACCCGCGCGGGCGCCCAGGATTTTAGGCGAAGGTGACCGACCGGGCCACTTTGCGCGTGCGCAGCGTCATGCCGAGCAGGCCGAAACCGCCCAGCATCATCGCCCACGAGGCCGGCTCCGGCACGCCGCCGACAACCTGCGGCGCCGGATCGGACGCGAACGTGCCTGAACCCGAGAAAGCGGTGTTGCGCCCGGAGTGGCCGAGCGGCGCGCTGAAGGTCGGGTTCGCGCCCGAGAAAGAGAAGGAGAAGTTCTTTTCCACGACGTTGTTGAAATCGAGGAAGTCGGAGCTGAACGTGATCGCCGAATTCGCGTTGCTCTTGAAGGTGAAGGAGCCCGAGCCGTTGCTCGCGTCCAGCTCGGCATTGGTGAAGCTCACCGTCAGCAGATTGGTGCGGGTACCGTTACCCTCGGCCGCCGCGCTGTCGCGGGTGAAGGTGATGGTGCCGTTGGTCGCGGTGTCGAACATCTGCACGCGCGAGTCACCCGAGCCGGTCGTGCCGAGGTTGGACACGAAATCGACGCTGAGATGCGCATTCTGCAGGTCGACCAGGTCTGCGGGCAGGCCGTTGACACCAAGCTGGAAATAGATCGGGATGTCGGTTCCCTTGATCTCCGCCTTCCGGGTCGCACCGCTATCCTCGTTGGTATAGCTGAACAGCCGCGCGTTCGGCGACTTCTGGATGAACTGGCCGAACGTCACGGGCACGGCCTGCGCGGGAACGGCCGAGGCAACCAGCAATGCGGCGCCGGCGAGGAAGGCATACGGATACTTCATGAACACACCCCATCAATGAACTCGGGAACCTCATAGTGCAGCGCAGCAGAAATAAATAGTCCGTTAACCATCTTTGGCGGTTAGTTTTTCTGGTTAACCGCCATTTTTCATGACGCACCGCACGCAACGCAGGTGCGAAATGATTGAACCTCTTGGAGATTCAGCAACCGACGGCAAGCAGCGCGGTTTCAACAAAATTTACATAGGAATCGCCGAACAGGCGCAAATGCACGAGCAAAGGCCATAATCGATAGATGGGTTGCCGCTCGGACCAACCCGAATCGAGGCCGAGTGATTCGAGAAAGGCCCGGGGCGGACGGTCGAACAGGGTGAGCATCGCCACATCGACTTCGCGATCGCCATGATAGCAGGCCGGATCGATCAGCGCCGCCACCCGCTGGCCCGCAACCAGTACGTTGCCGCTCCACAAATCGCCGTGCAGCAGCGCCGCCGCCGGACGCGCGGGAAGATGATCGGGCAGCCGATCGGCAAGCCGCGCGATCCGGCGGCCCAGATCGCGACTTATGAACGGCAGGTGGCAGAGCAGCCGCCTTTCCGCCCAGAAAAGCGGCCAGTCCGACGCCGGGCGATTCTCGATTCTGACCGGCCCGAAATGATGGTCGGTCGGCCAGCCATAATCGGGAGCGGCCGCCGCGTGCAGCCGGCCGAGCGCATGCGCGAGATCGGGCCAGGCATCGCCTACCGCGCCATCTGCTTCGATCGCCTCCATCAGCAGCCAGTCGCTTTCGGCCGCCAGCACCTTGGGCGCCGGCGCCCCGGTCGCGCCGATCGCGCGCAGCATCGCGGCTTCCGCTGCCGCATTGGCCGTCTGCTTGGCGATCAGCGCTTCGCCATTCCGCAGCGTCAGGCGAAAGACCGCCGAAAGATCGCCCCCTGCAAGCCGTCGCGCCGCCGCCACTTGCCGGCCGAGCATCCGCTCGGCGGCTTCAGCCGCGTTCACGGCCGAGCCGCGCAACCAGCGCCTGCGCGGCGCGGTCGACTTCGTCCCACGTCTCCTCGAACCCGGCGTCCGGGCCATAATATGGGTCGGCGACGGGTTGCCCTTCCAGGCCATCGACCAGGTCGAGCAGCAGGCCGACCCTTGCGGTGGCATCGGCCGGCCTGAGGCGATGGAGCACCGCCAGATTGTCCAGGTCGAGCGCGAAAATATGGCTGAAACGCCGGAAATCGGCCGGTTCGACTTGCCGCCCGCGATAACGCGAAATGTCGATGCCGTGGCGCAAGGCGGTTGCCTGCGCCCGCCGATCGGGCGGCTCGCCGATATGCCAGCTCCCCGTGCCCGCTGAATCCGCGCGTATGTCGAGCCCCGCATCGGCCGCCCGCGCCCGGAACGCCGCCTCCGCCAGCGGCGAACGGCAGATATTGCCCAGGCAGACGAACAGGATCGCCGGCGCCGTCATGCCTCGGTCGATTCCATGATGCTCCGGCCCACCGCCTCGGCGACCTTGATCCCGTCGATCGCGGCGGAAAGAATCCCGCCCGCATAGCCCGCCCCCTCGCCCGCCGGGAATAGCGCGCGCGTGTTGAGGCTCTGGAAATCCGCGCCGCGGGTGATCCGGACCGGCGAGGAGGTGCGCGTCTCGACGCCCGTCAGCATTGCATCGGGATGGTCGTAGCCCGCAATCTGACGGCCGAACACGGGCAGGGCCTCGCGGATCGCCTCGACCGCGAAAGACGGCAGGCATTGAGCCAGATCGGTCAGCTTGACGCCCGGCTTGTAGGAAGGCTCGACCTCGCCCAGCTCTTCCGACGGACGGCCCGCCAGGAAATCGCCGACCTTCTGCCCCGGCGCTGAATAATCGCCGCCGCCCGCCTCGAACGCGCGCGATTCCCATTCGCGCTGTAAGGCGATCCCCGCGAGCGGATCGCCGGGATAATCGCGCTCGGGATCGATCCCGACCACGAGGCCCGAATTCGCGTTGAATTCCGCGCGCGAATATTGGCTCATGCCGTTGGTCACGACGCGGCCCGGTTCGGACGCCGCGGCGACCACGCGCCCACCCGGGCACATGCAGAAGCTGTAGACGGTGCGCCCGTTCGAGCAATGATGCGACAGCGTATAGGCTGCCGCCCCCAGATCGGGATGCTTGGCGCAGGCCCCGAATCGCGCCTGATCGATCCACGATTGCGGATGCTCGATCCGCACCCCGATCGAGAAAGGCTTGGGCTCGATATGCACGCCCCGCCGGTGGAGCATTTCGAACGTGTCGCGCGCGCTGTGCCCGACGGCGAGCACGACGTGCGCGGTCTCGATCGCTTCGCCGGTCTGGAGCACGAGTCCCGTCAGGCGGCGCGACCCGTCGTCTCCGGTTTGGATCAGCAAATCGTCGACCCGATGCTGCCAACGATATTCCCCGCCGAGCGCCTCGATGGTAGCGCGCATATGCTCGACCATCGAAACCAGACGGAAAGTGCCGATATGAGGATGCGCCTCGGTCAGGATCTCGGGCGGGGCACCCGCCGCGACGAACTCGGCCAACACCTTGCGGCTGAGGAAACGCGGATCCTTGATCTGGCTCCACAATTTGCCGTCGGAGAAGGTGCCGGCGCCGCCCTCGCCGAACTGGACGTTCGATTCCGGGTTGAGCGCCCGGCGGCGCCACAGGCCCCACGTATCCTTGGTCCGCTCGCGCACGATCTTGCCGCGGTCGAGGATGATCGGGCGAAAGCCCATCTGCGCGAGGATCAGGCCGGCGAACAGGCCGCACGGCCCCGCGCCGACCACGACCGGACGGGGGCCATCGAACCCCTTTGGCGCGCGAACCGCGAAACGATAGCTCGTGTCGGGGGTTTCCCGGACATGCGGATCACCGGAGAATCGGGCGAGGATGGCCTGCTCGCCCGCGACCGCGACATCCACCGAATAGACCATCAGGATGGCGGACTTGCGCCGCGCGTCGTTGGCGCGCCGGGCGATCGTGAAGTCGAATGCCGCGTCGGGGCCAAGACCCAGGCGCGCGGCGACGGCGTCGCGCAGGGCGTCGGGCTCGTGGCCGAGCGGGAGCTTGAGGTCGGTAATACGGATCATGCCGCCGACCCTCTAGCCGCCTTCGCCACCGACCGCCACGGCGATGCCGCCCGGAGCGGAAGCAGCCGGAAACGCGCCATCGGACGTGCCGGCAAGAGCCCCGCTCCGGATGTGGAATCCATGCCCCGGAAGCGTCTTTCTGATATGCGCGTCTGCTTCCTCTTCAACCACGATCAGGTCCATCAGGTCGCGCACAGCCTGCCGATCGCGCTCGCGCTTGCCGATCACGCGCCCGACGTCCAGGTGATCCTCGCGCCGACCAATCCGCGCATCCAGACCGAAGTCGTCCGCCTGGCCGGGAGCCGGCTGCGCGACAATCTGATCCTGCATCCACTGCACTTGAACCGCTTTCGCTCGCGCGCGCTGGCGATGCTGACCGAGCCGTTCGCGCCCGCGCACAAATTGCTGATCTATGGCGACAATCTCGATTTCTTCCGCTCGCTCGACACGTTGGTGGTGGCGGAGAAGACCTCGTTGGTGCTCAAGACGCGCTACGGCCTCGACCGGCTCAAGATCATCCACACCCGCCATGGCGCGGGCGACCGGGCGATCGGCTTCAATCCCGCAAGCGCGCAATTCGATCATGTCCTTGTCTCGGGGGACAAGATCCGCCGCCGCCTGATCGCGGACGCGGGCGTGGCGCCTGAGAAGATCAGCGTGGTCGGCTATCCCAAGTTCGACCTGAACGGGATGAGCCGCCCGCACGCGCTGATCGACAGCGGCCGCCCGGTGGTGCTCTACAATCCGCACGTCTCGCCGCATCTTTCCTCCTGGTACAAGATGGGGCGCGAGGTGCTCGACTGGTTCGTCGAACATGACGAATATCAGCTGATCTTCGCGCCGCACGTAATGCTGTTCGAACGCAGCTTCGCGCTCACGGTCGACAAATTGCGGATCGACCGCCCCGGCCGCATCGACGAGCGCTATCTGCGCGCGCCCAATATCCATATCGATCTCGGCAGCCGCGCGTCGAGCAACATGACATATACGAACCGTGCCGATATCTATCTCGGCGACGTGTCCAGCCAGATCTACGAATTCCTGCTCAATCCGCGCCCCTGCGTCTTTCTCGACGCGCATGAGACCGATTGGGTGGACGACCAGAATTACGCGCATTGGCGGAGCGGTCCGGTGATCGACGATCCCGACCGGCTCGAAGACGCCTTGTCCGAAGCGATGCGGGATCCCGGCGGGCGCTATGCCGCCGCGCAGAAGCAATTGTTCGACGACACGTTCGACCTCACCGACAAGCCCTCTTCGCTGCGAGCGGCGGAGGCGGTCGCGCGCGTGACCGGCTTCGAACTGTCCGCACCCGAGGCAAGGACGGCGCGCCGTCGCATCAATGCCTGACACCACCGCCGAGCGCGGCCTGGTCTCGCGCATCTATGCCAATCTTGTCCGGTTGCTGGGCGGCAAGGCCGCATCGGCGGTGCTTGGCCTGGGCTATATGGTGATCGCGACCCATGCGCTGGGGCCGGTCGACTATGGCGTGCTGGTGCTGGTGCATGGCTTCGCCATGACGGTTGGCGGCATCGTCGAATTCCCCGGCTGGCATGCGATCGTGCGCTACGGCGCGCAGGCGCTGGCGGAGGACGATCATCCGCGCATGTTGCGGCTGTTGCGCTTCGCGGGCCTGGTCGAAGGCGCGGGCGGGATCGCATCGATCCTGGCGGCCGCGATCCTCGCGCCGATCATCGGGCCCAAGCTGGGCTGGTCGCAGACCGCGATCGCCTTTGCGATTCCCTACAGCTTCGCGGTGCTCGCCTCGATCCGCGCGACGCCCGCGGGCTACCTCCAGTTGCTTGGCCGCTTCGACCTGCTTGGCCTGCACAATATCGTTCCGCCCGCGGTCCGCCTGATCGGCGCGGGCATCGCGGCCTATTTCCATCTCGGGCTCAAGGCGTTTCTCGTCGCCTGGCTGATCGCGGCCCTGTGCGAATGGATCGCGATGTGGGTGCTGGGGATCGTCGCCGTACGGCGCACATTACGCGATCCCGTCCTGTTCGGCAGCGCGCGCGGGGCGGTCGCCGAAAATCCCGGTCTGTGGCGGTTCATGCTTGCCGCCAATGCCGACGTCACGCTGACCGAGCTGGCGGCGCGCATCGCGCCCCTGTTCGTGGGCTGGATCCTCGGCCCGGCGGCGGCGGGCCTCTATGCGGTGGCGCAGCGCGCGACCGTGGTGATCCAGCAGCCCGCGCAGATCATGGGCCAGGCCGCTTATGCCGAGCTTGCGCGGCTGGTCGCCAATGGCGGCAGCGGGGCCGAGCTCCGCGGCGCCTTGCTGCGCTGCGCGGGCGTGGCGATCGCGGTCGCGATCCCGGTCCTGCTGATCCTTGCCTTCTTCGGGCGGGAGGTAGCGGTCGCGCTTGGCGGGCACGCCTTCGCCGGCGCGGCGAGCCTGATCCTGCTGCTCGCGATCGCGCGCACCGCCTGGTTGGTGGCGCCCCCGGCCAGCTCGGCGCTGACCGCGCTCGGCCGCCCCACCTTGTCGGTCGCGGCCAATATGGCGATCAACTTGGGGCTGCTGCCCCTGCTGCCGCTGATGATGCTGGGCTTCGGGCTGACCGGCTCGGGCTGGCATGCGATCCTGCAGGGGGTGGGCGCGTCCGTTTTATTGCTCCTGCTCGTCCTGCGGCAGACGCGCGATCCGGCGGTGCAGACAGCACCCGCCTGATGCGCATCCTCTACGTCATCAACTCGCTCGAGGGCGGGGGCGCCTCCGTACCCGTCCCCGCGGTCGCGAATTTCCTGCGGTCGCAGGGGTGCGAGGTGCGCATCGCCGCCTTGACCCCGCGCGACCGGCGCGGCCTCCCCGCGATCGAGCGCGCCGGGCTCGAGGTGGCGATCCGCGAAGGCGGCAAGACGGATCATCTGAAGGCACTGCGCTGGCTGGATAACGAGGTGCTGGCCTGGCAGCCGGACCTGATCTGGACGTCGCTATCGCGCGCGACCTTGCTCGGCCAGATCGTTGGCCAGATGCACACCATTCCCGTCGTCTCGTGGCAGCACGCGGCCTATCTCAAGCCGATCAACGCATTGCTGCTGCGCTGGCGCCGGAAGCGCTCGATCCTGTGGATCGCGGATTCGGACAATGTCGCGGCCTGGGCGGGTAAAAAACTGGCGCTCGACCCGGAGCGGATCGCGGTCTGGCCGCTTTTTTCGGCGGACGAGAAGGCGCCGCAGGCAAAAGCCTGGCAGCCGGGCACGCCGATCCGGATCGGCTCGCTCGGCCGGCTGCACCGGGTCAAAGGCTATGACGTGCTGATCGCCGCTCTCGCCGATCTTCGGGCCGAGCACGGCGTCGACGGCCACAAGCTCGAAATCGATATCGCGGGCGACGGCGACCTGCGTGCCGATCTGGTCACGCAAGCGTCCGCGGCAGGGCTGCGCAATCTGCGCTTCGTCGGCTTTGCCGACGCCCCGGATTTCCTTGCCGGTCTGCATCTTTACCTGCAGCCCTCGCGCTCCGAAGGGTTATGCATCGCCGCGCACGAGGCGATGGCGGCAGGCCTGCCCGTGTTGGCCTCGGCCGTCGGCGAGCTGCGCTACAGCATCGTCGACGGCGAAACCGGCGGCCTCGTGCCGCCCGGCGATCCGCAGGCGCTGGCGGCGAAGCTCGCCGATATGCTGCGCGATCCCGCGCGGCTCGCCGCGATGGGCGCGGCCGGCCGGGCGCGCGTGCTCGACCGGTTCGGCGGGGCCGCGTTCGCGCGGGCCGGCGCTGTGATATTGCAGCGGATCAGGCTGGCGCTCGCACAAGCGGACGCGCCCGCCCGTCCGGACCGTTCTCCGCGCAGATCCGCCTGATCCGGAGCCCGGACCCTAGAAGCGCGCGTCGAAGCCGAGCCGGATCGTGCGCGGGCGCAGCGGCACCATCTGCTGCCCCTGCGCGACGCTGAACGGATTACCGAGCGCGAAGGTGTTGCCGCGCTGGTCGAACAGATTGTCTACCTGCAGCGACATGCCCCGATGCTGCGTGCCGATCCGGACCGAGGCGCTGCTCTGTCCGTAATTGCCCTGCTCGACATAGAGATTGGGCTTGGTCCCGAGCCGTGAATGGCCGGTATACCGGCCCGCGGCATCGAAATCGATCTGCCACGGGCCGCTCAGATCGTGCCGGTAGTGGATCCGCGCGCTCATGCCGATATGCGGCACGTTGGGCAATTCCTGCCCATCGATCGCCGTACCGGACGGCGCATAGTTCAGCCGGCTGTGATTCACGAACAAGGCCGCGGTCAGGCTGAGGTTCGAAACCGGCCGCCATTGCGCCGACATTTCCGCACCCAGGATCCAGCCCGAGCCGATATTCGCGGTGAAGGGCAGGCCGCGCATGTCGACCAGGTCGGCCTGGATATTCTCCCAATGCGCATAAGAGAAGGCCAGCGTTGCGCGCAGCCGGTTGGTGGCACCGGGCAGCATCCGCACGCCGGCTTCGACCGAGGACAGGCTGTCGCCCTTGAAACGCTCAGCCGAGGGCGCGCTGCCCTGGTTAGGCGTGACCGACAGCCCGCCCGGCCGCAGCCCCTCCTGATAGCGGGTGAAGAGCATCCAGCGCGGATCGATCTGCCATGACAAGGACAGCGATGGCAGTACCGCGGTCTCGTCGCGGCGCGGCTCCTCGACCTTCGCCACGCGATTGAGCGGTTCGCCCACCAGATGTGCATATTCGACGCGTATACCCACCGTCGCGACGATGTCGGGAAAGAGCTTGTGCCCCGCCTCGCCGAACACGGCACCTTCGGTCACCTTGTTCGAAATGCCCAATATCTGGGTCGGCGATGCGGGCGCGCCGATCGCGCGCGTCAGCCTTTCATTGTCATAGAGAAGACTGGTGCCGACCACCCAACCCTGCCCGCTGCTGTCGAGGCGCGACAGACGCGTCTCGTTGCTGAAAAGGTCGATATGATTGGCCTGATCGAAGATGCGCGGATTGGCCGCGCCCTCGGGCGTGAAATCGTAGCGGGACGTCGCCCGCTGGCGCACGAAAGCGCTGGCCGACAGGAAGCTGGTCTTGCCCCAGTCGCGCGCGACGGTGAGCTGGGTCAGCAGATAATCGTTGTCGAACGGCTGGGCGACACGGCTGCTGCGCGTGAGGCTCGGCAAGCCCCTCTCGGCATATTGGCCGTCGGCGCTGTCGATATTCTGAAGCACGACGCCCAGATCGATTTTCCATTCGCCCGGGCGCAACGCGAGCGCGGCGCGGCCGCCGCTCTTGCGAGTCCGGTTCACATGGCTGAGCCCGCGGCCGATATCGTCGATATAGCCGCCCTCGACCGTCTTGAAGGCGAGCGCCCGGATTGCGGCCTTCGACGTGAGGATCGGGATGTTGATCAGGCCAACCGCATCATAGCCATTCCCGCCATGCGCGGTGGTCGCCCCGTCGAACGCGACCTGTGCCTCGGTTTCGGCCATGTGGACGGGCTCGGGCACGATCCGCACGATGCCGCCGAGCGCGCCCACCCCGTACAACGTCCCCTGCGGCCCCTCGATCACCTCGACCGAGCGCACGTCGTACAGGCTGATGTCGGGATCCGGCGCATTATAGTTGAGCCGGACGTCGCCCAGATATTCGCCCACCACCGCTTGCGACGGGCCGTTGAAGCTCGAATCGGCGACGCCGCGGATGAAAAGCTTGTTGCGCCCCGAGCCGAGATGCGTTGAGGCGAAGGTCGGGATATGCTGGACGAGCGCATCGCTGCCCTGCCCCTGTTCGCCGAGCGTGAGGTCGCTGCCCGAAAGCACGCTCGCGGTGCCCGCATAGCGATCGAAACGCGTGCCCGTCTTGCTGCCCGTGACGATCAGATCGCCCTCGTCCGGCACGCGCGGCGGCGCCTTGGTCCGTTTCGCGAACAGGGGCAGGACAGGCGCGGCTGACCGGGCCGCGACGATCCGCCAATTCTCGTCATCGATCCGCTCGGCCCGCGCGGGCAGGCCGCGCAACAGCCGGCCGAGCGCCTGATCCACGGTCAGCCGCCCCTTGATCCGCTGCGTCGGCAGGTGCGCGAGCGTCGGCTCGGTCATGCCGATCGTGACGTTGGCGGCCTGCGCTATGCGGATCGCCGCATCGCCCAGCGTGGAGGCGGGAAGATCGACGGAAAAGCGTGGTGCGCCGACCGCGGGGGTCGCCGCCACGATTGCGATCAGAGCGAAAGTGAAGCCATTAGCGGGATGCACGCGCCTTCAGATACAGGCCGTTTCCTTGTTGCGCGACCGTCACGTCGAGAACCGCACCCAAATGGTCCGAAAAAGCGGTCCGGTTGGCCGGAACCAGGATCGCGCCGGTGAAGGCACGATTGGCGAGGCCCGGATCGACCGCTATGCGCTGGCCGGTGGCGCGCGCCATATCCTCCGCCACGCGCCACAGCGGCGCATCGCGATAGACGAAATGGCCTGTGCGCCAGGCACCGACCGCGGCCGGATCGACCTGGCTGACCTCGACCACCTGGCTGGCGTCGCTCCGCCGCAGCATCTTGCCGGGGCCGAGGCGCACGGCGGCGCCATCGGGGTCGTAGAGCACCGCCCCTTCCGCCACCGAAACCTCGCTGCCGTGCAGCGTCCGGATCACGTCGAAACGCGTGCCCAGATCCATCATGCGCGCGCCGCCGGCATCGACCGTGAAGGGGCGCGTCTCGTCATGGACGACGCTGAACATCGCCTCGCCCTGTTCGAGCCGCGCGGTGCGCCCGTTCGATTTGTCGAGCACCAGCCGGCTGCCGCCGTTGAGCGCGATCCGTGTGCCGTCGGGCAGGTTGACGACGCGATGCTCGCCCGGCGCCGTGGCGATCGCGACCTCGGCCAATGGTGCGCTCGGCACCACCAAAGCGAAGATCAGCGCCGCGGCCGCTGCGGTGCCGGCAAGGCCGCCGCCGATCAGGCCCGGACGCCGCCAGCGCGATACCGAGCGTGCGACGACCGGTACCTTGACCGGCGCCGCATCAAGCACGCCCGCCAGATCATGGCCCGCGAAGAGGTCCTCATAGGCCAGATTATGTGCGGGATCGATCTCGAGCCACTCGGTCAGCGCGTCCCAATCGCTGAAACGCGGGTCGCGCGCGCGCGCCATCCAGAGCGCGGCCTGATCGCGGATTGCGGCATCGATCATGGCGCGCTCCGCAGATGCTGTATGGTATCGTCATCTTCGTCGACCAAGGTCGCGACGACGCGATAGGCGCGCTGAAGATGCTTCTCGACCGCGCTGACGCTGATCCCTTCCTCCTGCGCGATCCGGTTCTGGGTCACGCCTTCGAGACGGAAGCGGCGGAAGATCAGCTGGGTACGCTCTCCGAGCGTGGCGAGCGCCATTTCGACCCGGCGCAATCGCTGGCGCGCGACCAGCGCACGTTCGGCCGAGGGCGTCTCGTCCTGGCCGGCGGGATCGAAACCCGCCTCGGTCCAGGCCTGCTCGCGATTGCTGCGGCGCATGCTGGCGCGCACGCGATCGTGCATCAGATTGTCGGCCATGCGAAACAGGTAGGCGCGCGGATCGGCGATCGGTCCCTCTGCCTCGAGCCGGTCGACCTTGAGCCACAGCTCCTGCAATATATCCTCGGCATCGTCGCCCGCACCGCGTGCGCGCAGGAAGCGCATCAGCGGCGCGCGATTGGCGATAAGGACGGCGCTGAGACCGCTTGCGATCATCCCGAAACCCATGCGCCTGTCCGCAGGGGAATCATAGCCGCCACCAGGCAGCCGGACAATGTTGAGGAAAGCGGATTGCGCCATTACGCGATCAAGACGGCACGAAAGAATGGAGTCCGCAGCTTTGCTCAGCTTTCTGTCATAATCGCTGCCTAGAGTGATGCGGGTTTGCAACGGGCATTACGTCTTCTTCGCGATGTTGGACGTTTCAATTAGCGATTCCTCTTTCCGGCAGGCGCCGGACCCGCGCTCGGCTGAAAAGCCGGGGCCGGCGCAGCGCATCCTGATAGTGCTTCACGATTTTTCCGGCGGCGGCACCGAGCGCGTCGCGATCCGGCTCGCCAATCAATGGGCGCGGATGGGGCGCGTGGTACGCATCTTCTGCGGCACCGAGGCGGGGCCGTTGCGCGGGCTGGTCGATGAGGCCGTCCTGGTCGAACAGGCCGATCCGGTGCTGCCGCGCAGCCCGCTCTCGCGCATCCGGCTCGGCTTCGCGCTCGCCCGCGCGGCGGAACGGTTCGGGGCCGACGCGGTCTTCGCGCCCGGCAATTACCATTTCCTGGCGATGGCGGCATTCGCGCGAACCGACCGGTCGGGCGCGGCGACGCTCTGCAAGATAAGCAATCCGCTCGTGCGCCGCGACCGGCGCGGACTGAACGGCTGGATCCGCCGCGGCGTGATGCGCCTGCTCACCGCGCGGATCGACAACCTCGTCGCGATGAGCCCCGCTCTGCGCGCCGAAGCCTCGCTCCATCTCCATGCCAATCGTATTGCCGCCCGCTGGGAACCGCTCATCGCGCCCGGCCGCAAGAGCGTGGGCAGCCAGTCGGAGCGCGACCCCAGCCTGATCGTCGCCACCGGCCGGCTTGAGCCGCAGAAGAATTTTGCGCTCGCGATCGAGGCGATGGCGCATCTCAGCCGCTGGACCGACGCGCGGCTCGTGATCCTGGGCGACGGTGCCGAGCGTGCCCATCTCGCCCGGATGATCGAACGGCTGGGCCTGCACGAACGCGTCACCTTGGTGGGCCACGTCCGCGACGTCACCCCCTGGCTCGAACGCGCCTCCTGCTATCTGATGACCTCGCATTATGAGGGCTATCCCGCCTCGCTGGTCGAGGCGCTCGCCAATGGGCTTCCGGCGGTGATCACGCCCTGCTCACCCGCTTTGTCCGAAATCCTGCCCCGCGACGGGCTGGGCAGCGTGAGCGCGCCCGATGCCGGCGCGGTTGCCTGCGCGCTGCAGACCGTGCTCCGCCGCCAGCGCCTGCAATCGGTCGATCCCATGCTGCTCGCGCGCCACGACGAAGAGCGCGCGGCATCCTCCTATCTCGATCTGATCGACCGCTGCGTCCGCGAAACCGTCCGCTGATCTTTTCTAGATGATCCCGGGGACGAAGCGCTTCACGCGCTGCGCATAAGCGTCGTAATCCGCGCCGAACTGCGCGCGAAGCAGCCGCTCTTCCTCGCTTATACGTAGGATCGTGCCGATCCAGTAGAGTGGCACGCCAAGGATCAGGCCCCAATAATGGCCGAAGGCAACCGCCATCGCGAGCAGCCATAGGAAGAGCGCGCTGTAGATCGGGTGGCGGACATAAGCGAACGGCCCCGAGGTCACGAGCTCATGCTCCGAACGCGTCCGTGCGACGATGCTCCAGTTGCGTCCGAGCGCGCGCTTCGACGCCGCGAACAGCCAGCAGGTGGCACCGGACAGCACCAGCGTCGCGCCCGCTTGCTCCAACGCTTGGGGCGACGCGGGTGTATAAGCGATGATGATGGGGCCGAAGCCGACCCCGAAAAAAGCCAGCATCTGGACGATGATGCCCAGTATCGAAAGGCCCGAGCGCTTGCTGCCGATCTCGTCGGGCGGCCCGCCATTCCTGATGAACATCAGCAGCACAAATAGCGCCAGACTGGCAAACAGGATGATCGGCGCCGGCAGGCCGATCGGCGTCTGATGCATGTTCATCGCGATGCCCCTCCCCGGACGTGCACATCAAAGCGCCGATTGGGGGAGGGGTCAATGCGGATGGTCAGGCAAGGTTTGCCTCACTCCGCGAGGGCGTCAACTTGTCCGCGAGGCCCCGCGCAACGCGAGCGCCCTTTCGCGCCGCTCCTTGCTGCTGAGCAGGAACGCCGCCCCGCCCGCCACCAGCAGCCAGCCGAACGAGGTCAGCCCCTTCTTCCGCGATCCCGCATCCGCCATGATAAGCCTCCTTACTGTCAGGGGCCTATCAACCGGCGAGAGGCCGGCACCGTTCCTAGACGCCAAGATATTCCAATCCGTGCGGCAAGGGCGAAGCGGCATAGTCGACCTGCAGCACCCGCCGCCGCGCTGGCCGGGTGGAGGCTGCCGATGCATGCAGCACCAAGGTGCGATAGAGCCAGACGTCGCCCCGATTGGCGAGGCACGTCAGGATTTCGGAGCGGGCGACCACCGCATCCAGCTTGTTCTCCGGCACCATACCGACCCGATGGCTGCATCGCGCGACGAGCAGCGGCGCGTTGTCCTCCGGTACAGGGTCGAGATGGACGCGCAACGTGACCATAGCTGCAAGGACATCGGTCGGCGGCGCAACGTGCTGCAGGCCACTCTTGATCGTCCACGGGCCGAAACTGGGGGCATCGTACCGCTCGCGGACAACGATCGTGCGGTCCTGATGCCAGCCGAGCGCCCAATTGGTCGCCTCGGTCTTGTCGAACAGGACGGCGCGCACCGGAAAGCAATCCGGCCCCAACGCCGACGCCGCGACCGCACCGATGGGCGCGGTGGCTTGCAGCAATGCTGCCAGAGCCGGCCGCCCCTGCAAGCGCACACCTGCGCGATCCGCTGGCAGGTCGGCCAGGGCCGTCTCGATTTTCGCCAGCTCTTCCTTGTCCAGCGCGCGGCGGAAAAGCTGCGCGCCGTCGGGGTCGAGCCTCAGGCGATCGAGCGCCCTCAGGCGGCCTGCTTGGCGCGGCTGGCGCGCTTGCGCTCGTGCGGGTCGAGGTGGCGCTTGCGCAGGCGGATGTTCTTGGGCGTGACCTCGACCATCTCATCGTCGTCGATATAGGCAATCGCCTGCTCCAGCGTCAGGCGGCGCGGCGGCGTCAGCCGGATCGCATCGTCCTTGCCGCCGCTGGCGCGGAAGTTGGTGAGCTGCTTCGCCTTCATCGGATTGACCTCGAGGTCGTCCGACTTGGCATTCTCGCCAATGATCATGCCCTCGTAAAGCTGCTCGCCCGGGGCGACCATCATCACGCCGCGCTCTTCGAGCGGGCCGAGCGCATAGGCATTGGCCTCGCCCGCACCGTTCGAGATCAGCACGCCGTTCTTCCGGCCCTCGATATTGCCCTTGTAGGGGCCGTATTTCTCGAACAGCCGGTTCATGATGCCCGTGCCGCGCGTGTCCGACAGGAACTCGCCATGATAGCCGATCAGGCCGCGCGAGGGCGCCGAGAAGGTGATGCGGGTCTTGCCGCCGCCCGACGGGCGCATGTCGGTCATCTCGCCCTTGCGGTTGGCCATCTTCTCGACGACCGTGCCCGAATATTCCTCGTCCACGTCGATCACGACCGTCTCGTACGGCTCCTCGCGGCCGTTGGGACCGTCGCGGAACAGCACGCGCGGGCGGCTGATGCCGAGCTCGAAGCCCTCGCGGCGCATCGTCTCGATCAGCACGCCGAGCTGAAGCTCGCCGCGGCCGGCGACGTCGTAGCTGTCCTTGTCGTCGCTCTCGGTGACGCGGATCGCGACATTGCTCTCCGCCTCGCGGAACAGGCGGTCGCGGATCATGCGACTGGTGACCTTGGTGCCCTCGCGGCCCGCCATCGGCGAATCGTTGACCGCGAACCGCATCGAAAGCGTCGGCGGATCGATCGGCTGCGCGTGCAGCGGCTCGGTCACCGCCGGATCGGCGATCGTGTTGGCGACGGTCGCGGTGGTGAGGCCGGCGATCGAGATGATGTCGCCCGCCTGCGCTTCCTCGACCGGCACGCGCTCGAGCCCGCGGAAGGCCATGATCTTTGACGCGCGGCCCGTCTCGACGACGTTGCCGTCATTGTCGAGCGCATGGATCGGCATGTTGGTCTTGACCGTGCCGCTCGCGACGAGGCCGGTCAGGATGCGGCCCAGGAAATTGTCGCGGTCGAGCAGGGTCACCAGGAACTTGAACGGGCCGTCCGGATCGGCCGACGGCGGCGGCACATGGTCGACGATCTTCTGGAACAAGGGCGTCAGCGTGCCCTCGCGCGCCTCGGCATCCTCGCTGGCATAACCGTTGCGGCCCGACGCGAACAGGACCGGGAAATCGAGCTGCTCGTCGGTCGCTTCCAGGCTGACGAACAGGTCGAACACCTCGTCCAGCACTTCCTGGGTGCGCGCGTCGGAACGGTCGATCTTGTTGACCACCACGATCGGGCGCAGGCCGAGCGCGAGCGCCTTGCCCGTCACGAACTTGGTCTGCGGCATCGCGCCTTCCGACGAATCGACCAGCAGGATCACGCCGTCGACCATCGACAGGATGCGCTCCACCTCGCCGCCGAAGTCGGCGTGGCCGGGCGTGTCGACGATGTTGATGCGCGTGCCCTCCCACTCGACCGAGGTGCACTTGGCGAGGATGGTGATGCCGCGCTCCTTTTCGAGGTCGTTCGAATCCATCGCACGCTCTTCGACGCGCTGATTGTCGCGGAAGGTGCCCGACTGGCGGAAGAGCTGGTCGACCAGGGTTGTCTTGCCATGATCGACGTGCGCGATGATGGCCACGTTGCGGAGGCGCATGGTGGTCTTTCGGTTCGTGTTTTCGAATTAGGGCGCGCCCTTAGACGAAATGCGGCGATGCAACAAGGGCGGCGGGCGGAATGATGACCGTTACGAAACCGTCTCACTTGAATAATACAGCGCTTGGCTCCTATCTTGGGGGTTCAAAGGGGTGGAGTAGAGACTTTGGCCACGACCGCGACTGAAACCAAGACCGACGATCTGGTGCTGACACCGCCGACGCCGGTGCAGGCGATAGCGCCCACCAAGGCGGCGGGACTGGTGCCGCTCGACGACACCACCAAGAGCGAGCTCGAAAAGCGCGTCAGCGCCTTCGTCGACGAACTGGCCGGCCTGGATTCGAATTCGCCCGAATTCGGCAAGCGCGTCGATACCATCTCCAACCTCGGCCAGAAGGAGATTCGCGAGGCGGCGAGCCAGTCGAACCGCTTCCTCGACCGCCCGGTGCGCGCGATGGACAAGGACAGCGGCGTCGGCACGGACCTCGCGGAACTCCGCCGCACGATCGAGGATCTCGACCCGGGCAAGAAGGGCAATCTGCTCGCACCCAAGAAGCTGTTCGGCATCATCCCGTTCGGCAACAAGCTCCGCAATTATTTCGACAGCTACAAAAGCTCGCAGAACCACATCTCGCAGATCCTGGTCAGCCTGAAGAGCGGCAAGGACGAATTGCTCAAGGACAATGCCGCGATCGATACCGAACGGCAGAATCTGTGGGCGGCAATGGGCCGGCTGGAGCAGATGATCCACACCGCGCAGACCGCGGACAAGTTGCTGGAAGACAAGGCCAACGAGCTCGACACGAGCGATCCTGCCAAGGCCAAGGCGATCCGCGAGACCGCGCTTTTCTACGTGCGCCAGCGCCATCAGGATCTGCTCACGCAGATGGCGGTGACGGTGCAGGGCTATCTCGCGCTCGACCTGGTCAAGAAGAACAATGTCGAGCTGATGAAGGGCGTCGATCGCGCCTCCACCACCACGGTGGCGGCCTTGCGCACCGCGGTCACGGTCGCGCAGGCCCTGGTCGGCCAGAAACTGGTGCTGGAACAAATCACCCAGCTCAACACCACCACCGCCAACATCATCGATTCGACCGGCGACATGCTGCGCAACCAGACCGCGCAGATCCACGAGCAGGCGGCGAGCGCGACCATTCCGATCGAGACGCTCAAGCGCGCCTTCCAGAATATCTACGACACGATGGACGCGGTCGATAATTTCAAGCTGCAGGCGCTCGATTCGATGAAGACCACGGTCGACAGCCTGTCGAACGAGGTCGAGAAATCGCGCGGCTACATCGCCCGTGCCGAAGGTGCCTCGCAGGCGCGCCTGACCGCGAGCGGCGGCATCGCGTCCGAAGATCCGTTCAAGGCGATCTGATGCCCGATTCCAACCGCGTGATGGCCGATGCCGAGGCGCTGCTCCAGCGCGTCTCCCCCGAGGGCCGCCGCCTGGCCCAGCGCCAGCGCCAGCGCCGCAATCGCGCGCTGGCCAGGGCGTTCGGGCGCTCGCTGGTCGCGACGGTCGCGATCATCATCGCCGCCACCGCGATCGGCTGGGTCGTCCCGATCGGCCAGATCGGCTTCCTCGTCGCTTTGGTCGCGATCCTCGCCGCCTGGGTGATCCTGTTCGCGATGAGCCACGAGCCCGAGGAAACCGTCCAGAGCCTCGCCGCGAGCGACATCACCATGCTGCCGCAAAAGACCGAAGCCTGGCTCCAGCGCCAGCGCGCCGCCTTGCCGCCGCCGGCGCAGCGGCTTGCGGACGGGATCGGCCTCAAGCTCGAGCAGCTCGCACCCCAGGTTGCCAATCTCGATCCGCGCGAGCCCGCCGCGGCCGAGGTGCGCAAATTGCTGAGCGTCGAACTGCCCGAGCTGATCGACGGCTATGCGCGCGTTCCGCTCAACCTGCGCCAGGATGCGGGCAACGGCATCGCGCCCGACAAGCAATTGGTCGAGGCGCTGGGCGTGGTCGATAGCGAACTCGCCCGGATGAGCGCCGATCTTGCGAGCGGCGACCTCAACAAGCTGGCGACACAGGGCCGCTATCTCCAGCTCAAATATAAAGACGAAGACGGTATCTGAACCTTTCGCTTACCTATCCAGACTAAAACAAATCGGTGCTTGACGGGCGAAACCGGCCCGCCGACACGCTGATGGCCCGCTTGAGCGCGGGGTTTCCGGGGTGGTAAGAGTTGACCGCGTTCGTTCGTCGCTGGCTCAGGGGGCTGGTCGCCGCCCTGATCCTGGCCGGCCTGCCTTTGGCGGCGGGCGCGACCACGCTCAAGCTCAACCATCCGTTCTGCCACGCCGTCACCGCCGGTGCGGTACCGCCCGCGGACAGCGCCTATAGCTGCGCGGGCGACCCCGTTCCCTATCAAACCGGGACGCTGTGGCTGAGCGCCGATCTCCGCAATGTCGACGCCGCGCGCCGCGATCCGGTCGTCCTGATCCACCAGACCCGCTTCGAGCGCATTGTCCTCGCCTTCCGCTATGCCGACGGCACGAGCGACGTGCAGCAGGCCGCCCGCGCCGATTATGGCGCGCATTGGCGGATCGGCGGGCAGATCGCCTTCGCCGCTCCGCACCGCCAGGCGCCGCTCACCGGGGTTACGATCGGCATCAGCCGTCTCGCCAGCATCAGCCTGCTCCGCGTCCGCATCCTCGACGATATCGCGGCCAACCGCGATCTCGCCATCGCCGCGATCCTGTCGGGCGGCTCGATCACATTGCTGCTGATCAGCGGCATCTACAATCTATCGCTCGCGATCGCCGTGCGGCGCCAGTTCCTCGCCTGGCACAGCCTGTGGGCGGGCTGCATGGTCTTGTGGGGCCTGTTCTGGTCGCAGATCGCACTGATCGCGATGCCGTCGCTGGCGGGCACGTCCGCCGCGCAGACCTGCACCTTGCTCGCCTGCCTCGCCGTCACCACCGCGACGATCAGCGTTACCACCGCGCTCGAGCCGAGCCTGCCGCGCTGGGCGCGCCAATGCGTGATCGGGCTCGGCGTGTCGGTCGCGATCGTGGGCACGCCCGCTTCGCTCGTGCTGGGCAGCTCGGTCGACATATTCCGCGTCCTGCTCGATATCCTCTCGCTGTCGGATCTGGCCGCCGTGGCGCTGGCGATCGCGTGGAGCTGGCGGCGCGGCAATGGCGAGGCGCGCGACCTCGCCAAAAGCTGGTCGCTGCCGATGGTGGTGTTCGCGCTCACCCAATTGTTCGACTTCAGCGACCATCTGTTCGGCGGGGGCGCGCAGATCGCGGTCCTGTTCGCATCCGCCTTGCAGACGATCTGGCTGTCGATCACCGCGACCCTGCGCTTCTCGACCATGCGCGCCGAGCTCGATCAGGCGCGCGCGGCGGAATCGGCCCTGGCCGAGCTTGCCAGCCGAGATCCGCTGACCGGCCTGTTCAACCGCCGCGGCTTCGTCGAATGCCTCCAGACCACCTTCGCCGGGGGCAATGACGCCGCGCTGGCCCTGCTGCTGATGGATGTCGACCATTTCAAGTCGATCAACGACCAGTTCGGGCATGAGACGGGCGACGCGGTGCTGGTCCGCATCGCGGATCTGCTGCGCCAGTTCGAGCGCGAGGTCTGCATCGCCGGGCGCATGGGCGGCGAGGAATTCGTGGTCGCGATCAGCGGCCTCACCAATTTCGCGCTTGCCCAGTTCGCCGAACGCATACGCACCGCCCTTGCCACGCTCGATCACGGCGATGTGACCAGGCAGCGCCAGGTGACGGTCAGCATCGGCGTCGCGGAAGGATCGACCCGCACCCGCTTCCAGCGGCTCTACAGCGCCGCCGACCGCGCGCTCTACGACGCCAAGCGCGCGGGCCGGAACAAGGTCGTCTTCTCCTCCGGCCTGGGCGACGTCGGTGCGCGCGAGGAAATGGAACGCGACCAGTTCACCTTCCGCTGGCCCAGGAAGCGGGCCTGACGATCCTCACCCGCTAAGGGGAGGTGGCGCCGAAGGGGGCGGAGGGAGCGGACGGCAACGCACCTCGAAGCCTCGGCGCACGGCCGGCTTATTGGCCTCCCCTCGCCTTCCCGTCGATCAGCACCGCCTGTTGCCACCGGCTCGGTGCCTTGTCGGTACGATGGATGCAGCCCACCCAGCAGCAGGGACGCTTCTTGCCCTCCAGCAATTCCTCCCGCGCCCGCTCAATCCGGCGCTGGCGCGTCGCCGCCTGCTTCGCGTCCTCGACCCAGCAGATGAATTCGTTGCGGCCGAGCGGCGTCAGCCCCTGCCACAATGCCAGCACGTCCGGATCCGATCGGATCGCCGCCTGCAGGTCGTCGCCTGCTTCGTGCACCGTGCCGTGCGGGAAGGCGTCTACCACCGAACCTCCAATCTATGCGGCGAATCTGCCCACCCAGCCACGCAATGTCCATGATGGCGCGACACGGCATCTATCGAGGGGGCCACACACCGAGCCGAGAAATGAGCTTCGGATGTCTGGAATGGATGGTTAGCTGCCTTTTGGCCCAAGGCTCGTCGCCGGATCACATTGGCGTGGGACTCAGAGAGTCGGGGTCTCCGTCCGTTTCCCAAAGGATGCCTTCGGCTCCCTTCGCGCGAAGCCAATCTTGCACAAGCCACGCAAGGCCCGGCAGCGCTGTGCGCGACCGCAAGCGAGCGACGAGCTTTCCGTTACCTTCTTCTATCAGTTGCACTCGATGGAACTGGTTGCCAAACCAGGACACCCAAATCGATCGGCGTCCGAACAGCGCAGGCAGCACTTTTCTGCCACTCGCCCGCATATCGGCGCGGAATGCGCTCACAGCCCCCTGCGCAGTGGGCGACAGGCCTAAGCCCGACGGCATACTGAAGGTCACTTTATCTCGAAGAGCCGCTGGTGCGCCCGGCCGACGGGGATGGTCGGCCTGACTGCTCATGCCTGCCCGCGCTAGCCTGTCGAGAAGCCCCGGATCATGTCCACGGTAACGGATACAATCAACTTCACTCGACCACATCGCCTTTATTGTTCTGTCGACTTCGTCGCGCGAACACGGCTGTCTTCTGACGAAGCAGTGGTCCTCTCCGGTCCGGAACACCTCAGGCGCCAAATCCTCAGGCACGCCGCAAAGGAGGCAGCACCCCGGTTCAACATAGAAGTCGCCGTCGTTGATGATGGGCGCGTTCGAAGATGGCAGCGTACCTTCCATGCCATCACCGTAATCGATGTGCGTCCTGCAATACATAGCGGCCAATTGGGCAACAGCGGCAATGTCCGCAACCGGGTCGAAAGCCGTCGTCCCCTTACCTACCGCCGCCGCGCCGCAAACCGGCTGATCGCCAGCACCTCTTCCTCAACCAACGCCCCGCCGACATAACCCGGCGCCTTCACCTGGCGCTCGGCTTCGGCCAGCCGGCTGATCGCGGTCGCCAGCCCATCCGGCGTCCAGCGCTGGAGCTGGCCCTGGATCACGGGCTTCTCCTTCCAGAAGATCGCCTTGCCCGCGGTTTCCATCACCCGGTCGATACTCTCGCCCTCGGCCATTTGCGCACGGAGTTGCGCCAGCTGAAGCGCACGCCGCGCGAGCGCGCGCAGCACCGGAATATCCTCGATCCCCTCGTTCGCCAGCCGCGCCAGCTCGGCATCCGCCTCGCCCGGCTGGCCCGAGAAGACCGCGTTGGACAGGCGCGACAGATCGCCCTCCTCCATCGCCGCGCCCAGCGCGTCGAGCGCGTCATTTTCGAGCGGCTTCGGCCGGTCCGGCGCGGCATCGAGATAGAGCGCCATCTTCTCGAGCTCGCGCGTGATCAGCGCGCGGTCGGCATTGCATGCGCTCGCCACGCGATTGGCGACATCGTTGCGGATCTGCAGCCCGAGCTCGCGCCCCACCTCGACCACCAAAGCGGCGGCGTTGCGCCCCTCGGGCACCCAGCTCTGATGCGACAGCGCGGCATTGCTGGCAGCGACCAGCTTCACCAGCTTCGAATCCTTGCGCAGCGCACCGCCGATCGCGGCGACGGGGTTGCCCGCCGCGGGCGCCTCCAGCAGCGCCTGCACCGCCTCGACCGCATCGTCGGTCGCGGGCTCCAGCCTGATCCAGCGTTTGCCCCCGAACAGCGAGATCGCCGCGGCCTCGTCCGCCAGCCGCGCGGGATCGGCCTTCAGCTGGCCCGAAGTGAGATCGATCCGCTCGGCCTCCGCGCCCATCGCGGCCGCCAGCCGATCGGCCAGCGCGCGCGATCCGGCCTCGTCCGGCCCATAGAGCAGGTAGAAACGTATCGCAGGGTCGGCCGCGTCCAGGGCGCGCCGCAACCGGGCTTCTTCCGGTTTCATTCCCTGGCGCGATGCTGCCGCACATAGAGCGCGACGCGCGTCACGATCTGATCGGCGACCTCGCCCGAAAGATGCTCGAGCGCGGTCTGCTCGGCCGCGATCACCGCATATTCGGAGGTGACGACGTCGATGCCCGCGTCGGACCCTGCGGTCGCGTCGAGCAATACCGCCTGGTTGGACGTATCGATCAGCTTGAAGCGCGCGCGCAACGTGCGCCGCTCGCGCGTCACCGTATTGTTGGAGCGGATACCGAAACCCGTAATCTGATCGTCGAGCAGCACGTCGAGCCGGTAGCGGCCCTTGCCCTGCCCGGCCGCGCCGATGCGATCGACCAGGGCATTGCGCACCAGCCAGCCCTGCTGCCCCTCGATCGGGCCGACCTCGACCTCGCTCAACGCCTGCGCGACCGCGCCGTGGCTGCCGCCGGCATACATCGGCTCCAGGCCGCAGCCGCCCAGCATCATCGCGGGAATCAGCAGGCCAAGGAGCGCGATCCGCCTCATGCGACGATGTTGACCAGCCGGTCGGGGACCACAATCACTTTCTTTGGCGTCGCACCCGCCAGGAAGGCCTGGACCTTGGCCGAGTCCACCGCGAGCGTTTCCAGCTCGTCCTTGGCGAGGCCCTTGGCGACGGTGAGCGTATCGCGGAGCTTGCCGTTGACCTGGACCGCGACCGTGACTTCGTCCTCGACGAGCATCGCCGGGTCGACGTCGGGCCAGGGCGCGTCCGCGACCAGCCCCTCGCCGCCGATCCGCGCCCAGGCCTCCTCGGCCAGATGCGGCACCATCGGCGCGGCGAGACGGATCAGCGTGCGCGACGCCTCGTCGCGCGCCGCCGAAGGCTTGGCCTTCTCGACCGCGCCGACCAGTTCATAGAGCTTGGCCACCGCCTTGTTGAACGACAGCGATTCCACGTCGGCGGCGATGCCGGCAATGGTCTGGTGCGTCTTGCGCGTGAGCGCCACGTCCGCGCCCTCGCCACCCTGCACCTGGGTCGCACGCCACAGCCGCTGCACGAAACGCGCGCAGCCCTCGATGCCGGCCACGCTCCACGGCAGATCGCGCTCGGGCGGGCTGTCGGACAGCATGAACCAGCGCACCGCGTCCGCGCCATAATGGTCGAGGATCGGCGCCGGATCGACCGTGTTCTTCTTCGATTTCGACATCTTCTCGACGCGGCCGAGCCGGATCTCGGGCCCGCCATCCTTCAGGAAGACGCCACTCTCGCGCCGATCGATCTCGTCGGGGCCGAACCAGGTGATGCGGCCCGATTCCGCATCCTCGGTGAAATAGGTTTCGTGCGTCACCATGCCCTGCGTGAACAGGCCGGTGAACGGCTCGGCCACGTCCAGCCGGCCGATATGCTTCAAGGCGCGCGTCCAGAAGCGTGCATAGAGCAGGTGCAGGATCGCATGCTCGACGCCGCCGATATATTGGCCGACCGGCAGCCATTGCTCGGCCATCTTGCGGTCGAACGGCTGGTCCTTGGGCTGGCTTGCGAAGCGGATGAAATACCAGCTCGAATCCACGAACGTATCGAGCGTGTCGGTCTCGCGCCGCGCCTCGCCGCCGCACTTCGGGCAATCGACATGCTTCCAGGTCGGATGCCGGTCGAGCGGATTGCCCGGAATGTCGAAGCTCACATCCTCGGGCAGCACCACCGGCAGCTGGTCCTTGGGCACCGGAACCGGTCCGCAGGCATCGCAATGGATGATCGGGATCGGCGTGCCCCAGTAACGCTGGCGGCTCACGCCCCAGTCGCGCAGGCGATAGACCGTCGTCCCGACGCCCCACCTGCCCGCCTCGGCGCGCGCGACCACCGCGCTCTTCGCTTCTTCCGAAGTCATGCCGTCGAGGAAGCGCGAATTGACGATGACGCCCGGATCGCTGTCGGCCTCGTCGCCGATCGGATCGTTCGCTTGGGTTTCCGACTTCGCGACCACACGCGTGATCGGCAGCATATATTTGCGCGCGAATTCGAAATCGCGCTGGTCGTGCGCGGGCACACCGAACACCGCGCCCGTGCCATAGTCCATCAGCACGAAATTCGCGACGAAGACGGGCAGCTTCCAGTCGGGATCGAGCGGATGGACCGCGCTCAGGCCCGTATCGAACCCCTTCTTCTCCGCCGTCTCGATCTCGGCGGCGGCGGTGCCGGTGCGGCGGCAATCCTCGATGAATTCGGGCAGGCCGGGCGTCGTATCCTTGAGCGCCTGCGCCAGCGGATGATCGACCGAGACCGCCACAAACGACGCGCCGAAGATCGTGTCCGGGCGCGTGGTGAAGACCTCGACTTCCGAAAAGCCCCTCCCTCCCGAGGGAGGGGTTGGGGTGGGTGAGTCCCCCGACAACGGCGTACCCGTCTGCTCTTCGGACGGCGTCACCCACCCCTCGGCCCCCTCCCTCGGGAGGGAGGGGGAGCTCAGCTGGAATTTGAACCGCAGCCCCTTGGACCGTCCGATCCAGTTGGCCTGCATGATCTTCACCTTCTCCGGCCAATGCTCCAGGCCATCGAGGCCCTCGAGCAATTCGTCCGCGAAATCGGTGATCTTCAAAAACCACTGGCTCAATTTGCGCCGTTCGACCAACGCACCCGAGCGCCAGCCGCGGCCGTCGATCACCTGCTCGTTGGCGAGCACGGTCATGTCGACCGGATCCCAATTGACCGCGCTTTCCTTGCGATAGACCAGACCCGCTTCGTACAGGTCGAGGAACAAAGCCTGTTCCTGCCCATAATAATCGGGTTCGCAGGTCGCGATCTCGCGGCTCCAGTCGAGCGCGAAGCCCAGCCGCTTCAGTTGCGCCTTCATCGCCTCGATATTGGCGCGCGTCCAAGTGCCGGGATGGACATTCTTCTCCATCGCCGCATTCTCGGCGGGCATGCCGAACGCGTCCCAGCCCATCGGATGGAGCACTTCCATGCCGCGCATCCGCCGATAGCGCGCGAGCACGTCGCCCATCGTGTAATTGCGGACATGGCCCATGTGGATGCGCCCCGACGGATAGGGGAACATCTCCAGCACGTAGCTTTTGGGCTTGGGGCTGTTGTCGTCGGCGTGGAAGGTGCCGCGCGTCTCCCACTCCCGCTGCCAGCGTGCGTCGCTGTCGCGGGGCTCGAACCGCTCAGTCATGCGGAAGCCTTACCCCTGCGCGGCGGCGTTGCGCCGAAGGTCGCGCGCCTTCTGGAGGATGATCTCTTCCAGCTTCTCGTCGGTCGACGCCTGGACCGCGGCATCGACCCACTGGCCGTTCTGATAGACCTGGCGGGCGGTCGAGACGCGGATCGCGTCGGCGCGCAGCGCGGCGTCGAGGATCGCGACCGAAACCTTCATCCGCTCGGACGGGACCTGCGGATTGACGTACCAGTTGGTGATGATGACGCCGCCGTTGCTGTCGGTCTGCGCGATCGACATGAAGGAAAGCGTATCGAGCGCGGCACGCCACAGATAGGCGTTCACCCCGATCTGCGTGACGATAACCGGCGCGACCGGCGCAACCTTCGCCTTCTTCTTGCGCGCATCGGCGACGCCCGCGAGGCTGGCTACGATCAGAAGGCCGATCAAGGGACGGGAAGGACGGATCATTGAGAGTAAGAACCTTCTGAGGGTCGGGCAGGCGCGCCGTTATAGAAGCTCGTCCGCGCCCCGCAAGCCGCGTGCGGTGGGTTGCGACCTGGCGGCCTGCCGTCAAACCGAGGTTAAGCTACGCGCCATAAAATGTGGAGCCTCTGCAACATAGTGAAATGATTCGGTAACCGGAGAGGAACAAGGTTGCGCGAAGGGGGTAGCCCCAGAGAGGCGCGCGACCCATATGGGGCCCAAATGACAGCGATTCGCGGCCAGAGCAGGATTTGGGGGGGCGCCTTGGCGCTCGCGGCGCTTGCTGCCGCCTCCGCGACTCCGGCCGACGCCCGGGCGCGACGCCATCACCGCCCTCCCGCCGCCGCGTCGCAGGCTTTCGCCTTCAACAGCTTCACGCCCGCCGCCGCCGATCCGCGCTTCAGCTTCGGCGTGGGCGATGCCTATAACGATGGGGCGTTCCGCTTCACCCCGTCCAACGTCAGCAACAATCGCCGCGCCATCACGGTCGCGGTACGGTCGCGCGCGATCACGCGCCAGCAGGCCGCGCACACGATGACGTTGCCGAGCGACGGGCTCGCGCCGTCCGCCTACAGTCTTGGCGCGTCGATCGGCTGGAAGCGGTTCGCGCTTTCGGGCGACGTGCAGAAGATGGATGGCGGCCTGCTGCCCAATGGCCGCGAAGCCGCCGATCTGGGCCTGATCTTCTCGGGCAAGCGCTGGGCGACCGAGCTTGAGATTGCGAGCGAGCATGCCACCGGCCAGAAGCTGCCGGTCGGGCCCAGTCTCGACGAGAGCTATTCGATCGGCCTCAACGGTTCCTACGCACTCTCCCGCCGCCTGAACGTCACCGGCGGCGTGCGCTACAAGCAGCAGCATGAGCAGATGCAGGCGCTGACCGACGACCGCCGCGACAGCCAGTCGGTCTATCTCGGCACAACCTTCAAGTTCTGATTGCCCGCGTATTCGGCCGTTTAGGTGCGGCCTTCGCGCGCGCGTCGCCGCGGAATGTCCGGCCCGCAGCCAAAGCGGCCAGCGCGACGAGCGACAGGCCGAGCGCGAAGATCCGGTCCGCATCCGTCGCACCGATCGTCTCGGACAGCGCACCGACGCCGACGATCGGCAGCGCATTCCCCATGAAGCAGCAGATGAAATAAGCCGACGCCATTTCCGCGCGCCGGTCGGCGGGTGCGAGCGCGTTGATCGCACCGAGACCGCCGCGATAGCTGAGCGCCGAGGCGATGCCCGACAGGGTCGTGCCCAGCAGCATCAGCGGGAGCGACGACCAGGACTGCGCCATGACGAGCGCGCCGAGCCCGACCGGCGTCACCCCCAACCCCCAGAGCAGCACGCGGCGCGGCTCGATCCGGCGCGTGAGCAGGATCGCCGCAGCGGCGACACCGAACAGCTCGGCGACGATAAGCCCGGTCAATGCCTGATTGGTGAGCTTGACCGTCTCGTGCAACATGGTCGGGCCAAGCGCGGCATAATAGCCGACCACTGCCATCGCGACGAAACCCGCCGCCGCCGGCGCGGCGAAAGCGAGACGCTTCCCCGGCGGCACCGCCAGCCGCGGGGTCAGGTCGAACGATCCCGCGTGGCCGCGATCGACCGTTTCGCGCGCCGCCAGCACCAAAATCGCGACGGCTGAGATCAGGGCGAGATAGACCAGGAAGGGCAGGCGGAGCGGCCAGGGCGCATATTGGACGAGCAGCCCCGCCACCACCGGCCCGAGCGCCAGCCCCGCGAAATTATACGCCGTCATCGTGCTCGCGGCGCGTGATCGACGCTCGGCGGGCATCGATTCGGTGATCCAGGCCGTTGCCGCCCCCGATCCAAGCCCGACCGCGCAACCGCTGGCGATCCGGCCGGCGAACAAGAGGGTGCTGCCGGAGGCGATCAGGAACAGGATCGTGCTGAGCGCCGCCAGCATCAGTCCCGCCAGGATAATCGGCCTGCGCCCCAGCTGGTCGGAGAGCCGGCCCAGGAAGAGCAAGGCGGCGAGATTGCCGATCACATAGACCGCGTAGATCAGGGTAAGGCCGAGCGCATCCAGGCCATAATCGGTCCGATAGAGCTGATAGAGCGGCGTCAGCAGCGAGCTGCCCATGAACAGCACGGACACGACCGCGCCGCCCGCCGTTCGGCCCGACCTCAGAAATTCCCCAGCGGACTTGCCGTCCGGCGTCCCGGATTTCGGTCTGTTTTGATCCGAAGGCATGGCGGGACAACGCTTAAGGGCCGGCATGGTCCCATATTTCGGCGCGCGTCGAACCGTCCGCCTCAGGTGACGAAGGCGTCGATTCCCGCCCAGCCATAGGCGCCGAGCGGCGCGAGCCTGCCGAAACGCGCCGCATCCATGCCGCCCAATGCGATCGGCGGCGTCCGGCTGCGCCGCGCGAGCAGGCCGAAGCGCACCGGGCCAAGACTGCGCGCGCCGGGGTGCGACCGCGTGGGAAAGACCGGCGAGATCAGCACGGCGTGCGCACGCGCCAGCGCCAGCTCGCGCGCATCGTGCGCCGGCGCGGTCCGGAGCAACGGCCGTGACGCGCGCAGATGCGGCGAGCGGCCATGCGCCCCGTCCGCCCGCCATCCGGCCGCCTCGCGCGGTGTGCCGGCAAGCAGCAGGGTCAGCCCGCGCCGCCGCGCCACCGCCCGCACCCGTTCGAACAAGGCCCGCCGATCCGGCCTCCGATAATGGCGGAAGATCACCCCGCTGCCGCGCGGCAGCCGCGCGAGCGCATCCCACAAAGCGTCGCCGATCCGCTCATCGGTCATCAGCCAGAGGCGCGGGAGAGGCTGGCGGGAGCGCATCGCCCTCGCCTATAGCGCGGCGATGCTCCCGATCGAAGATAGCCCCGCCGCGCGCCTCGCCGCGGTCCGCGACAATCTCGCGCGCGCCGCAGCACTGGCCGGACGCAAGGCTGCGGATATCGAGCTGATCGCCATCTCCAAGACGCATCCCGCCGAGGCGATCGAACCGCTGATCGCGGCCGGCCAGCGCAGCTTCGGCGAGAATCGGGTGCAGGAAGCGCAGGGCAAATGGCCCGCGCTCAAGGCGACCTGTCCGGATATCCGGCTGCATCTGGTCGGCCAGCTCCAGTCCAACAAGGCCGACGACGCGGTCGCCTTGTTCGACGCGATCCATTCGCTCGACCGGCCGAGCCTCGCCGAAGCGCTCGCCAGGGCGATCGCGAAGCAGGGCCGCACGCCCACCCTCTTCGTCCAGGTCAATATCGGCGCGGAAGAGCAAAAGGGCGGCTGCGCGATCGCGGACCTGCCCGCTTTCCTCGTTTCATGCCGCAGCCTCGGCCTCGCCATCGCCGGGCTGATGTGCGTCCCCCCCGCCGACACGGAGGCGGCGCCTTATTTCGCGCTGCTCGCCAAGCTCGCCAAGGAGAATGGGCTGGCCGGGCTAAGCATGGGCATGTCGGCCGACTATGAGACCGCGGCGATGCTGGGCGCGACCTGCGTTCGCGTCGGATCGGCCCTGTTCGGCGCGCGCACCACCGGCGCCGCCTTGGCGCGCCCGCTCGGCTTCGGCAGCCGGCCCAACCGCCCCGCCTGAGCCGGGCAAAGTCCGCCGCTCCCGTAACGCACGGTTAATCGACCCCCCTTACCCTGTTGCGGTCAGTGAAAGGCGTCGCGTCGTGCCGCTTCTGGTTCCCCTGCCGCTTCTGCATAGCTGGCCCTTGTTCGGAGAGACGGGAAAGCTCGACCTCGGCCAGCTCTTCGGCACGCAGACGCTACGTGGCAGTGATTTCGCCTCGCTCGACGATATGATGCTGGCCGCGCACGGCATCGGCCGATGGTCGTGCGATCTGGCCGATAACAGCCTGACCTGGACCGACCCGGTTTTCGATATTTTCGGCCTGCCGCGCGGCGTCAATATAGTCCGCGACGACGTGGTCTCGCTTTATCGCGAGGAATCGCGCGCGACGATGAGCCATCTGCGCGCTTATGCGATCCGGCATCGGCGCGGCTTCACAATCGATGCGGAGATCCGCACCGTGGCGGGCGATCGGCGCTGGATGCGGCTGCTCGCAGCGCCGGTCTGCGAAGGCGATCGGGTCGTCCGGCTGCAAGGCCTGAAGCAGGACGTTTCAAGCCATTTTCGCTGAGCGCCTGCGGTCAGGCGATCTCCAGCGCATCCCCCGGCGCCAGCCGCGGCAACAGCGTCAGCATCTCCGCCTTCGCGATCGCGACGCAGCCTTCGGTCGCCGCGCCATCGCGCCAGCAATGCCAGAAGATCGCGCTGCCCGCGCCGGGCATCACCGGCGCGTCATTGTGGCCGAGCACGACGATCACGTCGTAAAGCCCGTCCTCGCGCCACAGCGTCTCCGCCGAAAAGCCATGCGGATGGCGCACCGGGCAATTGTAAGCGGGATCGTCCACGTCGTCCGACCAGCCGTCGCTCGGCCGCAACCAGCGCCAGGGCAATTGCAGGCCTTCAGGCAAAGGCACCCGATCCGGCCGCAGCAACACGCCCCGGATCGGCCAGACGCCGATCGGGCTCGCGCCGTCGCCTTCCCTTTTGTCGGACGCCGCGATCAGCCCGCCTTTGCCGATGCTGCACGGGATCGTGCGGTCGCCCGCGTGGAGCAACCCGACTTTCCCGTCCGCGACCAGCTTCACAGCAAATGCCCGGTGCGGTCGCGCTTCACGTCCAGATAATGTGCATTGTGCGGGTTGGGCGGCAACTTGTGCGGCACGCGCTCGGCGACCTGGATACCCGCCGCCTCCAAGCCCGCCACCTTGGCCGGATTGTTGGTGAGCAGCCGGATCCGGTCCTGCCCCAGCAAGCGCAGCATCCTCGCGGCGATCCCGAAATCGCGCGCATCGACCGCGAAGCCCAGCCGCAAATTGGATTCGACCGTGTCGTAGCCCTGATCCTGTAGCGCATAGGCCCGCAGCTTGTTGATCAGCCCGATCCCGCGCCCTTCCTGCCGCAGGTAGAGAAGGATGCCCCACCCGCTCGACTCGATCGCATGAATCGCCGCCTGCAACTGCGGCCCGCAATCGCACTTCAGGCTGCCGAGCACATCGCCCGTCAGGCATTCGCTGTGCAGCCGCACCAAAGGCGGATGGCCATCGGGCGCGCCGATCACCAGCGCGACATGCTCGGCCGCATCCGCGGGTGCGCGGAACGCGACGATCTCGCTATTCTCCGCTCCTGCCACCGGCAGCCGCGCGCGCGCCACGATGGCGAGTTGCTCCTCTTCCGCATAGGCCGCGATGTCCGCCGCCTCGACCGTCGCCATCGCCTCGCCGTCCGCGCGCACGAAGAAGGCCGGCAACAGCCCCGCCACCCGCGCCAGCGTCAGCGCCGCCGAAGCTGCCTCGACCTCCGCTATCGCTCGCGTGCGATAGGGCCCTTTGAACGGCGTCGCGAGATCATTGGCCGGGTCGGCGAGAGCGATCGCGGCGGGCAGATCGAGCCAGGGCACGCGCTCGATCAGCACCGGCTGGCCGGGCGTCGCGGCATCGCGCTGGTTGGCGAGCTTGAGGATCGCCCCGCGCTCCGCCGACAGCAGCAGCTCGGCGCTGCCCTCCGGATCGAAGCTGCCAAGCCGCGCATCGTCCGCGCGCTCGACCGCGATCACCACAAGCGCCCCGTCGCGTCCTGCGACACGCACCGGCCAGCCGCGCCGAAGCGCATCGATCGCGCGCGCCGCCTGCGCCGGCTCGCTCACACCGCGAATTCCGTCACCAACGGCACATGGTCCGATGGCTTGAGCCAGTTACGGCAATCCTCATGCACCTTGTGCGCGGTCGCCTTGGCGGCCACCTCCCGGCTCGCCCACATATGGTCGAGCCGGCGGCCGCGATCGTTCACCGTCCAGTCGGGCGAGCGATAGCTCCACCAGGTATGCAGCCGCGCGGGCGCGGGATAGAAATGGCGGCCGAGATCGACCCAGTCATGCGCCGCCTTCAATCGGTCGAGCGCATCCACCTCGACCGGGGTATGGCTGACCACGTCGAGCAATTGCTTGTGGCTCCACACGTCCTCCGGCAGCGGCGCGATATTGAAATCGCCCACGATCAGGGTCGGCTCGTCCAGGCACTTCGCCCATTCGGTCATCCGCTCGACGAAGGCCAATTTCTGCGCGAATTTGGGGTTCACCGCGGGATCGGGGATGTCGCCGCCCGCCGGCACATAGACATTCTCCAGCCGGAACCCGGCCTCCAGCCACACGCCGACATGGCGCGCCTCGCCATTGTCCTGCCAGTCGTAGCGCCAGCAATCCGCGCTCGCGGTCTGCAAGGGGATGCGCGACAGGATCGCCACGCCGTGATGCATGCGCTGCCCGTTCAGCCGCTGATGGACATAGCCCATCCGCTTGAAATCGTCGGCGGGGAAGACGTCGTTCGCGGCCTTGGTCTCCTGCAAGCACAGGATGTCGATATCCTGCTCCTGGAGAAACCGCTCGACGATGCCGATCCGCGCCCGCACCGAATTGATGTTCCACGACGCGATCTTGAGGACTGCCATGGCCAGCATGTAGCGAGGCGATGCCCCGGATGGAAGATTGGCCCGCCCCGCCTTTCTTTTCGTCACCCCAGCGAAGCTGGGGTCTCAGGGGAGAAGGGAGACGACCGCCTGCTGCCCCCGAAGATCCCGGCTTTCGCTGGGATGACGGCATCGAGTATTTTGTACCGCCCGGTTGGCATCCGTGGACGGCATCGCTATATGCGACCGCCAACCAGCGGCAGAGAGGGGCCCATGCCGTCGATCCTATCCGTTTCCGCCGCCACCAAACGCTATAAATCCGATTTCACCGCGCTCGATTCCGTCGATCTGGAGATCGAACGGGGCGAGATTTTCGCTTTGCTCGGGCCGAACGGTGCGGGCAAGACGACCCTGATCAGCCTGGTGTGCGGCACCGTCTCGATGACCTCGGGCACGATCACCGTCGACGGGCATGACATCCAGCGCGACTATCGCGCCGCGCGCTCCAAGATCGGGCTGGTCCCGCAGGAGATTGCGCTCGATATCTTCGCCACCGTCTGGAACACGGTCAGCTTCAGCCGCGGCCTGTTCGGCAAGCCTGCCAAGCCGGCCTATATCGAGCAATTGCTGCGCGACCTCTCGCTCTGGGAGAAACGCGACAACAAGGTGATCGAGCTGTCGGGCGGCATGAAGCGCCGCGTGATGATCGCCAAGGCCTTGAGCCACGAACCCGACCTGCTCTTCCTCGACGAGCCGACCGCAGGCGTCGACGTCAATTTGCGCCGCGACATGTGGGCCTTGGTCCGCAAGCTGCGCGAACAGGGCGTCACCATCATCCTCACCACCCATTATATCGAGGAAGCCGAGGAGATGGCCGACCGGGTCGGCGTGATCGACCATGGCAAATTGCTGCTGGTCGAGGACAAGGCGGCCCTGATGCGCAAGCTCGGCAAGCGCCGGCTGACGGTGGTGCTGCACGAGCCGATGGCGGAACTGCCGCCCAGCCTCGCCGACTGGCCGCTTAGCCTGGAGGAGGACGGCCACAAGCTGGTCTACACCTTCGACGCCGAAAGCGAGGCGACCGGCATTCCCGGCCTGCTGCGCAAGCTCGACGCGCTCAAGATCGACTATCGCGACCTCGATACCGCGCGCAGCTCGCTCGAGGATATCTTCGTCACCCTGGTGGAGAATGCGGCATGAGCGGCAACGTCTATGGCGTGCGGGCGATTTACAAGACCGAGATGGCGCGCACCTTCCGCACCGTGTGGCAGAGCATCGCCACGCCGGTGATCACCACCGCGCTCTATTTCATCGTGTTCGGCGGTGCGATCGGATCGCGCATCCAGCATGTCGGCGGGGTCCATTACGGGGCCTTCATCGTGCCCGGGCTGATCATGCTGACCCTGCTCACGCAGAGCATCAGCAATGCCTCGATCGGCATCTATTTCCCCAAATTCACGGGCACGATCTTCGAGATATTGTCCGCGCCCATGTCCACGGTGGAAACGGTCGTGGCCTATGTCAGCGCGGCCGCGACCAAGTCGATCGGGATCGGCCTGATCATCCTGATCACCGCCTGCTTCTTCACCCAGGTCGAGATCATGCATCCCTTCTGGATGGTGGCCTTCCTCCTCCTGACCTCCTTCACCTTCAGCCTGTTCGGTTTCATCATCGGCATCTGGGCGAAGAGCTTCGAACAGCTCGCGATTATCCCGTCGCTGGTGATCACCCCGCTCACCTTCCTCGGCGGCGCTTTCTATTCGATCGACATGCTGCCGCCGCTCTGGCGCACGGTCAGCCTGTTCAATCCGGTCGTCTATCTGGTGAGCGGCTTCCGCTGGAGCTTCTACGGGATCGGCGACGTGAGCGTCGGCATAAGCCTGGGCGTCACCGCGGCCTTCATGGCGGGCTGCATGATCCTGCTGACGATCATCTTCCGCACCGGCTGGCGGTTGAAGCCCTGACCTCTTCTTAAGCCTTCTCCCGCTTGCGGGAGAGGGCTCAGAAGGCTCAACCCGTCACCACCTGATACAGCCGCGACTGCTCTTCCCCGAACGCGAAATAAGGCGCGAAGCTCGGCCCGCCGGCAAATCCCCATTCCGTCCCGCCCGGCGCGCGCTGGCTTAGTGACATAAGCTGCGCCCGCGTGAAGCCGGGCGTATCGCCACCCAGCGCGAACAAGGCCAGCGGCCCCTGCATCGCCGCGACCCGATCGGGATGCTGCGCGTCGACCGCCTCCAGCCGCAGCGTGCGATCGATCGTCAAGGTGATCCTGTCGCCCTCGCGCCACTCCCGCACGATGCTCGCGAACCGCCCCGGCACGATGCCCGGCTGGACCCGGCCATTGACCGCGACCCGCGTCGCCGGGCCTGCCCAGGCCGGAATACGCAACCGCAGCGCCATCCGCACCGGCCGCGGCGCGAAGACGCTCATCGCCACCTCGTCGCCCAGCGGATAGCTGCCCGTCTGGGTCAGCGTCAGCGCCGTCCGGCCATCGCGCCGCCAATTGGCCTGCAGCGGCAGATAGAGATTGACGAACAGGCCATGCGCATCGCCAAGCACCGCGTTGATGCCGTAATCCGCGGTGAGCTGGCCGATCGTGCCCGAGCAGCACGGGCATTTCGTGTCGTAATAGCTCTTGTGCCCGGCCTGGTTGTAATCCGCATAATAGAAAGCCGTGCCGTCGGGCTTGAGCGGCAGCGCGCCGAGCGCGGCATTGTAGAGCAGCCGCTCCATCCCGTCGCCATAGCGGCTGTCGCCCGTGATCCGCATCAGGTAACGCGCCACCTTCATATGGCCGTAACTGCCGCACGGCGCCTCGAAGCTGGCATGCGTCGTGTCGAGGCTGTCGCCGAGCTTGCCCGATCCCGGCGCGACGAACCCCTCGTTCGGCCCCCAGCCGCCGGTGGCGAAGCTCTGCGCCTCGATCATCCCCAGGCCGTTGCGCGCGGCGGCGAGATGGCGCGGATCGCCATCGACGATATAGGATTCCGCCGCCGAGGCGAGCGCGTTCAGATGGCTGTAGGCATGCCGCCCCGGCAGCACATTCTGCCCATTGGCGAGCGGGAAGAAATAGGCATCGTTCAGCTGATAGGCGCGCGCCATCGTCCGGTACCGCTCGCCCGCGCCGCGCTCCGCCGCGAGGTAGAGATTCTCCGGCAAAGTATAGGTCTCATCCCAGCCGAACGCCTGCTCGGGCCGCGGCTTCCTTTCCTCGTCCGGCCGGTTGAGCGCGCGGCCCGGCAGCCAGGGCAGCACCGCATCGGTGGTCGGCCCGACTAGCGCCAATGCCTGTGCGTTGCCCGCGAAACGATGCGCATCGATCAGCCCGATCAGCGTCTTGTCGAACGTGTAAGCCGGGAGCGTGTAATTCTGGTAGAAGTCGGAGCGGATCGTCGGCGCATAACCCGCGATCAGCCGGTCGACCTTGGCCTTGGCGCGCGCATCGCCCGTGACCGCATAGCCGCGCGACAGCGCCGACACATATTGGCCGAAGCTATGGCCCGGGATGAAGCCGACCATGCTCTGCTTCGAATGGAATTCGGGTACGAAATCATACCAGCCGCCGAACCGGTCGTCCGAAATCGGCAGCCCCGCTCGTTGGCGAAACGGCCTGAGCAGCCGCGCATCGTCCATCGCCAGCAAGGCCTCGAGCGTCCGCCCCGCCTGCGCGCGCGCCGGCCCGTCGAGCAGGGTGACATCACGATAGTCGAGCATGTCGATCGGCGCGCGCTTCGCCGGCGATGCGGCTCCGGCGGCCCGGGGGAACAGCGCCATCGTCGCCAGCGCACCCGTCCCGCCCAGCAGCGTCCTGCGATCCAACTTCATCCGCGCTCTCCTTTGTCCGAGGATTACTCCGACAAATCGACGAGTCAAATGACAGGAGTGATTCCCGCTCGGGCCGTAGGCCCGCAAGGCCGAACGAGCTTAGCGAGGATAGCCAAGGCGGCGGATGCGGCCGTCGGCGCCTGAGGCCAACAAAAAGGAAGGGCCCCCGCTCCGGGGGCTGGAGCGAGGGCCGACCTGGCGTTCGTCACGCAGGTGAGGTTGCGATACCGGGCCCCGGACAACAGGGGGGAATTCCGGGGCGGGCATCGCGACCGCAGAAGCACATCTAGGCGCCCCTACCTGTCACCAACATGAATGATTCCCGTCAGTGTTTGCCGAATTGCGGGCGCGGGTCGCGCCAGGTGAACGTCTGGTCGCTCACCGGCACCCCGAATCTCTGATCGGACAGAACCGTGGTGGTCCGGTTGCCCTGCGCATCGAGCACGCTCCAGCCTGCCAGCATCAGCCCGCCGGGCGCGCCCGCTTTCTGCGCGAAGCCGATCGTGATCGTGCCGAATTCGGGATGCTTGGGGTCGCGCCCCTCGATCACGATCCGCCCATCGGGCGCGCCCGGCACGGCATGCGCGTAGCGCGAAATGTCCTTGGACGGATCCAGCAGCAAGGCGAGCGGCGAATCGCCCACCTTCCAGCGCGAGACTTGGTTGACCTTATAGTCGATGAAGGTGAGCGCCTTGCCGTCGCCCACGATCAGCAGGGGCACATCCTTCTGGTATTGGAAACGGATCTTGCCCGGCTGCTTGAGCGTGACCGTGCCGGTCAAGGTATGGCCGTTGCGGTCGGTCTGCGCGAAATCGGCGGTCATGGTGGTGACGGCGCGCAGATGCGCCTGAACCTTGGCAAGCTCGCCCGTCTGGGCACAAGCGGGCGCCGCGATCATGGCGGCGGCGATGGTGAAACGAAGCATTCCTTCTCCCTGCTGGCCGGGCCTTGAACTCGGCCTGAACCCGTACCTCCGTCATTGCGAGGAGCGGAGCGACGAAGCAATCCAGGCCCGCATTGGCGATTGCCGCGACCGCGGGCCTGGATTGCTTCCCCCGGCTTTCACCGGGGTCGCAATGACGCTGGTTATTTCTTCCGCGGCTTTGGCTTGGGCCGCGCCATCGCCCAATCGCGCGACGCGGCGATCTGATCCCTCACCATCCCGGCATTGGCCGTATCGTAGCGGACCAGCAAAGCCGGATAGCCCGCATAATGCGGCGTCTGCCAGAAAGTATCGGGATCGATCTCCATCAGCATCTCGACCTTGGCCTTGTCGATATGCAGGCAGAAGCTGTCCGCCTCGCGGCTGGGCGTGACGACCGCCCGATCGTTGGCCTTGATCGCCGGTCCGCCATAATAGGTCGTCAGTTCCGTATCGGGCAAAGACAAGGCGTAAGCCACTACCTCGTCCCAGCTCAGGCTCATTGTCCGCGTTCCTCGCGCAGTTTCTGCCAGTAAGCCAGCCGCTCCTGGATCTTCGCCTCGAACCCGCGCGGGGTCGGCGTGTAGAAGGTCTGCGGCTCCATCTCCTCCGGCCAGTAATTGTCGCCCGAGAAAGCCTCGTCGGCGTCATGGTCGTAGGCATAGCCCTTGCCGTAGCCGATCGACTTCATCAGCCTGGTCGGCGCGTTGAGGATATTCTTGGGCGGCATCAGCGACCCCGTCTCCTTGGCCGCGCGCGCCGCCGCGCCATAGGCCTTGTAGCCCGCATTCGATTTGGGTGCGGTCGCGAGATAGACGACCGCATTGGCGATCGCGAGCTCGCCCTCGGGCGAGCCCAGGAAATCATAGGCGTCCTTGGCGGCGAGGCATTGCACCAGCGCCTGCGGGTCGGCGAGGCCGATATCCTCGCTTGCCATCCGCACGATCCGGCGCAGCAGATAAAGCGGCTCCTCGCCCGCCACCAGCATCCGCGCGAGATAGTAAAGCGACGCCTGCGGATCGGAGCCGCGCACCGCTTTATGGAGCGCGGAGATGAGGTTGTAATGCCCCTCGCGGTCCTTGTCGTAGACCGCGACCCGGCGATGCAGCAAAGCCGCGAGGCCGGCTGGATCGAGCTTCTGGGTGAGCCCGACCGAGAACAAGGTCTCGGCCTGGTTGAGCAGGAACCGCCCGTCGCCATCCGCGCTCGCGACCATCGCGGCGCGCGCGGCATCGTCGAGCGGCAGCGGCCGCCCCTCCAATTCTTCCGCGCGCTTCAGCATCGCGTCGAGCGCATCATTGTCGAGCCGGTTGAGGATCAGCACCTGCGCGCGAGAAAGAAGCGCCGCATTGAGCTCGAACGATGGATTCTCGGTGGTGGCGCCGACCAGCACCACCGTGCCGTCCTCGACATAAGGCAGGAAGCCGTCCTGCTGCGCGCGGTTGAAACGGTGGATCTCGTCCACGAACAGGAGCGTGCGCTTGCCGATCCGCGCATGCTCGCGCGCCTCGGCAAAGGCCTTCTTGAGGTCGGCCACGCCCGAAAACACCGCCGAGATCGCGACGAAGCGCAACCCCACCGCATCGGCGAGCAGCCGCGCGATGCTCGTCTTCCCCGTGCCCGGCGGCCCCCACAATATCATCGAGGATAAGCGGCCGGCGGCAACCATCCGCCCGATCGCACCCTCCGGCCCGGTCAGATGCTCCTGCCCGATCACCGCATCGAGCGAACGCGGCCGTAGCCGGTCCGCGAGCGGTGCGTCGGGTCCGGGCGCAGCCTGCGCATTCTCGGAAGGAAGATCGGCGGCGAAGAGGTCGGCCATGGCCTGAATATAGGGAGCTACGCCCCCGCACGCCACGCGCCAAAAAAGATCCTCCCCGGAACGGGGAGGGGGACCGCGCCGCATAGCGGCGTGGTGGAGGGGCATGGCGGCTAGGCGCTCCCCGGCTGTTTCACTTGGCATCGCCGCCCCTCCACCGGCTTCGCCGGTCCCCCTCCCCGTTCCGGGGAGGATTTTCCCCTTCAGCGCCATCACGAAACACACTTGAACTGACTCAAGATATATCTTAGATGTGATTCGATGATACAGGAGTTTATCAAAATGCGATTTGGACATGGCTATGGCCGCTGGCTTGGCGGCGGTTTCGGCCCCGGCGGGCGTGGCGAGCATCCCCACCATGAATGGGGCCATCATGAGCGCGGGCGGGGACGCCGGCGCATGTTCGACGGGGGCGAGCTTCGCCTCCTATTGCTGGCCCTGCTCGAGGAGCAGCCACGCCACGGCTACGACCTGATCCGCGAGATCGAGGAGCGGACCGGCGGCAGCTACGCCCCCAGCCCGGGCGTGGTCTATCCGACGCTGACCATGCTCGACGAAATGGGCCATATCGACGAGGTGAAGGAAGAAGGATCGCGCAAGCGTTTCGCCATCACCGACGCGGGCAAGACTTTCCTCGCCGAGAAGCGCGAGGAGGTCGACGCCCTGCTCGAACGCCTCGCCGCGATCGGGGAGCATGAAGGCCGCAGCGGCGGCGGCGCGCCGATCAAGCGCGCGATGATGGGCCTCGGCATGGCGCTACGCGACACGCTCGGCGCGGCACGCGGCAATCCCGACCTGGTCCATGATGTCGCCGCGATCATCGACGAAGCCGCGCGCAAGATCGAGCGGCTCGAGCGGTGACGCGCCTGATCGCGGTCCAGCCCTGGCCCCGCTTCGCGCTGGCCGCGGCCAATGACACCACCCCCCGAAATCCTCCCCCTGCGCAGCAAGGGGAATGGGCAGACGCGGAGCCGGCTCGCGAAGCGAGCCGTCGGCCGCAGGCTGGTGGAGGGGGAAAGCCCGAAAGCCCGGATTATGCCTTCTGATTTCTCCACCACCGCCGCCGTGCCGACCACGCATGGCAGCCGCTATCTCCAGCAGCTCTGCAAGCATTGGGCGCACAACCTCACCGTCGAATTCACACCCACGCACGGGACGGTCGCCTTCCCCAGGGACGTTCGTGGCGCGGACTATCCGGGTGACGCGCTGGTGACGTTCGATGCGGCGGCGGAAACGCTCGACATACGGATCGACGCCACCTCGCCCGAGCAGCGCGACGCGCTCCAGGGTGTGGTCGCCCGCCATCTCGACCGCTTCGCCTTCCGCGAAGCCCCGCTCCACTTCGACTGGCACAACCTCTAGCAGTCAGCGCCAGAGCAACACCACGCCGAGAATGATCGCCCCGATCAGCCCAATGAGAAAGACGACGCGCTCCCACGGCTTGCGCAACACCTCCTCGGCCTGGCGCGCCTCCTCGGCGGAAAGGTGGATCGGATCCTCGGGTTCGGCCATGCCGCACCAACGCATGACCGGCTGAATCGCCTCTCCCGTTCCGTACCTACGCCCGGTCATACCGAGCTTGTCTAAACACTGTGCTTCTTCCCCATCGGAAAGGCGACCGCCACCAATCCTCCCCCGCCAGGGGGAGGTGGCGCCGAAGGCGACGGAGGGGGTGGAAAGCGACGTCTTCCAAAGAACGGGCCACTTTCGTCAAAATCCTGTGCCTCCTCCCCCTCCGTCAGGCTGCGCCTGCCACCTCCCCCTGGCGGGGGAGGATCATGGGGCTTGACAAACCGGGTCAGATCATGTACGCACGGTGCGTTCATTGGCTCAGTCCAAAGGACAAGACCGGCGCGAAGCTCGTCAGCATGCATGAGACGGTAATTTCGCCCACAGAGTACAGATCTCGGCATGAGGCTTTAAGGCTCTCATGGCGATGCCGCCGTCGTGGAGGGGAGCTAC
>Ga0209233_1000320_pt1 | contig 52300 bp, 43 predicted proteins | sample AraplaCL_Cvi_mCL_FD_184269 | JGI IMG/M metagenome (GOLD analysis project Ga0209233, IMG submission 184269) | Arabidopsis root microbial communities from the University of North Carolina, USA - plate scrape CL_Cvi_mCL (SPAdes) (version 2) | ecosystem: Host-associated > Plants > Roots > Endosphere...
GCACGTTGCCGTTCGGTCCGAACGCGCCGATCACGTAGCCCGGCGTCGGCCGCGCGCCGCGATTGGCGATCGTGGCGTAGACCACGGCGAGCTTTGCCGGCGACGTTTCGAGGCCACCGACCGCCAGCTGCGACAGGTCCTGCATCGCCGGCAGGCCGAAATCCGCCAGCAATTGCTCGACCCGGCTCTGATATCTGGCCGTCAGCCGCACGAACGGGCGGTTGCAGGAATGTGCGATTGCCGTGGCCAGCGGCAGGCTCGTGGCGATGCAGGCCCCGTCGGGTTCGCGCGGCCAGCCGTCGGAGCGCAGGGGACCGGCGGCGAGCTGCGTGGTCGGCGTCGCGCCCGCTTCGGTCGCCGCGATCAGCGGCAGCACCTTGGCCGCGGAGCCGACCGACCGGCCGATTTCGAGCGCCCGATTCCACGTCCCCTGGTAGGTGCCGGAGCCCGAAATCGCCAGCACCTCGCCCGATGGCTGCATCAGGATGCCGGCACCCTGGTGGCTGCCTGCCATGCGCGAGGTGGCACCGACGACGCCCGCCTGCAGCGCCGGGTCCATCTCGATGACCAGCCGGTAGCTGCCGCCGAGCGGCAGGCCGGCGGCCTTGGCGCTGGCCAGCGCGGCGTCGCGGTAAGGGCGGAATTCGATCGGCTGCAATTGCTGGCCGCCACGGCGCAGCGAGCCGCGGGCCAGCCGCGCCTTCACCTCGGCGATTGCCGCCTTCACCTCCTTGGGTGTGGCAAAGCCGGCGTCCTGCATGCCGGTGAGGATGCGGATCGCCGCCTCCTGCGCCTCGCGGCGGCGGCTCGCGAGCTTGGTCCGCTCGGCGGTCACGGCGATATCGCGGCCGGCGGGCAAAGGGAGCATGCCGACCAGCAAGGCGCTCTCGGCCAGGTTGAGCTGGCTGCCGGCGACGCCGAAATAGAACCGCCCGGCCGCGTCGAACCCGTGCATGTTGCGCGGCAGCGTCGCGACGTTGAGGTAGGCATTGAGGATTTCGTCCTGCGTCGCGACATCGAAGATGCGCTGCGCCATGACCGCCTCGAACGCCTTCCGCAGCGGCTGGTCGCGCTCGAGGAAGAGCACGCGCGCCAGTTGCTGGGTCAGCGTGCTGGCGCCCTCGCGCGTGCCGGAGAGCAGGTCGCGGCCGGCGCGCGCCGCGCCGTGGATGTCGACGGCGTCGTGGTAGAAGAAATTGCGGTCCTCGGAGGCGATCACCGTTCGCCGCAGCGCGTCCGAAAATCCCTGCGGCTGGAGCGCGGCCGGGCAGAGCAGCACGTCCGAGCCGCCGGTATGGTCGATCTGGCAGTGGGTGAGCGTCTGCCGCGTCAGCGTCTTGTCCGGAAGGCCCCAGACCGGGCTGTTTGCTACCTCGTCGACGAGGAACGGCAGCAGCAGTTTCAGCGCCACCACGCCGCCGACGGCGCTCAGCACGATCAGCCGCCGCAGGCCGCTCGGCCGCGTTGCGGCGCCACCCTCGACGGATCGCCGGCGCCGTGTCAGCAACAACGCGATGACGATGCCCGGCACGACGCCCGCCGCTGCGGCGGGACGGGTCTGCACGGCCTGCCATAGCTGGCGCGCCTCGGCGCCGATGTCGAAGGCGAACGAGGCGTCCGCCGAAACCAGCAGTAGCGCCAGCAGCAATACCAGCAGCAGCAGCCGGCGCAGCAGGCTAAGGGTGAGCAGGCCCGTGGCGAGTGCCGCGAGCAGCGCCCCGGCAAGGAACGTCGGGCCGTAGAGCGTGGCGATGTGCGTGACTATCGTGAGAGCGCCCAATGACGTTCCCGTTTGCCGCGCCGGCCTGGCCCGATGCCCGCCGGTCCCTCCCGCGATGCTTGCAATGTCGTCGGCAATCGGATCGGGTTCAAGGCAAAGATGGGGAAATACCAAGGCCTGCAGCGGCGCCCCGCTCTCTGGCGCCTCCTGGGTCGACAGGCTAGTGTCGGTGCGGCTTCGGCGTTCGACCCCGCGGCCGCTCAACCCGAAGGATTCCCGCGATGCCCGAAATCATCATCTATCTCGCCGAGGGCCGGACGGTTGACGCCAAGCGCGCCGTGGTGAAGGACATCACCGACACCATCGTCAGGAATTTCAGCGTCACCCCCGAAAACGTCGCGATTCAGATCGTCGAGGCGCCGCGCGAGAACAAGGCCAAAGGCGGCAAGCTGTTCATCGATCGCTGACGCGCCGGGCATCAGGTCGCGACCGCCGCAACGCTGCCACCATCCCGGCGTTGATGCGGCCGGATCGAGCAGGAGCACGGATGTCGAACCCCCGTCCTATCGTCATCACGGGCGCCTCGAGCGGCATCGGCCGGGCCGCCGCGCTGCGGCTGGCGCGGCAGGACCTGCCGGTGGTCATGGTCTGCCGGGACGGGCAGAAGGCGCGGGCGGTCCATGCCGAGATCGTGCGCCTGACCGGCAACCGGCGCGTCGAACTCGAGACGGCCGATTTCGCCTCGCTCGAGGAGGTGCGCGCGGTCGCCCGCTCGATCCGCGACAAACACAGCGAAATTGCAGTGCTGATCAACAACGCCGGCGCCACATTTCGCGACCGCCGCATGAGCGTCGATGGGCACGAACTGACCTTCGCCATCAACCACCTGGCGCCGTTCCTGCTCACCAACCTGCTGCTGGAGCCGCTGAAGGCCGGCGCCCCGTCGCGGGTCGTCAACGTCAGCTCCGACCTGCAGCGGCCGCTCCGCCTCGACGACCTCGACCGCCACAAGGGCTACGACCCCTACCAGGTCTATGGCGAAACCAAGCTGATGAACGTGCTTTTCACGTTCGAACTTGCCCGTCGCCTGGCCGGCACCCGGGTGACCGCCAATGCCGTGGCCCCGGGCTTCCTCCGCACCTCGATCATGCGCAATACCGACGCCCGCACCAAAGCGGTGATGTTTTTCCTGCGCATCTTCGTCATGGAGCCGGCAGTGAAGGGCGGCGACCGCCTCATCCACGCCGCCACCTCCCCCGATCTCGCCGGCACGAGCGGTGAGTTTCTGGTGCGCAACCAGCCGGCCAAGGCCACGGCCCCGGCCTACGACCGGGCCCTCGCCGCCCAGCTCTGGGCGATCAGCGAGCGGCTGACGGGTCTGCCCGAAGGCGCCGAGCCGCTGCTCGAGGCCGATCCCCTGGAGCCCGGACTTTGAGGTGACTTGCGGGCCACAAACCCGCTACACCTTGGCGCCATGAACAAGCCTGCCGTCCTTCGTACCGCCCGTTCGGTCTGCCCGCACGATTGTCCATCCGCCTGCGCCCTCGACGTCGATATCGTCGACGAGCGCACCATCGGCCGCGTCCGGGGAGCCAAGGACGATCCCTATACCGCTGGCGTCATTTGCGAAAAGGTCGCGCGCTATGCCGAGCGCGTGCATCATCCGGACCGGCTGATGCACCCCTTGCGCCGCACCGGACCCAAGGGCTCGGGGCAGTTCGAGCGCATTGGCTGGGACGAGGCGCTGGACGAGATCGGCCGGCGCTTCCTTGCCATCGAGGCCGAGTTCGGGCCGCAGTCGATCTGGCCCTATTTCTACGCCGGCACCATGGGCCACGTGCAGCGCGACGGCATCGAACGCCTGCGCCGCGTCCGCGGCTATTCCGAGCAATACGACACCATCTGCACCGGCGCCGCCTGGCCGGGCTACATCGCCGGCACCGGCCGCCTGAGCGGGCCAAATCCGGAGCACATGGCCGAGAGCGACTGTGTGGTGATCTGGGGGACCAACGCCGTCAACACCCAGGTCAACGTCATGGTGCACGCAACCCGTGCCCGCAAGGAGCGGGGCGCCAAGCTCGTCGTCATCGACATCTACCGCAACGGCACTATGGAGCAGGCCGACCTCGCTTTGCTGCTGCGGCCTGGTTCGGACGGGGCGCTGGCGCTGGCGACCATGCACATCCTGCTCCGCGACGGCCTCGCCGACCGGCCGTACCTCGAGCGCTTCAGCGACTTTTCTCCAGCGTTCGAAGCGCACCTCGGCACCCGGACACCCGAATGGGCTGCCGGAATCACCGGCCTCTCCGTCGCCGAGATCGAGGCGTTCGCGCATCTGGTCGGCACCACGCCGCGCAGCTATTTCCGGCTCGGCTACGGCTTTACCCGGCAGCGCAACGGCTCGACCAACATGCATGCGGTGCTGTCGATCGCCACCATGACGGGCGCCTGGCAACATCGCGGCGGCGGCGCCTTCCACTCCAATTCCGGTACCTGGGGCCTCGACAAGTCGGAAATCACCGGCAGCAAGTTCGCTCGGCCAGGCGTTCGTTCGCTCGATATGAGCGAGATCGGTAAGGTGCTGACCGGCGATGCCCGGGCGCTCAAAGGCGGCGGTCCGGTCAAGGCGCTGTTCATCCAGAACACCAATCCGATGAATGTGGCGCCCGACCAGGAGTTGACCCGAGCCGGCTTTGCTCGGGAAGACCTCTTCACGGTCGTGCACGAGCAATTCATGACCGAAACCGCGCTGATGGCCGACATCGTGCTGCCGGCGACGATGTTCCTCGAGCACGACGACTACTATACGCGGGGCGGCCACACCCGCGTGCTCTACGGGCCAAAGCTCATCGAACGGCCGGGCGAGACGCGGTCAAACCACGAAGTCATCAATGCCCTGGCCGGTCGCCTTGGCGTCGAGCACCCGAGTTTCGGGACGACCGCCAAGGAAATGGTGGCCGAGACGTTCCGTCGCTCGAAATACCCGCCCCTCGAGGAAGTGGCCAAGACCGGCTTCGTCGACCGCGCGCTGCCCGATGAGCGTGCTCGCTATGCCGATGGATTCGCGTGGCCGGACGGGCGCTTCCGCTTCAAGCCCGACTGGGAGGCCGTGCGTCGGCGCAAGGGCTACGAATGGACCTGCGATCCCGCCATCCTGCCCGAATTCGCCGATTGGTGGGACGTCAATGAAGCGACGACGGACGCGGTGCCGTTCCGCCTCGCCACCAGCCCGGCTCGGGCCTTCCTCAACTCCAGCTTCGGCATGACCCCCGGCAGTCGCCGTCGCGAGGGCGAGCCGAAAGTCTTCATCCGCCCTGAAGATGCCCTGGCCCTCGGCATTTCCGACGGCGATCCGGTGAGCGTCGGCAACGCCCGCGGCGCGGTGGAACTCACGGCGCACTTCTTCGAGGGCGTGCAGCGCGGCGTGCTGATCGCCGAGAGCATCTTTCCCAACGGGGCGCATCGCGGCGGCAAGGGCATCAACACGCTGATCGGCTCGGATCAGGTTGCCCCTTTCGGCGGTGTCGCTTTCCACGACGCGGCCGTATGGATCAGGAGGTCGTCCGCAGCCTGACCCGTCCGCGGAGGCCGGGCCTCTGTCAGAACCCGCCCGGATCGCTCGGGCTGGTGGGGTCGACCGCGTCCGTGGCCGGCTTTTTGCTAGGTTTGCCGGGTGTGGCAGGCGTTGCCGGCGTGGCCGCCGCCGTCACATCTTCCTCGGGCGCTCGCGTCCACTGCTGGTGCGGGATCGGATTGCCGCAATACCCCATCACGCAGCCGCCGACTTCGATCGTGTTGGGATCGATCACCTTGACGTAGCCGTCATAGGTCTTGCCGTCCTGCGGATTGTAGAGCTTGCCCTTGAAATTGGCCGGATCGTCCTGGTGGATCGACAGGATCTGCAGCCCGAGCAGCGACCGCGTCCGCAGCGTCGCGTCCTCGTTGCGGGCATCGGGGAACTGGCTGGGGTCCATCTTGGCCACCAGCGTCCGTTGCGCCGGCGTCAGCTTGGCCAATTCGTCTGGCGGGACGATGATCTTGGTCAGGCTGCCGCAAAAATCGGTGGTGCAGGCGATAATGGTGATCTGCGACTTTTCCGGCGTCTCCCAGATGCCTTCAATCGGCACGTTGGGGTCGAATACGGGTGCCGGAGCGGGCGTCGGCGGAGCCGGCGCCGCCATGGCGGAGTGAACCAGGGCCGCAAAGACCAGCGCCGCGGCGAGCCGCCCAATCCGAGACTTCATGCTAAGCCTTCTTTCCTTGCCGCCGCTTCGGCGAGTTCGAGACTCGTTGATCGCACTATCGCACCCTTCGCCGGGACGGCCGCATCGTCTGGGGCAAAAAACTTCGGACGATGCAACCGCGCCGCACACTTCGCCGCCAGCCCGACCGCTCGCCCGGCCGCGAAGAATCGCTCTGCCAGATAGGAGGAGAAGGCGGCAACAACTTGGCGCGGCCTCGCCGCAGCCGGCGCAGTCGACGGCTGCTCCCGGGCTCGGCGTGCCGGCACCACCGCCGCCGGGGCGAGTCGAGGAAAGATTTTCTCATCCCACGGGCGGAGCGAAACGCCGACCTTTCCTGCCCGATGGACAGCGCCATCCGGTAGAGTAGAATCTCTACTATTCAAGTCGTGCTGCGACCTTACGCGGGCCCCATATTGCAAACCGCCGTTTCCCTCGCCGGAATCTCCAAGCGCTATGACGATCGGGTGGTCATCGACGACCTGACGCTCGAGGTGTCCGCGGGCGAATTCCTCGCCATCGTGGGGCCGAGCGGCAGCGGCAAGACCACGACCATGCGCATCATCGCCGGGTTCGAGGCGCCGGACGCAGGCAGGGTATGGATCGCGGGCAGGGACGTTTCCAACGTCCCGCCTGAACGTCGCGACGTCAACACCGTGTTCCAGAGCTACGCCCTGTTTCCGCATATGAGCGTCATCGACAACGTCGCCTTCGGTCCGCGCATGCACGGCGTGCCGCGTGGCGAACGGTTGCGGCGGGCGCGAGAGCTGCTGGACCTGGTGCATTTGCCCGAGCACGCCGACCGGCTGCCGGGCGAGCTTTCGGGCGGTATGCAGCAGCGGGTGGCGCTGGCGCGGGCGCTGATCAACCGACCGGCCGTGCTGCTGCTCGACGAACCGCTGGGGGCGCTCGACCGCAAGCTGCGCGAGGAATTGCAGCGCGAGTTGCGCCGCATTCACCAGACGCTCGGAGCGACGTTCGTCTACGTTACCCACGATCAGGACGAGGCCTTCGGCATGGCCGACCGGCTGGCCGTGATGCGCGACGGCCGCTTCGAACAGATCGGTACGCCCGCCTCGATCTACGATACGCCCAGCAACGCCTGGGTGGCGCTGTTCGTCGGCGGCGCCAACAGCTTTGCCGCAACGGTCGGCGGTCCGGGCGCGCGGGCAATCATCGGCTCGTCCTTTGGGCCACTCCAGACTGGGCATGTCGCCCCCGACCTGCGCGGCGGGCAGGCGGCGATCGCCATCGTCCGGCCCGAAGCCGTGCGGATCGAGCGCCCCGGCACCATCACCGCCGAACGGGTCAACCGCATTCCAGCGCAACTCCTCGACATGGTCGCTGTGGGCCCGTCGTTGCGCCTCAGGGCGCGCGCCACCGGCGGCCAGGAATTCGAGGCCATCATGCGGCGCTCCGAAAGCGCTCCCATCGATCTGTCGCCGGGCGAACCTGTCGTTGTCGCTTTCGATGCCGCCGACACCCGCGTCTACGAGCCTACCCTTACCTGAAGCAAAACCTTTTCAACCGAGGACGTCGCCATGCCTGCCTTCCGTCTCGATGCCAAAGTCCTGAGCCGCCGTCGCATGCTGCAGATCATGGGCGCCGCTCCCGCCGCCGCTGCCCTTTCCGGCTGGCTGCCGGCCGGTGCCGCGCGCGCTGCCGGGGCCGTCAACATCTACAGCTGGCCCGACTATTTCTCGCAGGACGACCTCGACGCCTATGCCAAGAAGTCCGGCGTCACGCCCAACGTGGCCACCTACAACGCCAACGAGCTGATGTTCGCCAAGCTCAACAGCCCGGCCGGCGCCGGCTTCGACGTGGTGATCCCGAGCTCGGGCTGGATCAAGCAGATGGCCGACAAGGGGCTCCTCGCCGAGCTCGACCACAGCAAGATCAATTTCGGCGCGCTCGACCCCTCGCTGCTCAACCGCGACTTCGATCCGGGCAACAAGTATTCGATCCCCAAGGACTGGGGCCTGCTGGGCGTCGTCTACGATCCGGAGGCGGTGGGCGGCGAGATCAGGACCTGGCAGGATTTCTTCGATGCAGGCGCCAAGCCGGGCGTTTCCGGCAAGGTGCGCCTCACCAAGGATTCTGGCGAAACCCTGGGGCCGGCCCTGTGGCTCGCCGGCAAGGACTGGAACACTGCGACGGAGGCAGACATTCGCGCCGCCGGCGAGCAGCTCAAGGCCTTCGCCAAGCACGTCAAGACCTTCTCCGGCTTCGATCCGGCCGCCATGGCGTCGGGCGCCATCGTCCTTGCCCAGGCCAACCAGGCGGCGGCGCGCGGCGCCATCCAGCAAAACCCCAAGCTCAAATGGGTGGTGCCGGGGCCGACCAGCGAGATCTGGATCGACAACTACGCCATCTCGGCCAAGGGCGCCAACATCGACCAGGCCTACGACTTCCTCAACTTCTTCCTCAGCCCCGACGTGCAGGTGAAGGAGACCGAGTATCTCGGCTATCCCGCCGCCATTGCCGGCCTGCAGGGCAAGCTCTCGGCCGACACCAAGAATGCCGACCTCATCTTCGGCGGCTCGGGCGTCGACTTCTCCAAGCTGGTGTCCTTCATCGTCAACCCGGCGACGATCGGCATCTACCAGGACGTCCAGACCCAGGTGATGGCCGCGGCGGGGGCGTGACCTTTTGGGGCTGGCGCAACGCCAGCCCCAATCGCTCGGGGTGGGCAATTATGGAAGCGGTTGCGCCTCAGGCGTCGTCGCCAGCTGATACAGCCTGAAGTCCGTCTCGTGAACCGTCACCATGCGCACGTATTGAAAACCAAGTTTTCCAATCACGCGAGCGCCGGTGTCGAGGAGAACGCGCTGATCGGCCGTCTGGGCGGAGGCGCCGAAGAACGGCCATCCGGCCAGCCTCGCGCCCCTTGCAACACCGGGCGGCGACGCGCATGACCCGTTCCGGAAACGATCGAGTTTGACCATCTACTCATGACGCCGAGCACCGCCACTCCACGCACCGGTCGTCTCCGACGCGCTCATCGCGGTCATGGCATCGATCACGTCTTCGCCGCAGTGCCCACCGCGTGGCTGTTCGTGTTCTTCATCGCGCCGCTCGCGTTCACGGTGGTCTATTCGTTCGGCCACGCCGAGTTCGGCAGCGTCACGCTCGGCTTCACGCTGGCCAACTACCAGACGGCCCTCTCAGGCTTCTACCTCACCACTTTCCTGCGCACATTGCAGTTCGCGGCGACCGCTTGCGCGTTCTGCCTGCTGGCCGCCTATCCGGCTGCCTACTTCATCGCCCGCCATGCGGGGCGCTGGAAAACCCAGGCGCTCGTCCTCGTGCTGGTACCCTATTTCACCAGTTTCCTCATCCGGGTCATGAGCTGGCAGATTCTGCTGGCGCGCGGCGGGCCGATCGAGTTCGTGCTCAACCTGCTGCACCTCACCAACGGCCCGCTCGACGTGATGGATACGCAGACGGCGGTGTTCATCGGCATGGTCTACGCTTACCTGCCGATTGCCGTAGTGCCGCTCTATATCGTCCTCGAACGCATTCCGGTGAGCCTGATCGAAGCGAGCCGCGACCTCGGGGCGCCGCCCTGGCGGAGCTTCCTCCACGTTACCCTGCCATTGTCCCGGCCGGGCATCGCCACCGCCGTGCTGCTCACCGGCGTGCCGATGCTCGGCGAACTCGTCATCCCCGGCCTGCTGGGCGGCGACCGGGGAGTGTTGATGGGCCAGGCGATTTCGGCCCAGTACCTCGACTCGCAGAACTACGCGCTGGGCTCCGCCATGGCGGTGCTGGTGTTGTTGGCCGTCGCGATCATCGTGGCGCTGCTGGCCCGCCTCACTCGCGGCTTCGCCGAGGTTTCCGCATGAGCCGCAGCGCGCCGGCGACTTTGGGCGGCCGGTTGGGCCGCGGCGCGCTGGGGGCCTGGTACGGCATCGTTGTGGCGTTTCTCTTCGCGCCCATCGTCACCTCGGTCGTCTTCGCCTTCAACGCCGGCACGCTCGGCAAGCAGAGCGCCCGCTTTACCGGCTGGACCCTGCAATGGTTCGGCGTCGCCTGGGCCAACACGTCGCTGCGCAGTGCCATTGCCACCAGCCTTTCGGCGTCGTTCTGGTCGGCTTTGATCGCGGTCGTAATCGGGTCGGCCCTCGGCTACGCTCTCGTCCGCCACCCGAGCCGCCGCGTGCGGGCGCTGTTGACCGGGCTCACCTACGTGCTGCTGATCGTCCCCGAAACGGTGACGGGTGTCTCGCTGCTGCTGTTCTATGCCGTGACCAATGTGCCGCTGAGCCTGATGACGCTGGTCTTCGGCATCACGCCGCTCGCCATCTCGGTCACCGCGCTCATCGTCAGGGCAGGGGTGTTGACGCTCGATCGTCGTCTCGACGAGGCGGCGGCCGATCTCGGCGCCAATCGCTGGCAGGCCCTCTGGTTCGTGGTGTTGCCGCATCTGGCCCCGTCGGTCGGGGCGGGGGCGCTGATGAGCTACGTCTTTTCGTTCGACAACCTCGTGGTGTCGTCGTTTCTCACCACGCCGCAGGTCAATACGCTGCCTGTCTATCTCTACGGCAGCCTGCAATATGGGCCGTCGCCCGCCATCTATGCCGCCGCCGTCGCCGTCTTCATGTTCACCATGCTCATTCTGGGCCTCGCCGCGCTGCTCTACCGCCTGGTGCAGCGCCGCGCCGCCCGCCCGCACAGATAGGCTTTGCCGATGTCCTTCGTCGCCAGAACGCTGCTCGATACGCCGCCCTTTCCCGCCGATCGCTATGCCGGGCTCGCCGATCGGCTGCGCCGGCTGCTCGCGACCCGCAACGACCTGCTGTTCGTGCAGGCCGAGGCGATCCTGGCGCTCGAGGCAGCCGCGGTCAGTCTCGCCCGGCCGGGGCTCGTTGCCCTCAACATCGTGACGAGCCCCTATGGCGCCTTCTTCGGGCAATGGTTGCAGCGCGGTGGAGCCACGATGCACGAACTGCGGGCGCGGGACGGCCAGCCGATTACCGTCGCCGCGGTCGAACAGGCGCTGGCGGCGCTGCCCAGCGTCGATCTCATCGCCGTGGTGCACGCCGAAACCTCGAGCGGCATTCTCAACCCGCTACCCGGCATCGCGGCGCTGGCCAAGGCGCGCGGCGCCCTGTTGGTGGTCGATGCGGTCGCCTCCGTCGGCGGCCACCCGCTCGACATCGATCAATTGGGGATCGATGTCTGCATCGCCGGCCCGCAGAAGGCCCTCGGCGGTCCGGCCGGCATCTCCATGCTGACCGTAAGCACCGGCGCCTGGGCCGCGATCGACCGTGTCGCCGATTTCGCGCCCTCGAGCCTGTCGCTCAGGGCCCTCCGCACGAACTGGATCGAGACGGGGCGCGGCGCGCTTCCCGGCATGCCTTCGGCTATCGAGTTCTGGGCCCTCGAGGCGGCGCTCGATCAGCTCGAGGCGGAAGGGCTCGAGCAGCGCGTCGCTCGCCACGCGCACGCTGCGCGCGCCACGCGGACGGCGCTGGTCGACATGGGCGTCGAGCCGTTCGTTTCGGACGGCACCGCGGCCTCGCACCTCGCCACCGCCGCGCAGGTGCCCGATGGCGTCGACGCGGACGCCCTCATCGCTACCGCCGGCCGGCTCGGTGTCACCTTGACGCACGGCTTCGGCGACGTCCGGGGCCGGCTGGTGCGCTTGGACCACACCGGCGTCCGGGCCAATTTTGCGCCCGTCCTCGCCAATGTCATCGCCTATGGCAGCGCGCTTGCGCGGCTCGGCGTCGACGTCGATCTGGGTGCCGCCGGCCAGGCGATCGTCGACGCCTATCCCATCTAGTCGAGCAAGCTTCACTCGCCGGGATATTTGACCCCGATCTGCGCCCGGATGCGGTCGAGCAGGGCCATGATGGCGACTGTCTCGGCCGGGGGCAGGATGTCGCCGCCGGTCTTGCCTTCCCGCACCAGCCGCTCCACTTCGGCCGCCTGATACTGCATGCCGCGGCCCGCCACCTCGCTGCGATAGGCCTCGATGACCTTGCCGGCGGTGTCGTAGACGCGGAAAGTCGTCGGCATCGACCAGGTGGCATCGATCTGGATCCACCCCTCGGTGCCCAGCACCGAAGCGGTGTTGGGTCCGGCGTTGTCACTGGTTGAAATGGTGGTCGACAACGCGCCGCCCCGGTGGCGGAAAATGGTTGCGACTTCCGCATCCGCCCCGGTCGCCTTCAGCCGGCCCATCGCCACCACTTCCTCGGGCAGCCCGAGAATGTTGCAGGCGAACGAGATCGGGTAGATCGCCAGGTCGAGCAGGGCGCCGCCACCCAGTTCCAGCGCATTGAGCCGGTGGGCGGGATCGTCCGGCAGGTCGCGCGTATGATCTGCGACGACGCTGCGGACTTCGCCGATCACGCCTGAGGCAATGATTTCGCGGATGCGGATCATGTGCGGCAGGAACCGCGTCCACATCCCTTCGAGCGCCACGAGGCCCTTGCGGGCGGCGAGGTCCATCACCTGTCGCGCTTCGGCGGCATTGATGGTGAACGGCTTTTCGACCAGCACGTGCTTGCCGGCTTCGAGCGCCATCAGGGCGTTGGCGGCGTGCATGGGATGCGGCGTCGCGACGTAGATGATGTCGACCTCCGGGTCGGCGGCGAGCGCTTCGTAGGTGCCATGGGCATGCGGCAGGCCGTATTTGGCGGCGAAGCGGTCGGCGCCCGCCTGGGTCCGGGAGCCCACGGCCGTGACCGCATGTCCCGCGACCTTGAGGTCGCCGACGAATTCCTCGGCGATCATGCCGGTCGCCAGAATGCCCCATCGCAATTGCGTCATGCGCTACCCCCGGTTCGGACCTCTTCGGTCACTTCATGCGGCGCTTTTCTAGCTTCCGCGCCAGCGTTCGTCGATGCATCCCCAGCCGCCGCGCGGCCTCCGAGATGTTGAAATCGGTGTTGAGCAGCGTTTCGTGGATGCGCTCCCACTCGGCGGTCTTGATATTGGTCGGCGCCGCGGCGACCGTCATCTCCGCATCGCCGGTCGTCTTGGCGAAGGCGCGCTCGATGTCGTCGGTGTTGGATGGCTTCACCAAATACTGGTTGGCGCCCAGCTTGATCGCTTCGACGGCGGTCGCGATGCTGGCAAAGCCGGTCAGCACGACGATGACCGCCGCGGGGTGATCGCGTTTCAACTGCTCGACGCAGAGCAGGCCCGAGCCCGTTGCGAGCTTGAGGTCGACCACCGCATAGGCGGGGCTCCGTCCGGCGAGCGCCGGGGCGATCTCCTCGAGCGCCGCGGCCACGCAGACCTCGTAGCCGCGCCGTTCGAAAGAGCGCTTCAGCGCGGCAGCGAAATTCTTGTCGTCGTCGACGATGATGAGCAATTGTCCGGGCATCGTCACTCCTCAAGGCGCCAGCCGATCGAGCGGCAGCTCGATCTCGACCAGCGCGCCGCCGGCCTTCCGGTTGGATGCGGTTACTCGCCCGCCGAGCTTGCGCACCACGTTAGTCACGAGAAACAGCCCGAGCCCGCCGCCCGGCCGCCCCTTGGTCGACACATAGGGCTTGCCGACCAACGGCAGGATGTCCTTGTCGAAGCCCGGCCCTTCGTCAGCGATGCGGAAGACGACGCGCTCACCCTCTTGCGCCGCATCGAGGCTAATCCAGTTCGGCGACACCTCCAATGCATTGTCGAGCACGTTGTAGATGACGAGCTTCAGCACCGGGTCCGAGATGATCGGCGGATCGTCGGCAATTCTGGTGTGGAAGAACAGCGCCGCCGTGCCACGCGATTGCCGCCACTCGTCGACCAGCTCAGTGAGAAACTGCCCCAGGGTGGTGAGGTGAGGCGCCTCGCCACGTGCCTCGCCTGCCGACATCAGCACGCCGGTCAGGATCGATTTGCAGAGCCCGACGGCGTGCTCCATTTCCCCGATCTCGGCGAGCAATTGCTGGTCCCCGGCGACCATCGGCAGGCGCCGCCAGTCGCTGAGGATGACCGAAAGCGTTGCCAGCGGGGTGCCGAGTTCGTGGGCGGCGCCGGACGCCAGCAGGCCCATTCGCACGATGTGGCTTTCCTCCGCGGCGTGCTGGCGCAGTTCCGCCAGGTGCGCGTCGCGCTCCCGCAGGTTGCGGGTGATGCGGGTAATGAAAACCAGCAGCAGGATGGCTTCGAGCCCGAAGCAGACCACCGTGCCCGCCACGCGCAGCGACGACAGGTCTTGCGGGCTCTCGGCCGGCAATTGCAGCGGCACGTTGAACACCCAGATCGCGCCGAGCGCGACGCCGGTCGCCATTGCCACGGCGACCGCGAAGCGCGTCGGGAGCAGCACCGCCGCCAGCGTCACCTGCAGGATGTAGAGGAAGGCGAATGGGTTCGTGGCGCCGCCGCTCAGGTAGAGCTGTGCCGTCAAGGCCAGCACGTCGAGCAGCAGCGAGGCCAGCAGCGCCCGGTCGTCGAAGCGGAGATCGCTCCGCAGGACTGCGAGGCTGGCGAAGTTGAGCACGATGAGCACGCCGAGCGCGAACGACATGGCGGCGAGCGGCAGGTCGACGCCGAGGAAGCCGCTGACGAACGCCATCGCGGCGATCTGCCCAGCAACGGCGATCCAGCGCAACTGGATCAACTGCTCGAGGTTCTTGCGGCTGGCTGACTCGGCTGTCACCAGGCCCAGCTGGGTGGGCAGCGGCTCGGTGAACGCCGCATCGGGCGCGGTCGAAATCTCGTCGATCATGGCGAAGTTCCCCAAAGGGTGGCGGGGCGGGCTTTGGTCAGAACGGCTGCCGGCGCGAACGCCAGGCGATATAGCCCACCGCTGCCACGAGCAGGGCGGCCAGTGCAAACCATGTCAGCGCATAGGCGAGGTGCGGATTGGGAAAATGCGTCACCGTCAGGCCGCCGAGCGGCAAGCCGCCGGCATTGGGCGTGGCGTCAGCGTCGATGAAGTAGGGCGCGGCCTTGTCGAGGCCGTCCTCCTTCGCGATCGCCGCGACATCCCGCGAATACCAGCGTCCGTGCGCCGGATCGTTGGCGTGGAGGAAGCCGCCACCCGGTTCGCTGAGGCGCAGCAACCCTTTGACGGTTGCATGACCCTCGATGTTACCGGCAAGGCGGGTGGAGCGCTCTCGCCGGTCGGACGGCACGAAGCCGCGATTGATGAGGATGGTGAAGCCGGAATCGGCCACGAAGGGCGTCACTACCCAATAGCCGGGCCCCTGCTCGGTCACCGCTTGCACCAGTGCTTCGCGGTCGTTGAGGAAGTGCCCGGCTGCGCTGACATGGCGGTATTCGTCCGCTTCGGCGTTTACCTCGGCCCAGGCGTCCGGCCCCGGTGGCGCAGTCGCCGGGGCGCTCACCCGTGCTTCCACCCGGGCGATGAGGTCGAGCTTCCAGGCGAGGCGTTCGAACTGCCAGATGCCCAGCCCCACGAAGCCGGCCGCCAGCAACATCGCCAGCGCGAGCAGGAGGACTTGCCGTCCGGAGCCGCTACGCCGCGCCGGGCCGAGCAGGGCCGTCACGGCATCTGCTGCATCTGCGTCACCGACATGGGCATCATGTTGGTGTTGAGGTGATACATCACCCAGGTCGACCCCGAGAGCACGATGACGAGGATGATGAAGGTGAAGAGCAGCGCCATCATCGACCACCCGCCCTCCATCCTTGGACTCATGTGGAGGAAGTAGATCATGTGGACCACGATCTGCACTGCGGCGAAGCCGACGACGACGAACGCGGTCAGCAGCTTGTCGCCCAGCACGCCGCTCATCACGAGGTAGAAGGGGATCGCGGTCAGGATCACCGCCAGCCCGAAGCCGGTCAGGTAGCCCCTGAGCGAGACGTGAAAGCCCGGCTCGTCATGGCCGCCAGCGTCATGCCCGGCGGCGTGGATGGTTTCGGCAGATGCGCTCACCGCAGCACTCCCATCAGATAGACGAAGGTGAAGACGCCGATCCAGACGACGTCGAGGAAGTGCCAGAACATCGACAGGCACATCAGGCGCCGGCGATTCGCGCCGGTCAGCCCGAAGCGGCTCACCTGCACCATCAGCGTGACGAGCCAGACGATGCCGAACGTGACGTGCAGGCCGTGCGTGCCCACCAGGGTGAAGAACGACGACAGGAACGCGCTACGCTGCGGTCCGGCCCCTTCGGCGATCAGGTGAGCGAACTCGTTGAGCTCGATCCCCACGAAGCCGAGGCCGAAAAGGCCGGTCACCGCCAGCCAGGCCAGGGTGCCGCCCTTGTGGCCCGACTGCATGGCGATCAGCGCGAAGCCATAGGTGATCGAGGACAACAGCAGCATGGACGTGTTGAGCGCAACCGTCGGCAGCTCGAACAGGTCCCTGGGGGAGGGGCCCGCCGCATAATTTCCGCCCAGCACGCCATAGGTCGCAAACAGCATCGCGAAGATGAGGCAGTCGCTCATCAAGTAGAGCCAGAAGCCGAACATGGTGCTCGACCCTTCCGGATGCGGGTGCTCATCGACGAGGTAGAAGGTCGGCGGCGCAGGCTGGGACGCCGCTCCCGTCGTGTCGTGCAGCGCCGTCATGCGTGCGCCTCCGTCGAGAGAGCAAGGGTGCGCGCATCCTCGGCGGTCCGAACAGCTTCGGCCGGATAGTCGAAGTCGCGCTTATAGTTGAAGGTGTGCCAGATCGCGACCACCAGCAGGGCGGCAAAGCTCAGCACCGCCAGCCACCACATGTACCAGATCATGGCGACGCCGAACGCTGTGGCGCAGGCGGCCAGGATTATTCCCGAGCCGGTGTTCGAGGGCATGTGGATCGGCTTGAAGCCGGCGAGCGGCCGGATGTGGCCGCGGCTCTTCATGTCCCACCACGCGTCCCGTTCGTAAACCACCGGCGTCAGCGCGAAATTGTAGGCCGGCGGTGGCGACGAGGTCGACCATTCCAGGGTGCGGGCATCCCAGGGGTCGCCCGTCAGGTCGACGAGCTGTTCGCGGTTGCGGATCGAGACGAAAATCTGGATCAGGAAGGCGAGGATGCCGATGGCGATCAGGGCCGCGCCGAACGCGGCGAGGACGAACCAGATCTGGAGCGAGGCGTCGTCAAATGTCCTGAGCCGGCGGGTCACCCCCATCAGCCCAAGCACGTAGAGCGGCATGAAAGCGAAGTAGAAGCCTACGACCCAGAACCAGAACGAGACTTTGCCCCAGAACGGATCGAGCTTGAAGCCGAAGGCCTTCGGCCACCAGTAGCTGATCGCCGCGAAGATGCCGAACAGCACACCGCCGATGATCACGTTGTGGAAGTGGGCGATGAGGAACAGGCTGTTGTGCAGCACGAAATCGGCCGGCGGCACCGCCAGCAGCACGCCGGACATGCCACCGATGGTGAAGGTCACCATAAACGCGACCGTCCACATCATCGGCAACTCGAAGCGGATGCGGCCGCGATACATCGTGAAAAGCCAATTGAAGATCTTGGCCCCCGTCGGGATCGAAATGATCATCGTGGTGATGCCGAAGAACGAATTGACATCGGCGCCCGACCCCATGGTGAAGAAGTGGTGCAACCAGACGAGGTACGAGAGCACCGTGATACAGACGGTGGCGTAGACCATCGAGCTGTAGCCGAAGAGGCGCTTGCCCGAAAACGTCGGGGTGACTTCGGAATAGACCCCGAAGATCGGCAGGATGAGGATGTAGACTTCCGGGTGCCCCCAGATCCAGATGAGGTTGACGTACATCATCGGATTGCCGCCGAGCCCGTTGGTGAAGAAGTTGGTGCCGACATAGCGGTCGAGCATCAGCAGCGTCAGAACGGCGGTCAGCACCGGAAAGGCGGCGACGATCAAGACGTTGGTGCAGAGCGCCGTCCAGGTGAAGATCGGCATCCGCATCAGCGTCATGCCGGGGGCGCGCATTTTGACGATGGTGGCGATGAGGTTGATGCCGGACAGGGTCGTGCCGACGCCGGCGACCTGCAGCGCCCAGATGTAATAGTCGACCCCCACATCGGGCGAAAAGTCCTTGCCCGAGAGCGGCGGGTAGGCGAGCCAGCCGGTGCGCGCGAACTCGCCCACGAACAGCGACATCATGACGATGATCGCACCGCCCACCGTCATCCAGAAGCTGAAATTGTTGAGGAACGGGAAAGACACGTCACGCGCCCCGATCTGCAGCGGCACCACGAAATTCATCAGCCCAGTGACGAACGGCATGGCGACGAAGAAGATCATGATCACGCCATGGGCGGTGAACACCTGGTCGTAGTGGTGCGCCGGCAGGTACCCTTCCGAGCCACCGAAAGCGGTCGCCTGCTGGATGCGCATCAGGATGGCATCGGAGAAGCCGCGCAGGAGCATGATCAGCCCCAGCACCATGTACATGATACCGATCCGCTTGTGGTCGACAGTGGTGAACCACTCGCGCCACAGATAGCCCCAGAGCTTGAAATAGGTGAGGGCGCCGAGCACGGCGAGCCCGCCGATGGCGACCACGACGAAGGTGATCACCACGATCGGCTCGTCCAGCGGCAGGTCGGCGAGCGTCAGCCGACCGAAAATGAAGCTGAGGATGACGTTGAGACTAGGCATGGAAACGTCCGATCGCGATCAGGAACGGGAAGGGCCGGGCAGGGCCGCATTGACGGCCACCGTCTCGACGGAAGGCGCCCTGCCGGGCTGCGGCAGACCGGCGCCCGCCAGCGGGCTGAAATCCGCCGGCACCGGAATGGCGAGACGCGTCTCGCCGAAGCCGCCATCGGCCGGCGTGCAGGTTGCCGCGACCATGGTGCGGAGATCGCCGCCCAGCGATGCTGCGGCAACCCGATGATCGGCGAGCTGAACCGTGGTGTTGCCGAGCCCCAGCCCGCCACCGGCGTCGATCGCCGCTATCTGGCTCGAGCACATCTTGCCCGGCTCGACGCACATCTCGAGGATGGCTTCGTAGAGCTTGGGATCGACGCCGGCGTAGTGCTGCACCGGCACGTTCTCGCTGGGCTTTTCCAGCGCCTGATAGACGCCGCGGTCGAGCGGGCTGCTGGCCGAACGCAGCGAGGCGATCCAGGCGTCGAAGCCCGACTTGTCGAGGCCCTTGAAGATGAAGTGCATGCCCGAGAAGCCGGCGCCGCTGTAGTTGGCCGAAATGCCGCGGTAGTCACCCGGCTTGTTGATCACGGCGTGGAGCTTGGTCTCCATGCCGGGCATCGCATAGACCTGCCCCGCCAGCGCCGGGACGTAAAACGAGTTCATGACCGAGGAGGCGGTGATGCGGAACTCGATCGGCTGGTCGACCGGCGCCGCCAGTTCGTTCACCGAGGCGACCCCCTGCTCGGGGTAGATGAAGAGCCATTTCCAGTCGAGCGCCACCACGTCGACCACCAGCGGCTTCGTCCCTGCCGGCACCGGCTGGCCGGCCGATATCCGGCCCACGTCGCGATAAGGGTCGAGCAGGTGCGTGCCGAGCCAGGTCAGCGCGCCGAGGCAGGTGATGATCAACAGCGGCGCGCCCCAGATGGCGAGCTCGAGGTGCGTCGAATGGTCCCAGTCCGGCTCGTAGGGCGCTGCCTTGTTCGATTGCCGATAGCGCCAGGCGAAGATCCCCACCAGCGCCAGCACCGGGATGATGATCACCAGCATCAGCAGCGTCGATTGCACCAGGAGGTCGCGCTGCTGGGCAGCCACGTCCCCCGACGGGTTGAGCACATCGGCTTGGCAGCCGGCCAGCAGGACCGGCAACAGCAGAGCGAAGGCGAAGCGTGTTCGGCTCACGGCAATGTCCCAGCAGTAAGAAACGGCAGCTTCCCGCTAGTCGCTGACAGCCGGACGCGATATTGGACAATTTGTCCAGTCCCGGTGTGGGATCGGCTGCTTCACAAGGAAGCATCGGGCAGTCTGCCGCTGGCGGTCGTCTTGTCCTATGCTACACCAGATGGAGCCTTTGGTGCGATGACGGTTGACATGGCTGCGTCCGAAACCCCGCCGGAAGCCAATCTCGCCCACGCCGGCAGCGGTGCGCACGGCATCTCGCCGGACGAAATCGCCATTGGCGTCATCGTCGGCCGCACCTCCGAGTTCTTCGACTTCTTCGTCTATGCCATTGCCTCGGTGCTGGTTTTCCCCAAGCTGCTGTTCACCCCGCTCGATCCGCTCGACGGCACGCTGGCTTCGTTCGCCCTTTTCGCGCTGGCGTTCGTTGCGCGTCCCGTCGGCTCGTTCATCTTCACCGCGATCGATCGTGCCTGGGGCAAGGGCATCAGGCTGACGGTCGCCCTGTTCGTGCTCGGCACCTCGACCGTGGCGATGGGCTTCCTGCCGAGCTACCAGTCGATCGGCTGGTACGCCGCGGTGGTGCTCGCGGTGCTGCGGCTGGCGCAGGGCGTCGCGCTCGGCGGCTCCTGGGATGGGCTCCCCTCGCTCCTAGCGCTCAACGCGCCGGCCAATCGCCGCGGCTGGTACGCCATGATCCCCCAGCTCGGCGCCCCGCTCGGGCTCCTGGTCGCCAGCGGGCTGTTCGCCTTCTTCGCCATCAACCTCTCGGCGGCCGATTTCCTCGACTGGGGCTGGCGTTATCCGTTCTTCGTCGCCTTCGCGATCAACGTCGTCGCGCTCTTCGCCCGGTTGCGCATCGTGGTGACTCCCGCCTACCAGCGCTCGTTCCAGAGCCGCGACCTCGAGGCCGCGCCGATCCTGCCGACGTTGCGGACGCAGGGGCGCGAAATCGTCATCGGCGCTTTTGCACCACTGGCGAGCTTTGCGCTGTTCCACATGGTGACGGTGTTTCCGCTGTCTTGGGTGTTCCTCTACACCGACCAGCCGCCGACCCGCTTCCTCGTCATTGAGGTAATCGGCGCGGTGTTCGGCGTCGGCGCCATTGTCGCCTCCGGGATTCTGGCCGACCAGTACGGCAGGCGCCGCCTGCTGGCCGCGACGGCGCTGGCGATCGGGGTCTATTCCGGCTTCGCGCCGCAACTGCTGAATGGCGGCGACGTCGGCGAAACGGCCTATATGATCCTTGGCTTCATCATCCTCGGGCTCTCCTTCGGCCAGTCGTCTGGCGCCGTCGCCTCGGCTTTTGCCCGGCAATATCGCTACACCGCCTCCGCCATTACCTCCGACCTCGCCTGGATGTTCGGCGCCGGCTTCGCCCCGCTGGTGGCGCTCGCCATCGCCAGCCGCTTCGGCCTGCCGTTTGCCGGCGCTTACCTGCTGTCGGGGGCGGTGGGAACGCTCGTGGCCCTCGGCGTCAATCGACGGCTGGCCGGCGAGCGGGAGTAGCGGCGGGGGCGGCCACCCGCCTAAATCGCGGCCGGCACCAGGCTCGCCGCGCTCGGCGAAAATCCGATGTCACTGGCTCCCGGAATGAGCGTCAGCGGCCAGCGCTTCTGCGTGATCGCCGGGGGGTGCGTGTCCTGGAAGGCCGGCATTTGCGAAAGAATCGCTTCGCCGATGCCGATGCCGAGGTCGCGCAGCGACAGGTGGAAGCAGGTGACGGGGGGCGTCAGCAGCCGCACATTGGGCTCGTCGCGGAAGGCGATGACCGCGAGGTCCCGGCCGGGCCGGACGCCGAGCTCGGCGAGACGCCGGTAGAGACCGAGGGCGATCATCTCGTAGCCGAGCACGATGGCTGTTGGGCGGTCCGGGATCGCCATCAGCCGGTCGGCAATCTCATAGCCGCCCTGCTCGCTCCAGCCGGAACGCAGCACCAGGTCGCCATCGTAGGGCAGGGCGTGCCGCGACATGGCGGCGCGGTAGGCGTCGTGGAGGACGTAGCCGAGGTTGATTTCGTCGCGGGGAAGCGTAACCGCGATGCGCCGGTGCCCCGCCGCGATCAGCCTGTCGACGGCCTGGTGGACCACATCCTCGAAGTCGAGATCGATCCAGGCATAGCCCGAGCCGGTGGTGCTTCGCCCCATGGCGAGGAACGGCAGGCCGGCGCTTTGCAACAACTCAATGCGAGGGTCGACGCGGTGCGTCGCCGAAATGATGATCGCATCGACCGCGCGGCGTGCCACGAACCGCTGCAGGTAGGAGAGGGGATCCTCGTCCGTCGGGCAGGGCAAGACGACGAGGTCGAGGCCGTGCCGGATCAGCACGCTCTGCACGCCATCGAAAACGCCCATGAAGAAATTGTCGCTGCTGGCGGTGTCCGAATTCAGTTCGATCATGAATCCGACGGCGTTCGTCGTGCCTTGCCGCAGGCTGCGACCGGACTGGTCGGGAACATAGCCGAGCGCCGCAGCGGCCTCGAGGACCCGCTTGCGGGTCTCCGGATTAACGTCCGGCTTGCCGTTGAGGGCGCGCGAAACCGTCCCGATCGAAATATCGAGGTGACTAGCTAAACGTTTGATGCCTCTCATCTTGTCGGCTCGCCATGCTCGCTCGGAAACTGCCGGTCAGCAGTTGACTGGAGGTGTGTTCTGCACCGTCCGGCAGGTTCCGAAGTCGTCGCCTATTGACACGGATTTACCCTACAGCATAGCATCGTAAACGTTTACGGGGCGAGGGCAAGTGCGGAAGACACCGCCCACCGGAGCGCCCCAATAGGGAGGATCAACTGCCTTATCGTGCCGTTTTGGTCGGGTGCGGAGCTATGTCCAAGGGTTGGCTGAAGGCCATCGCCGAGACACCCTCGCTCGCCTCCGAAATCGAAATCGTCGGGCTGGTCGATCTCGATCGCTCGTTGGCAGAAGCGCGCGCCGCCGAATTCGGCCTCGGCGCGGCAACGATCGGCACCGATCTCGACAGCCTGCTGGGCGAAGTGAAGCCCGATCTGCTGTTCGACGTCGTGATCCCGGCTGCACGGCGCGATGTCGTCGCCACCGCGCTGCGGCATGGCTGCCACGTGCTGACCGAAAAGCCCATGGCCGGCTCGATGGACGATGCCCGCGCCATCCTCGACATGGCCCGCGCCTCCGGCAAGGTGCACGCAGTGGTGCAGAACCGCCGGTTCATCCCCGGGGTCCGCCGGCTGAAGCGCCTGATCGACAGCGGCGCGCTGGGTCAGATCACCTCGCTCAATTGCGATTTCTTCATCGGGGCCCATTTCGGCGGCTTCCGCGACGCCATGCAGCATCCGCTGCTGCTCGATATGGCCATCCACACCCTGGACGCCGCCCGTTTCATGTCCGGCAAAGCGCCGTTGGCGGTCTACTGCCACGAGACCAACCCGACCGGGTCGTGGTACGCGCAGGGTGCCTCGGCAAACGCCATCTTCGAGTTCGCCGACGGGGTGGTGTTCAACTACCGCGGCTCGTGGTGCGCCGAAGGGGCCACCACCAGCTGGGAGAGCGCCTGGCGGATCGTCGGCACCAAGGGCACGGTGCTGTGGGATGGTTTTGAGGCCTTCGAGGCCAAAATCGTCGCCAGCGATACCGGCTTCTTCCGCGATCTCGCGCCGATCGAGGTGCCGCCGCCGGCTGACGAAGCCGAGACGCACGGCCATCAGAGCGTCATCGCCGACTTCATCGCCGCGCTGCGATCGGGCCGGGCGCCCGAGACCGCCGGGCAGGACAACATCAAGAGCCTCGCGATGGTTTTTGCCGCAATCGACAGTGCGGCGTCGCACCAGCGCGTCGAGATTTCAGCATGAGGGTATGCAATTGACCGATCCCGCCAAATCCATCCGCGTCGGCACGATGATCAAGGCGTCCGAACCGGGCGCTCCCGAGCGCATGGCGCAGATCGCCGATCTCGGTTTCGAAAGTTTCGAGCCATTCTTCTGGCAGACCACCAACGGCCAGGACCTGGCCGAATTGGGCAAGCGTTCGCTCGAAGCGATCGGCAATCGCGACATCACGATTTCGACCATCGGCGTTTTCGGCAATCCGCTCGAGGAGCGTGACGCCGACCTGACGACGCTCGCCGCCTGGAAGGATGCGATCGACAACGCGCACCACTTCGGCGCGACTTGCGTAGCGGGCTTTACCGGCCGCGTGCGCGGCAAGCCGATCCCGGACAGCATTGCGCGCTACAAGGAAATCTGGGGCGATCTCAGCAAGCGTGCCGCCGACAAAGGCGTCAAGATCGCCTTCGAAAACTGCGCCATGGACGGCAACTGGCAGACCGGCGACTGGAACATCGCCCACAATCCGGACGCCTGGGAGCTGATCTTCGACGCCCTGCCTTCCGACAATATCGGGCTCGAATGGGAGCCCTGCCACCAGTTGGTCTATCTGATCGACCCGCTGCCGCAGATCCGCAAATGGGCGCACAAATTCTTCCACGTACACGGCAAGGACGCCACCGTCCGCTGGGAAGTGATCAAGGAGCACGGCATCTTCGGCAAGGAGCGCTTCGTGTTCATGCGCACCCCCGGGTTCGGCGACAGCAACTGGGTCGACATCATCTCGGAACTGCGGCTCGCCGGCTGGTCGGGCTCGATCGACATCGAGGGCTGGCACGATCCGGTCTATCGCAACGCGCTCGAAATGACCGGGCAGGTCAGGGCGCTCAACTATCTCAAGGATTGCCGCGGCGGCGATTTCATCGACGAAGCGGCCTGAGGGGGCCGGCCCGCTTCGGCGGGCCGGGTCATAGCTGTGAGGAAGGGCGGCCGCTGCGGATCGGGCCGGCCCGGCAAGCCAGATGATCCGCACAATGGGAGGGAACCCAATGCTGAAACTGTCCAGACTGGCCTTGGCCGCCAGTCTTTCGACCATGCTGCTCGCCGGCGTCGCGCACGCCCAGAGCAAAACCTTCAACATCTGGTGGTTCGAAGATCCGACCAGCTCTGAAAACATCGCCTGGACCAAGGCGCTCGATGAGTTCAAGACCAAGCATCCGGATGTGACGGTCAACTTCCAGCTCAAGACTTTCCAGCAGTTGCAGGCCTCGGGCAGCATGATCCTCAACTCGGATCAGGCTCCGGACGTGCTCGAGTACAACAAGGGCAACGCGACCGCCGGCCTCGTCGCCAGCCAGGGCCTGCTGACCAATCTCGACGACTACGTGACCAAGGAAGGGTGGGACAAAATCCTCACCCCCGGCGACCTGACGCTGAGCAAGTACGACGACAAGGGCATCTATGGTTCGGGCCATGTCTTCGGCATTTCGGTCTACGGCGAGTACGTGTCGTGCTTCTATAACGTCGATATGTTCGAGAAGGCCGGGCTGAAGGTTCCGACGACCATCGATGAATGGGTTGCGGACATGGAGGCCTTCAAGAAGCAGGGCGTCACGCCGCTCGCGCTTGGCGCCATCGACACCAGCGGCCAGCATCTGCTCGCCTCGCTGGCCTACACCAAGGCCGACGACACCTGGATCCAGAACTACCAGGGCCTCAAGGCGCCGCTCGACGGGGCGCCGTACCTTTATGCCGCGCAGACCCTGTCTGACTGGGTCAGCAAGGGCTACATCAACAAGGACTCGACCGGCATGAAGGATCCGGACGCTGCTCTGTTGTTCACTTCCGGCAAGGCCCCGATGTACGTCTCGGGCACTTGGAACCTCGGCAACTTCGCTTCGACCATCAAGGACTTCAAGTGGAGCCAGTTCGTCATCCCGACGACCAAGTACTCGGTCGGCTCGACCGGTAATCTGTGGGTCGTTCCCAAGGGTTCGAAGAACGCCGACCTCGCGGCCGAATGGATCAGCCTGACCCTGTCGCCGAAGTACCAGACCGAACTCGCCAATGACGGCGGCGTCGCGATTGCTGCCGATCCGGCGACGATCACCAACCCCGTCGGCAAGAACGCGGCTTCCGTCTTCAAGCAGATCGCGGACAAGAACGGCCTCGGCTTTTATCCCGACTGGCCGGTGCCGGGCTATTATGACGTCCTGAACCAGAAGGACACCGGCCTCTTCCAGGGGACGTTGACCCCGCAGCAGTTCGTCGATCAGATCAAGAAGGTCTATGACGACGCGCAGTCGAACCAGTAACGTCTGACACTACGGGTACCGCGCTGCCCCGTGCAGCGCGGTACCCGGCCACGGAGGGGAATATGGCGGCAGCTCAAGGCACCTACGCCACACAGCGGTGGGGATACTATTTTTATCTCATTCCCGGTGTCCTCGGTTTCCTGCTGGTCGTCCTCATTCCGCAGGTCTCCAATTTCGTCCTCAGCTTCACCACCTGGAAGGGCGTCGGCCTGCCCCGCTGGGTGGGCATGCAGAACTATCAGCGGCTGATCACCGACGATCAGTTCTGGGGATCGATGATCCACACGCTGCTGTTCATCATTTCGATGACTATCATCCCCGTCATCATCGGGCTGGTGCTCGCGGCGTTACTGTTCGACTACATCCGCGACCAATGGGGCGAACAGGTTTCGAGCCTGTTCCGAGCCGGTTTCTACCTGCCGCAAATCCTGCCGATCACCACCGCCGGCGTCCTGTGGGGCTGGATCCTGAGCCCGATCGGCGTGGTCAACATCATCCTCAAGGGCATTGGTCTCGCGCCGCTGGCGCAGAACTGGGTCGGCGACGCGACATGGGCGCTGCCCTCCGTCTCGTTCATGATCGTCTGGATTCAGGTGGGCTATTGCCTCGTCGTCTTCATGTCCGGGCTGTCGCGCATCGACCCGTCGCTTTACGAAGCCGCCGAACTTGACGGTGCGGGCTGGTGGCAGCGTCTGACTGCGATCACCATCCCGATGCTCGCCCCCGAAATCTTCGTCGTGGTGCTGACGACGCTGATTGCCGCGCTCAAGGTGTTCGCGCCGATCTTCGTTTTGACCGCGGGCGGCCCGGACAATGCGACGCTCGTGCCGTCGTACCTCACCTATTATCACTTCTTCACCACGCAGCGCGTGGGCTACGCCGCCTCGATCGCCGTGGTGCAGATGGCCCTGACGGTCGTCCTGGCGATTATTTTCCTGCGCTTCCAGGCGCAGCAGCAGGCGAAGGAGTAAGCCATGGCCGACGCCGCGCTCAGTTTCAGCGAGACCTCGACGAAGGCGGTCGCCGCGCCCCGCAGCAGGGCGCGTCGCGGGGCGATGCGCTGGGTGGTCCTTGCGATCCTCGTCGTGCTGCTGCTGCTGACGCTGTTTCCATTCCTGCTTGCGCTGATCAACGCCGTGAAGGATGGCGTGGACTACTCCAAGGGCGGCCCGCTCTCGATCCCGACCAGGATCGACATGGGCTCACTGTCCAGCTTCTGGAACACCTCGGATTTCAGCCGCAAGCTGCTGAACAGCGTCATCATCAGCGTCTGCGTGGCGGTTTTCGGCGCGCTGCTGAGCCTGTTCAACGCCTATGCCATCGGCATCGGCAAGGTCCGCGGTTCGCGTGTGATCCTGGTGGTGCTGCTGCTCGGCATCATGGTGCCGCAAGAGTCGATCATCTATCCGCTCTACTACATGGCCAAGGCCACCGGCCTTTATGACACCCAGCTCGCGGTCATCATCATTTTCGCCGTGCTGCAAAGCGCGTTCGGCACCTATTTGTTGTCGTCGGTGCTGGGCAGCTTCCCGCGTGAGATCATCGAGGCAGCGGAGATCGACGGCGCCACCAGCTGGCAGATCCTGTGGTCGGTCATCGTCCCGGTGCTGCGGCCGACGCTGATGGTGCTCGGCACCTTCTTTTTCATCTGGACGTGGAACGAGTTCCTGATTCCGCTGGTGATGCTGGTGTCGAACAACAACCAGACGGTCTCGGTGGCGATGGGTCTGACGCGTGGCCAGAATCTCTCCGACCCCACGCTACAGGCTGCCGCGTCGTTGCTCGGCATCGCCCCGACGATCGTCTTCTTCCTGATCTTCCAGCGTACTCTGACCCGCGGCGTGGCGGTGGGCGCCGTCAAGTAGGGCAGGGGCGTTCGAGGCAAGCGAGGCGCGGCCGCCTCGATCAGGTGCCGAGCAGGGCGCGCGCCAGTGCCAGTTGCCAATCGGCGACCATCTGCTCGCGCCAGCCGTCGGGGCGGGCCGGCACCAGGCGGTCCCGCGCGCCGCGCAGCGCCGCCGGCCCGAACTCGTCCCACAGGCCCACCGTAGCGCCTGCCATGACGGCGGCGCCGACGGCGCTGAGTTCGGCGACGGCCTTGCGGTCGACCGGCCGGCCCAGCAGGTCGGCCTGCGTTTGCATCAAGAGGTCGTTGTCCGTCGCGCCGCCATCGACCGAAAGCGCCTCGAGTCGGGCACCACTATCGAGCTCCATCGCTGCGAAAACGTCGCAAATTTGTAGTGCAATGGCGTCGATTGTGGCGCGGGCGAGGTGAGCGGGGCGCGTCCCCAGCGTCATGCCGCAGAACATGCCGCGGGCAGCGTCCCGCCAGTGCGGCGCACCGAGCCCGGCGAGCGCCGGAACGAATGTCACGCCGCCGCTGTCGGGCACGGTTTCGGCGAGGCGGGTGAGCGCCGCCGAGTCTTCGAGTCCTAGGAGCGTTGCCACCCATCCCGCCGCCTGGGCCGAGACGGAAATGTTACCCTCGAGGGCATAGGAGATGATCGGACCGCGCTGCCACGCAATGGTGGTCGACAGCCCATGCGCCGAGGCTACGGGCGCCGCGGTCAGGGTCATCAGCGACGAGCCGGTGCCGTAGGTCGCCTTGACCGCGCCCGGCGCCCGAATGCCGTGGCCGAACAGGGCGGCATGGGAATCGCCCAGCACCGCGGTGATCGGCACGCCCTCGAGCCAGCCCGTTCCGGTAACGGCGCCGAACCGGCTGTCCGACGGCAGCACCCGCGGCAGGATGGCCGGGGGCACCCCGAACCGCTCGGCGAGGGGCGTGCTCCAAACGCCCTGCCGGATATCGAAAAGCTGCGTGCGGGAGGCGTTGCCGGCGTCGGTGGCGTGGACCGCCCCGCCGGCTAGATTGAACAGCAGCCAGCTGTCGACCGTGCCGGCGCAGAGTTCGCCGCCCTCAGCAAGCGCCCGGGCCTCGGGGTAGGCATCGAGCAGCCAGCCGAGCTTGGCGGCCGGAAACAGCGGATCGATCCCGAGGCCGGTGATCGATTGCACCTCGGCCTCGAAGGCCGGCGTCCTGAGTGCGTGCAGCCGATCGGCCGAGCGACGGCACTGCCAGGTCACGCAGGGGCCGATCGGCTGCCCCGTCCGGCGGTGCCAGAGCAGCACCGATTCCCGCTGGTTGGAAATGCCGAGGGCGGCGATCGGCTGCCCGGCGGCCTCAGCGGCGCACCGGCTGGCCACCTCGACCACCGATTGCCAGATGGCCCCGGGCGATTGCTCGACCCAGCCCGGCTGCGGGTAGCTCACGCCGACCGGCGCCGACGCGCGGGCGGCGATCCGCCCTTCCTCGTCGATCAGCAATGCCTTGGTGTTGGTCGTGCCCTGATCGATGGCGAGGACGAAGGCCATCACGCCGTCCCGCGGCCGAGCAGGTCACGGGCGCTTGCTGCGATGCCGGCCGGCGTGAGGCCGAAATGCTCGAACAGAAAATCGACCGAACCCGTCGGCAGGAACCCGGGAAAGCCCATGATCCGCATCCGGCAGGGATGGGAAGTCGCGATCACCTCGGCGACCGCGCCGCCGAGCCCGCCGCGCACCGAGCCCTCCTCGATGGTGACGACCGCGCCCGTCGCCGCGGCCGACCGGACCGCCTCGGCGTCAAGCGGTGCGACGGTCGACATGTTGATCACCCGGGCGGAGATTCCCTCCTGGGCCAGCAACTGGGCTGCCTCGAGCGCGCGCGTCACCATGGTGCCGTTGGCGATCAGCGCCACGTCGTTCCCCGCCCGCAGCACCTCCGCCTTGCCGATCTCGAAACGCGCATCCTGCCGCCGCTCGAGGCGCGGCACCGGCGCCCGGCTGATCCGCAGGAACACCGGCCCGTCGAGCGCCGCGGCGGCCTTGACCGCTTCTGCGGTTTCCCAGGGATCGGAGGGAACGATGAGTGTGAGATTGGGCAGCAGCCGCAGCCACGCCATGTCCTCGATCGAATGATGGGTCGGGCCGAGTTCGCCATAGGCGATGCCGCTCGACTGCCCGACGAGCTTCACGTTGACGTTGGAATAGGCGATGTCGGCCTTGATCTGCTCCATCGCCCGCGCCGTCAGGAAGCACGATGCCGCCGAAACGAAGGGGATCTTGCCGCCATTGGCGAGGCCGGCCCCGACGCCCACCATATCCTGTTCGGCGATGCCGACATTGATCGTGCGCTCCGGCCACCGCTTGTTGAAGCCGTTGAGCTTGGACGACCCGAGGCTGTCGTTGACCACGGTGACGATGCGCTGGTCGGCTTCCGCGAGCGCTTCGAGCGACCGCGCAAAGGCGTCGCGGCAATCGAACAGGTCGGCGGCCGACGCGGCGTTTGCGCTCATTGCGACAGCTCCTCGAGGGCCTGCTGGTACTGCTGGGCATTGGGGATGCCGTGGTGCCACTTCACGTCGTCTTCCATGAACGAGATGCCCCGTCCCTTGACGGTGTTGGCGATGACGCAGAGCGGCTTCTGGCGATCTCCGACCGGCGCCGACAGCACGCTGTGGAGCTGCCGCAGGTCGTGCCCATTGATGTCGGCCACTTCCCAGCCGAAGGCGCGCCATTTGTCGGCCAGCGGCTCGAGCGTATTGGTATCCTCGACCCGGGCGCCCTGCTGCAGGCGGTTGCGGTCGATGATCAAAGTGAGGTTGGCGAGCTTGCGGTGGCCTGCCGCCATGCCGGCCTCCCAATTGCTGCCCTCCTGCTGCTCGCCGTCGCCGGTCACGACGAAGACGCGGTAGTCGGCGCCATCCATCTTGCCGGCGATCGCCATGCCGACAGCGACCGGCATGCCGTGCCCGAGAGGGCCGGTATTGGTTTCGACGCCGGGCAGGTAATTGCGGTTCGGGTGGCCGTTGAGCCGCGACAGCGGGCCCATATAGGTGTCGAGCAGGGCCCGGTCGAAAAAGCCCGCCTCGGCAAGCGTGGCGTAGAACGCGCCCGTGCAGTGGCCCTTGCTCATCACGAAGCGGTCGCGCCAGGGGGCGCTAGGATTGCTGGGATCGTAGCGCAGCACGCCGAAATAGAGCGTTGCCAGGATATCGGCGACGCTCATGTCGCCACCCGGATGGCCGAGCTGGGCGGCATAGACCATCCTGAGCGCGGTCAGCCGGATGGTCCGGGCCTTTTCGCGGATCAGCGGCACCGGATCGTTCGCCAAGGTTCGCGTATCGCCTGCGATTTGTGCCATATCGATTCTCGTCAACTTCGGCGTGCGTTCAGTTCAGGAACGGCTCTGGCGCGGCAAAGCCGGGCTCGGCCTCGTGCCGGTAGCTCTGCCAGCCCAGATATCGGTGCGTCGCCTCGTGCACGACCGACGCATGATGGCCGCGGACCATCGCCACGTGATGCTCGAAGCCGTTGCGAGCCACGAAACCCAGCAACTGGCGCAGGCGCGGCACCTCGGTGACGGCGATGCCGCCATCCATGCCGAACGGATCGTCGGTGAAGGCGCCTTCGCCGGTATAGGTCTTGATCTTGCCCGCCCGGTCGTCGGTCGACAGGCGGAAATAGGTCATCGGCCCGGCTTTGACCTTGCCCTTCACCGCGCCGAAGCACTTTTCCTGCCCGACTACGGTGCCGATGACGTCGAGGTTCGAAATCTCCGGCACATCGCCCATGAAGGATTTCGGGAAGTTGCCGCAATGCGTGCAGACGCATTTGTTGGGTTCGCGGCCATAGTTGTTGTTCCAGTCGAGCAGCGCCGGCGGCGCCTCCGCCGCGAGCGCCAGCGCGTACATCGAGATGGCGCCGGCCACATCGACCTCACAGGCCGACGGCATGAGTTTTTCGCCCATCATCGACATGGCAAGGCATGTCGCGCAGCCGAAATTGTCCTCGACCGACGTCCAGCACTGGATCGAGGAGGCGTCGCACTCGTTACGGTCCATCCACCGGTCGACGGTCACCCCTAGCCGGGCCTGCTTCACGATGTTGTCGCGCTGGATGTAGGCCGGGATCCGGCCATAGCCGAAGATGTCGTCGAGCTTGGCTTTGACGTCCGGGTCGGCCTCGGTGAGTTTTTGCGCCTCGGCGATGATCTCCGACAGGTCGACCGTCAGCACCGAAATGCCGGAGGCCTGCAGCAGCTTCTCCGAAAACCGCATGGTCTGGAAGGCGCCGGTGCGGGCGCCGATGGCGCCGATCTTGGCGCGCCGCAGGCCGCGGACGGTGCGGCACACGCGGGCGAAGCGGTCGAGATCGGCCCGAAACTCGTCGGTATCGATGTCGACCGTGTGGCTCGTCGTGTCGGTGAAAGGGATGCCGTACTGGTAGAGGTTCGACGTCACCGAGAGCTTGCCGCAGAAGGCGTCGCGCCGCCCCTTCACGTCGACCTTGTCGATGGTGTCGTCATAGGCCTGGACCAGCACCGGCACGCGCAAATCGGCGCCCGAAATGGTTTCGACCACCGCGATCTCGTCGCCGAAATTGGGCAGCGACACCACGATGCCGTCGATCTCGTCACGATGGGTCCGGAAGAACTTGGCATAGGCCGCCGCGTCGGCGCGGGTCTCGACGGCGCCGTTCGGCGTCGCCTCGAAGGGGAGGATCCGATAGTCGATGCCGAGCCGCTCGCACGCTGCAACCAGGTCGTTGCGGGCCGCCGGGGCGTAGGCGGCGTTGAAGAAGGCTCGGCTCGAAACCACCAGGCCCAGCGTGACCCGCCGCGAGAAGGCGCGCATTGCTCACTCCCAAAATCGCTGCTGCAGGCTCCTGGCCGGCAGTCGTTTGCGGGAAACTAGCGATCTCCGCGGTGACGTGCAATATGGAATACCTTCGATAATATTCGTTTGCTGTCGTTTGCCGCGCCATTGCCTCGCTGACCAGCGCGACCTAAACTGCTGCGCGGCAGCAGCCGGGCTGCGGATCGGCCCGGTTGCCCGCGTGTTTTTCGCAGTCGAGGACGGTTTACGGTGAATGACGGCACGGAAGAGTCTCCCCTTCGTTCGGCAGAGCGGCGGCGGAGGCGTGCCCAGGCTCCCGTGACCATCGACCAGAAGGGCCTGCTGGCCGAACCGCGCCGCAAGAAGATTCTCGAGTGGTTGCAGGAAGAAGGCAGCGCCCGGGTGCGGGACCTTTCCGCCGCGTTCGGCGTGTCGGAAGCGACCATTCGCCAGGATCTCGAGCGCCTCGAGACCGAAGGCACGATCGCCCGCGAGCACGGCGGCGCCTACCTCAAGTCGGTGCCGCAGCAGGTCGAGTCGCTGACCCTGCACCATGTGCAGAACATGGAAAAGAAGCGCCGGATCGGGCAGTTGGCGGCCAGCTTCGTCGCCGATCACGAGACGCTGATCATCGATTCCGGCACCACCACCACCGAGTTCGCCGAGCACCTGCGGGGCCGGCAGGACCTCAACATCATCACCAACGCGCTCAACATCGCGCTGATGCTGGGGGCCATCCCGACCAACACGGTGCATATGCCGGCGGGGCAGTTCAAGGCGCCGACCTTGTCGCTAAGCGGCGAAAAATCCAGCGATTTCTTCGTCGGCATCTATGCCGAAAAGCTGTTCCTCGCCACCGCCGGCGTCTCCTTCGAGGCCGGGCTCACCTATCCCGCCATCGGCGACATCTACGTCAAGCGCGCCATGATCAAGGCCGCCTCGCACGTCTACCTGCTGGCCGATTCCACCAAGATCGGGCGCACCTCGTTTTCCTCGCTGGGCGGGGTCGAACTGATCAACACCCTCATCACCGACGACCAGATCGCCGATGCCGATCGCCGCGCCTTCGAAGCGCGGGGAATCGAAGTTCTCGTGGCGCGCTGAGCCGGGCTCCTCCTTTCGGTTGCGTCCGAAAGCGCGGAAAAGGGAATTGACTCCCCCCTGCAACACCCATAATCCTCATTAATCGCAACCAAACGACGATGCTTGAAACGCATCGCTTGCGATTGCCGGCGGTTCGAGGGGCAGTTTCGGTCCGGCGGACGGCTGCACGGGAGTGATTTTGGCAGACAGACGCACGGCATGAGCCGATGCGACCGGTGCAGCAGGCCGTGGGGCCGCTCGATGCCGGCTGCCTTGTCGAGGAAACGCGGGGTCATGCCCGCCAGGGAAGGAGGATCACCAATGGCCAGGCTGACGGCATACCTGTTGGCGCCGGTACTCGGCGCGCTGATGGGCACCATGGCTTTTGCGCAGACCATGACGGATGTGGGGACGCCCCGCAACGAGACGCTAGTCGTGCAGACATTCGACGGCAAAGCCGCCAATCCGGACCAGCAGAATCCGCTGAACGCCTACGCCATCTGGCGCGGGTTCCGCGAGCTGGGCTGGAGCTTCCTGTGGGAGATGGATACGGCAACCGGCAATTCTTACCCGGAACTGGCGGCCGGGCCGGTCGAAGTGCTCAATCCCGAGCACACCAAGTTCCGCGTCAAGCTCCGCCAGGGCGTCTACTGGAGCGATGGGGTCGAGTTCACCGCCGACGACGTGGTCTACACGCTCGATACCGCCTTCAAGTACAAGGACAAGCTGACGTTCGTTTCGACCTATGTGAACTACGTCAAGAGCTGGAAGCAGGTCGACAAGTACACGGTCGACATCGAGACCATCAACCCGGCCTATGACTTCCAGACGGTGATGGGCGTCTATTCCTGGGGCTCGCTGTTCGTCCCGGTGCCCAAGCACATCTTCGAGAAGGCGGCCGATGTCACCACCTTCAAGAACCCCAATCCGGTGACGCTGGGGCCCTATACGGTCAAGGCGTACGATCCCAACGGTTTCTGGCAGCTCTGGCAACTGCGTGACGACTGGCAGCGCTCCGGCTGGGGCAATCTCGGCAAGCCGGGTCCCAAATACGTGCTCTACAAGGACTTCGGCGCCGAGGAGACGCGCACCCTGGCGTTCGTCCAGAACCAGTACGACGAAGACACCTTCATGAGTCCGGATTCGATCCAGGCGGCGCAGGCCAAGAACCCGGCGATCCAGACCTTCTCGCCGAAGATGCCGTTCAACGACATGAACGACGCCTGCTCCTATGGCGTCTACATCAACCAGCAGAAGGCCCCGTTCGACAAGCCGGAGGTGCGCTGGGCGCTCGCCCTGTCGCTCGACCTGCAGACGGTGGGCATCACCGCGGTCAACGGCCAGTTCAAGGCGGCGGCGCTGCCGATCTCCGATACCCCGATCACCAATCCGTCCTTCTACAAGCCGCTGCTGCCGTTCCTCAAGGAACTCAAGCTCGCCGACGGCTATCAGCCGTTCAACGACAAGTTCGCCGATGACCTGGTCAACAAGCTGAAGGACCAGGGCGTCGATGCCGCCTCGCTGCCCACCGGCGACGACGTCGCCAAGGGCTATGGCGAGGGCTGGTGGAAGTTCGATCCGGCCGAGGCCGAAAAGCTCCTCGGCTCGGTCGGCATCAAGAAGGGCGGCGACGGCTTCTACACCCTGCCGGACGGCTCGCCCTGGACGATCGAGCTGGTCATCCCGTCGGACTGGAACAAGGTGATGCAGCGCGTCGGCTTCTCGATCGCCGACAGCTGGAAGAAGGCCGGCTTCAACGTCACGGCGCGCCAGGCCGACAACGGCGAGTTCAATACCGTCCAGAACACCAATTCCAAGTTCTCCATCATGGTGAACTGGTCCAACACCTGCGTCTACAACGCCAACTTCCTCAACTCCTGGCGCACCTTCAACAAGGACAACGTCAAGGACGTGAACTCCAACGATCCGCTCAACGGCAACTATCTGCGCGAGACGGATCCGGCGGTGTTCGCCCTGGTGGCTGACGCCACCAAGCGCGAGACGACCTCGCCCGAGTTCCTCGCCGACGGGCAGAAGATCGCCACGGCCCTGGTCACCGGCATGGCCGAGATCAACCTGATGAACATCCCGACGACGATCCCGACGAACAGCTACTATTGGACGAACTACCCCAAGGCCGACAATTTCTACGCCGCGCCCTACACCTGGTGGAGTTCGTTCAAGAAGACGATCGTCAACATCAAGCCGACCGGCAAGCAGTAACGCCGGCCGCGCAAGCGGGGCGGTCCCCTCCCGGCCGCCCCGCCACCGTTTCTTGAATCGGAAGCAGTCTCGATGGGTGTGATCCAGTATGTCGCCAAGCGCGTGGGGCTCTACCTCGCGGTCCTGTTCATCGGCGTCACGATAACCTTCTTCCTGCCGCGCCTGCTGCCGACCAATCCCATCGACGCCTATATCGGGCAGATCCAGAGCCGGGCCAACGGGGTGCTCAGCGCCGATGCCATCGCCCAGCTGCGGCAGAACCTCGAGGAACTCTATGGCCTCAAGGGCAATCTCTTCAGCCAGTATGTGGGCTACCTCAACCGGGTGATCTTCCACCTCGATTTCGGCCCCTCCTTCACCTACTACCCGACCCCGGTCTCGGGCATGATCCTCAACGCGCTGCCCTGGACGCTCGGGCTGCTGCTGGTCTCGACGGTCATCGCCTGGGTGCTCGGCAACCTCGTCGGCGTCGTCGCCGGCTACTTCCACACCCGCCGGGCGGCGACGGTGCTCGAGGTCGTGGGCATCCTGCTCTACCCGATCCCCTATTACATCCTCGCCGTCAGCGTCATCCTGCTGCTCGCCTACGTCATCCCGATCTTCCCGCTGTCCCCGACCTTCCCGGTGGGCGACCTGTCGCTGCAGATGGTGGGCTCGATCATCTACAACTCGACGCTGCCCGCCCTGACGCTGGTGCTCGCCGGGTTCGGCTGGAACATTCTCAGCATGAAGGCGCTGGCGGTCGCGACGACCGAGGAGCCCTACGTCACCTTCGCGCGGCTCAAGGGCACCTCGAACTGGACGCGCATGGTGCGCTACGTTTTCCGCAACGCCATGCTGCCGCAGGTCACCGCACTCGCCCTGTCGCTCGGCACGGTCTTCAACGGCGCGCTGCTGACCGAGATCCTGTTCTCCTACCCCGGCGTCGGCCTCATCATGCGCACCGCGGCGAGCAGCGGCGATTACAACGTGCTCTACGGCGCCATCACGCTGTCGATCCTCGCCGTGGCGACCGCAGGGCTCGTGATCGACCTCATCTATCCGCTGCTCGACCCCCGGATCCGCCACCGATGACCGCGACCCGCCAAACCGCCGCGACCTCCGCCGATCTGGCCGCGGGCCGAGCCACGCCGCCGAGCCGGCCGCGCCGGACCGCTGCCGGCTGGCTGTGGCTGTTCAACACGCGCCTGGTGCTCGGCCTCGTCATCCTCGCGATCTTCGTGGTTGGCAGCTTCGTGCTGCCGTTCTTCTGCCGCGTCGATCCGGCGCTGCAGGCGAGCTACATGAAGAACCTCCACGCCTCGCCGGCCCATTGGCTCGGCACCACGGGGCTGGGGCAGGACACGCTCTGGTTCCTGATCTTTGCGGTACGCAATTCGCTGACGCTGGGCATCTTCGTCGGCATCGGCATCTCGGCCATCTCGACCGCCATCGGGCTCAGCGCCGGCTATATCGGCGGCCTCTATGAGCGGCTGGTGATGCTGATCGTCGATTCCTTCATCACCATCCCGCTGCTGCCGATCCTGATCATCCTGGGCGCCGCGATCCGCGGCAACAACAACTTCCTCACCATCGGGGTGATCATCGTGGTGTTCGGCTGGGCCTGGAACGCCCGCACCATCCGTTCGATGGTCCTCAGCCTGAGGGAGCGCGAGTTCATCAACATGGCGCGCTTTTCCGGCGCCGGAACGCTCGACATCCTGATCCGGGAGATTTTCCCCTATGTGTCGGCCTACCTCGTCGTGGGGTTCATCAACACGGTGCTCTTCGCCATCAACACCGAGGCGACGCTGGCGGTGATCGGCCTCTCCAAGGTCGAGGTGCCGACGCTGGGCTCGATCATCTTCTGGGCACTGAACTACAACGCGCTGTTCACCGGCAACTTCGTCTGGCTGCTGGCGCCGATCGTCGCGACCGTGCTGCTGTTCCTCGGCCTGTTCCTCGTTTCCACCGGCTTCAACGCCGCCTTTGCCAGCAAGCGGGGAGTGGCATGATCCGTCTCGACAACGTCGTCGCCAGCTACCGGACCGGTCGCGGTTCGATCAACGCCGTCGATGGTGTGAGCCTCGAAATCCCCGATGGCTGCATCCTCGGGGTCGCCGGAGAGTCGGGCTGCGGCAAGTCTACGCTGATGAAGCTCATCTATGGCGACGTGCAGTCGCCGATGGCGCTGGCGGCGGGCAGCATCGAGTACGGCTTCGCCGATGGACGCGGCCAGCCCATCACCAGCCAGACCATTCGCCAGCACTGGTTCAGCCGCATCTCCTATATCCCGCAAAGTTCGATGAACTCGCTCAACCCGGTGGTGCGGGTCGGCAGCCAGTTCGTCGATTTTCCGGGCGCCGATCCGGACAAGAAGCGCGTCCTCGAACAGGTGCGTGCCTATATCGGCAAGCTCGGCCTGCCGGTCGAGACGCTCGATGCCTATCCGCACCAATTGTCCGGCGGCATGCGGCAGCGGGTCATGATCGCCATGGCGACCTTCTTCCAGCCCGACCTCATTCTCGCCGACGAGCCGACGACCGCCCTCGACGTGGTGGTGCAGAAGGACATTCTGATGCTGCTCATGGAGTTGCAGGAGCAGATGGGCAACACCATCCTCCTCGTCTCCCACGACATGGGCGTCCACTACCAGGTGACGACGCGCATGCTCATCATGTACGCGGCCAAGGCGGTCGAATATGGCGAGTCCGAAAGCGTGTTCCGGGCGCCGCTCCACCCCTACACTCGCATGCTCATCGACTCGCTCCCCACCATTGGCGACGACCGGGCCCGCGACGGCATTCCGGGCCGGCCGCCGAGCCTCTGGCAGGAGTTGCGCGGCTGCCGGTTCGCCGATCGCTGCCCGCTGGCGACGGCCCGCTGCCGCAGCGAAGAGCCGGCTCTGGTCGAGCACCGGCCGAACCACTTTGCCGCCTGTCACCATGCCGGCGAACTGCTGGCGCCGAGCGGGGGCCCAGCATGGCAGTGATCCTCAGAACCGAGGGCCTCAATAAGGTCTACCGGCTCGGCAGCTTTACCCGCAGCCGCGAAATCCGGGCCCTCAACGACGTCAACCTCAATGTCGAGTCCGATACCCCGGTCATCGTCAGCGTGGTGGGCGAATCCGGCAGCGGCAAGACGACGCTCGCCAAGACGCTGCTGCGCCTCGTGCAGCCCAGCTCCGGGCGCGCCACCATCTACGATCGGGTCGTGGCCGGCCCGGGGGTGAGGGGCATCGACAAGCAGTTTCTCGCCGCGGTCCAGCCGATCTTCCAGAACCCGTTCGAGGCCTTCAGCCGCTATCGGACCGTCGACAGTTACCTGCATGAGACGGCTATCCGCGTCGCCGGCCATGACCGGGCTGGCGCGACCGATGCCTCAGCCAAGGCACTCGCTGCCGTCGGGCTCGACTACGCCGACGTGCGGGGCAAGTACACCAACCAGTTCTCGGGCGGCGAACTGCAGCGCGTCAGCATCGCCCGGGCGCTGATCCCCGGCCCGAGCCTCATCGTCGCCGACGAGCCGGTCAGCATGATCGACGCCTCGCGCCGCATGATCATCATCAACCTGTTCCGCCGGCTCAAGGAAGAGGCGGGGCGGAGCTTTCTCTACATCACCCATGATCTCGCCACCGCCTACTACATCAGCGACTACGTGGCGGTGATGAGCAAGGGCACGCTGGTCGAGTTCGGCCCCGCCCGGCAGGTGATGGCCGACCCGCAGCACGCCTATACGCGCCTGCTGCTCGATTCCATTCCCACCACACGTACCCGCTGGCGGCCGCGCAAGGCCGCCGCCTGAGGCGTCGCGCCTGCCAGCCCATCGCAGTCGACAGGATTTCAACATGACCAGTTCCGTCACGACGAACGGCGCCGCTTCGCTCTGGACTACCTTCGAGCTGGCCTTCAAGGGGCCGGCAACTGGCAACCCATTCCTCGACGTCGAGCTGCGCGCGGTGTTCCGGCAGGGCGACCGGGAGGTGCGCACGGGCGGCTTCTACGACGGCGACGGTATCTACAGCCTCCGCTTTCTGCCCGATGCGACGGGCCGGTGGACCTACGAGACGCGCAGCAACAGCCCGACGCTCGATGGCCTCACCGGTGACTTCGAGGTCGGCCCGGCGCTGCCCGACCATCATGGCCCGGTCTGCGTCGCCAACCGCCACCACTTCAGTTACGCCGATGGCACGCGGTTCCTCAATTTCGGCAGCACTGCCTATGTCTGGAACCTGCAGGGCGACGCGCTGGAGGAGGAGACGCTCCGGACGCTTGCCGCAGCGCCCTTCACCAAGATCCGCATGTGCGTGTTCCCCAAGCACTACCGCTACAACGAGAACGAGCCCGAGCGTTACCCCTTCCCAGTGCTTCAAACCGGCAAGAGCGCCTGGGACGGCAGCTTCGCCGGCGGCGACAAATACGGCTGGAGGTTCGACTTCGAGCGCTTTGAGCCGGCCTATTTCCGGCACCTCGAACAACGCATCAACCAGCTGGCCGAGATCGGCGTCGAAGCCGACCTGATCATCTTCCACCCGTACGATCGCTGGGGTTTTTCGCGCATGAGCCCGGCGCAGGACGACCGCTACCTGCGCTACCTCACCGCCCGGCTAGCAGCGCTGCCGAATGTGTGGTGGTCGATGGCGAACGAATACGACCTGATGCCGAGCAAGACCCCGGCCGACTGGGACCGCTTCATCAACATCGTCGCCGACAACGACCCCTACGGGCACCTGCTCTCGGTGCACAACTGCTTCAAGTTCTACGACCACAACCATCCGCGCATCACCCATGCCTCGATCCAGCGCTCGAGCACGGCGATGTCGGCGGTCTGGCGGGAGCGTTACGGCAAGCCCGTTTCGATCGACGAGTGCTGCTATGAAGGCACCATCGCCGAGCTCTGGGGCAACATCAGCGGCCCCAAGATGGTACGCCGCTTCTGGGACGGCATGGTCAATGGCGGCTATGTCACGCACGGGGAAACCTTCGGCAACGACACCGACACCATCTGGTGGGCCAAGGGAGGCAGGCTGATCGGCGAAAGCGTGCCCCGCATCGCCTTCCTGCGGCAGATACTCGAGGCGGGGCCGGCGGAAGGGCTCGATCCCATGAAGTCGACCGGTGCCTACCGCATCGCCATCCAGGGCGGGCTCGACAATGCGGTGCTGCAGCAACTGTTTTCGCCGCCGGCCGGCGAAGAAGGCTGGTCGCCGGCGGCGTCCTGGTGGCCGACGGCGGGCCAGCCGCACCGCTACTATCTGAGCTATTTCGGCGAGAACCAGCCGAGCGAAGCCGTGGCTGCCGTGCCGCCCGGCGAGCGCTACAGCGCCACGCTGATTGACACCTGGGAGATGACGGAGACGCCGCTCGCCGACAGCGTCGGGCGCGGCGACGTGCTGCACTTTGCGCCAAAACCCTACCTTGCGCTCTTGCTGAAGCGCGCCGACTGAGGAGAGATCGATGACCACCATCGCCAAGTACGACATCTTCGAAGCGAGCTTCGAGGGCCCCTCCGGCGGCAATCCTTTCCTCGACGTCGCCTTCGATGCGGTGTTCAGCCAGCACAGCCGGGAAGTCCGCGTGCCGGGCTTCTACGACGGCGAGGGCGTCTACCGCATCCGCTTCATGCCGGACAACGAGGGCGAATGGCGCTTCAGCACGCGCTCGGCGACGCCGGCGCTCGATGGCAGGGCAGGGGCGTTCAGCGTCGGACCGGCGGCCGCCGGCAGCCACGGCCCGGTGAGCGTCCGCAACACGTTCCATTTCGGCCACGCCGACGGCACTCCGTATTTGCCGTTCGGCACCACCTGCTACGCCTGGACGCACCAGCCGCTTGCGATGCAGGCGCAGACGCTCGAAACGCTCGCCCGCGCGCGCTTCAACAAGATGCGCATGGGGGTGTTTCCCAAGGATTATCCCTACAACACCAACGAGCCGCTGCTCGATGTCTACCAGCGCGGCGCCGACGGCAAGCTCGACTTCGACCGGCCCAACCCGGCCGCCTTCCGGCATTTCGAGACGCAGGTCGGGGCATTGCGGACGATGGGGATCGAGGCCGACATCATCATCTTCCACCCCTATGACCGCTGGGGTTATTGCGACATGTCCGCCGAGCAGGACCATCGCTACGTCGCATACCTCGCGGCGCGGCTCGCGGCCTACAGCAATATCTGGTGGTCACTCGCCAACGAGTACGACTTCCTGCTCAACACCAAGCCGATGGAGCAGTGGGATCGCTATTTCCACATCCTCGAGGAGAACGACCCCTACCGGCACCTCAAATCGATCCACAATGGCGACGTGCGGATGAACTTCGACCACCGCAAGCCCTGGGTCAGCCATGTCTGCATCCAGAACTGGGACACCAAGCGGACGCCCGAATGGCGCGACGCCTACGGCAAGCCGGTGGTCAACGACGAGCCCGAATACGAGGGCAACATTCTTCAGTCATGGGGCAACTTGACGGCGGAGGAGCTGGTCCACCGCTTCTGGATCACCGTCACCCGCGGCGGCTATGCCGGGCACGGCGAAACCTACTCGCACCCCGAGGACCTGATCTGGTGGGCCAAGGGCGGCGAACTGCGCGGCGAGGCCTGGCGGCGCATCGGCTTCCTCCGCGACCTGCTGGAGGCCGATGTTCGCCACGGCCTCGACCCGCTCGGCGGGCAATGGAGCTGGCCGTGGAGCCGCGTCTCCGGCGCAGAGGATGGTACGGGCGGCGTGCGCTACATCTATTTCGGCGAGCACCGCCCGGTGGTCTGGTCGAGCGGGCTTCCCACCGACAGCGACGACTACGACGTCGACATCATCGATACCTGGGACATGTCCGTCACCCCCGCCACCAAGATCGCGGCGCCCATTCCTCACCCGACCCGGCACGGCGCCGTCGTCGTCGCGCGCAAGGCCGACGCCGCCTTCGGCATCGAACTGCCGGGCAAGCCCTATCTGGCACTGCGGGTGAAGCGGCGATAGCGGGCGGCCTGCGGCGTGAGGATGCCGCCGCAATACACGCCGCCTGCCGGTTCAAATTAAGGTTGGTCTAACTGTCGTATCCTAACCTGCGTGCCAGAATGTCGCACGAGCGATAGCAATCTTGCCGGGAGAATCCCGGCGGGGCCGAAAGCAATGCAAAGTAGCTCAACCGGGCAGACGGCCCCCGAGTCCAGCCCCGCGACCTCGGTCAGGTCGTCGCTGGCCCAGGCGCGGCTCACCACGGTCGTAACGCTGATCTTTGCCCTCGCCGGTTCGCTGTTCGGCCTCGTCATGAAGACGATGACTGGTGCCGCCTCGGACGCCGACGTGCCGCTGATCGGCTCATGCGTCGTCTTCTCCGCCGCCGTGCTGGCGGGCCTCTTGCTCCGGCGCGGCAGCGAGGCGCCATGGCTGGTGACGGTCGTGACGAGCTACTTCCTCGCCTATCTCGCGGTCGGCGCCGGCTTATCGGCCATCTACCCCAATCTCTCCGCCGGGTTCCTGGTCTATCTCCTCTGGTTCTTCGTGCTGTTCTCGTTCAACCGCTTCGTCAATACGTCGCGTCAAAGCGCGGTGTTGTCGCGCCTGCTGTTCGGCGTGCCGGTGGCGCTGGCCGTCGGCAGGCTCGTGGCGTTTCCCGCGCTGCCCATCGCGGACAAATCCTTCCTCGTCGTTTTCGGCCTCTGCTTCAGCGCCTTCGCCCTCATCCTTCGCTTGTTCTCGCAGCATCGCGAGGCGTTCGTGACCGAACGGGCGCGGCTGCAGACCATCGAGGATACCGCGAGGCTGGTGCGTCGCAGCGAGGCCCGCTTCCGCTCGCTAGTCCAGAACTCCTCCGACGTCATCCTGATCGCCGCCGCCGACGGCACGCTCGGCTACCAGAGCCCCGCCGCCGAAACCGGCTGGGGCTATGCCCCGTACGAATTGCTCGGACGGTCGCTCGAAACGCTTGTCCACCCCGATGACCTGTCGGCTTTCGGCAGCATCTGGAAGGACCTGCTGCTGACCCCGCAAGCCACCGGCAGTGCCGAGCTGCGGCTGAGGACAGCGGACGGGCGGTGGCGTTCGGCGGTGTTGATCCTCACCAACCTGCTGCACGAGCCGGGCGTGGCCGGCCTCGTCGTCACGGCGCACGATGTCACCGAACGCAAGGCCTTCGAAGAGCAGTTGACCCGGCAGGCCTTCTACGATTCGCTGACCGGCCTGCCCAACCGGCTGCTGCTGCGCGACCGGCTGGCGCAGGCCCTCGTCCGGTCCGGCCACCAGAACGAACTGGTCGGCGTGCTCTTCCTCGATCTCGACAATTTCAAGCAGATCAACGACAGCCTCGGCCACGGCGCCGGCGACGAACTGCTTCGCCACGCGGCCCTCCGCCTCAGGCAGTGCGTCGACGAAGACAGCACCGTGGCGCGGCTCGGCGGCGACGAATTCGTCATCCTGCTCGAGCGCGTCACCGACCAGTCGCAGGCGATAGCCCTGGCGGCGCGGATCGTCGCCGCCTTTGCCGAGCCGTTCCCCCTCATGGAGCGGGAGTTCGTCGTTTCGATCAGCATCGGCATCGTGGTGCGCGGCCAGGAGGCCGGGGCAACGGAAAGCATGCTGCGCGACGCCGACATCGCCATGTACCAGGCCAAGAACGCCGGCAAGTCGCGCTATGTGGTCTTCGATCCCGCCATGCAGGCCGGGGCGCTATCGCGGCTGGAGCTCGAAAACGACCTGCGCAATGCCGTCGGCCGGGGTGAACTGCGGGTCCACTACCAGCCGATCGTTGACCTCGCGAGCGCCGAACTGACCGAGGTCGAGGCGCTCGTCCGCTGGCACCATCCGGTGCGGGGTTCGATCGCGCCGGCCGAATTCATCCCGGTTGCCGAGCAGACGGGGGTGATCGTGCCGCTTGGCCGCTGGGTGCTGGAGCAGGCGTGCCAGCAGGCCGCCGCCTGGCAGGCGGCCTTTCCGGGCCGCACGCCGCTCAAGGTCAGCGTGAACCTGTCGCCGCGCCAGTTCCAGAGCCCCGGCGTCGTCGACGACGTGCGCCGCGTCCTGCTCGAATCGGGGCTGGCGCCGAACACCCTCCGGCTCGAAATCACCGAGAGCACCATCATGCGCGACGTCGACGGGACGATTTCCACCCTCGCGCAACTGAAGGCGCTCGGCGTCGAACTGGCGGTCGACGATTTCGGCACCGGCTATTCGTCCCTCGCTTACCTGAGGCGTCTGCCGCTCGATGTGCTGAAGATCGACCGCTCGTTCGTCGACGGCATCGAGTTCGAGCAGGAAGACCGGGCCATCGTCCGGGCCATCCTGTCGCTCGCGAGATCGCTCGGCCTCTCCGTCACCGCCGAGGGGATCGAGACGGAAGGCCAGGCGCTGCTGCTGCGCGAGTGGAACTGCGAGTCGGGGCAGGGCTACCTCTTCTCCCGCGCCCTCACGGCCGCCGACCTCACCGCGCTCCTCCAGGCCTCCCGCCCGGCCCTGTTGAGGACCAAGGTGGCCTGAGGCTGCGAGTTCGCCGGGGCTTGACGGCGGAGCGCTGAGCGGCCGACGGCTTGGCGGAAGCTGGCCATATGCACCGGTCTTCGGCAGCGCGAGACCAGTACCGCTACAGCGTCGTGACGCCCGTGCGAAGGCGGGATTCCTGGACAGGCCCGCTCGGCAGGCCAAAGCAGCCACGCCGACAGCCTGATTGGATTGCGGCGCCCGGACGGTAGTGTACGCATAGACGTCTGGCTGCTTGGGAGGGCGTCGCCATGCTTGGCAGGATTTTGCGGCTTGGTCTGGCGATTGACTGGCTGCGGGTGGCGGCGATCCTTGCGTGCACGGCCTTGGCCGCAGCGCTGCCGGTGGGCGTGCCGCTGCTCCTCGGCCACATTGTCGACGGGGCGTTTCGCGGAGCCGGCCTCGTCGACTTGCTGCCGCTGCTCGGCTTGGTCGCGACGCTCGCCGTTGCGGCAGCCCTTCTCGAAGTCTTGGCCAACGCGCTTGGCGCGCAGGTCGGCTACAGCCTCTCGTGGCAACTGGCGCGCCGGCTTTATGCCCAGGTGCTGCGGATGCCGCTGCTAAGCTACGCGACCATCAATCCCGGCGTGCTGAATAGCCGCCTGACCAATGACATGCGGTTGGTCGACCCGCTCTTCACCGCAGTCCCGCTGGCGACCGTCCATGGCTGGGTCGGGCTGGCCGCGGTCGGCATCGCACTGGCGACGCTCAACCCGTGGTTCCTGGCTGCCTTCTGCCTCGTGCCGCTGGCGCTCGTGGCGGTGCGCTTCGCCGAAGGGCGCATCAACGCCACCATCCGAGATTCATATGAGATCAACGCCGCCGTCGCGTCGCAGATCGAGAGCACGACCAGCGGCGATGCCGTCAGTCTCGTCCGACAGGCGCGGGCGACCGCGGCAGAAGAACTGCGCTTCGCCGAACTCGCCGACAAGTCGGTCGCTCTCGCCGCTCGCATGGACAACTGGCGGGCAGTCGTGGGCGTAGCGTATCGGCTTTGTTTCGATTTGATCACCGTGCTGTTTCTGGGCATCGGCATATTGCTGGCCTCCGCCGGACAGATCTCGATCGGCAGCGTCATCTCGGCGCTGTTCTTCGTCGGCCTTGTGCGCCAACCGCTCGGCGAGGTGGTGGGGCAACGCTATCCGATGATCCGCGCCGGCATGGGGCTGGATCGCGTCGAGGCGGTACTGTTGTCGCCGAACACGGGCCTTCCGACCGTCTCGGCATCAGCCGGTGCACCTGAACCGGTTCTATCGCCCGACGTACTGGCTTTCGATCACGTGAGCTATACCTACCCGGGCCGCGATGCTGTGGCGATCAAGACGCTTTCGGACGTTGCCAGCGCCAGCGCCGGCATGACCGGCTTTCTGGCGGGGATTTCGCTGACCCGTCTGGACAAGGGCGTGATCAGCGATGAGGCGGATCAGCCCGCGCGGGTGCTCACCGACATATCCTTTTCGGTGCGGAGGGGCGAAACGCTGGCGATCGCAGGCCATTCCGGCGCCGGCAAGTCCACCATCATCAGCTTGGCCTGTGGCATCGTCCGGCCATCCGGTGGCCGAATCCAACTCGAAGGAATCGATGCGAGCGAGCTCACTGAGGAGGATGTCTGGCGGTCGGTCTCGCTGGTCAGCCAGGATATCTACTTGCGCGACGCGACATTGCGCGAAAACCTCCGGTACGGCCTCGAGGGCGCGACAGACGACGAGCTCACCTATGCCCTGACGCGAGCCGGGCTCGGTGAGCTGTTGCGGCAGTTGCCCGATGGGTTGGACACCATGGTCGGGCAACGTGGCAAACGCTTCTCCGGCGGGGAGCGGCAGCGCATCGCCATCGCCCGTGCGGTGCTGCGCGATCGGCCGCTACTCATTCTCGACGAGGCGACATCGCATCTCGACGCTGAACGTGAGGAAAGCATCCTCGATGCAATAGACGCCGTCGCCGGCAATCGAGCGGTGCTGGTCGTGGCGCACCGTACCTCGGCGATCGAGCGTGCCGACCGTGTTGTCATGATCGAGCATGGGGGGGTGATCGAGCGCGGCACGCATGCCGAACTGATCGCCGCCGGCGGTCGCTATGCCACGATGCATCGGGCCGGCGTCACCGGTTGAGGTTCTGCTCCGGGTCAACTGAGCTAAATTCGTGCTTTCGCACGACAAACGCCAAGTCCGCTGCCGCCTGCATCAATATTCGCCTGATGAGCGCCGGAGGCTTTTTGTGCGTGGGGCCGAGAAGCGCGGCCGGAACTCATGCCCGAGTCGACTGAGAGCTGACGTTCAATAGCGTGGTGCCGGGCCTGCCGCACAGACTGTGGCTTGCCGCGCGCCGCGACCCTTGGGACGGCGACGTGGCTAGGCCTGCTCGCGCAGCGTTCTCAGCGCGAGGATGTGGGCGTCGCGGTCGGCCTGGAGGGTGGGGATGGCGGTCACCGGACGTGTGGAAGCGAGTTCGGCGTGGATCGCCGCGATCTGTTCGGCGGTCCAGGGATAGGCGGTACGGGCATCCTCGCCCATGCGCCGCATCATCGGTCCAAGCCGGCCGACGAAGCCGGCAAACCCGTCCACGGCGTTGAGATGGGCGACGGCGAACGGCCCGAGAAAAGCCCAGCGCAGCGCCAGCCCCTCGGTCATGACGCGGTCGATGTCCTCGGCGGAGCAATAGCCCTCTCCCACGAGGTGCAAGGCTTCGGCGACCAGGGTGTATTGCAGGCGGTTGAGGATGAAGCCGTCGATCTCCTTGTTGAGGGTGATCGGCTTCATGCCGACCTCGGTCAGCAGCGCACGGGCATGGGCCAGGGTTTCCGGCGAGGTCAGCCCGGTGCCGCACAGTTCGACCAGCGGGATGAACGACGGCGGATTGACCGGGTGGGCGACCAGGGCCCGTTCCGGACGTTCGATTTCGGTCATGAAGCCGGAACCCGGCAAGGCCGAGGTCGAAGACGCAAGGAGCGTATCCGGGGCGGCAGCCGCGGCAATCTCGGCGAAAACCTGCCGCTTGACGCCAAGGTCCTCCCGCACGCTCTCCTGCACATAGGACGCGCCGGCGACGGCTTCCCCGATCGATGCCGAGTCCGAAATGCGGCCAGCAATGACGTCGACCGGTTCCGTCAGCATGCCACCGTCTTCGAGCACGCCGAGCGTGCGGCGGATGGCGGGGAAAGCCTGCCCGGCAACCTCGCCCGGCTTGCTGTCATAGAGCGCCACCTCGTGGCCGGCGCGCGCAAAGACCACGGCCCAGGCGTGCCCGACCGTTCCGGCGCCGATGCAGGCGATGCGGGTCACTCTGCCGCTTCCCCGGGCCGCGCCCAGCGGCGCTCGAAGTCCCAGACCTCGTCAAAGCCGATGAGGTGGTTGAAATCGGCGAAACTGAACAGGGGCACCTCGCCCTTGGATGTGCCCTTGTCCCTGAGCTGCAGCAGCATCTGCTCCACCGCAGCCGCCGCCGCGAGGCCCGTGGCGGACGGGTAGATCGCCAGCTTGTAGCCGATGTCGGCGAGTTCGTGCTTGCTGCGGATCGGTGTGCGGCCGCCATCGGCCATATTGGCCATCATCGGCTTGCCGATGCGCCGGCACGCGTCCCGCATCTCGGCTTCGCTCTCCAGCGCTTCGAGGAAGACCACATCGGCGCCCGCCTCGGCATAGGCAAGGCCGCGCTCCAGCGCCGCCTCATAGCTTTCGGGCTGGCGGGCGTCGGTGCGGGCGATGATCAGGGTGTCCGGGTTGCGACGCGCCTCCACCGCGACCTTTACTTTTTCGACCATGTCCTGGATCGGCACCACCCGCTTGAACGGGGTGTGGCCACATTTCTTGGGAAATTCCTGATCTTCGATCTGGATGGCGGCGACGCCGGCTTCCTCGTAGCCGCGCACCGTATGGTGCACGTTGAGCAGCCCGCCATATCCGGTATCGGCATCGGCGATCACCGCCGCATCGACCGTGCGGCAGAGCGTTGCCACCCGGTCCAGCATCTGGGTGTAGCTGGCGATGCCGGCGTCGGGCAGGCCGAATGCCGAGGCGGTCATCCAGTAGCCCGAGGCATAGACGAAATCGAAGCCGACCTTGTTGCTGACGACCGCGGCGATCATGTCGTGGATGCCGGGGGCGACGACAAATTGATTGGCGGCGAGAGCGGCGCGTAGGCTGGGCTTTTGCATCATGGCGCTTTCAGGTTCTGGAGATAGGAGGTGACCTCGGCCTCGCTGACGACGTCGCCATATTTGGCGTCCATGTCGAAGAGGTTGGCCTCGTGCGGGGCAGCGTGGCGGTCACCCACCGCCTCGCGCACGATGATGGGAATAAACCCGTAGGAGCAGCAATCGACGCAGGTCGCGCGCACGCAGCCGCTGGTCGAAACGCCGGTGTGGATCAGCGTGTCGATGCCGAGGCTGGTGAGGGTCGAGGCGAGCGAAGTGCCGAAAAAGGCGCTGGGATACTGCTTGGAAATCACCAGTTCGTCGTCGGCCGGTACCAGGCCCTTGGCCCACGCACCCATCGGGCTGCCCTCGATGAAGTTATGCAGCGTCATCGATTTCTGGTAGAAGCGGCCGCCATTGAGGGCGGTCTTGTTGTAGACGACGTTGGTGTAGATCACCGGGATCCCGGCCTGTCGCGCCACCGCCTGGAGGCGAAGCGCCGCAGCCAGCGTCTCCTCGACGCCGGCGTACAGCCCGCAGCTCTTGTCGAAATAGGCCTCGACGAGGTCGATCATCAGCAGCGCCGGGCGTTGGCCGTAGCCGATGCGCTTGCCGAAGGCGCCCTTGTAGTTGTCGGCGAGGCCAGTCTCGGTCATGGGGTGTCCTTCCGACCCGGGAACAGCCGGTCGAGGCGACCGTCCTCGAGCGCCAGCCAGGGCTGCGCCTGGCGCTGCCTCGTCTCATAGGCCGCGATGTCGGCGACGTCGTCGGCGAGGATGCTGCCGATTTCGTCGAGCCCGAGCAGCAGCGCGCGACGCCTGTACTCGTCGAGGGCAAACGCGATGCTGCTGCCATCCGGCAGGTGGATGAGCTGCGCGGTGAGATCGACCCGCAGCGATTTGCCGGACTCGGCCGCTGCCATCGCCCGCTCATGCTCGGCGCCGGTCAGGACGATGGCGAGCACGCCGTTCTTGAAACAATTGGCGTAAAAGATCTCGCCGAAGCTCGGCGCGATCACGCAACGGATGCCGAAATCGGCCAGCGCCCACACCGCGTGTTCGCGGCTGGACCCGGAGCCGAAATTTCGGTCGGCGATCAGAATCCGTGCCCGGTCATAGGGTGCGCGGTTCAGCACGAAATCCGTCGGCTGAGTGTCGCGGAAACGTCGCTCCTGAAACAGGTGGCGTCCCAGGCCCGCCTTGTCGAGCAGCAAAAGGAAACGGGCGGGGAAGATCACATCGGTATCGATGTCCGCCTCGGGCAGCGGCGCAGCGACGGAATCGAGGGTGGTGAACTGCTGCATCAAACGGCCCCGAGCGCCCGCACATCGACCAGGTGCCCGGCGATTGCCGCCGCGGCAGCCATGGCCGGGCTCATCAGATGGGTGCGTCCGCCCTGGCCCTGTCGGCCTTCGAAATTGCGGTTGGAAGTCGAAGCGCAGCGCTGGCCGGCCTCGAGCCTGTCGTCGTTCATGGCGACGCACATCGAGCAGCCGGCGTCGCGCCACTCGAAGCCGGCGTCGCGAAAGACCCGATCGAGGCCCTCGGCTTCGGCCTGTCGCCGGACCGCCGCCGAACCCGGCACGACGATGCCGGCAACGCCCGATGCAACGCGGCGTCCCCCCACGACCTGCGCGGCGCGCCGCAGATCCTCGATCCGGCCGTTGGTACAGGAGCCGATGAACACCTTGTCGATGCCGATCGAAGCCAGCGGCGTATTGGGCGTCAGTCCCATATAGGCGAGGCTCCTTTCCATCTTGGCGCGCCGGACCGGATCGGCCTCACGGGCCGGATCGGGGACGCTGCCGCCGATGGGAGCCGTCTCCCCCGGATTGGTGCCCCACGATACCTGCGGGCTGAGCGCCGACACGTCGAGTCTCACCTCACGATCGAACACGGCATCGGGGTCGGATGGAAGGCTCCGCCAATAGGCCTCGGCCGCCGCCCACAAGGGGCCCTCGGGCGCCAGCGGGCGGCCCTTCACATAGGCCATCGTGGTTTCGTCCGGCGCCACCATGCCGACCCGGCTGCCCGCCTCGATGGACATGTTGCACAGCGTCATGCGCGCCTCCATCGACAGCCCGGCGATCGCCGGACCGGCATATTCGAGCGCATAGCCGACGCCGCCATTGGTGCCGATCTCGGCGATCAGCGCCAGAATGATATCCTTGACCGTGACCCCTTCGCCCAGGGCGCCGTCGAGCCATACCCGCATCGTCTTCTGCTTGCGCTGGCGCAGCGTCTGGGTAGCGAATACGCATTCACACTCGCTGGAACCGATGCCGAACGACAGGGCCCCGAAGGCTCCATGCGTCGAGGTATGGCTGTCGCCGCAGACCAGCGTGACGCCCGGGAGGGTGAACCCGAGTTCTGGACCGATGACGTGCACGATGCCGTGCCGGCTGTCAGTCATGGGGATGTAGTCGATGCCGAAGCGGGCGCAGTTTTCCTCGAGCCGCGCGAGCTGACGGGCGGCGAGGCCTTCGGGCAGCGGGCGATCGCGAAAGCGGGTCGGCACGGCGTGGTCCGCCACCGCGATATGCGCCTGCGGCCGGCGAAAGGCACGGCCCTCGTCGATCAGCCCGGCGAAACTTTGCGGGCTCGACACCTCCTGGACCAGATGGCGATCGATGTAGAGCAGGACGCTGCCGTCGTCATAGGTCTTGACGACGTGCTGGTCCCAAACCTTGTCGTAAAGTGTGCGCGCAACCATGCTGATCCGGAAAAGAAAGCCTATGCAAGAACGCTAGCCGAGGGAGGCCGGAAATGCCGCCGAAAAATCTCGAGACGCCGACGATCTTTGCTATTGCGAGGTCGTCGAAAGCAATTCTATTCTGGAATGAATGCGCATGCAACGGTGGCCGGATGACGGGCGCGGTGAGACAGGCAAGAACGAGCGTGAGGGCGTGCAGATGAGATTGGGCGTGGACGTTGGCGGCACCTTTACGGACCTGCTGCTGCACGACGACAAGGCGGGCAAGACCTACCAGGCCAAGACGCCGTCGACGCCGGAGGATCA